>ERZ772910.1531-NODE-1531-length-11589-cov-3.595890_pt1 | contig 11589 bp, 9 predicted proteins | sample MGYA00511357_ERZ772910 | MGnify/ENA primary metagenome ERZ772910 (study PRJEB29015, sample SAMEA2738096) | human oral metagenome | biome: human oral; feature: human-associated habitat; material: saliva | place: China | collected 2193 ...
AAGGGATCTGTTCCAGGGCGATCAAGGCCGTTGATATGGATCTGCCCGTAGAGATAGTTTTCAGGGACGCGGGCAGAAGAAATGTGACTCAAAATATTTTGCTCACGCAAACGACCATTGACAAAAAGATCTACACCAGCCTTTTCGTCCATGCCAAGAACTGTTAGATCGTGAGGTTTTTCAACGGTTGCTAAAAATCCTGTAACCCCGTCTGCAAAATCATAAGTAAAAGTTTTCTTCACTCCAGAATCGGTTACTTTTGCGAAAGCCTTGTGGATTAATTCGAGATAGGGATCATCGAACTCTCCGATCTTCCAGGCAAATTCTGTTTTCTTCGCAAAAACCTCTAAATCTTCTACTCCAACTTCCTTGTCGTTGTAAAAGATATGAAAATTATTGTCAATAAGAGAAAAGCGGAAAGCCAATGCAATCGAGCGCCGCAAGAAGTCGTCGCTGCTATTGCTCATCCTGAGCCCGTCAAGCTGAAGAAGAGTTCCGTGGTGAAAATCTCGTGTTTCTTGCCAGTCCCTCAATTTCTCGTATAAAGATTCAGGCGCGTCATAAAGCTCCACCTCTTTAATGTCATAATCATTGGCTACGGCCTCATCAAGCGCCTTATTATTAATGACGCATCCCGCCGCCTCATGATCGCTTTTGAGGGAGAGAACAGAGACCGCATCAGCACACGACAAAAGCGCAAGCTTCCCAATACCTTTTGCCCCAATATATGGGCGCTTCTTCGCAGAGTGGGTTAACTCGTGCCTTTTCCCTCGTTTGGAGTAACCAATCTTAAGGAAATGCTCCCCCAAATCCTGAGAACTCATCCCCACACCATCATCAATAATGAGCATCTGGGTTCGATCACTGCTTACGCTGATCCACACGTTCTCCGCATCAGCATCCCAAGCATTAGAGATCGCTTCACCCAGAACAGTAATGAAATTTCGATAAAGCTGTCGCCCCAGATGATCCAGCACAGTCGCAGAAAAAGAGAAAGTATGAACATCGTTGTGCACGGCAAGCTCCTTCGAAATAGCTGCTAACCCGGCGTAAGTATAACATGCGGCCTTGAAGCAAAAATCCCACCCGTGAGGGGTGAGATTGTGCTTATTCGTCAGCTGGTGTGGTTACCCGCCACGAAGGCTATTCTAACTTGGGGCTCCAGTCTCACCAGGCTTCGCAGTCGCCCGAACTCACCGTACTCTGCGGTGCAGGCCTGTAATTCCACCCTTGCTGACATGAACGAGTGTCATGTGCCTCGCCGTTCGGTATGCAACCCATAGAATATGGCCTGTGTATCAGGTGCTCAGCAAGGAAGAACTTACGCGTGCACTTCAACAGGCGAACTACTCGGTAATCTTGTTGGATGAGTCGATTCGTGAACGCCCTAAAGTAGAACAGTTTTACGTTGTTTCTGCTGTGCAGCCACGTTTCGAATCGAAGGATGGGCGCGATAAAACCTTGGAAGCATTGCGGTCTGGGTTGGTCCCCTTGCTGAGGGAGTGTTCGGCAGGACCTATTGGCATACGGTTGAGGCGTAGCAGATTGATGGCGGGAAGACCGCAGAGAAAATGTGCGAGCTCATCCCCACCTCATGCGATGTACGTATGAGCATCGCAAGCATTGGCCTGGGTAAGAAAAAATTTTCTGCTGAGGAGTATAAGCAAGCACGAGGCAAGGCTATTAAGAATGCGGTGAGTGCATTACAGGCTCCATCTGCGCTTATGGTGCTAGATCGCGCGTCCGCAGTTACAGACGTAATCGTCGTAATGATGTTGGGGTGATGGGAGGGGATGTTCGCACGGTTGCGCCTTTGCGTCGCGATAAGAGCGTGGCGGGAAGTGCGTCAATCTGAGCTTGCAGGTGCGCGGCATCCACACTGGCGTCGTGCCAGGCGCCCGTGGTGGGGGCGTCGTGGATAACGCCCACTTCGTCCACATACATGCCGTCTACCAGGCGCGGGCCTTCGCGAGGTGTCTTGCTACTTTCGGGGCGCGGTCACCATATGGGTTGTGTGTGCTCATTGGTGGTTGATCCAATCAGAGTGGACGGTAGGGAAATGCTGGAGACTTTGCGCGCAATAAATAATGCATATGAGCAGCCGATATACCCAACATCGCCGCAGCCGCGCGCACAGGAACAAACAACCCCCGAAAATCAGGGTCATCCACATACTCGCGCAAACACTCCGCGAACTCAGCAGAAGATAACTCCACCAAATCCACAAAATCAAAATCAAACCGACCTGAAACATACATCCGAACCTCCTTCCAACGACTGGGAGGAGGCACTCCCAAACGCTCTCAGCTAGCAAACTCGTAATGTATAGGTCGTGGGTTCGATTCCCACAGGCGGCTCAGACAAGCCCGAAATGTCAACGAAAACTTCGTTGGCGTTTCGGGCTTTTGTGTTGAAACAGAAATGCCCGCGAGCGCGGGGCTCGCGGGCATTGAACGTCCGAAGATCAGGACAGACGCGTCACGCGGTAGCGCCAGTCAACCGGACCGGTCTCGATGGTCTCAACGCGGTAGTGCGATTCACTTTCCTGCAGGTAGTTGAACAGCGGGACGGGCTGATGCGGAGCAACAACGATCAGCGATGCACCAAGCGGCAGGTTGTCCATCGCAGCAAACAACAGCGCATGACGAACAACCTTTGGCAGGGAGTGAATAACGAGTTCGCCCTCACGGACAGCGGGATCCTGCGAAACGACGTGCGCGGTTCCCTGACCGTGATCACCGCAGCCGCAGCCTCCGTGAGCAGACGCCTCAGCCTTTGGAGCTTCCTGAGCACCGTGTCCATGTCCACCACAACCACAACCGCCGTGTGATTCAGGTGCAGGCGCGGCCTCGGCCTGATGTCCGTGCCCACCGCAGCCACAGCCTCCGTGCGACTCGGGTGCAGATGCTGCAGGAGTAGCCTGTTCCTTCTTTCCGTGGCCGCCACAACCGCAACCACAGCCGCCCTCAGAGGGGGTGGTCGACACATCGACCAGCTTGAATTGCTGTCCAGTTCCCGGCGCTGCTGCCTCGGGTAAAGTCTCTGTCATTTCGTCCTCTTCCTTGGAATAAAGCTGTTAACCAGCGGGTATTCACAGGAACGCCCGCACACAAACCTTTATTTCAGTTTAAATCCTTGCTAAATAGAGCGCTGAGCGATCCCATTCACTTGGAACGGAGTGCGAACTCCACCTCGACCTCGACCGAGGCATTCAGCGGCAGGGCTGCAACACCCACAGCCGAACGCGCGTGCTGCGAGCCAAAAACCTCACCCAGTAATTCAGAGGCGCCATTGACCACAGCAGCCTGCCCATAGAAATTCGGCAAGGAAGCAACAAAGGCAGTCACCTTAACTACCGAAGCCAAACGATCCACACCTCCCGCAACTGCAGCCGCAGCCGCCATCGCGTTCAACGCGCAAATCCGCGCGGCCTCGTAGGCATCTTCGGGATCCGCACCCTCTTCACCGACCGCACCAATGCAGGCTAGCTCGCCATTTTCCAGGGGAAGCTGGCCGGAGGTGCGCACAACACCGCGATCCTCAATAGCGGGGACATAGGCGGCAACAGGCTTGGCAACCTCAGGAAGTTCAAGGCCGAGCTCAGCAAGTTTCTCCGAAGGCAGTGTCATTTTTTCCTCACGATCTCATTAGAACTGGGGGGTGTGGAATTTCCACACCCCCCAGCCTAGTCCCGCGCAGCACCTCTGGGTCATCACGCACACTTCGCGGGACAGCTTGTGTACGGGATCAATCCCGCGGTCGGCTCATGCGGCAAGCGCCTGCTGAACCGTCGGCCTCATCGTGAAGAAACGATCGATGACCCGAGTCCACCGATTTGTCTGCAAGTCCGGTGTCAGCAGAGCCATCGCAGTCGCGTACTTCGAGATACGCGAGGGACGGATCCCGTTTGACCACAGCAGTCGGTCTAGCTCAGAAGGAGCGGCACCAGACTTCGTTTCGATAATTGCAATGTGGGGAGCCTGAAGCTCATGACCCCATGAGTCCCAGTGCAGCTCGGTGTCAATCGTCGCGCGCCCCTGGCCGCCTGCCATGAGAAGCGTTGAACGCGTATAGGTTCCAGAGAGGACGGGGACCAGGGAATCAACCCGACCGACACCGTCAAAGCACTGAGCGGCCTCGAGTCTTTCGGCCACCCACAGCCTGCCCTCGTGACTGAGTTCCATCCGCGCAGCCTGAGCGAAGTCGTAGGCCATGCGCTTCTTGACAGTGTGCCCGCGCGGGCCTCGGGTCTTAACTTCAAGGAAGGCCAGCTCCGAATCAAGGTAAGAGCGCGTACGGACCTTGTAGCGGCGGCGGCGCTTGTGCGCTGTGTCCATGAAGGAGTGCAGCTCGGGAGTATCGAAGTAGCAGGAGCCATAGCGCTGCTCGATCTTGCCGTCAATTTCGAGGATCCGCGTTGCGGAGTTCATGAGCGCGATCAACTCATCCAAGCGATCCGTGGGTACGACGTACTTGCGGTCGACTCGCGTGAGCATCGCGGCACGCGCGTTCATGTCATCGAGGCTGATTCGTTCGAGGTTCGTCAGATTGTGTAGTTCGTGCGTCATGGTGTCCTCCAGTTCTTTCACGAGGCCGAGGCTGGTGTGGCGATTTGCGAAAGTTCAGCGCTTCGCCGGGACCCGGTAGCGAACGTCAACCAAGGTGAGATCGTTGACCATGTCGAGTTTGATGACCTTGACTCCGGTCACCTTGACGCCCATACGGGCTTCAAGTGCTTGGCGAAGTTCCTTCTCGTCTGCGATTGCGCGGTCGAATTGGACTTGCTGTGAGCCGGAGCGGCCAAGGATCAGAGTTGAATCACCAACGGCCAAAGTGGCAAGCACCAATGCGACCATCGCGTAGGAGTAGATCGCTGTGCTCATGCCAAGGAGCAGGCCAATGGCAAGGGAAGCAAAGTAGTAGGCGATTTCTCGCTGGCTGATTTCGTCCGAGCGAAGTCGGATGATTGACAAAACACCGAAGAGGCCAAGTCCTAGGCCGGCAGAGATCGTCGAGTTTGCCATAACGCTTGCGACCGCAAGGACGCCGATGTTGACAACAAAGAATGCGACGACGAGATCGGCGCGTCGGTGGCGGGGGTAGTAGAGGGCTCCAACCAGGATCAACATTGCGAGAAGGTCGATGACGATCGGCAGAACCATCGCTGTGGTGAGTGCAGTCATTTGATGCTCCTCAAGGTTGTTTCGTGCGTGACGTAACTATTGAGCCAGTGGAGTCTATGAATGAGCTATGCGGGAGACCTGACCCAGCCATGCATTTTGGGAGGTGCCGTGGTCATACTCGAGGCTAGGACACCCGGATAAAGCGGCCTGAGACACCCACAGAGCGAGAAGATCGTTCCTTGCGTACACGTACCAGGACAAAGTGCGTCATTGCTCGAGCAATTCCGGCCGTATCCCACATGACTCCTTCCGTTCAGACGCACTTTGTCCGCGGGGTCGGTCCACGGGGTGAGTCCGCGGGAGCGACGCACGGACCGAGAAACCTGGAAGCCAGGTCGGAATACCCAAGTGGCAAGCCACTTTTGTCCGCAGGCCGCGATTTAACTACCCGCCTTTTAACCGACCAGATCACTGGACCGAACGATGTGAATCAAACGAGTAGTGGGGGGATGCAACCATAGTTGCATCCCCCCACTCTTTCACTCAGCGGCCGCCCTGACGGTTTCCGCCTTGTCCGCCAGGAACACCTCCCTGGCCACCGGGTGCTCCCCCACCGGGACCTCCCTGGCCACCGGTCGCCTGACCCGCAGTGACAGAGGTCGAATTGGAATCCACACTTACCGTGTAGCTCTGGCCATTCGACACATCCGCAGAGGAGAAGATCACGTTCTGGAAGGTCTTTGCGGCCTTAATGTTGGCCACGACCTTTCCACTGGAGTCCGTGATGGTCACGGTCGAGTTCGCGTTACCGGAAGCCGAAGCCTGCAGCCATCCCTGCGAAGAGTTGGTCGAAGGCGATTCAGCCATTCCGGAAGAACCAATCGCGATCAGCGTTCCACCACTGACCAAGAATTCACCGTTCGAATCCAGCGCGCCGTTCCCACCATCCGTGGGGCCGTAGACAATCGTCGAACCGCCGGTGATTTCAACCGATCCGTTGGAGTCGATGCCGTCACCGCCGGCGTTCACCGTGATGGTGCCGCCCGAGATCAGGATCTTCTCACCGGTATCCTGCATGGAGCCACCACCACCGGGTCCGTTGTTGGTCGTGGTCGTCTTGGTCGCGGTCTTTGCCGTTTCAACTGCCGCAACGGTGGTCGAACCGGATCCATTGATACCGTCATCACTGGAGGTCAGATTGACCTCACCATTGGAGATGGTGATCAAGCCGGCTTCAAGGGCTTCATTGGACTGTTCAACCGTAACCTTCGCGCCGTCAAGAACAGCCGCGCCTTCAGCGTGGATACCATCGTCAGCTGTTGACGTCACAATCGTTCCCGAGGTCAGTCGGATTGCGCCATCGGAGTGCAGACCATCGTCACCGGAGTCAATCGTGACCTCGCCACCGTCTTCAATCAGGAAGACACCAGCCTTAATTCCCTTAGTGGAATTGTTGGAGTCCTTTCCAGACGAGGCCCCGCCACCGGCAATGATTGTCGTATCTCCGCCGGTGATGATGACGTCAGTTTCACCCTGGATACCGTCACCCGTCGAGGTGATTTCGATGGTGCCACCGGTGATATTGACGTAGCCCTTGGTGGTATCGCTATCTTGGTCAGACTTCAGGCCGTCCCCTCCTGAAGTGAGCTTGATAGTTCCGCCGGCAACGGTCAGCGAGTCCTTGCCACGTAGCGCATCGTCCTTCGAGGTGACCGTGATGTTACCCGACAGAATGTAGAGGTCGTCCTTGCTGGTAATACCGTCGTTGTAGTTGGCATTGACCGTTAGCGAGCCGCTACCCGTAATAGTGAGGTCGGCATCGGAGTAAATCGCCGCATTGTCCTCAGCATTCGTATCCGAGGGAGTGCCGTCAGTGACGGTGTTTGAACCATTCAATGACAGAACAACATCATCTGCTGAGACCACATTGATGGCGCTACCCGAAGAGTTCGTGATTGTCGCACCGTCAAGGATCAAGACGACCTGGGCATCCGTCCCGGCCTCGACCTTCACTTGTCCATTCAGAGTTCCAGAGAGCTTGTAGACGCCAGCCTGGGTGATCGTCACCGTGGAGCCATCGACCTTTACTCCGGATGCCGAGGTACTCGCGCTGCTTCCATTCAAAGTAATGGTCTGAGCCGAAGAAGCATCCCACGCGCTGTCCTCAACGTAGGAGGATTTCGCGTTGGCAGCCAGGGCCTCGGCAGCGGTCGGGGGAGCAACGACAGTCTCGGACTCGGCGGAAACCGATGAGCTTGAGGCGGCCTTCGCGCTGACGGCCGACGAGGCCGATGCGGTGCCGGAAGTCGAGGAGCAGGCGCTCAGTGCGAGCGCGCCGACCGCGGCTACGGCTGATAAGCATACAAGAGTCGATGCTGGCGTTTTCATGTGAGGTCCTTTCGTGGATCGTGATGATCCAATTGAGCCAGCTAACTCTATGAATGAGCTGTGCCTAGCTCAGGCCTCACATAAGAAAGAAAATTGCGCCTTTACAGCGCCGCCGAATCGATGAAAGAAGGTTGATTTTCCAGGAAATCCTCGAGGACTCGATTGAGCTGGTCGTATTCGATGAGGAATCCGTCATGGCCATGCGGAGAAGACAGGCACGCGTATTGCGCGCCGGGGATTCCCTCGGCGACCTTGAGTCCTTCCTTTGCGAAGAAGAGTCGGTCCGAGTCCACCGAAATTACCAGCGTTCGCGCGGTGATCTGCCGCAGCGCCTCGGTAATTCCCCCGCGATCGCGACCGATGTCGTAGCTGAGCATCGTGCGGCACAAGGAAACGTAGGAACCCGCGTCGAAACGACGCACGAGCTTTGCCCCGTGGTAGTCCAGGTAGGACTGGACAGCCAGACGCCCGCCGCTCAACACGTCCTCGCGGTCCTGGGGCGCGCGCCCGAAGCGCGCGTCCAGCTCATCGGGGCAGCGGTAGGTGGCGTGAGCGATTTGTCGCGCGAGGTTGAGTCCCGCGTGGGGGCCTTCTTCCTGGTCGTAGTAGTCTCCGCCTCGCCAGTTGGGGTCCAGTTCAATGGCGCGGATTTGCGTGTGCGCCCAAGCTGCGCGTTCCGCGTTCGTGCATGCCGCCGAGGCCACGACGACCAAGCGCTCGCAGCGCAGCGGGAAGGTCACTCCCCACTCGAGCGCGCGGTGTCCTCCCAGGGAGGCGCCGATGACCGTGTTCCACGTGGGAATCCCGAGGTAATCCGCAAGCCGCGCCTCGGCCTGAACCTGGTCGCGTGTTGAGATGACGGGGAAACGCGAGCCCCACGGCTGCCCGTCAGGCGCTGCCGAGGCCGGGCCTGTGCTTCCCTGACAGCCACCGAGAACGTTGGGAACGACGAGGAAGTAGCGCTCGGGATCCAAGGGTTTGCCCGGTCCAACGGCCTCTTCCCACCAGCCCGCAGTAACCTGGCCGGGAGCCGCCGGCCCCGAGATGTGGGCGTCGCCCGTGAGCGCGTGCAGCACGAGGATCGCATTCGATCGGTCCTCGTTGAGCGTGCCCAAGGTCTCGTAGGCCAGGGTCACTTCCGGCAAGAATGAACCATTTTCGAGGCGGAGGGGCCCCAAGTGCGCAAACTTACGGAATGCGACGGGGTCATTAGGCGTCCACGCACCGCTGACGGGGATCGGTCCAAGTTCACGTCGGCTCATGGTCTCTTCCTCACTTACCTCGAGATTGCGCGGGCTGGCCAGTGTCAGGCCAGGTGGGCGACGGCCTCGAATCCTTGGACAAGGTCGGCAATGATGTCGTTGACGTTCTCAATGCCAATGGACAGTCGGACGGTTCCGGGTTCAATTCCCGCGGCGCGCAGCTGGGACTCACTGAGTTGGGAGTGCGTGGTGGATGCGGGGTGAATGACCAAGGACTTTGCGTCACCGATATTGGCGACGGTCGGGAGAAGCCTGAGCGAGGTCGCAAAAGAGGTTCCTGCTTCAAGGCCGCCCTTGATGACGAAGGAGAGCAGCCCGCCAGCACCGCGCGGGTTGTACTTCTGGTGGAGCTCGTAGTAGGGCGAGGACTCGAGGCCCGCGTAGTTGACGGACTCGACTTGCGGGTGGGCTTCGAGGAACTTCGCGACTTTCAGTGCATTGTCAACGTGGCGCTCAACGCGCAGCGACAGGGTCTGGATCCCCTGCTCGATGAGGAAGGAGTTGAAGGGCGAGGGTGCACAGCCGACATCTCGCAGGCCAATTGCACGTGCTCGAATGATGTAGGAGAGGTTTGCTCCGAGCTTCTCGGCGCCCAAGTCGTGTCCGAAAACAAGGCCCGCGTAGGAAGATTCGGGTTCATTGAAACCGGGGAAACGCTTGGGGTCCTTCGTGTAGTCGAAGTTACCGGCATCGACAATTGCACCCGAAAGTGCGGTTCCGTGTCCGCCCAGGTACTTCGTGGCCGAGTGAACGACAATGTCTGCGCCCCATTCGATTGGCCTGGTCAGGTAGGGGGTGGCGACAGTGTTGTCGACGATCAGCGGAACGCCAACAGAGTGTGCGGCCTGCGCGATCTTTTCAATGTCAAAAATGTCGCCCTTGGGGTTGGGGATGGTTTCACCGTAGAAGGCAACAGTGTTTTCGTCGGCAAGAGAGAGCCATTCGTCCACATCGTAGGGATCGTGAACAAAGCGGGCATCTATTCCGAGGCGACGCAGGGTGTTGTTGAGCAGCGAAGTTGAACCGCCGTAAAGCGAAGGCGAAGCAACAATGTTATTCCCCGCAGATGCCAGGTTCAGGATTGCAAGAGTAATTGCAGATTGGCCAGAGGAAGTCAGAAGCGCACCGACACCACCTTCGAGGGCAGCAATTCGGGCCTCGACGTAGTCATTTGTCGGGTTGCCCAAGCGAGTGTAGATGGGGCCAAGTTCTTGAAGGGCGAAGCGAGCTGCAGCACGTTCCGCAGAGTCAAAGGCAAATGAAGTGGTTTGAAGAATCGGGATGGAAGTTGCACCGGTTTGGGGATCGCGGTCCCAGCCCGCGTGGATTTGCTTGGTCTCAAATGCCCAAGAGTTCTGGTAGTCGGTGCCCGTTGCCTCAATTGCGCCCATTGTTACTTCTCCTAGTGTTCACGTTTTTGATTCTTGTGACGTGAGGAGAGGCGATGGCTGAGGGGTCGAGCCGCTGCGCTCACGATTCGGCGATTGCGGCAGTTTCCAACGCAAAGACGTACGACCCGGGCGAGTAATCTCTAGCCATCAGTAGGTCTGGTCAAAAGCTGACGCGTGGGTCAGCTACGCATTCGTTGGAACATAGCCTCATGCTATGGCCCAGAAGCGGGTCGCGCGCGGCGTGCTCATATCGTGGGCGAATGTAACACATGCTCATGCGGCATCGCCTTTAATCACATCACCCTTCGACAGGTCGGAGCCGCTGAAAATGTACTTGCGGATTCTGGTGCTCACTGATGGATCTCCCAACACTAAAGTGGGGGCTCCCGTTCGGGAGCCCCCACTTATTTCGTGAATTCTCAGCCCTCTGCCTCGAGTCTCTTCTGTTCCTCCGGTGTCAGCTTGGCAATACCAATACCCGTTGCCGCCCAGAGAAGCGCGAAGAAGATGGCGATCCAGTTCGAAATCGCCCACGGCATGTAGGACAGAGTGGCGACGCCCAGAGTTCCAGCCATATAAGCGCCCGCAGACGTCCACGGCAAGATCGGCTCCCACACGGTCGCAGCATCCTCAATGGTTCGCGACAGGTTCTTCGGGTCCAGGCCTCGTTTGATGTACTCGCCGCGCAGCATCTCGCCCGGGATCAGCAGGGACACCTGGCCGTTGGACGTGATGCCGATGACCGCCAGGCCCGTCACGATCGTCGATGCGATCAATGCAAACGTTGATTTCACGGGAGCTAGCAGGCTCGAAATCAACACATCCAGCGATCCAGACACAGAAACGGTGCCCGCGAAGGCAATCGCACAGAAACAAATCAGCAGGACGCTCATCATCGAGTTCATACCGCCGCGCTCCAACAGGCGCGTCACATCTGCGATGACAGAATCCGCTTGGAAGCCTGCTTTACCGACCATATCGACGGTGAAGCCATCCACGGATGCCACAACCGAGTTCGTGAAGGAGACACCCTGGAAGACGACCGCGTTGAAGATAGCGGTTGCGCAGGACACCAGCATGACGGGCACGGTTGGGAACTTCATCACCGAACCAACCAGGACGACTAAGACCGGTACCAGCAGAAGCAAGTTCCAATTAAAGGCAGAATCTAGGGTCGCCAGGATTGTATTCACTTTCTCGGGCACGGTGCCGCCGGAAGACTGAAGGCCGAAAATCAGGTACACAACTGCGGAGGTGAGGAAGGCCGGAACTGTTGTCCACATGAGGTGACGAATGTGAGTGAACAGGTTGACACCCGTTGCCAGTGAGGCAATGTTGGTCGTATCCGACAGCGGAGAGAGCTTGTCGCCAAAGTATGCTCCAGCTACCACAGCGCCTGCGGTTGCGGCTAAATTTACATCAAGG
>ERZ772910.1535-NODE-1535-length-11571-cov-4.692081_pt1 | contig 11571 bp, 8 predicted proteins | sample MGYA00511357_ERZ772910 | MGnify/ENA primary metagenome ERZ772910 (study PRJEB29015, sample SAMEA2738096) | human oral metagenome | biome: human oral; feature: human-associated habitat; material: saliva | place: China | collected 2193 ...
GTACGTGGATATTTGGACTGACGTGCCTGGTCTTTAAGACTACGTGCGTAGACAGAGGAAAAACACTAAGGGAAGGCACTTTTTTATTTATGAGAATGCCACTTTTCCCTCCGCTGAATAAGAGGAATACTTGCGATAAGGCGAAGGGCTTGTGTATCACTTCAGAGAGGCATATCGGTGTGAGCTGGACGTGCGACACCTTAGCACTCTAAATAGAGGGTAGCACTCTATGCAACAGTCTCCTATATAGATCCACCCGACGACCAATATAGATCGTAAAAGCACCTTCACACCGAGACAACATAACACCATAAGGGCAAGCCACTTACAAGACACATAGCAATGCCATCCAAACGCCTTTATTACTCCAGAAACCAAGCGATCTCTATACCTCCGACAGCCTCACCCTGATGAAGTCACACGCAACGCACAGGATCCCGCGCCCTATCCTATCGAAACTCGTACATTTGTAGCAAGAGGCTATTGCAAATACAGGTAAGTGAATCCACCGAGTAGGAGTCTGCACCCCGCCCCCCCCCCTGGCTGAGCAAGGATATCAGCCTTAGACAATCATCACAACACAAAATAAGTATGGATACAAAGCTGGATATACAGCGATTCTTTCAAGAGGTAGCGAGCATCTGCGCCTTAGAACAAGCGCAGCAGGAGGAGCGAAATCGCAAAGGCGAAAACTTCAATCTTTTTAGCATCCTTAGCATAGAGCGCTACGAATTAAAGCACTCCGCCCTAATCGCTAATCTACTCGACCCCAAGGGAAGCCACGGATGTGGCGACGCCTTCCTAAGAGCTTTCTTTGAGATCGCACTGAAGGGTACTGCCTACCCTTTCGAGAGCAGCACACCCCTGGATAGCCGTACAGAGCATTATACAGGCCCCATAGCAGGCGATACCGGCGGGCGCATTGACATCCTTGTGAAAAGTAGCCACTACGGACTCATCATAGAGAACAAGATTTACGCTGGAGATCAAGACAAGCAACTGATTCGCTACGACAACTATGGGAAGGAGATTTTTGGGGCAGACGGATATCTCTTGGTTTATCTCACGCTATATGGATACGACGCCAGCAAAGAGAGCACAGCCACGAAAAGCGCTGAGGAAGTAGGCTACTTGCGCCTATCGTACGCAGAAGATATCCTTCGCTGGCTGGAGCAATGCGCACGACTGGCCTACGATAAGCCCCTCGTCCGAGAGTCACTCAATCAGTATATCCGAACTATCAAGCAACTCACCTATCAAGATATGAACCAAAAGAATATCGAGAAAATCATTGATCTCGCAGTTGATCACCCCGAAGTAGTGGCCACGCTATCAAGCAAACGAGATGCAATCGCTCAGGGAATTAGAAAGAAGTACATCTTCGACAAACTGAAGGAATATGCCGATCAAAAGGGCTGGTTGTACGATGATAGTGAGTCTTCGTATAATGAAGAAGAGCCTAAAATCCGCTTCCGTAAAGAAGGCTGGGATGGCTCTATCATCATATCGGCAGATAGCGAAAATAAAAAATCGAACTATGGCTGGTGGATGAACCTCTGGATAGGCATAGACTCAAAGGTGACTGGAGCGAAAAAACTTGCTTGCTTAGAAAAGCAAAGTCCTGAATATCCTATGGGATGGGAGTACCTCACGACACCAAACTGGTACTCAGCCGAGAACTTCCCCGCGATGAAGACAAGCGTCGCCGAAGAGATCATCAACAAACTTAACGAGATCATAGAGGAATTGGGCGTCAAGTAGGGTAAGTAGAGCGACCCTACCCCACACAAGGCAACATCTCCCTCCTCCCAAGAAGCCCCACTGCGGCCTGCCGTATCACGAAGCCCCACAGTAAGGACTATGAACCTATATTGGGTCGGGTTGACCTATATAGGTTCAAGCCACCATCCCCATAGGAAGGCTCTTCAACAGCCCAAAAGAAAAGGAAAAGCACCCAGACTAAGACCTTGCAATCAATGCCTTACGACTCCTCATGGTAGTACGACATGAGCTTCTTCGCAAAGTGGCTCATCTGTCCACGCACCGACTTAGGTTCAAGGACCTCTATCTGATCCGCCTGCGCCAGCAACCTCTGATACAGGTCAAAGGTCGGGCGCACGGTCAGCTCAAAGTACGACGCCTCATCATCCCTCATCTCGACCAGCTCACGCTGCGACTCATGGATGGGGAGGGTACGAAGATAGTCTGGAGCTGAATAATATGCCTTGAGTAAGATGCGGACAGGCTCCTCCTGTGAACGCATGATGCCACAGCAGCCACGGAAGTATTCGTCAATATCAAAGTCCTCCTTCATACGAAAGGTCGCACCCGTCGGACTGCAATCTGAGATACGGTCAAGAGCGTAGAGCATAAAGACATCTTCGGCTTGGCCATCTCCTTCCTGATGCCCGCCTCGGGTAGAGTAATAGGGATTACGAGCGAGCACATACCATCGGCGCTTGACGACCTTGAGGTAATAGGGCTCAATATCGAAGTAACAAGGCTCGGGTTTCCCGAAGGCTTGGTAAGCTATGCTCAGCACCTGATTATTGTGCATAGCATCCGTGATGGCATGGAGCCACCGATGCCCAGAGGGTACGCTCTCAAAGAGGATACGCCCCTTCAACTTCCTATCCGCTTGGATCTGATTCATCGCGGTATAGGAGTCGATTAGCCAAATGCGCAGATGGTCATTCTCCAGCTCCTCGGGGTGGTCGATATAGTATTTGTAGCCTCCCTTGGTATCACAAACAATATCGACCTCAAAGATGTCGAAGATAGCCTTGCGATGGTTGTGAAAGGTGCGAATAGCCAGATCGTCACCATCGCCATAGCTCAGTCCGCTCCTCTGCCAGAGGCTATTCACCTCCTCGTAGGTCAGACGTCCATAGCGACGAAACTGCTCGATCAGCCAGACGTAGCGCCCAAAGATATTTGCTGCCATATACTTAATTATTCTACTTCATACACAAAGGTAGAGATAGTTCGCATGGGAGCGAACGCTGTTCTTTGGCGCGGAGTATCTACCATAACTATGCGATCCCGAAGCCATACTTCTCTACCAGATCTCGAAATATGGGATAGCGCTTCAAGAACTCTTCAAAGCGCTCCAACTTGTACTCTCGGATACGAGGCAAAGAGAAGTACGAGGGTGCTGCCCTACACATCACCTCCCAGTATTTCTCTGGAGAAATGCTGAGATTTCGAAGATAAGATAAATCCGTTTGGAGCCTCCTATCACAGAAGGCAAAGTCCATAATGAGATCAGGGTGCTTCAGCTCACCCAAGCACCATAGCGCTAAACTAACCTGATCATCCAGAGCAAAAGAGAAGGTATCTATCTGTCGCATAGGAGGGCAACTATTGCTGGCTATCGTCTCCATCAGCATCTCTGCTAAAGCAGCTTCGCACGCTTCCCTACTGACTGGGCGCTGGAGCTTAGCCATCGCATAGAGCCACTCGAGAGTAGATAGCCGAGAGGTATCAAGCTCATAATGCGGGTTAGCCCCCAACCTCAATGCCACCCGCTGGTAGCCGACGACCTTCGCCAGCTCCTGATCCAGCCGCAGCACACACGCCTCATCGGCATAGCGAATAATAAAGAGAGCTACATCTCTCTCCTTGTACTTCTCCCACAGGTCCAGTACCATCGCCACCCACTGTGACCTCAGTCGCTCCGCTCGCCCAGCGAACATCTCCCACTGATACATAAGGGTCTGCAGTGCCCAAGTCCGCGCATCCTTCGACGAGTCCTGTAGGAAGAAGGAGAGGATCTTACACTGCGCCTGCCACTCGATATGGGGGAAGGCCTCCCGCAGCTTCTTTCTCGCCAAAGAGATACGCCCGAGCTTCCGCTGCTGAATATCCTTGAGATACGCTCGCCACGACTTGTTGTATTGGATCGGTGTGGCATCGGAAGGTCCTTGCTTCTCCAGCCGAGCACCCACGAGCTTACGCAGATACCAATCCAGATTAGCACGACTACGCAGCTCCCTAAGCGTAGCTTCATCTAATCCCTGAATGATATTCCGACAGAGTTTATGCGTGATCCTCGACATCGCTTCCTCCGAGTCAGCTACGTCATTAAAGAACTGAATGACATCCATATTTCATCTAATCTATTGGAATACTTGAGGTTGATTGTATTACTAAGCCTCACTAATCCGCCAAAGATAGAAGCGCACCTCTGCCATATCACAGCAGAGGTAAGGAGCATCAAAGTACCAGCAATTCGCCTTAACTTTAGGGGTGCTTGGGGAGTCCAAGCACCTGTAACCAGTCAAACAGCCCAAGCCCCAACACAGGCCAAGGCACAACACTTCATCTTATGGACATTAAGAAGAGACTCGATGAGATCTGGGGAGCTGATTATCTGAACGCCCTATCACCAGAAGCAAAAACAGTACTCGAACGCGGGTATGTGTTTTACAACAACGAAGAGAGGAAAGACCTCCTCATCACGGGTATCAACCCATCCTTTCGAGAAGAAGAAAGTAAAGGTCGACTTGGATTCAACACCACAAAGCTATTGGAGAGAGAGGCTAAGCATGATGTCTATTGGTCTCCTATAAGGAAGATGCTATACAACCAAGACATCGATTTAATAGCCCAAACCGCTTACCTTGACATTTTCTACTTCCGAGAAAAGGAACAGACTTTCCTCAAGAGGGAACTACTCAGCCAGCCAGAAGGCATTAGATTTATCGTTGACCAGCTCAACCTCACTATGCATACGATAGAGGAGGTTATTCAGCCTAAGCTCATCATAGTAAAGAACAAAGAATCAGCAGCGTACTTTGGCAAAGAAGCGGAGGAGCGAGGGTGGATCTGGATGGGGTATGCACTTGAGCAAGTCTGCAACACCTATTGCGGAGAGCTATATAAGATCACGGGGCTCATTGATTCTCACGAGCGCATTGCCCCCGAGATCACGCAGACAGCGCTTGTCGGGACATTAGTACTATTTACTAGGCATATCAACCAGTACACCAAGAGAGAACTGTGCCCCACTGCAGAGTTCTTGAATCGCCTCCTGCATATCCAATCGCAAGGAAATTGACAGCTATCCAATAGAAGACCTCTGACTGAATCACATTAGTGGCATGAATCTATGTAAGTAAGAGCTATACACCTATATTAATCGTCACGGTGACCAGTACTGGTTACTCATCTGACCAGTACTGGTCACGACGCGAAGCAGTACTGGTCGCTATAACCAACCAGTACTGGTCAACCCAGCGACCAGTACTGGTCGCAAAAGCCTCCGCACAGATAGTGCAGAAACACATTACGCCCCAGGCTACCGAAGCGGCCTGGGGCGTAATGTCTATTGGTATATCGTGAGTGAAGTTGACCGCGACTTAGTCGAGGGTCTTCTTGATCTCGATTTCTTCGTAGGCCTCGATGATGTCACCGACCATGATGTCGTTGTAGCCATCGATATTCAGACCGCAGTCCTGACCCATGACGACTTCCTTAGCATCGTCCTTGTAGCGCTTGAGAGAGCCAAGCTCGCCCTGGTACTTGACGATACCATCGCGAATGAGGCGGATCTTGTTGTTGCGCTTGATCTTCCCTTCGACGACCATACAGCCGGCGATGGTACCGACCTTGGTGATCTTGAAGGTCTGCTGGACCTCGAGGTTGGCCACGACATTCTCCTTGATTTCGGGCGAAAGCATCCCTTCCATAGCAGACTTGATGTCTTCGATGGTGTCGTAGATGATCGAGTAAGTACGGATCTCTACGCCCTCACGGTCTGCCAGACGACGAGCGGCCTGGCTGGGACGCACCTGGAAGCCCAGGATGATAGCCGAAGAAGCAGAGGCGAGCACGACGTCGCTCTCGGAGATCTGACCGACGCCCTTGTGGATGACGTTGACCTGAATTTCCTCCGTAGAGAGGCGGATGAGCGAGTCGGAGAGCGCTTCGATAGAGCCGTCCACGTCACCCTTGATGATGACATTGAGCTCCTGGAAGTTGCCCAGCGCACGACGACGAGCGAGTTCGTCGAGGGTAAGCCCCTTCTTCGTGCGGTTATCCTGCTCACGCTTGAGCTGCTCACGCTTGCTGGCGATGCTACGCGCTTCCTGCTCGGTCTCCATGACGTTGAAGGTCTCACCTGCGGTAGGTGCACCGTCCAAGCCAAGGATCAGAACGGGTTCGCTGGGGCCAGCGTGCTCGACCTTCTGATTACGCTCGTTGAACATAGCCTTCACACGGCCGTAGTGCGTACCTGAGAGGACGACGTCACCCTGCGAGAGCGTACCATTCTGCACGAGGACGGTAGCCACATAGCCACGGCCCTTATCGAGTGAAGACTCGATGACGGAGCCGACAGCACGGCGCTTGGGGTTAGCCTTGAGCTCAAGGAGTTCAGCTTCGAGGAGGACCTTCTCCAGCAGCTCATCGATGTTGATGCCCTGCTTAGCGGAGATCTCCTGACACTGGTACTTACCGCCCCATTCCTCGACGAGGTAGTTCATGGCAGCGAGCTGCTCACGGATACGGTCGGGGTTAGCGGCGGGCTTATCGATCTTATTGATCGCGAAGACCATGGGCACACCAGCAGCGGCAGCATGGTTGATAGCTTCCTTCGTCTGAGGCATCACGTCGTCGTCAGCGGCGACGATGATGATAGCGATGTCGGTGACCTTCGCACCACGAGCACGCATAGCGGTGAAGGCTTCGTGACCTGGCGTATCAAGGAAGGTAATGCGCTTACCGTCCTTGAAGCGGATGCTGTAAGCACCGATATGCTGGGTGATCCCCCCTGCTTCACCAGCGATGACATTGGTATTGCGCAGGCGGTCGAGGAGCGACGTCTTACCGTGGTCGACGTGACCCATGACGGTGACGATAGGAGGACGGCTGATGAGGTCAGCTTCGTCATCGACCTCTTCTTCCTGCGTGATGGCTTCGACGACCTCAGCGCTGACGAAGTCGGTCTTGTAGCCGAATTCTTCTGCGACCATCTCGATGGTCTCAGCGTCGAGGCGCATATTGATAGACACCATCAGACCGATGCTCATACAGGTAGCGATGACCTGCGTCACGGGGACGTCCATGAGATTTGCGAGGTCACTCACCGTCACGAACTCAGTGAGCTTCAGCGTACGGCTTTCGGCTTCGCTACGCTCCTGAGCGTCGAGAGCTGCAGAGCGAGCAGCGTCACGCTTGTCCTTACGGTACTTAGCGGACTTCGCACCCTGCTGGTTCTTACCCGTCAGACGAGCAAGTGTCTCCTTGACCTGGCGCTGTACATCTTCGTCTGTGACGACAGCCTTCTGAGGCTGCTGGCTCTGACGCTTGGCCTTACGGCCGGTCTTCTGCTCGGCAGCACCCTGCTGGGCATTGCCACGACCACCGCGGTTGTTGGGGTCTGCGGAGCGGCCATTACCACCATTGCCATTGCGCTGGCCGGGCTTCTTCGTGCCATTGTCCGTCACCTTAGCGGCTTCGGCCTTGACATCAACGGGACCCTTACCGATACGGGTGCGCTTACGACCCTTGTCGGCAGCGGACTTCTTGGCGGGGCGGGTATTATCGTTGATCGAAGAGAGGTCAATCTTACCTACCACGTTGAAGCTGATCCCAGCACTTGGCGTGGAAGGGCGATAGATCTCGGGCTCACGTACCGTGGGCTCCTCGGCTGCGGGAGCAGCCTTGGGCTCGGGCTTCGCTGCGGGTGCTGCAGGGGCAGGCTCGGGAGCAGGAGCTGGCTTCGGTTCGGGCTTAGGCTCAGCCTTAGGGGCGGGAGCTTCGACCTTAGGAGCAGGTGCAGGAGCGGGCTCGGGCTTGGGTTCAGGCTTGACCTCTACCTTGGGCTCGGGCTTCACTTCGGGTGCAGGAGCCTCCGCCTTAGGAGCAGGAGCGGGCTTTGGCTTAGGCTCGGCCTTCGCCTTGGGAGCAGGCTTGGGTTCAGCCTTCTTCTCCGTAGCGATGGAGCCCTTGATATTGAGGCTGGGGCGGCGATCCTCGGGGACGACTGTCTCGATGTGCTTCACCTTCGCGGGAGCGGGCTCAGCAGCGGGGGCCTCAGGCTTAGTAGCAGGCTTGGCAGGCGCAGGCTTAGCAGCGGCACCACTGAGGGTGTCGAGGAGCGCGGCGATCTCGGCCTTGCCCATACCCTTGCCGTGCTCAGCGATGAGCTGCTCGGCCACCTCGCGGGGTACGCGAGTGTTGGGGGTGATAGTATTGACGTCTAAGACGTTTTTCTTCTCTAACGAATCCTTGAATGAGCCAATCCCTACGTTGAGTTCCTTGGCCAAGGTAAAGAGCTTGATGTCCTTTGGCATGTATCTTCTCTTTTGAATGGTTTATGTCCGCCTCTTCACGGGCTCGCTGCTGGCTTGCTCGGGCTTCTCGCTAATGGGTATCTACACTACAGGGAGCGACAGCTGGGCAGCGGGCGGGCGGGACGGATTAGTCTTCTTCTCCCTCTTCGGTGGCGAGCTCAGCGGGGCTTTCCTCGATGGGCTCGTCAGCTTCGTAGGGCTCTTCTTCGGAGAACTCGGCGCTGAGGACCTCGAGGATACGGTCGAGGACGTCTTCGTCCAGCTCAGTCTTCGCAAGGAGCGTAGCACGATCCTCACGCAGTACGGACTTAGCCGTAGTGTAGCCTTCCTCCTTGAGGGCCTGGATCATCTGCTCGTCGATCTCGTCAGAGAACTCATCGAGGTAGATATCCTCCTCACCCGTAGCACCCTCTTCGTCGCGGAAGATCTCGATACGGTAGCCGGTCAGGAGCGAAGCCAGCTTGAGGTTGGCAGCGTTCTTACCGATAGCCAAGGGCACCTGATCGGGGCGCATGTAGACCTCGGCCTGCTTGATTTCTTCGTCCTCGTCGCTGAGGGCGATAGCCACGGCCTTCCCAGGGCTGAGTGCGCGCTGGATGAAGAGCATGGGGTTCGTGGTGTAGGTCGTCACGTCGATGTTCTCACCCTTCAGCTCACGGACGATGCTGCGGATACGCGAACCGTTGACCCCGACGCAAGCCCCTACGGGGTCGATGCGGTCGTCATACGACTCTACGGCGATCTTAGCGCGCTCACCAGGGATACGGGCTGCGGCACGGATCGTGATAAGGCCATCGGCGATCTCGGGCACGTTGAGCTCCAAGAGACGCTTGAGGAACTCTGGGCTGACACGCGAAAGGATGACCTTAGGATTGCTGTTCTCGTTCTCTACACGCTCGATGACAGCGCGTACCGTCTCACCCTTGCGGAAGAAGTCGCCAGGGATCTGCTCGGTCTTGGGCATGAGAAGCTCGTTGCCCTCATCGTCGATGAGCAGGGCTTCGCGCTTCCATACCTGATAGACTTCGGCGGAGATCAGCTCGCCCACACGGCCTACAAAGCTGTGGTAGAAGTGCTCCTTCTGCAGCTCGAGGATCTTGCTTGCCAGGGCCTGACGCAGGTTGATGACTGCACGGCGACCGAAGGAATTGAAGTCGACAGCATCGACGAAGTCCTCGCCGACGGAGATCTCCGAGTCGAAGCGCTGGGCTTCGCTCAGGGGTACCTCACGCACCTCATCGACGAAGTCCTCATCGGCGACGACGTGACGCGTACGCCAGATCTCGAAGTCACCCTTCTTCTCGACGTTGATGATGACGTCAAAGGTATCGTCCGAGCCAAACATCTTCGACAGGACATTGCGGAGGGAATCCTCCATGACCGCGATCAGCGTATTGCGGTCGATACTCTTGAGCTCCTGGTACTCGAGGAGCGCTTCGATCAAGCTGGTAGTCTCTTTCTTCTTTGCCATGGGGCTATTATATAGGTTTTATTCTTCTACTTGGATAGGGGTGGTGAGTTTAGAACTTCAAGACGCGCTTGGTCTGTAGCACCTCATCCATCGGGATGGGGAGGGCTTCCTCGACCTCGATCTTGCGCTTCTGACCCTCGGGGCGTACCTTGCGCACGACGGTGAGGGTGATCGCTTCGGCAGTAGCACCTGAGAGGACGCCCTTCTCCTTGATGCCCCCCTTACGGAGCACCTCGACCTCCTCACCGATAGCGTCGGTGTACTGACGGAGGACCTTGAAGGGTGCGGTGAGGCCTGCGGAGCCTACCTCGAGCTCGAAGTCCTCTGCCTCACGGTCCAGCTGCCCCTCGATATGCTTCGAGAGGGCTACGCATGCATCGATGCTGATGCCCCCACGGGCACCCAGCTCGACGATAATACGATTGCCAGGGTGGACAGCGACTTCTACAATATAATAATCGGGGTGCTCGGTGGCACAGTACTGGGAAGCAATTCCCTCGATGTAGCTCTTATCGATCATGACGCGTCTCGTAGGATAATAGGGGATGAATGCAAAGAGAGGAAGCTCTGTCGCCTCCTCTCTCGATCATCTCTTTGCTACAAAGGTAATAAAAATCACCGACATAAGCTCCCCCACCCGACACTTCTTCATACAGACGCTCCCGCCCAGTACCTCCTGAAGGCACTGGTCGGGAGCGTTGATGATAGGTGCGAGACTACTTCGTGGGAAGCTCCACCTTCACAGGATTTCCTTCGTCGCGGACAAATGTGAGGACGAGCTTACCCGCCGTCAAGTCGACAGCATCCTTCTTCAGGTAGAGGTAGGCAGAGGCTTCACGAGGAGTGAATTCGGAATTTAAGTAGTACCCCCAGAAGGTCCACCAAAGATCCTTTGGAGTAAGACTTGCCAAGCTCGCTTCTTCTCGAATAGTCTTAGGCCCAACTTCATGAGCTAAAAACCTATAATACCAAGTCTTAGCACCTGGTGCGAGTGGCTCACGCTCATAGTACGTCTTATACAGGTGCTCGTAGCTGAGTAGTGCCTGCGAGGAGAGATCCGTCACCACATGATCTGCGTCACGAGTAAAGCTCAGCGTCATGGCCTGCAGCCCATGGACACCCAATGTATTGAACGGCCCAATCACACTGTAGAAGGTGACATCCTCACGCATCTTACGCTCCTTATATATTTGCGAGACCTTCTCCTCATCACGTATGATCGAATAGCGGACCTCTGATCCAGGGACAATCTCCCAGCAGAGGTAATCTGATCGATCTTTCTGTGGAGTTTTCTCCACAGGGGTAAGGGTTGCCTCAGCCTTAATTATTCGGAAGAAGCCTGAGATGGGGCGCTTTGAGGGAAAAGAGCCAGATATCGGTTCTGATCTCTCCTTCTCCTTATCACACGAGGAGAGGAAAGCTGCACTCAGAGTGACGAAGCCAAGAAAGAGGCTACTCATCGCCACACGCAGTATCGTCTTTTTCATACGCTTGGGGTATTAATGATTGCAATTAGGATCACGCAATCCGTTCACCCCAAATATATTATTTCCTCCATAAGCAAGACTCCACCACCCGAGGGCACGCCGAGAGTCCTTATCACAAGTACATTCTCCATTCAGAAGGCACAGATGTACTGTTCTTCAATTCCTTTACAAACGCATTTAGCCCCCAATGCCACCTCTTTCCTTGCTGAGAAATGGGGAGGAATATAAGGGAGAGCTATCAACCTATATAGGTCGGCGGGCTGACCTATATTGGTCCGACGACGAAGCTATATAGGTCGCGATGACGACCTATATA
>ERZ772910.1537-NODE-1537-length-11561-cov-3.845211_pt1 | contig 11561 bp, 10 predicted proteins | sample MGYA00511357_ERZ772910 | MGnify/ENA primary metagenome ERZ772910 (study PRJEB29015, sample SAMEA2738096) | human oral metagenome | biome: human oral; feature: human-associated habitat; material: saliva | place: China | collected 2193 ...
TTTGCACGTGCCAAAGGGTTGTCAGAACAAGAAATTTCGAATAAACACATTTTCAAAAATGCTATGGTTTCCTTGGTTTCAGGGATCCCAGCATCTATCGTTAGTGTTATCACAGGGGCAACCTTGACAGAAACAATCTTTGCCTACCCTGGTATGGGTAAAATGTTGATTGACTCTGTCCGTGCTTCAAATAACGCTATGGTTGTGGGTCTTGTATTTATTTTCACAGCCCTCACCATCTTCTCATTGCTTGTGGGTGATATCCTTATGACTATGATTGACCCACGTATCAAATTGACATCTAAAGGAGGTAAATAATGGCTTCAATTGATAAAAGTAAGTTCCAATTTGTAAAGCGCGATGATTTTGCCTCTGAAACAATTGATGCGCCGGCCTATTCATACTGGAAATCGGTGATGCGTCAGTTCTTCAAGAAAAAGTCAACAACTGTCATGTTGGGGATCTTGATTGCTATCATTTTGATGAGCTTTATCTACCCAATGTTTTCAAAATTTGACTTTAATGACGTGTCTAAGGTTAATGACTTTAGTGTACGTTATGTGCATCCAAATGCTCAATACTGGTTCGGTACTGACAGTAATGGTAAGTCCCTCTTTGATAGTGTTTGGTTTGGAGCTCGTAATTCTATCCTTATTGCTGTTATCGCTACCTTCATTAACGTTGTTATTGGTTTAGTCGTTGGTGCTGTTTGGGGGATTTCTAAGACCTTTGATATGATTATGATGGAAATCTACAACATCATCTCAAACATTCCTGCCCTCCTTGTCGTTATCGTCTTGACTTACTCATTGGGTGCAGGTTTCTGGAACATGATTTTTGCCATGACTGTCACAGGTTGGATTGGTATTGCCTATACCATTCGTATTCAAATCATGCGTTACCGTGATTTGGAGTACAACTTGGCTTCTCGTACACTGGGAACGCCAACTGCTAAGATTGTGGTTAAAAACATCATGCCGCAACTTGTGTCAGTTATCGTAACTATGGCTAGTCAACTCTTGCCAGGATTTATCTCTTACGAAGCCTTCCTTTCATACTTTGGTTTGGGGCTTCCAGTTACGACGCCTAGTCTTGGTCGTTTGATTTCAGACTATGCACAGAACGTTACAGTTAATGCTTATCTCTTCTGGATTCCATTGACTACCTTGATCCTCGTTTCCCTCTCTCTCTTTATTGTCGGTCAAAACTTGGCGGATGCCAGTGACCCACGTACGCATAGATAGGAGTCCAATATGACAGAAAATAAAAATGTAATATTATCGGCTCGCGATATCGTCGTGGAATTTGACGTTCGTGACCGTGTTTTGACAGCTATTCGAGGGGTTTCCCTTGATTTGGTTGAAGGTGAAGTTTTAGCCTTGGTTGGTGAGTCTGGTTCAGGTAAATCAGTTTTGACCAAGACCTTCACAGGGATGCTTGAAGAAAATGGTCGTGTCGCTAGTGGTTCTATTGATTATCGTGGCCAAGATTTGACCAAGCTTAAGAGTCACCAAGATTGGGCAGCAATTCGTGGAGCTAAGATTGCAACTATCTTCCAAGATCCTATGACCAGTCTTGACCCAATTAAGACTATCGGTAGCCAAATTGTTGAAGTCATTGTCAAACACCAAGGAAAATCAGCCAAAGAAGCTAAAAAAATGGCCATTGATTACATGGACAAGGTTGGTATTCCTGATGCTGAAAAACGTTTCAACGAATATCCTTTCCAATACTCTGGTGGGATGCGTCAACGTATCGTCATTGCCATTGCCTTGGCTTGTCGTCCTGATGTCCTTATCTGTGACGAGCCAACAACTGCCCTTGATGTGACCATTCAAGCTCAAATCATTGACCTTTTGAAATCACTCAAAGAGGAGTATGGTTTCTCAGTGATTTTCATTACCCATGACCTTGGTGTGGTAGCAAGTATCGCTGACAAGGTTGCTGTTATGTATGCTGGTGAAATCATCGAGTACGCAACGGTTGAGGAAATTTTCTATGAGCCTTGTCACCCATACACTTGGAGCTTGCTTTCAAGCTTGCCACAGTTGGCTGATGATAAGGGTGAGCTCTTCTCAATTCCAGGGACACCACCATCACTTTATACACCAGTTGTTGGAGATGCCTTTGCCTTGCGTTCAGACTATGCCATGCAAATTGACTTCGAGGAAAAAGCACCACAATTCCAAGTTTCAGATACTCACTGGGCTAAGACCTGGCTCTTACATGAGGATGCACCAAAAGTTGAAAAACCTGAGGTTATCCAAAATCTACATGAAAAAATCCGTGCTAATATGGGATTTGCACATTTAGGAGATGAGGAGGAAGGCAATGCCTGAGAAGTTAGTTGAAGTAAAAGATGTGGAGATTTCCTTCGGTGAAGGAAGCAAGAAATTCGTTGCTGTCCACAATGCTAATTTTTTCATCAACAAGGGTGAAACCTTTTCCCTCGTTGGTGAGTCTGGTAGTGGTAAAACTACTATCGGTCGTGCCATTATTGGTCTGAATGATACAAGTAATGGTGAGATTATTTTTGACGGTAAGAAAATCAATGGGCACTTATCTCACTCTGAGAAAAACGACCTTATCCGTCGTATTCAGATGATTTTCCAAGACCCTGCGGCAAGTTTGAATGAACGTGCAACAGTTGATTATATCTTGTCTGAGGGCTTGCATAACTTCCATCTCTATAAGGATGAGGAAGATCGTAAAGCTAAAATCAAGGAAATCATCAAAGAAGTGGGACTTCTTGAGGAGCACTTGACACGTTACCCTCACGAATTTTCTGGGGGACAACGTCAACGTATCGGTATTGCGCGTTCCTTGGTTATGCAACCTGACTTGGTCATCGCTGACGAACCAATCTCAGCCCTTGACGTGTCAGTTCGTGCCCAAATTTTGAACCTGCTTAAGAAATTCCAAAAAGAGTTGGGATTGACCTACCTCTTTATCGCTCACGACTTGTCAGTGGTCCGTTTCATTTCTGACCGTATCGCTGTTATCTACAAGGGGACAATCGTGGAAGTTGCTGAGACAGAAGAACTCTACAACAATCCTATCCACCCTTACACCAAGTCACTCTTGTCTGCTGTTCCTATTCCAGATCCGATCTTGGAACGTAAGAAAGTCTTGAAGGTTTATGATCCAAACCAACACGACTATTCTGTTGATAAACCAGAAATGGTTGAAGTACGTCCAGGACACTTCGTTTGGGGTAACAAAGCCGAAATTGAGACTTATCGTAAAGAACAAAGTAAATAAGTCTTTTAAATGCAAAAAAATCGTGTTCCAAAAGGAACACGGTTTTTCTTTAGTCCAGATTTAAGCGTTTGGTCATGATATAGTAGGTACCAAAGTAACTTGCTGCGATGAGAATGAGAGACTGAACTAGACTAATGATATATGACGAGTTATTGATTGCAGTATATGTTGCATCTCCGGTCAAGGCTGCACCGAGTCCAAAGAAGAAACCAATAAAGAATAGGATAGCCTGAATGGCGAAAAAGGCGACAAATCCCATAAGAACTTTGTTAGTGTTGAAGAGGTTTCCGATACTAATACAGAGGTAATAGAAAAGAATACCAGCAATCATTGACAAGATTGTAGAAGGGATGAAGAGGTAGAAAGCGCCTATCTCTTTTAGGATCTGGCCAAAGTAGCTGGTAGCTAGGAGGATATCTTTCATATCAAGGCAGAAAGCAGCTATAATTCCAATCGAAAGGAGTATAACGAGTGATGAAATGATATCTAAAATAAAGGCTACCAAGAGTTTAGATAAAATCAGTTGGTGGGCAGAAACTGGGAGTGTATTGGTTAGATAGCCTTCTCTCCCAAAGACAGTTTTTGCAAAGCGTCTGACAATGAGGACTATTGTTGCTATGTAAATGGCTCCCCATACAATAATGGTAGCAAAAACCATCAGTGTGAAGAAAGCAAAAAAGAGTAGACTAGGTTCTTGGTGGCTCTGTTCAGTTACAAAAATAAATTTTTGAAGCATTAAACCCAAGGGGATTGAGAGTAGGATGGCAATACCATAGATGCCGAGATACCATTTACGGATCGATTGTAATTCATACTTAACTAATTTCCAAAACATGCTCATACCTCCTAGTTGTGGAACATCTCTCTAAAGAGTTTGTCGATAGATTTGCCATGGGCTTGACGGATATTATCAGCATCCCCTTGAAGTTCAATCTGACCGTATTTTAAGAAGACAACTTCATCTAGGACGGATTCAATGTCTGCAATCAAATGAGTTGAAATGATCACAGAAGCATCTTCAGAGTATTGGTTGATGATGGTTTTAAGGATGTAGTCACGTGACGCGGGATCGACCCCACCGATAGGTTCATCAAGGAGATAGAGTTTAGCTTCACGACTCATAACCAAAATCAACTGAACTTTTTCTTTGTTTCCTTTTGAAAGGTCTTTAAGGCGCAAATCAGGCTGGAGCTTTAAATCCTGCAAGAGTTGCAAGGCAAGAGGATAACGGAAATCAGCATAGAAATCCTGGAAGAAGTCCAAGTAGTATTGGATAGTCTTACTTTCATCCAAATAAGTTGTATCAGGTAGATATGCCACTTGAGCTTTGGTGATAGGTGATGGCTGAAATCCATTAATAGTTACTAAACCAGAAGTTGGTTGAAGGAGGCCATTCAAAATCTTGATGAGAGTTGTTTTACCACTACCGTTTGGTCCTAAGAGACCAATGATTTTACCAGACGGGATGGCCATGGTTACATCTCTAAGGGCTGGAATACCATTATAGGTCTTGGTGAGATTTGTTAGAGTTACAATATCAGTCATCGGTCTATAAGTCCTTTCCTGTTTGTTCGATGTAGTCAGTAATGATGGCTTTGATTTCAGGTGAGCTAAAACCAATGGCTGTCATCTCAGTGACAAAGTTTTTCATGAGACTTTGGGCAATCTCATGTCGTTTTTGATCAATAAGTTTTTCATCTTCAGTAACAAAGCGACCAGAGGTACGGGCAGAATAGACCAGCCCCTCTTTTTCAAGTTCTTGGAAGGCTCTTTGTACGGTGTTGGGATTTACCCCGGCTTCCTGAGCAAATTCCCTTACAGGTAGGAGTTGTTGTCCCATACTCAATTCCTTGGAAGCTATCTTCAGTTTGACGCGATAGGCGATTTGGAGATAGATTGGCGATTTTTCATCAAATGTCCAAGCCATAAGAGACTCCTTTCTAAAAGTATAATAGTATTATTCTTGTACTACCGTAATGATACAACTAAAATGATGAATTTGCAAGTAAAATACCATATTTTCTCTAATTTCTTTGGCTTTTCCCAAACTTATATTCCTATTTTTGGTACAATAGGGGCAAGTATATTCGACCTGAAGGGAGATTATTTTGAAAATTTTAGCAACAGATATGGATGGTACCTTTCTAGACCATCTTGGTGCCTATGACAAAGCACGTTTGGATAACCTTTTGGATGCTTGTGAAGCTAAAGATTATGTTTTTACCGTAGCTTCTGGGCGAGCCCTCTTGGCCTTGGAGGAGCTTTTTGATGGGTTTGTGGACCGTATTGCGATTATTGCGGAAAATGGGGCCTTGGTTCAGTACAAGGGTGAGGTCCTGTTTGAGTCCAAGCTAGAACCTAAGGATTATTTGCAAATTGCAGATACAACTTTATCCCTGCCAACTTGCGAGGGGGTTCTCTTATCAGGCCGTCGTGGTGCCTACGCACCAAACGATGCAGATCCAGCCTATCTTAAGGCCATGGAACGTTACTATGAAAATGTTATGGCAACGGACCTTGAAGCGGTCACAGATGATATTTTCAAGGTAACTGCTAAGTTCCAAGGAGATACCATCATGGAACGTGGTGACTACCTCAACACGATTTTTGAGGATATGACTGCTGTGACAACTGGCTTTGATTCCATGGATATCATCCTTAAAGGTGTGGACAAGGGCTTTGGTCTCTACCATCTTTGTCAAGAGTTGGGGCGTAAGGCTTCAGATGTTGTAGCCTTTGGTGATAATCTCAATGATATGGAGATGCTGACCTTCGCTGGGCGTGCGGTTGCTACGGAAAATGCGCGTGATGAGATTAAGGCAGTGGCAGATGAGGTGATTGGCCACCATAAAGATGGTGCAGTCTTTGACTACATGGAAGGATTGGTGGGCTCAGATGTCTGAGATTAAATTATTGGCCTTGGACCTAGATGGGACCCTCTTTACTAAGGATAAGCAAGTAACAGCTGAAAATAGAGCTGCTTTGAAGGCGGCAGAAGCTAAGGGGATTCATGTGGTCATTACGACTGGTCGTCCTCTGCCAGCTATTACTCATATCTTGGAAGATTTGGGCTTGTTAGATGATAAGCACTATAGTGTGACCTTCAATGGTGGCTTGGTTCAGCGTAATAATGGGGATATCCTCATAAAGAAAGAGATGAGTCGAGAAGATTTAAAGCAGATTTATGCTGTCTTTGAACCTCTAGGGCTCCCTATGGATGTTATCAGTGATGGCATTGTCTATGGTGTGCCAAGTAAAGGCAATCATTCTCTCTATCGTCAGGCTAATCCTACCTTGACCTTCGTCGATGTGGAGAGTATTGATGACATTCCTGAAAATATCGTCTATAATAAGGTAGTTACGGTCTGTGAGGAAGCATTTTTGGATGCCCAAATTCAAAAACTACCTAAACAGCTATACCAGAATTTTGAAGTTTTTAAGTCTCGTGAAATTATCCTTGAAGTCATGCCGAAAGGGGTTCATAAGGCTGTAGGCTTGAAACTTTTGTCTGATTATCTTGCCCTTGATAAAAGTCAGGTTATGGCTATGGGAGATGAGGAAAATGACTTGACCATGTTGGAGTGGGCTGGTCTTGGTGTGGCTATGGCAAATGCTGTTCCTAAGGTTAAGGCTGTTGCCAAGGCAGTAACGGCAAAAACTAATGAGGAATCTGGAGTGGCTGAGGCCATCCACAAGTATATTCTAGAGAAATAAGGAGAACCAAATGGGTCTATTTGATCGATTATTTGGACAAGAGGAAAACCAGTCACAGGAGACTGTAGCAAATCAGGAAATTTCAGAAACTGAGGCCCTTGATAATCAAGACTTGTCAACAAGTGAAGGGACAAGCCAAAGTCAAACAGAACAGCTCAGTGAGTCAGAGACTCAAGTAGAAGAGATTTCGTCTACAGAATCTGTTGAAGAAAGCGAATCTACAGTGACAGAAGAAAGTGAAGTAGCGTCTGATGAGGACCTATCTGTTGATAATCAGGCGTCAAGTGAAGCAGAGGGCGTATCAGAGTCAGAAGAAAGCCAAGTCGCTGTGGATAACCACTTCGCAGATGTCATGGCTGATTACTATGCTAAAAAGGCTCAGGTAGCTGCTGCTGCAGAAAAAGGTGAAACGGTTACTTTTGAGGCTGTTCAAACCCGTAAAGTTGAGGAAAAACCTGAAGAAGTTCAGGCTTTAAAAACTGAAACAGAACAAGAAAAATACAATCGTACCCTTAAGAAGACGCGTACAGGTTTTGCTGCCCGCTTGAATGAATTCTTTGCGAATTTCCGTCGAGTTGATGAGGAGTTCTTCGAAGAATTGGAAGAAATGCTGATTCTTTCCGATGTGGGTGTTAATGTTGCAACGCAATTAACGGAAGACTTACGTTATGAAGCCCGCCTTGAAAATGTCAAAAAGACTGAAGATTTGCAACGCTTGATTATCGAAAAACTTGTGGACATCTACGAGAAGGATGATGTCTACAAGGAGCAGATTAATTTCCAAGATGGTTTGACAGTCATGCTTTTCGTTGGTGTCAACGGGGTTGGTAAGACAACGTCTATCGGTAAGTTGGCGCATAAATACAAACAAGAAGGCAAAAAAGTTATGTTGGTAGCTGCTGATACCTTCCGTGCGGGAGCTGTCGCTCAGTTGGTTGAGTGGGGACGTCGTGTTGATGTGCCAGTAGTGACTGGTGCTGAGAAGGCTGACCCAGCTTCAGTGGTCTTTGACGGTATGGAAAAGGCTCTTGCTGAAGGAGTTGATGTCCTTATGATTGATACTGCGGGTCGTTTGCAAAATAAAGACAACCTTATGGCAGAGCTTGAAAAGATTGGTCGTATTATCAAACGTGTGGTTCCAGAAGCACCTCATGAAACCCTCTTGGCCTTGGATGCCTCAACAGGTCAAAATGCCCTTAGTCAGGCTAAGGAATTTTCAAAAATCACACCTCTTACAGGCCTTGTCTTGACTAAGTTGGACGGTAGTGCCAAGGGTGGTGTGGTTCTAGCCATTCGCCAAGAGTTGGATATTCCAGTGAAGTTAATTGGTTTTGGTGAGAAAATTGATGATATTGGTGAGTTCCATTCAGAAGAATTCATGCAAGGTCTCTTGACTGGTTTGGTTTAAAAGAGTGTTTAAAAAGAGTGAGTACTGGGAAAAGGGATTCACTCTTTTTAATGGTGTCCTCACCTTGAAAAAAGTCACTTTTATTGGTAAAATAGTAAGGAAAAACGCATGCTTTGAAAAGTGAGCTGTAACTTAATCACTGAACAACCCCTAAGCCTTAAAAAAGAGATGATTGCTTTCTCTTTTTTTAAGGTGAGTCATAAGAAGATTTTTAATCTTAGTTTAAGGAGAAGACATGTCTGAACGTGGACTTTTGATTGTTTTTTCAGGGCCTTCTGGTGTCGGAAAAGGAACTGTTCGTCAGGAGATTTTTTCAACACCTGACCATAAATTTGAATACTCAGTGTCAATGACCACACGTGCCCAGCGTCCTGGTGAAGTTGATGGGAAGGATTATTTCTTCCGTTCACGTGAGGAATTTGAAGAGCTTATTCGTAATGGTCAAATGTTGGAATATGCTGAGTATGTAGGTAACTACTACGGAACACCTTTGACTTATGTCAATGAAACCTTGGATAAAGGTATTGATGTTTTCCTTGAAATCGAGGTTCAAGGTGCCCTTCAGGTTAAGAAAAAGGTCCCAGATGCTGTCTTCATCTTTTTGACACCACCGGATTTGAACGAGCTTCAAGAGCGTTTGGTTGGTCGTGGGACAGATTCTGAGGAAGTTATTGCTCAACGTATCGAGCGTGCGCGTGAAGAAATTGCTCTCATGAGCGAATACGATTATGCCATTGTTAATGACGAAGTGCCTTTAGCTGCTGAACGTGTCAAACGTGTTATTGAAGCAGAACACTTCCGTGTTGACCGTGTGATTGGCCGCTATCGTAATATGATTTCAGAAAAGAAATTATCAGATAAATAAATTAGAAATAGGTATAGAATTATGATGTTGAAACCCTCTATTGACAAACTTTTGGATAAAGTGCCTTCAAAATATTCATTGGTTATTTTGCAAGCCAAACGTGCCCATGAATTGGCTGCTGGTGCTGAACCAACTCAAGAGTTTACGTCAGTAAAACCAACCCTTCAAGCCCTTGAAGAAATTGAATCTGGTAATGTGACTATTCACCCAGATCCAGAATCTAAACGTGAATTGGCACGTTTGAAAGTGATTCAAGCACGTCTTGCTGCTGAGGAAGAAGAACGTAAAATCAAAGAACAAATCGCTAAAGAAAAAGAAGAAGGCGATAAAATCTAAAATCAAAGTCATGCTTTGGTTTATGAGGAGAGGGGAGCTGAGGCATAGTGTCTCAGCTTCCTTCTTTATGATGATAATCAAGAGCTCAGCTTTTCTTGAGCTTGAAAGATACTGGTCTTAAGGAAGTGACAGGAGGAAATTTATGGTTTTAGTAGCACAAATTATTGTAGACGTTCCTCTGATGCAGACGGACAGACCTTATAGTTACCTTATCCCTGAAGCTATGCAAGGTCAAATTGCCATTGGTATGCGAGTGCATGTACCTTTCGGTAAAGGAAATCGTCTATTGCAAGGCTTTGTTATTGGTTTAGAAGAGCAGGAGAACTTGAGAGACTTTCCTGAATTAAAACCTATCGCTGAGCTTTTAGATTATGAGCCAGTCCTTAATCAGGATCAACTGGACTTGGCTGATCAGATGCGACATACGGTCTTTTCCTATAAGATTTCCATCTTGAAGTCAATGCTACCTGGTCTCCTTAATTCCCAGTACGATAAGGTTATCATGGCGACTGATAAACTAGGTGAAGAGGATAAACAGACTTTTCTTCAGGGGCAGGATCATGTTCTTTTCTCGCAGTTGTCAGAGGAGCAGCGTCAAGCCATTCCTCGTCTGGTCCAGTCTGGGCGTGTAACGGTTGATTACCTTGCTAAGGATAAGCAGAACATTAAGACTGAGAAGCACTATAGTGTTCAAAAGGGCATTCTTGAGACTTTGGCTATTTCGCAACGGGCTAAGAGGCGTTTGGAGATGCGAGACTTCTTGCTCGAGAAGAGTGAGTCAGGGAAGGTGGCAGACCTCCACAAGCTTTTTTCACGAGATGTGGTTAAGTTTTTCATTGAAGCTGGTGCCTTGGTCATCACTGAAGTTGAGGTCAATCGTGCCGACAGCTACTTTGAGAAGGTAGAAAAGACGGATTTTCTTGAGCTTAATGCTCAACAGGCACATGCTGTTGAAGAAATGACGCGCCAAATTAGACAAGGCGGCAAACCATTCTTATTGGAAGGGGTAACGGGATCAGGTAAGACAGAGGTCTATCTGCATCTTATCGAGAGGACCTTGGCTATGGGGAAAACGGCTATTGTCTTAGTGCCAGAAATTTCCCTGACGCCCCAAATGACCAATCGTTTCATTTCACGGTTTGGTGACTTGGTGGCCATCATGCATTCAGGCTTGTCAGACGGTGAGAAATTTGACGAGTGGCGAAAGGTTAGGTCAGGCCAGGCCAAGGTTGTGGTAGGAGCACGTTCGGCGATCTTTGCTCCCTTGGACAATATCGGAGCTATCATTATCGATGAGGAACATGAGGCTACTTATAAACAAGAATCCAATCCTCGCTACCATGCTAGAGATGTGGCCTTGCTTAGGGCTAAGAGTCATGGAGCCGTGCTTGTTCTTGGTTCAGCAACACCGTCTATTGAGACTCGGGCGAGAGCTCAGAAAGGGGTTTACCATTTTCTTGAGTTGACTCAGAGGGCTAATCCTAATGCCAAAATTCCTCAGGTGGAAGTGGTGGACTTTAAGGATTTTGTGGGCCGTCAAGAGGCGAGTGATTTTACGCCACCTCTCTTAGAGAAAATCCGAGAACGCTTGGCACGTAAGGAACAAGTCGTGCTAATGTTGAACCGTCGTGGCTATTCCTCTTTTGTCATGTGTCGTGACTGTGGCTATGTGGATGATTGTCCCAACTGTGATATTTCATTGACCTTGCACATGGATACTAAGACCATGAATTGCCACTATTGTGATTTTCAAAAAGCAATACCACATGTCTGCCCTAACTGTCAGAGCCGTCAGATTCGCTATTATGGGACTGGGACACAGAAGGCTTATGACCAGTTAACGGAACTTTTGCCAGAAGCCAGAGTGATTCGTATGGATGTTGATACGACACGTAAGAAAGGTGCTCACGAGAAACTCTTAGAGACTTTTGGAAATGGTAAGGCTGACATTTTGCTTGGGACTCAGATGATTGCCAA
>ERZ772910.1542-NODE-1542-length-11548-cov-3.112416_pt1 | contig 11548 bp, 10 predicted proteins | sample MGYA00511357_ERZ772910 | MGnify/ENA primary metagenome ERZ772910 (study PRJEB29015, sample SAMEA2738096) | human oral metagenome | biome: human oral; feature: human-associated habitat; material: saliva | place: China | collected 2193 ...
CTGATAAAGACCTTATGACAGGATGTACAATGGGTGTTGATTCTCTACAGAAGGTAACAGCAACAGCTATCGCTGCAGCTTCAAAACTTAACTAATTCAAATATATTAGAACAATCAGAATATCTTTGGGAAACCGGAGATATTCTTTTTTCTATGCGTAGAAGGAAAGTGAGGGATAGTGGTGACTATGCTATAATGAGTGGCAGGAGAAAATATGGAAGAACTACGTAAAAGTATTATTTTAAAAGTATTAATTACACTTGTATCTGGAATCTTGATGATGGTTGTGACATCATTTTTGATGATTTTATGTAACTTTAAGATAATGTCTGTGAATGGAATAATAGGCATGATTTTATTAGTGACATTACCGCAGTTATGGTCTGTTTTAAGAAATTATAAAATTCCTACGACAGCGATATCTTTAGGGATGATTGCAGTTTCGCTTGTGCTATCGCTAATCTATGGATGGACCGTCGCTAATAGTGTTGCACAGTATACAGAACCAATGAAGATGTTTGAAACAATCTTGACATATATTTTAAAGGTACATGGTTTAGCAGCTTTAGCAACTGTATTTATCGGTTATCGAACACGGAAACAATAACCAGTAGGAAAGGAAGGCTAGCATGAAAGTGATGAGTCGTTGGGGTAAGAATGTAAATCTAAATAGCCCTCTACAGGAATATCCTCGCATGCAGTTGCAGCGTGGTAGTTATACGAACTTAAACGGTCGTTGGGAATATCAGATTACAGATACTGATCAAGTTCCGCAGGCAAATCTCTGGAAGCCAATCAATGTTCCTTTTCCTTTGGGTTCACAGCTATCTGGTAGTGATGAGATTTTATTACCTGGGAAAGTATTGTGGTATAAAAAACAATTCTCGTATAAACCAGGAGAATATCATACTCATTTAAACTTTGAAGCAGTTGATCAACAATGTATTGTTTACTTAAATGGTATTGAAGTTGGTAGACACATTGGTGGATATGAGCCGTTTAGTTTAGATGTATCCAGTTATATCAAGTATCAAAATGCACTACTTGTAAAGTGTACCGATCCAAGTGATACAGGTGAGTATGCATATGGAAAACAGAAAATCCAACATGGTGGTATGTGGTATACACCAATGTCGGGTATTTGGCAGACAGTATGGCTAGAAGATATTCCTCTACATGGGGTACATGCATTAAAGATTACACCGAACTATGATAGACAAACTGTTTATCTAGAGATGGAAGGTGATTTTAATCATGCGACAATTACCATCAGTGCAGCAGGGAAGATGATTTATCATGAGATGACTGCTGAGATGCGTAATGAAATCTATATTGAAGACATGCATCCATGGACGTTGGAAGATCCTTTCTTATATGACTTATATATTGAAACAGAAGATGATATCGTGAAGAGTTATTTTGGTATGCGTTGTTTCACTTGTGAGAAGGATGAAAAAGGTTATCCTCGTTTCTGTTTAAATCATGAACCAGTATTCTTAAGTGGTGTGTTAGACCAAGGTTATACGCCAGAGGGAAACTTAACCTATCCTGATGATGAGATGATGATTTATGATATTCAGAAAGTAAAAGAGTTAGGTTTTAATATGATACGCAAGCATGTCAAAGTGGAATCTCGTCGTTGGTATTATCATGCGGATAGATTGGGTATACTTGTCATGCAGGATATGCCTAATGGTGGTCAACCAAGTAAATTAACCACTTTATATTTACCACACTTAAATATCACGCGTATGAATGACCAGAAGCAAAAACACTTAGGTAGAGGTGATGACTGGGGTAAGAAAGCATACTATGATGAATTAAATGCGATGATTCATAACTTGTATAATGTTGTGTCTATCTTTGCATGGGTTCCTTTCAATGAAGGATGGGGACAGTTTGATAGTGCTAAGGTAACCAAACATATTCAATTGATGGACTTAACACGTTTTGTGGATAGTGCTAGTGGTTGGCATGATCAAGGTGCTGGAGATTTCTACAGTCGTCATGTGTATTTCCATACCTATACAAATCCACAGAATCATGAAAAGAGAATGTCAATTTTATCTGAGTTTGGAGGCTATTCCTATTTGATTCCAGGACATAGTCTTGCCCAAAAGCTTTATGGTTACAAAAAATTCACAGATAAGTTAAAGTTAAATACAGCGATTCGTAAGTTGTATGAAGATAGTATTATTCGTAATATTCCAAAGGGGTTAACTGCTTGTGTATTTACACAGTTAACGGATGTGGAAGATGAGTGTAATGGTATTATGACGGCGGACCGTGAAATCGTGAAGTTGGATGAGAAGAGAATTCGTAATCTTAATCAACGATGCATGAGGAGGTTAAAGAAATGAGAAATCAAATTGTAATCGCAGATGCATTGGGCGGTAGTGTTAGAATCCACGCAGTAGATACAACAGATATCGTGGAAGAAGCTAGAAAATTACATCATTGTATGGCTACTTCTGCAGCAGCGTTAGGTAGAACCTTAACAGTTACAGCTATTATGGGTAGCGATTTAAAGAACGCCTATGAAAAAGTAACTTGTATTTTTAATGGACATGGTCCAGCTGGTACTGTACTTGCGCAAGCGGATGGTAGTGGAAATGTGAAGGGCTTTATTGGAGATCCTGCAATCTATCTTGTACGTGAGGATGGGCATTTAGATGTTGGTAAAGCAATTGGTACAAATGGTACATTAACAGTTACTCGTGATATGGGTTTGAAAGAGCCTTTCTCTGGTATGGTAAATATCCAGACGGGTGAAGTTGGTGATGACTTTGCGTATTACTATGCAATCTCTGAACAGACACCTTCTGTTGTAAATGTGGGTGTATTAGTAAATCCTGATGGTAGTATTTTGGCTGCAGGTGGATTTATCTTACAGTTACTTCCAAACGCAACAGAGGAAGTAATCAGTGCATGTGAGGCAGTTGCCGCAAAGATGAGACCTGTATCTACATTGATTAGTGAAGGAATGTCGATTGAAGATATTATCCATATGTACTTTGAGGATGCAAATATCTTAGAACATAAGGATGTACGTTGGTACTGTGGTTGTTCACATGAACACTATAAGGATGCGCTCGCAACGCTTTCTGACCATGACTTACAAGAAATGATTGATGATGGTAAGGGTGCAGATATTCATTGCCAATACTGTAATAAGGAATATCAATTTACACCAGAAGAATTAAAAGAAGTATTGGAGTTAAAGCAGCGTGGTTAAGATTGGAAATATAGAATTACGGAATCAAATTGTCGCAGCACCTTTAGCTGGAATCTCAAATCCTGTCTATCGTGAAATCATGCATGATTATGGTGCAGGTCTTGTTGTGAGTGAGATGATTAGCGATAAAGCATTGCACTATCAAAATGCAAAGACACAGGATATGTGCCGTATTAGTGACGGTGAGCATCCAGTAGCTTTACAGTTATTTGGTTGTGATCCTGTTACAATGGCTGAGGCTGCAGAATATCTAACCAAGAATACAAATTGCGACATGATCGATATTAATATGGGCTGTCCTGTACAGAAGGTAGTAAAGGCACATTCTGGAAGCTATTTAATGCAGACACCAGAACTTGCATATGAGGTCATGCGTGCAGTGGTAACACATACAGATCGTCCTGTGACAGTGAAGATGCGTGCTGGATGGGATAGCGATCATATTAACTGTGTGGAAATTGCAAAACTTGCTGAGAAGGCAGGTGTAAGTGCCGTAGCAGTTCATGGTCGTACACGTGGGCAACAATATACAGGTCATTCTAATAATGCATATATCAAAGCAGTAAAGGATGCGGTGAATATCCCTGTCATTGGTAACGGTGATATTCGTACACCGGAAGATGCAAAACGTATGTTAGAAGAAACAGGTTGTGATGCAATCATGATTGGTCGTGGACTTTTAGGAAGACCATTCTTCTTGCGGGAAGTAGATGCATATCTGAATGGTGGTACTTATGTAGAACCTGATTATAATGAGAAGTTAGATCTTGCATATCACTATGCGGAGAGGCTTTGTGAATATGAGGGTGAAAGAAATGGTATTAGTATGATGCGTGGTATGGCGGGTTGGTATATTGCTGGATTACCACATGCATCAGAGTATAAGAATCGTTTATCTTCTATCTCTTCACTTCGTGAGATGAAAGAAATCATTGAAGAATATCGTGAATTAATAAAGGACTTTATGGAGAAACAATAACCATAAAGTTTTTTTGTGAATGTTATTTTAAACAATATTTTAAATAAAATATGCTAAACTAATCGCATTGAGGTGATGAAGTATGAAAAAAGGACTAGTGCTTGAAGGTGGAGCGATGCGTGGTATTTTCACGACAGGCGTTCTCGATGTATTGATGGAGAATAATATTACATTTGATGGTGCGATTGGAGTATCTGCTGGTGCGTGCTTTGGTGTAAATATCAAGAGTAAACAAATTGGTCGTGCGTTCCGTTATAACATGAAATACGCAAAAGACCCAAGATACGCAAGTGTTCAATCCTGGATTAAAACTGGAGATTTTTTCAATGCGGAATTCTGCTATCATACCTTGCCAGAAAAGTTAGACCCAATGGATTCTGTAACATACTCTCAAAATCCAATGAAGTTTTATTTGGTCGCAACTGATATTGAAAGTGGTGAGCCTTATTATTACGATGTGAAAGATATTAATGATGAATCATTAGACTTTGTACGTGCATCTGCGTCAATGCCAGTATTTGCAAGTCCAGTACATATCAATGGGCATATTTATCTTGATGGTGGTATTTCTGATTCCATTCCAATCAAGAAGTTTCAAGAGATGGGTTATGAAAAGAATGTTGTGGTGTTAACGCAACCAGAGAACTACGTAAAAAAACCGCAGAGCATGATGAAGGCTATTCGTGTAAAGTATCATAAATATCCAAACATGGTTCGTGATTTAGAGTTACGTCATGAAAAGTATAATGATACGATTGCGTATATCAAAGAAGAGGTTGCAAAAAATAACGTATTTGTCATTCAACCAGAAGCCAAGCTAGATATTGGAAGAATCGAACATGACCGTAAGCGTATTCGTGCAGTTTACGAGGAAGGTCGTAAAACAGCAATGAAGAGACTTGAAGAATTAAAGATGTTTTTAAGACAAGGAGAATGACATCATTTGGGATAGTGATTTATGATAAAATAAATACACTATCGGGGGAATGATGAAAATAACAACAGATATGATACATCGTGATTTACGTAAATATGCAAGCACGATGTTGAATAACCAAGTACCACTCAATTCTATTACTGCAATTAGGGAACGTGATAGAAATCTAAAACGTAAGTTTTATGGGAAGTGGTTTGGTAAAAATACCCATATGAAAGAAAAAGAGATCCTAAGAAATGATGGATCTTCTTTGCGTATCTGTATTGTTTATCCAAATCATTTAAGTGGAGAAGAATGCACGGGACTTTTATGGCTTCATGGTGGTGGATATGGAACAACATTACCGGAAGAGTGTTATCTATATGCGGAGCGTTTCCTAATAAGCGGAAACGTAGTCATGGTGTTACCGGATTATCGCAAGAGTTATGAAGCACCATATCCTGCTGCTTTAGAAGATGCATACTTAACACTTAAGTGGATGAAGAAACATGCATGCAAGTTACATATTAATCCCCATCAACTATTTGTAGGTGGTGAAAGTGCAGGTGGTGGTCTAGTGGCTGCGTTATCTGCGTATGCACGTGATATGAATGAAGTAAAGATTGCATTCCAGATGCCTCTGTATCCAATGATTGATGATCGTCCATCAAGTCAAAATAAACAAGAGACATTAGCTTGGACTACTTCACAAAAGTATTTCCATTGGCAGTTATATAAACGTAATCTTCAGGATGTGCCGGTATATTGTGCGCCAGCAAGATTAAAGGATTTTCGTAATCTACCACCAACTTTTACAGTTGTAGGAACATTAGGACCGTTCCATGAAGAAACAGTAACCTATATGAAACATCTGTATAAGGCTGGTGTTACAATCATGTTAAAAGAGTATGAAGGTTGTTTCCATATGTTTGATACAAGATGTCCAAATGCACAGATTTCCAAAGAAGTCATACGCCTTGAGCAGAAAGTATTCCAATATGCACAACAAAACTTCTTTGCAAGACAAGATGAAATCAGCCGAGAAGATGAATCTTTCCAAGAAGATGTATTCCGTGGTTTCCATGCATACATGGATATGGAAGGTAAATATTAAAGGAAAGCCCAGAATTTATTCCGGGCTTTTATAGTTGTTCTGTTTGTACTTGAATCAGATTCTGTAGTTGCATGCGATACAACAGTAAATCATCCACAAGTGGATTTAGTACAGCTGCCGCAACCTTTGTGTTTATATTTAAGAAATCTAGTATATCTTGTTTTGTGGCGATGTAGATATGTTCATCTTTCTGTAATGTTGGTTTAAACTCTTGTAGACCTTCTAATGTAGAAAATACAGGAAGATACTTTTCATCATCGGTTGCCTGCATCAAATCAACGCGGTCAATATCAGATGCTTGAATATAATCGTTTGTAATAACCTCTTCCTTTGGATAGAAGGCAATATAGAATCGACGATCACCAGCCATATAAAGTGTTAACTCTTCTAATACCTTTTTCATACCCTCTTCACTAAGAGGTGCTTTACGCTGTAAGAGTAGGTTTTCTAGTTTTGTATCTACAGTTGTATCTGTTAATGAATTAAATTTTTGCATGTAATCCTCACCATTTCTGCATTTATTATATAATAGGAACATGAAAATAATATTCTCACCAACAAAAAAGATGATTCAAGATGAAGATTTAGCCCCAAAAACAACACCGGTTTTTCTTTCGAAAACAGAGAAATTACTAGAAAAACTACGTAGTATGAGTGCTGAACAACTACAACATATGTATCGTTGTAACGATAAGATCTTGGCTGAAAATATCAAGCGTATTGAAACGATGAACTTGTATGAGAATCTTTCGCCTGCGTTATTCAGTTATAGTGGTCTTGCATTTCAACATTTATCTGCAACTTCTCTATGCCAAGATGAGTTAGACTATCTACAAGAACACTTCCGTATTCTTTCTGGTTTCTATGGTGTACTAAAGCCAATGGATGGTATTACACCATATCGTTTGGAAATGTTATCGGTATTTCCGGATGGAAGTAACTTATATGACTATTGGAGTGATACGCTCTATCGTGAGCTTAGTGATAATTTGATTATTAATCTTGCCTCAGAAGAATATTCGCGTTGTATCAAAGACTATCTTCAAGAAAATGATCGAATGATTCACATTGTCTTTGGCGAATTTAAGAATGGAAAACTAATCACAAAAGCAACTAAGGCAAAGATGGCACGTGGAGATATGATTTGGTATATGGCACAAAATCACATTACGAATCCAGAGGATATCAAGAAATTTAGTGAGCATTATCGCTACGCAGAAGAACTCTCTGACGATACACATTTTGTGTTCGTCAGTCAGGAGTAAGTTAGAATGATTGTTATTATTATCTTGATTGGCATTTGCTTACTCTATTTATGGATGATTCATCCTCAAAATCTCAAAGCTGAAAAGTGGGAGGGTTTTCGTCATCATTACTATGCCCATCGAGGTTTACATGATGCACAAAACAATATTCCTGAAAATTCAATGGCTGCTTTTTTAAAAGCAGTAGAGAATGGATACGGAATTGAACTAGATGTTCAATTAACCAAAGATGGGACACCTGTTATCTTTCACGATGTAAAGACAGGAAGACTATTACGTGATGAAAAGGGTGCAGTTGTTAATAAAGTATTAACAGAACTCACACTAGAGGAATTGCATAGATATCACTTACTAACAAGCAAAGAGAAGGTTCCTCTATTTGAAGATGTATTGAAGTTAGTAGATGGAAAGGTCCCTTTGATTGTGGAATTAAAGGTAGCCAATTTATCAACTGATACAAATACGTTATGTAGGAAGATAGATTTGTTGTTGCGAAAATATCATGGTTTATATTGTGTGGAGTCGTTTCATCCTTCTTGTGTAAACTGGTATCGCAAGAATCACCCTGAGATTATTCGTGGTCAACTCGCAGAACGTCCTAACGCACAAGCAAAAGGAAAAATGTGTATCGCAACGACGATTATGCAGTATCTTTTGACAAATTTCATTACCCGACCGAACTTTATTGCGTATAACCATCATAACCGTCATAACCTTTCACGCATGTTGTGTCATCGCTTATTTAAAAATCCAGCGATTGCTTGGACAATCCGCTCCCAACGGGAGTTAGAAGATAATCGTAAGTACTTTGATTATTTTATTTTTGAACACTTTATACCAAATGTTGAATCAAGTTCCGAAGAACAGTAAATGTTTCGGAACTTTTCATTTGAACAAGGTTTTGAATAGAGAATAATATGATAAAATACTAACTATAAGGAGCTCCAATCCGGAATGAGTGATACGAGTAATTTTATTTTGAATTTATCAGTATTGTTTCGCAATACACAAAAATATTTTGATAAGATGCTGGCGCCATATGATATTGGTTCCGGCCAATTAACATTTTTATTGATTATCAATGAGAATGAAGGTATTACAATGCAGGATGTTACACGTATCAGTGAGGTGGATAAGGGTACCACAACAAAGAGTATTCAACGTCTTATTGAGCAGGGGTATGTAAGTGCAGTACAAGATGAAAAAGACCATCGTATGAAGCATTTACATACGACAGATAAAGCCTCCGCAATGATGACGGCTGTATATGATTTCCGTAATCAATGTCGTGCAGCACTAGCGAGTGGTGTTGATTTCGAGCAGTTTGAAGAGATGCTAAACGTTGCCTGTGAAAACTCTCGCCATATTTTAACGAGTGAGCCGACTGCGTTCCATACGCTAAAAATTGGTGCTCTAAAAAAGACGACAATTACGGATTACCCGGGAAAAGTCGCAGCGACAATCTATACGGCTGGATGTAATATGAAGTGTCCATTCTGTAATCAGAAAGATCTTGTGTTTATTCCCGAGAAATATCGCTATATCGCACCGGAGGAAATTCTTACATACCTCAACGAGCGTAGTGGTTTGTTGGATGGTGTGGTTATCAGTGGTGGTGAGCCTTTATTACAAGAGGAACTCATTCCATTTATTCGTCAGATTAAAGAACTTGGCTATGCAGTGAAGTTGGATACGAATGGCACAAACAACGAGAAGTTAGGAATATTATTGGAAGAAGGCTTGTTGGATTTTGTGTCACTTGATATGAAGAATAGTGCCGAGAAGTATCCATTAACCTGTGGTCTAAAATCAGACGTAGAATACAAGCATCCTATTACAGAAAGCGTAGGATTACTGCAAGAATATAAAGTGGAACATGAATTTAAAACAACTGTTGTCAAAGAATTTCATACGGTTGAGGATTTGATAAAGATTGCTAAGTTTATTGGTAGTGATGCACATTATGTATTACAACAATTTATTTCTTCCGATACAGTGATTCAGCCTGACCTGCATGCATATACTGCAGAGGAGATGGAAGAAATGAAGAAAGCAGTTGAACCATATGTGAAGACTGTAGAATTAAGATTAGCGAAGGAGGTGTAAGTGATGTATCGTGTAAAGAAAAGAGATGGCAGTACTGCAGCGTTTAACATCAAGAAGGTCGCAAGTGCGATTCGCAAAGCGTTCGATGCATGTGATCGTGAATACACCGATAGCGTCATTGATTTAATTGCACTTCGTATCACAAGTGATTTTGAACCTAAAATCCAGAATAGTTTAATCGATGTAGAAAAGATTCAAGATAGTGCAGAAAAAGTATTAAGTGAATCTGGATATGCGGATGTATCTAAGGCATATATTCTCTATCGTAAACAGCGTGAGAATGTACGTAATATTACAAACACAACATTTGATTATCATTCTGTTGTGGACAATTATATCAATACAGGAAATCAACACAACAAAGGGAATACAACTTACTCTGTTGGTGGTTTGATTCTATCAAACTCTGCCTCCATCACCACCAATTATTGGTTGAGTGAAGTATATGACGAAGAGGTTGCCAATGCACATCGTGATGGGGATATTCATATTCATGATTTGAATATGTTAACAGGTTGTAATGCAGGGTGGTCTTTAAAAGAGTTAATCCAACAAGGTTTAGGTGGAGTAGCGAAGCAGACTTCTTCCGCTCCTGCAAAGCATCTCATTACAATATGTAATCAGATTGTAAACTTCTTTGGGATTATGCAAAATGAATGGGCAGGAGCGCAATCCTTCTCATCCTTTGATACGTATTTAGCTCCATTTGTACGCATGGATCATTTATCATTTGATGAAGTGAAGCAAAACATGCAGACATTAATTTATGGTTTAAATACACCATCCCGTTGGGGAACAATTTCTCCGTTTTCAAATATTTGCTTTGACTGGACAGTTCCTGAAGATCTCGCAAAGCGTCCAGCAATTGTTGGTGGGGTTGAACAAGACTTTACATATGGTGATTGCCAGGATGAAATGGCACTTATTAACCGTGCCTTCCTTGAGGTTATCTTAGAAGGTGATGCGGAAGGAAATATATTAGCCTTCCCAATTCCAACATATGCGATTACGAAGAAGTTTGATTGGAATGATGAGAATGCTAAGCTATTACTAGATGTAACTGTAAAGACAGGGCTTCCATACTTTGCAAATTTTATAAATGGAGATTTAAAGCAGAAGAATGCACGTAGTATCTTTAGTGGCACTCACTTTAACGCAAAGAAACTATTTAAGAAGACTGGTGGTTTATTTGCGTATGGAGAGAATACAGGAACGATTGGTACTGTATCTATCAATATGGCTAGACTTGCCTATCTTGCAAAAGATGAAGAAGATTTCTTAAAGCATCTAGATAAGGTATTAGATATCTCTGCTCGTTCTTTAAGTACAAAGCGTCAAGTACTTGCAAGTCTTTTAGAGGCAGGGCTATATCCATATACAAAACATTATCTTGGTAGCTTTGATAATCATTTCTCTTCGATTGGAATCGTAGGTATGAACGAAGCATGCATGAATGCAAAGTGGATTCAAAAGGGCTTAGATACAGAAGAGGCACAGGATTTTGCGGAGAATGTACTCATGCATGTACGTAAGCGTTTAAAGGAATATCAAGCAGACCATCATGAACTCTTCAGTATTGAGGCAGTGGCTGCTGGAGATATCTCTCATCGCTTCGCGCTAAAGGATCAAAAAGAATATCCTGATATGATGATTGCGATGCAGGGTGATACACCGTACTATACAGGTAGTACAGAGTTGCCAATTGATGGAAATGTAGATCTATTTACTCGCTTAGATATACAGAATCGTATGCAGGAAATCTATACTGGTGGAACTATCTTCAATGTACGCCTTGCGAAAAATGAGTATGACGCAAAAGGAATTGCTGTACTTTTAGAACGTATTATGGAAAATTATACAATTCCATATATTACGTTAAATACATGCAATCGTGATTATCCAATTGAAGGATATCTCTATCAAGAGGCTGTTA
>ERZ772910.1543-NODE-1543-length-11545-cov-3.676936_pt1 | contig 11545 bp, 8 predicted proteins | sample MGYA00511357_ERZ772910 | MGnify/ENA primary metagenome ERZ772910 (study PRJEB29015, sample SAMEA2738096) | human oral metagenome | biome: human oral; feature: human-associated habitat; material: saliva | place: China | collected 2193 ...
GAAGCCTGCCGGCGGCCTCGAAGCAGGAGGGCGGCAGCTGGTCGAGGCCGGGGGTCTGCGATGCGTCGCCGTCGACCTTGCGCTCACGCGCGTACTCTTCCATGCCCGGCTCGGTCAGGCCAATACGCGCGGCGACGGCGATGCCAGCAAGGAGCAGGTGGACCGCTGCAGACCCGTCGGGGCTGCGCAGCTCCACCGTCTGAGAGTCATTGGGCAGGTCGGCGATCGGCGGCTCGATGGGGTTGGCATCACGGAACATCGAATCGTCGATGTTCTGCCAGCCGAGAGGTACGCGCACCAGAACGGAGCGGTTGCGGTCACCCCAGCAGATCGCGGTTGGCGCCTCCTGATGGGGAACAAGACGCAGGAACGAGGTGGGGACGGTGTTACCAAACGCTGTGAGCGATGCTGCGTGCGACAGGTAGCCTCCGATCACCTTGAGCGCGGTATCCGTCAGACCAGATCCCGTCGAGAACTGGTTGATGCCATCCTTGACGATGCGGGTATGGAAGTGCATGCCCGATCCGGCTTGCCCCACGGCAATCTTCGGCGAGAAGGAGACATGAAGGCCGTAGGAATGGGCAACTTCGCGCAGCACCCACTTGGCGAGCACCATCTGGTCGGCGGCATCCAGGGCGTCCACGGGCAGGAATTCAATCTCCTGTTGAACCATCTGACGACCGCCGGACACGAAGTTACCGACCTCCGAGTGGGCGTACTTGACCGCGCAGCCCATGGACACCAGGTGCAGCAGTGTTTCCGTGCGCACGCTCTCCCACTTCGAGAAGGGGCCCGATTCGTGGTAGCCGCGCTGCGGTTCGACGGGGAACAAGTCCTCCTCGTCGGAGAAGAGGTAGTACTCGAGTTCGCCGAGGGCCTGCAGCTCGCAGCCTGTCTCTTCCTTGAGGGCGCGCTGAGCCTTGCGCAGAATCTCCTGCGGCGCCGAGGCCAGGGGCTTGCCGTCGACGTCGTAGAAGCCGCACAGGATATCCAGGGTCGGAATGTGCGAGAAGGGGTTGAGGAAGGACGTGGCCAGGCGGGGCAGGACGTACAGGTCCGAGGAGGTCGCCTCGACGAAGGCGAAGAGCGAGGAGCCGTCGACGCGCTCCCCCAGCGTCAGCACACGATCCAAGTGTGCCTTGGACTGGATCGCGAAGTTCAGCGTCTTCAGGCGACCATCCCCTCCGATATAGCGCAGGTTGAGCATCCTGATGCCGTTGTCCTCGATATAGCCGATGATGTCGGCTTTCGTAAATTCCTTCGCCGGCTTTCCGAGGGCAGCCACGAGGGGGTTTGGACTGAGGGAAACGGTGTCGGTCGACAGCATGAAGCACTCCTCTTTGAGCATGACTAGATTCACATCAGCGTGACCATTGTAGACCTGTTCAGCAAACCTAACAGATGGGAGATAGTCGCAGACTTTCAATAGTTACTCAGATTGACGAACGAAAACGCCCCAGAACATTAGTGATGCTTGTTACACTTTTTGTAGCCGAGTCCAAGGAGCCACCATGGCGACCACTCCCCCCAGCCTTCCGCACGACACGACCAGACCACCCATGTGCTCGTGGCGAGGCCTCCTTATCGATTCCGCGCGCACATTCTGGCCGGTTCCAACCATGGAACTACTCCTGACCATCATGGCTCGCTACCGCTTCAACGTCTTGCACTGGCACCTCACCGACAACACCGGGTGGCGCATGCGCGTGCCCGAATACCCCATGCTGACCGCAATCGGCGGCAACATCCCCCGACAGCCCAGCGACTGGTACGACACCGAATGCGCCCCCGGCAGGAAAGGTTCATGGCGCCTCACACCGGCTCACTCGACCCAAGGTTTCTACTCAGACGCCAACATTCGCCACCTCGTCAACTTTGCAGCGGCACGCGATATCCGCATCGTCCCAGAAATTTCCATCCCCTCCCACGCCGGAGCCGCGATCCGCGCGTATCCCCACCTGGGAAACCCCGCCCTCGTCAATAAGGCTACACACGGAAGCAACCAGACGCTCTGGCCCAGCGCCGCCTCTCTCAGCTTCGTCGAAGCCGCATTCCATCACGCCTGCTCCATCTTCCCCTCCCCAACCATCCACATCGGGGGAGCATCGACCGACTGGTGGCCTTGGGAATCCGACCTCTCACTGATGCGCGCAGGCCTCACCTCCGGCGCAGCGATTGAGCGGCTCTTTATCGACCGGGCACTGCGCGCCCTCCACTTTCACGGCAGGCGTGCGGCCGCCTGGGATACCCTCACGAGGGCCTATCCGACACCTCCTCCGGGAACCATTCTCCTCGCCCACCGTCCCGGGGACGTTGGACGCCGGGCCACCGAGTCTTCCGGAGCGCCGTGGGTCCTGGCGGACACCGACACCCTCACCCTCAGCCACCCGGGGCGCGCCAACAGCACCCTCGAACCGGCCCACACCCTGTCTGACCGCCTTACCCACGCGTTGCACGGGGAGCGACTGAAAGGGGTCGAGGCCGTGGCATGGTCCTCGACCATCACCACCCCGGACCTCCTCTTCTACCATATCCTCCCCCGACTCCTCGTCGTCGCGGAAGCAGCGTGGCACGGGGAGGACTCCCTCTCCTGGGAGAAACTGGCACCTCTCGTCGAGCAGGAGATGGCACACCTGCAACGCACAGTCCCCTACTGGAATCCGCAGCGGCCATAGTGAAGGGCCGCGCACCCATATCGAATGCGCGGCCCCGTGCCCCCTAGCGGGGCAGGATTCGGAGCAGGCATGAACCCGCCCCACTAGGACTATGAAGGTGTTACGACCAGGCTTTCAGACGCTCAGCGAGAGCGCGTGCCGCAGCATCCAGACGCTCAGCTTCCTGGACACCCCCACCCTTGACCGCACGCCAGTACGAGACCTTCGTCCGCAAGAACTCACGACGCAGCTCAAGAATCTGCGCTTCTTCCCGCAATCGTTCATCCTGCTGCTCCAGCAAAGTAATGAACTCGGAAATATCGCGCTCTCCACCAAGGCCCGAGCGAACATACTCGCGCATATCAGCAATCGACATGCCCGACGCTGACAGGCACGACACCCACGTCAACAGCTCGAGGTCATCTTCCCGATAAATTCGATGACCACTCGAAGGATCACGCGCGATCGCGGGAATAACGTTCACATCTTCGTAGTAACGCAGGGTGGACGCGGGCAGCCCAACAAGCGCCGCTACCTCCTTGATGGAGTACGTGCGCCCGGAGCGAGTCCCTACCATGACTTCACCCTAAAAGACCTCAAGTCCTTGAAGTCAAGCGGAAGTGCGGGACGTGCATCACGCGCTGCGACCTGCACAAAGGCGCAATCGCCCATCTATTGCCACGCAGGGTTGAGAATCGGCGCGAAACGCCGCATTGCGCGTGCGTTAGAGAAGCTCTGCACGCCTCTGGAAAGCCCAGATCGGACAGGTCTCCTCACGCATATGAACATCGACGCGGTCGAGAAGTTCACAACCGCCATTGAGATAGAAACGCGCATTCTTTTCCGTCGAGGTCACGAAGCCGTAGGCGCGCCCACCACGCTTAGCCACATAATCCGGCAGGACCCGTGAGACCATCCAGCGCCCCACGCTGCGGCCGCGCATGCTCGCATCAACGGAGAGCACCTCGAGATACCAGTCGAAATCGCCATTATCAACGGCGATCTGATCAGATCTGTCGGTGACGTCGAGAAAATCAGCCACGAGGCGTGGGGAGGCGTAGCGGAAAAGCTCGTAGCCTCCACTGACGAAGCTACGCACCACGCCAACCTTGCGATCATGCATGAGCGCCGTTGCGACAACGAGCCCCTCATGCTCCACGACAAGCGCGTGACGCACCCACCGATAGGAGGAGGCGAGCATCCGATTGATCGCGGCCAGACATTGCGGGTAACGATCCGGCTGGTAGAGGTAGGGCTTGAGCATGATATGCAGCGGATAGTCGAGGAACCCATCGGTGATAATACGCGTCATTTCGGGAATATCATCGCTCGTAGCAGGTCGACACTTCACGGGCCACCTCCTTCATCGACATGGACATATGAGCAATTTACTATCGAAAACCTAACGGCAGGTAGACACCTGTCACCCTACGAGACAGACGCCGATCTGGCCTTGTCAACGAGGCGTGTTTTTCTTTGTCACTCGACGATCTTTGACTTGACGATCGGTCAGATAATGTCGCACACGTTCCCCCTCGTTGCTTTGTATCCGCGAACTGACGATGAGCGAGTCGGCCGGCAAGCCCTACGCCGGTAAGTCGTCGGACCAGCACGTTGAGTTCGTGACGCGCGACGACGCGACCGTGTGCCACATGCAGCTCATGTATACGAATGCTGAGAGGGAGTCTGAGTTCTCCCTCGAGGATTCAGGCGAGTTCGTCATGACCGCTCACGCCGAGCGCACGCTCACCAAGTCTCGCAAGTTGTTCCACCCGGACCTGACGCTTAAGTCTCTATCCCTGAGCGTCGAGGGGGAGGTGCAGTCCTCCACCGCGGGCGCTTCCACGTCTGCAACGACGTACGAAGGCCGCACATTCTCCGTCACCTCGTGGACCGACACCGTGCCCCAAATGATCACCGTGAAGGGCTCTCTCACCCCCGGCGGAGATCCCGGTGCCGCGGCGACGACGAATGCCTTGAAGTATCCGTGGGGCGTGACCCCGATGCCTGCCTCGGCCTCGGCGAGTCCGAGCGCAGCACCGACGACAGGCACTGCCGCCGCACCCGAAGAATCCTCCGATCCTCCGATCGCTCTTCTCATCGGTCTCATCGTTGGCCTCGTCCTTCTCGTCATCGGCATCGTGGTTGTCGTCTACGTTGTGCGGGCCAAGCGTGGAAAGAAAGCGACATCCGGAACGCAGGCCGCTGCCCCGGCTTCTCATGTACGCGGTCCTTCTCCTGCTCGGGGGAACGAGGGCGTGGAGCACCACGCTCCCCCGACATCGATTGCGCCCGCCGCTACGTCCGCTCCTGCTCCGGCTCCCACCAAGCGTCCTTCGGCCTCCCTGAATCCTCCGCAGCCGACGCCGCGTGACACCGGTTTCACGTGGGAGCACAAGTCGCACCCGAAACCCACCGCCGCTCCCACAGCTGCGAGCACACAGGCTCCTAAGAGGCGACACTCACGCAAGGACCACAGGCCTGTGGTCTTCCCCGAGCGCCCTGCCCAGCCGATCGCCGGTCAGCCGATGCCTACCGCTGGCATATCCAGCGGCCCCCTCCAGACCCCAATGGCTGACGCTCCTCAGCGCACCGCGACCCCGATTACGCCCCCTGATTCCTCGCTTCGTCGTCGTTCGCGCCAGGCCTCGGAGGCTCAGCCGGTGGCCGACGCTCAGCCGGCGTTCCCAAGCAGGCGTTCGCAGCGTCAGGCGGTCCGCGACGCGCATGTTCCTCAGCCTATTCCGGCCCCCGAAGAAGCACCTGCGGCACAGCAGGCACCGGTTCCCATGCCCGAGCCTCCAGTCCCGCCCCCCAGCGCAGTCGATGCTCCCGAGACAATGCTGATCCCGAAGGTGCGCCATGCCGACATCCGGATGCCCGACCCGGTCGTCGAACCCGAACCCGTCGCGGAACCCGAACCGGTCGTGGAACCTGCCCCGGCCTCGTCGATGTCGTTCATTGACGACGCGGAGATGCCGACCGCGCAGATTCGTCGTGTCCGTCGAGTGAAGCCCGCGGAATGGGGAACGCCCGAACCGGCCGCGCCGGTGCGCCAGCCCGCGCCCGTCACTCAGATGTCCGCTCCCCCGACGACGCCGACCCCGTTCGAGCAGAGTGCGCCCGCCATGCCCTCGGTCGTCAGCCAGGCGCAGGTTCCCGCATCCCCTCAGATGCCCGCACCCCTCCAGACACCGGCCGCTGCGGCCCCCTTCCAGGAGGACTGGAACGCGGAAATCTCCCAGAAGAAGGAAGCCCCGCGCGAGCAGGAGGGCGGCAAGAAGCGCCGCAGGCTGTGGAGCTGGGGCAAGCGCCACAAGAAGCACAACGAGGCTACCGTCTCACCCGAGCCCGAGATCGATGAGCCGATTGAGTCCTCGCACGCGCCGATGATCTCGGTCGACGCGCAGGACGAGGATGACTGGAACGACTGGCAGAACTGGAACTCGCGCAGCTAAGCGAGCGCCGGGGTGCGCCTACAGGCGACTCTCGGCCTCAGCAAGCTCGACGTAGCGCGCGAGCTCCTCGTCCAGATCGTCCACATCATCCGTCCCGTCGGACGGAGCCTCAGCCTCTGCGTCTGATTCCTCCTGCCCGTAGCGTTCCAACAGGAGGCGCTCTCGGTAGAGGTTGTCCGCTGTCACCCCGATGGTACGGATGAGGGACACGTTGAGGGCCATACCAACGATGATGCCGATAATCGGCAGGATCTGTGTCATCTTCATGCCGACGAGACGCGCTCCCAGGGCCGCGAACAAGGAGTTCACGGACGCGGTCAGCGCGTTGTTCCCGACGCTCTCCATCGATCCGCGTTTGGTGAGCTTGCGCACCACCTTGTTAAACACACGCATCGAGGTCGCCTTCTCGACGGCATGGTCATCAGCCTTGCTTCGCGGGGCGATCGCCTGGGATAAAACCATCGCGGAGAACAGCTTTTCCGCTGGATCCTTCGTGTCATACCCGTAGTACGCAGCCGTGTGCGACACGAGGCGCGCAGAGGAGGCCAAGAACGTCGCGATATCGAGGCCGATTGCGCCCATGATCACGCCGATACCGGGTGCCGAAGCGATGCCCAGACCGAGGATGGCCGCAACCGCCCCTCCCGTCGCGAATACGCTGCTCACCGCTCCTTCCGTCGCGGTAACGACGGCATATCCCACCTTCAGGTGGGGCCTGACCGATTGGATCTCGGCCAGGTTGAGGTTTCGGATGTCCTCGAGGCACTCGATGTCGTGGCCCGCCCGGCGATACGCCTTCACAATTCGTTCGCGTCGAACCGATGATTCGGCGGCTGATGTCGCCTTCTCGACGAGCCCCAGGACAGCCGATAAGATCCAGCCGGCAACCGCAGCGACGCCGGGCATCTTGCCCGCGAGGCCAACCACTTTTTTCAAAGGGGTGAGCACGTACGAACGGATGCGCTGAGTGATGACGCGAGGACTGCGAGGGTTGACCTGAGCGGCCTTCCATTCCTGGATCGCATCCCACTGAGCACGATCGTCGTCAGTCATGCGCTGCCGAATATCGTCGCGCGTGCTGTTCTCTTCCTCCGGCTGATCCGTCATACCCCAAGCCTACCCGGCCACGATCAAGCGGCCCACGCCGCAGAGCGAGTGGGACTACCACTCTCCTACGCGCGGCTCTCGGCCTCGGCGATCTCCACGTAGCGCGCGATGTCTGCGCTCAGCTCCTGGGTGTCGGCAGGCCTCGCCAGGTCCGTCGAGGCACCGTCGGCGGTCTCCACGCGGCCATAGCGTTCCGCAAGGAAGCGCTCGCGGTACAGGTGATCGGCTGTTTCGCCGATGGTGCGCATCAGGGCGGCATTGAGCCCGGCGCTCACGACGACGCCCGCCACTGGGACGATCTGCGCGAGCTTTCGGGATGCCAGGCGTACGCCCATTGCGTTGAAGAGGGAGGTCATCGCGCTCACGACCACGTTGCCGCCGAGGCCGTCGAGCGAACCGCGCCGGGCGAGGTCACGCATCACCTTGTTGAAGGCCAGCATCGTCGTCTGCTTTTCGACGACGAAATCGTGACCGCTGCCCGTCGGGTCGATCGCCTGCGAGAGCACCATCGCGGAGAAGAGCCTCTCCGTGGGATCCTCCGAGTCGTAGCCGTAGTAAGCGGCCGTGTGTGCAACGAGGCGCGTCCCAGCCGCTAGGAAGGTCGTGATATCGACGGCGATCGCCGAGGCCGTCACCCCCACTCCCGGGGCGGACGCCACGCCCATGCCAAGCACGGCGGCAACGGAGCCTCCGGAGGCGAACACGCCGCTCACCGCTCCCTCGGCGGCCGCGGTCGTCGAGTAGGCCAGGCTCAGGCGGGGCTTGACGGCGAGGACGTCGTCGACCCTCAGCGAGCGGATATCCTGCAGGGTCCGCACGTCAAAGCCCGCGGAACGGTAGGCCTTGAGGATGCGCTTGCGGCGCACCGAGGCCTCGGACGCGGAGGCTGCCAGCTCGACGAGGCCGAGGGCAGCGGAGGACACGGTTCGAGTCAGCGCTTCACCGCCGGGCACCTTGCGCGCGATGGACACCGCCTTGCCCAGAGGCGCAAGGGCCGCCGAGCGGACGCGCTGCGAGATGACTCGGGGGCGGATCGGGCGCATCTGCGTGTCCTTCCACCGCTGGATTTCGTCCCAGTGGGCGGCATCGGACTCGCTCATGCGCGCACGCAGATCATCAGACATGCTCTCCCCGTTTCTCTCACTGGAGCTAACTCACCAACACTACACAGTGAGGGCCTTGATCGGGGCTGTGGCGCGTCCGCTTCCCCTGTTATGCTTGTGACCTGGTAGTCAGATTCGGCCTCGACACGAAGGAGCTTCCATGGAATCGCGCGAGTCACTCATCAACCAGATCGCTCTTCTCCATGAGGAGAAGGAACACCAGAAGATCATCGCGCTCATCGAGGGACAGCCCCCGGCCGCGATGGACTACGAGCTGACGAGCCTGCTGGCGCGCGCCTACATCAACTACGCCCAGCCGTACATGGATTCCTTCCAGGAACACATCAAGCACGCAGTGGAGCTGCTGCGCAGCGTTGAGGCCGAGGGCATGGCTGACCCGCAGTGGTACTACCGCATCGGCACCGCCCTGTACTGGCAGGACGAGGAAGAAAGCGCCATGACGTACTTGGAGCAGTGCCTCGCGATGGACCCCACCCACGAGGACGCTCCGCAGATCATCGAGGAGTGCAAGCGCGCCCTTGAGCGCCGCACAGTCGTGCGTCCCCTCGATATGCGAGCGCTTGTCGACTTCTTCGAGCGCAACGACTACAGGTACGAGGTTGAGGACAATCGCCTGCGCACGGGCTTCACGAACGGCTACTACGTGTTCTCCGTGATCGACGACGGTGCGGACCTGAGCATGTGGGGCGGCATCCGCGAGGACGTGTCGATGGAGCTGCGCCCGCGCCTCATCCAGGCGTGCAACGACTGGAACGCGGCCACCAAGTGGCCCAAGGTCTACGTCGCGACGCTGGACGACGGCACGCAGCGCGTGTGTGCCGAGCAGTTCGTCTCGTCTCGCTACGGCATGACCGACGCGCAGGTGTCGATCAACATCGACCGCTTCATCTCCGCGTCCGAGTCCTTCTTCAAGGAGCAGATCGAGCGCATCCCCGCACTGGGTGGCTCGAGCGAGTAACGCTCGCACAGAGACGTTCCCCGGCCTCGTCTTTTCGGACGAGGCCGGGGGTCGTTATACGATCACTGCCCTACGCGCTGCGGCGGGGCACGTAGACGCTGAGGCCACCATCGCTGACCACTCCGGTGAGCGTTCCATCGTCCGCGACGTGCACGGACGGGTGGCCTCCGATGATGCACTCCCACTCCTGGCCGGCGTGGCGCGTTCCCACGTAGAGTGTCTTCTCGGCGGCCATCCGATCGGAGAGGATGACGGCGCAGCCGGAGCCGGGGATCTCGTCCTTGCCTTCGCGGGCGAAGCCGACCACGTCGGGATCGTCGAAGGCATTGTGCTGCGGGCCGACAGCCGCGCGGGCCCGCAGCTCCATGAGGATCGGCAGCTCGCGCACGGCAGGCAGGTCATCGGACTCGGGGGAACCCAGGAAGTCACCCCAGAACACGCAGGGAACCCCGGCCTCGTTGAAGAGGATGAGGGCGTAGGCGGCCGCCTTGAACCAAGGGGCGACCGTTGAGGCCAAGGACTGGCCTGGCTGCGTGTCGTGGTTTTCGACGAAGGTGACGGACTTGTCGGGGCGGGAGGCCGTCAGCGTGTTCTCCCACAGGCGAGCAAGGTCCACATTGCCGTCCGAAACCGACGCATCGTGCAGGTGGTAGTGCAGGGGAACATCGAAGAGCATGACGTTCGGGACTCGCGTCAGGTAGTTCTCGAGTTCGCGCACGTCGCCGCTCCAGTACTCGCCGACGGCGGGCAGGCGGCGCCCCGTCGAGGCGCGCAGGTCCTCAAGCCAGCGGGCGTAGAAGTCCGAACCCACGTGTTTAACGGCGTCCAGGCGTAGCCCATCTACTCCGGTGGTCTCGACGTACCACTTGCCCCAGCGGTCCAGCTCCTCGCTGACGCGGGGGTCGGTCACGTGCACGTCGCAGCCCATCAGGTAATCGAAGTTACCGAACTCGGTGTCGACGGACTCGTTCCACTGTTTGCCTTCGAAGAGCCACAGGCCGTTGCGCTTCGTGGCTTCATCCCAGTCGACACCGTGGAAGCACGTCCAGTCCCACGTGAAGTCCGAGTACGCGTCCGCTCGCCCCGGGAACGTGAAGCGGGTCCACGCCTCGATTATCTCGGGTTCCCCGATCGCCTCATGCCGGTTCTGGGGGTTGATCGGGGTGGCGCGCACGGTCTCGGTTTCTTCGGCACCCATGCGGTGGTTGAGGACGATGTCGGCGCACACCGCGATACCCGCCTCGTGCAGGGCACTGATGGCGGCCAGATACTCGTCCTTCGTCCCGTACTTCGTGGGCACGGAGCCCCTCTGGTCGAACTCGCCCAGGTCGTACAGGTCGTAGACGCCGTAGCCGACGTCGTTGATACCCTCGTGGCCCTTGTAGGCGGGCGGCAGCCAGATCGCTGTCACACCCAGGTCCGCGATCTCCTGGGCGTGGGCGGCGAGGTAGCGCCAGTGGCTGGCATCCGGGGCCATGTCCCAGGCGAAGGCCTGCAGGATCAGGGGGCCCGCCTCCATCACGGACGAGGCCAGGGCCGGGTCAGTCGTCTCATTCACCCGCATATCGTGGCAGGTTTCCCCTTCCCCGGGCGCGCGAGGAGGGCAAGCAGTGGCCGATTATACACGGTCACGAGGCCTGGGCTAAGCGCCACGTTTGAGCGCGGCCCGGCCCAGGCCTCGTCGGCGATGTCGTTACTTGCGCCGACCGAAGATGCCCTTGAAACCGTCCGCGATGCCAGAGGCCGCGGTCATCGCGCCATCGGCGATGCCGGCCGCTGCAGTCTTTGCGCCACTCGTGACAGCCTGGGTCGTACTCTCGAGCGCATGCTGGGCATTGTCCAGCATGCCCGTCTCCTGATCGTCGGGGGTCGCATCGCTGACCGACTGCTTCCAGACCTCGGCGTCGACTCCGGGAGGCGGCAGCTCGCGCAGGTGCCCCTTGAGGCGGGTGGACTGGGACTGGAGCGACATGAACGTCATGCCGCCCGAGACAACACCGCCGATGACGGGAATAACCTTGGACACGCCCTGCGCGAAGCTCTTCTTCGTGAGGTTGATGCCGATGAACCGCAGGCAGTGCTTCATGACCGGGTACCACGAGGTCTTGGTGAGGGCCTGCTTGGTCAGCTGCTTCTGGAAGGCAGGCATAGCGACCGAGCGCGCGAACGTCGTCAGCGACTGGGCCGCACCGCCAACGCCGAGCATGACGCCGAAGAACATCGCGAGGACACCGATCGTCTCGT
>ERZ772910.1547-NODE-1547-length-11531-cov-3.764465_pt1 | contig 11531 bp, 10 predicted proteins | sample MGYA00511357_ERZ772910 | MGnify/ENA primary metagenome ERZ772910 (study PRJEB29015, sample SAMEA2738096) | human oral metagenome | biome: human oral; feature: human-associated habitat; material: saliva | place: China | collected 2193 ...
TCAAAATCAATCTTATGTTCAACTAAAATTTTCAAACCGCTAGCAGCGATAACCCCAAAGAGGGCAATAGACAAACCTCCCAATACAGGAGTTGGAATAGAGTGCAAGAGTGCTGATAGCTTCCCAATAAAGCTCATGACAACCGCAATCACTGCTGCGCCTGAAATAACGTAAACTGAGTAGACCTTACTAAGGGCCATAACCCCAATGTTTTCCCCATAAGAAGTTACCGGAGGAGCTCCAAAGAATCCAGCAATAATCTGTGCTAAGCCATCACCAGTAAGCGTATGGTCTAGTCCTGGATCCTTGAAGTAATCACGCTCAGTCAAACTATTTAAAACCATGAGGTGGCCAAAATGTTCCGTCATGGTCACAAAGGCAATCGGAGCCATGGTCAAAATCGCACTTGGATAGAGCTTAAAACTATAATCCACAAATGGAATGTCAAAGTTTGGAACTTGAATCCAATGCGCCGCACTTACCTCTGAGAAATTGACAAAACTATGTCCTGTCATCAAACCAAGAGCCAATGAGAAAATATAGCCCACAATTAATCCAAGTAAAATTGGGACGACACCGACAATCTTCTTGCCATACATGTTAAATAGGATAACCGCAAAGAGGGTCACCATCGAAATCAATAGAGCATAGCCACTGTAGCTATTATTTAAGGTTGTCGCATCAGTGACGGCATTCTTCGCAAGACTCAAACCAATTACCATGATAATGGGACCAACCACGATTGGTGGAAGGACCTTATCAATCCAGTCTTTACCCGCATACTTAACAATCAGAGCCACAAGCAAGTAAACCAAACCACCTGCCATGGCACCTTGAGCCACCGCTGCAATCCCATCAGTCTTCATAAGTGTCTGCATAGCCGCAATATAGGCAAAGCTAGACCCCATGTAAGCTGGAATTTTGTACTTGGTCACCGTCAAGTGAGCCAAAGTTCCCAAACCAGATGAGAAAAGAGCAATAGCGGGATCAATCCCAACCAAAATCGGCACAAGCACCGTCGCACCAAACATGGCAAACAAGTGCTGGAATGACAAACCAACCAATAAACCAGGTTTTGGCATATCATTCACATCATATTTTACGTTATTCACGATATCAAAGGACTCCTTAAAATTAAGATACAAAGGGCGTATAAAGAGCAAAGTAAAATTAGGAAATCTGACGCCGAAGCTTTAGCTTCTAGGAAGATTTATCTATTTTACACAGCTCTTAGCCCGTGTTCAATTAACAAGATACAAAGGGCGTTTCACCCTATCCGTCAGTCAACTTAGCTTGGATCGATAATGTTGACGCTATCTTTGCCATCAACTTCTGCAACCAAAACTTCGATTTCTTCTGACTCACTAGTTGGGATATTTTTACCAACATAGTCCGCACGGATTGGCAATTCACGGTGACCACGGTCAACCAAGACAGCCAAACCAACACGCGCCGGACGCCCATGGCTAACGATATTATCAATAGCTGCACGAATCGTACGACCTGTGTAAAGCACATCATCCACAAGGATAACATCTGTACCATCAATTTCAATAGGGAAAACAGATGTGTCTTGCTCAGCCTTAACATCATCACGGAAAGCCTTAGTGTCAAGCTCAATCAATGGCACATCAAGGTTTTCCAACTGTTTCAAGCGCTCTTGGATACGCTGAGCAATATAAACACCACGTGTCTTAATACCAGCCAAGACAATCTTATCGAGATTTTTGTTACGCTCAATAATCTCATAAGTGATACGTGTAATGGCACGTTTCATGGTTACGTCATCGACGATCTCTTTTTTCTTCATAAAAAGAACCTTTCTAAATACAAAAAAATCCCCTCGAAAACAAGGAGATACACAAAAATATGAGTACAGTTCACCCGTACACTTCTCATGGCTCCTTGCCTGCCTCTCTGGACAGTGATTAAAGGACTTATTTAATTAGGTAAATTATAGCAAATTTCAGACTCTTTTACAAGAAAAAAACGGACGCCTCTCCCAAGAAAGACTATCCGTTTAATAACTGTTAAGCTTCTCTCAACTTCTCCAAGGTTTCCTTGAAAATAGCAGGTTCTTCCGCTGTAAATTCGACCAATTCTCCAGTCGTAGGATGCGTGAAACCAAGGGTCTTGGCATGTAGAAATTGGCCCTGGCCCTTGAGGGTCTTGCGTGGCCCATAAAGAGGATCTCCCGCCACCGGGTGACCGATATAAGCCATGTGCACACGAATCTGGTGCGTGCGACCTGTTTCCAGTTGCAACTCTACCAACGTATAGTTGCCAAAACGTTCAAGAACGGTAAATCGTGTAACTGCAGGTTTTCCTTTAGCTGTAACCGCCTGCTTCTTGCGATCCTTGTCTGAGCGCCCAATCGGAGCCTCAATCACGCCTCGATCGTTAGGCAGATTGCCATGCACGATAGCCACATACTTACGAAGGGACTTCTTATCCTTAAGCTCCGCCGCCAAAGCATTGTGGGCCTTATCATTCTTAGCAATCATAAGGAGACCTGACGTGTCCTTGTCGATACGGTGAACAATTCCTGGACGAACCACACCATTGATAGACGAGAGGTCCTTGACATGATACATCAGGGCATTGACCAAGGTACCAGATGTGTGACCAGCTGATGGATGGACAACCATGCCTTGAGGTTTGTTGACCACTGCCACATCCGCATCTTCATAGATAATATCCAAAGGAATATCTTCGGCCTTGTACTCCAAGACCTCTTCTTCTGGCAATTCATAGGTGATGACATCACCCTCTTTAACCGCATACTTGGCCTTTGCCGACTTACCATTAACCAAGACCGTTCCAGCCTTAATCGCTTCATTGGCCTGACTACGTGACAATTCTGTCAAATCTGCCAAAGCCTTGTCCAGACGGTTTCCCGCCTCTTTAATGATGACTTCCATTTTCCTCTTTCCATAAGATTAAAATCAAGAGCAGCACGCCTACCGTTAGATAGGAGTCTGCCACGTTAAATATTGCAAAATCAATAAAATCAAGCTGAACCATATCAACCACGTAACCCAAGTGCACACGGTCAATAAAGTTACCAATACCACCTGAGATAATCAAAACCAAAGATAGCACCAGCCAAAGACTCTTCTGGTAATTCTTAACCAGATAAACCATAGCCGCACCAATCACTAGAACCGTCAAAATCACAAAGAAATATTTCTGATCCTGTAAAATCGAAAAGGCAGCACCACGGTTCTGTAGATAGGTCAAGCTGAAAAGTCCAGGAATAGCCTTGATAACTTGGTTTAGGGCAATATTTGCCACAACCCAATGCTTAACCCACTGATCCAAACCAATCAGAGCCAGAATAGCCAAAGGAATCGCAACCTTACGCATAAATCCTCCTATGGTTTGTATGTATCAAAGTAGTCAAACATAACATTGACAAACTTGAGAGCACAAGATGACAAGTTAATCCCCTTACGACGGACATAAACCATCTTGTTATCCAAATTATCCTCAAGCGGAATCACCGTAATCCCGTTCACACTTTGTGCATCCAAGAAACCAGATCCCGTCGCATAGGCATCCGTACGTTCCAAGATACCGTTCAAGGTCGCACGGTCTGTCACGTTAAACATCAGAGACGAATCTGACGTATCCACGAAGTTTTCAGAATAGTAAAGATACTCGTCCTTCTCCTGAGTGAAACGCACTGTAGGCAAGGCCGCCAAGTCCTCCATGACAAGACTTTCTTTTTTAGCCAGAGGATGGCCCTTACGGAGATAAATGTGCGTCTTAAACGGAATCAAATCAATAGCCTCAAGCCCAAGCTTGTCCATATTTTGCTGGATTCCCTTGCTATTTTGACGATTCAAATAGATAATCCCAATCTCACTGTGTCCCTTGGCTACCTCATCCAAAATCTGAATGGTCGTAGACTCAAAGATACGGAAATCCTTGTAATCAGGATAGCGCTCTGAAAAAGTCGTGATCAAAGGTGGCAAAAAGTCATAGTGCTGACTGGCAATCGAAAACTGATTGCCCTTCTCAGAAGCATTGAGATAGCGATTTTCAAAACTATCAAAACTGCGTACCACCTCAAGCGCACGCTCGTAAAAAGTCATGCCCTGACTGGTCAAGACAGCCCCCGTCGTTGTACGGGTGAAAATTTGGAAATTCAGCTCCTGCTCCAAATCCTTGATAGCCACCGAAAGGCTAGGCTGACTCACAAAGAGCTTGCTGGCTGCCTCACGGAAGGTTCCGCTGTTGGCAATGGCTACGACATAACGTAGTTGTTGTATGTTCATGTGTGACACTTCTTTCTTGAAAAATCAATCAATTCTATTATACCAGATTTTATCCTCTTTTTGTTGATACTAAAAAGCCCAGGCAACCCTGAGCTTGAATTAATTAAAAAGTAGTCTTATTCGTCTGATTTGTCTGTCAAGAAGTACTCGTTTTCACGTTTGTCATAGTCGAAGGTCAAACGAACAGTATCTACCTTACCACTTTCTGGATTATAATCACGGTAGCTAAGACTGACTGACTGAGTGAGATCGCCTTGTTCAGTTTGTGTCATTTCATGATAAGTGAAGCTAGCCTCTGGGTGTTTTTCAACCACCTCAGAAAGTCGTGTCCCCTTGAGCAAATCAGCTTGTGTACCTACAGACAACTTTTCATAGTCATCTTTTGTCCAGTTGCTATGATAGTCATCGACTTCTTTGACCTTATCATAGTCGAAGGTTGCTGAGGCAGATTTCAAAACATAGACACCGTCTTTTATCTCGAAAGTCAAACGAACATAGTTGTTTCCATCTGTGTTTTCTTTTCTATAGGTAAGGTCTAGTAAATCTGGTTTATCTTCCTCGTAAGCATCACTATACTCGGCATCAGTCGCCTTACCATGAGCGTCCAAAACCTCGTCCAATGTCAAAGTACCAACCTTCAACTCCTTAAACTGATCCTCAGTCCAGTCAAACTTATAATTCTCATCGATGTACAGATAAGCTCTATCGTGACCGTCACTTTGGAACTGTTCAGCATGGTTCATGACATATTTCACCGCTTGATAACCTGCTCCAGCAAGCGAAGTCATGAAGAAGATAATTGACATGACTAGGGCAATAATAGATAGTGCCTTGCGTGTCGACTTCAGACTCAAAACCAAAGTCACAATAGCCAAAATGATAAGGAAGAAAGCAAGGAAAGTAAAGACAAAACCGAAAGGAAGCGTCCAAGACAGAATGACAAATAGAATCCCCAAAACTAGGATAATAATTGGCAAAGCAATATTAACAAAAGCATTGTTCTTGGTTACTTTTGGTTTGTAATAAGGGTTTTCCAAAGGTATCTGACTTGCCTTTGGAGTTTCTTTTTCTTGTTCTTTCTCCATATTCAACTCAGGCATTGGCTTAGGAGCTTCCTCCTCTAATGCCACCTGAGCCTCGTCTGGTTGCGTATCTGCTACTGAGTCAGCTGTCACCTCTTCAGTAGCTTCAGAACTATCCACCTGCTGAGCCTCAACCTGCTCAGACACTGGGGCACTTTGTTCCTCCGAAGCAATGACAAAGCCCTCTTTCTTAGCTTCCATAAACTCCTCAGGACTTGGTTTACGTCCATTGACGTCCTCAAAGTGACGCACCCATTCTTCTCTAGTTGCCATAGCTGACTCCTTTATCTCTTTTTCTTTATTTTATCATACTTTAATCTGGTCTTATGAAAATAAGGTCGGATATAAGAGAGAATTTTTTGAGACTGCCTGATGTGCTTAAGTGACAAGCTATCTCATGAAAATGGATGAAAGTCGAAAAAAACTGCCCCCAAAAGTAAGATTTTTTCGATCACACTTTTTGGGGCAGTTCAATATTAGTAAGAGTAGTTTTTATATTTATATGTATAGTTATGTATCTAGTCCTTTTTAATCTCCAAACTAAGCTTATAAAAACTATAAAGGCTATAAGAAATTGCAATAATCCCCAAGAAACCAAAGTATACATTATCCTTTAAACTCTTCAGATAAATGCCAATTATTATAAAGAGAAAGGTATTGATCAAAATGACTAATCTTTTATTTTCTATCTTGCCTATTTTAAGTACCAATAGTCTAATAATAAGTATCGATGGAGAGAATAAAACGGCAATTATTATAAGTAAAATATTTTTTCTGCTAATTAAATTAGCTTTAATGTCTTTTTGAGATTCTTTTTCAATATTCATCTCTTTAAATAATAGTTCCAGTGAAACATTATCAGGTTCACTTTTTCCTAATTCCCATTTAGAAATCGTCTGACGAGTAACAAATACTTTATCTGCAAGTTCTTGCTGAGTCATACCTGTTTTAGTTCTATATTCTTTAATCAACGTAGCAATGTCCATTTGAATACCCCTAGCTTATTTCTATTCTTCGATAAAAGGCTCTGCCAACAAAATTGCTATTACTATTATATAGAGAGGATGTTTATAAATAAAGTAAGTAGCAACGAGTAATAGAAACAATAACATTCTCGTAACCCACGGATATTTGTTTGATAAACTGACCAATAAATTAACTAAAGGTTTCAGTATCAACCCCATTAATCCAAAAGCAAGCACCCATATAAAATTAGTTTTGTTTTTCTTAATAAATTGTAACATTAAGAATACCTCCTCAGATTTGTTACTTTAAATTTATCAAGACCCATGACTAAAAGCACGCAACGAATAGTAAAATATGCGCAACGTCCTTAGAAACTAGGATGCAACGCTCCAAGTCATTACGCAACGAGGAGAATATTACCTCTTAAAAGTACGAAATGGCAGTACATTAGAATCTAAAGGTATGGCAATAGAGAAGAAATAAATAACAATTGAAGTGATTAACAAGCCAATAAATCGTTTCCAGCTTCCTTTTTGATTGAGCTTTTCTACGGTCTCCTTAGTGACAAGAGACTGACTTTGCTCGAATGTATAAATTAAGAATTTCAATAGCTTTCTCCTTTTATCAAGAAAAACAGGAAGGTTTCCCCTCCTGTCCCTTAATTAATCCTCATCTGGACCTGATTTATAAGTAAGGTAGAATGTATCTTCACCTTCTTTGGTATCAAATGACAAGTAAACACTCTTGAGTTTGCCATCTTCAGCCTTATAATCACTATAAGAAATTGTCATTTCTTTTTTGAATTCACCTTGACGAGATGTTGTGATTGAGTATTCTGCATTTGAAGCTTTAGGGTGATCCTTAACGATATCTTCAAGTTTCGTACCATTTGATGGATCACTATAGTCTCCTTCTTTAAGTGCATCGTACTGTTCTTTGGTCCAATCAGATTTATAAGACTTATCAACTTCTACCTTATCTTGAGGGAATCTACCTGAAGCATATGACAAGAGGAAAGTACCGTCATATTGTTTCTTAAAGGTTAGGTAAACACTTTCACCATAGTCTTTACCAGAGTAGTTCAACTTCATCTCATCGCCAGAGATTTGTGCATCAGAAGCCTTACCATAAGTCTTGATGATAGACTTAACGGTATCTTTACCGACTTTCAATTTCTGGAACTTAGATTCATTCCAATCAAATTTAGCATTTTTGTCAATGTAGTCGTTGACATCAGTACTGTCACCTTTTGAATCAGATTTTGAATCAGATTTTGAATCGCTGTCATCATCTTTTTTGTCAGCATCATCGTCTTTATCAGCAACTTTTGATGTCTTGCTTGAGCTTGTGTTGTTGTTGCTAGCATTTTGAGAGATTTGGAAAATCAAACCACCAATAGACACAAAGAGCATGAGACCAGCAACACCTGTTGCAATAATTGAGAGCAATTTCTTGCTTGATTTAAGGCTAAAGACAAGCGAAACAACTGCTACCGCAACTGCGAGGACTGTCAAGATGATGAAGAGCCAAGCAGGACTTACAAACCATGCCAAGACTGCAAAGATTACTGAAAGTGCAATCGCAACGATTGGCAAGATAAGATTGAAAAGAGGTTTATCTGCTGAGCCAGCTGCTGCTGGATTAGGAACTGTTCCAAATCCTTGAGCTGAAGAGATAGGTGCCTTTTCAAACATGCTTGAATCAAATTGTGGTGTTGGTTGTTGCACAGGTGCTTCTGAGAAAGCTTCTGCACCAAATGGTGATTCACTGCTTGCTTGTTCTGCGACGGCATCCTCAGCTGTTTCAGCTACATCTGCGATGTCATCTTGTTCTGTGACTTCTTCAGTAGCAACTGGTTCTGGAGCTACTTCTTCAGCGACAGGTTCATTAGCTGGTGCTTCTACAGATGCTGCTTGAGCAGCCAAAGCACTTGTATCAAAGTCAGCTGCTTTAGCATCCAAAAATTCTTGGGGGCTAGGCTTACGCCCGTGTACCGACTCAAAGAGTTCAGCCCATTCTGCTTTAGTTGACATAAAAATCTCCTTTTTTCAAGAAATCCAAACAAGAGGTTCCTTCGGCTTAGCGAAGTTTTCTATAGTTAGGATTCAGACACCTGTCTCTGATAAGAGCAAGTAGCATGCGTCCTTCCAAAAGTCAGCCCTCACCTTTTAGCCTGAGGCAACCTTTTTCCTATATCTAGTCCCATTGTTCATTTTCTTGTTGATAATCCCATTCTACCATATTTAAAGACCTCTGTTAACCGTTTCCCAAAAGGTTTTTTTCTGCTACAATAGTAGGTATAATGCACCAAAGGAGTTATATATGAAAAACATTAAAAAGTACATTCCATTAATTATTGTACTTGTTATCGCAGGCCTAGGTTTTGCCTTTCGTGAGAACATCGCACGCGCCGTTCGTGGAGATGCTTATGTTGATAATAAGATATTCACTAAACAATTAGAAAAAGCCCAAAAATCTGGAAAAGATGCCTTCCCACAGTTGTCAGACAAGGTCGGTAAGGACGAAGCTGAAGTTATCCTCCATACTTCAAAGGGTGATATCACAGTCAAACTCTTCCCTACACTTGCTCCAAAGGCTTCTGAAAACTTCTTGAAACATGCCAAGGACAAATACTATGATGGTCTTACCTTCCACCGTGTCATCAAGGACTTCATGATTCAAAGTGGCGACCCTAAGGGTGACGGTACTGGCGGAGAATCTATCTGGAAGAAAGGTTTCGCTGTTGAACCTACACCATTCCTCTACAACATCCGTGGCGCACTTGCTATGGCCAATACTGGTGCTAAGAATTCAAACGGCAGCCAATTCTACATTGTTCAAAACAAGGACGATCAAAGCAAGCAACTAGGAAATGCCGGCTATCCAAAACCTATCATTGACGCCTACAAAAAAGGCGGTTACCCAGCTGGTGATACCAAATATACTGTCTTTGGACAAGTCATCAAAGGCATGGATGTCGTTGATACCATTGCTAACCTTGAAGTCGATGACAACAGCAAACCAAAAGAAAATGTAACGGTTAATTCCGTTGAAGTTGTTAAAGACTACAAATTCAAATAAACAAAAATCCGAGAAGTTGATTCTCGGATTTCTTTTTTATTTAACAGCAGTGAGGAGATAGTCACCGGTGTTAACACGAGCTTCTTTAGTCGTTAAGACATCATTAAAGTCAGCTGTATTGGTCACAATGACTGGCGTGATGACTGGTAATTTAGCCTCTCGGATAGTTGCTAGGTCAAATTCTATAAGTTTTTGCCCTGCTTCTACGACATCCCCTGCTTCCACATAGGTCTTGAAACCTTTACCAGAAAGAGAAACAGTGTCCATACCAATATGGATGAGAAGCTCTGCACCATTTTCAGTTGTCAAACCAATCGCATGACCAGTAGGGAAGACTAAATTAACCGTTGCCTTAGCTGGTGCGACCACTACCCCATCAGTAGGGTCAATAGCGATACCTTTACCCATAGCTCCTGAGGCAAAGACTTGGTCAGGAACTTGGTCAAGTGGGACAACATTCCCGATAAGTGGGCTCGCAATAATTTCTTGTTGAATTTCTTTAGGAGCAGGTGCAGCTTCTTCAGCTTTTTCCTCAACCTTAGCTGCTCCACCACCGTATAGATTTGGTACTCGCACAAAGAGTTGGATGAGGAAGGCAAGAACACCACCCACAATGGCAATAATAATGGCAAAGATAACTTTAGAAAGGTTACCATCCGGTCCAATAAGGCTTGGGAAGACAAAGACACCCAGACCACCTATTGAATACGTCTTAATATCTAGGGCCATCATGGCAGCCCCCATAAGTCCTGAAACACCACATGAAATGTAGAATGGCGTTTTCATTGGAAGGGTTACCCCATAGATAGCAGGTTCTGTCACCCCAAAAATAGATGAAATGAAGGCTGGCATAGAGATGGTACGGACTTTTTCTTCTTTCGTTTTAAGCATGATAGCTCCCAACACACCTGTTTGCGTGAAACATGGAAGAATAGCTGCCGAAAGAATAATAGAACTTCCGTTTGTTGCCACATCTAAGATAGCAAGGGGAACAAGCGCCCAGTGCATTCCGAACATAACCAAGACTTGCCACGAGATACCGAGTATAAGACCAAAGACAATCGGACTAAAGTTCATGATCGCTTGGAAAAGATTTGTCAATCCATCAGAGAAAGTATTAGCAACTGGTCCTACCACCAAGAATGTCAATGGGACAGTAATGAGTAATGTAAAGAAGGGTACTACGAAGACTTTAATGACATCTGGAGTAATCTTGGTAAAGAATTTTTGAATGTATGAAGCCACCCAAACGGCCAAGATAGAAGGCATTACAGTTGAGAGGTAGCCCCCTGCAGGAAGCGCAAATGGAATAACTCCTAGAACATGACCTTGACCAGCTTTCTGAAGAGCAGTCACCATCGTAGCAATATCAGGATAAACAAGTGCCGCTGCAATCGCAATAGCTGTAAACTCATTAACCTTGAAACGACGAGCAGATGTCAAGGCAATCAAGATTGGCAAGAACTGGAAGAAACCATCTCCTGCTGCATTCAAGATGACATACATAGGGCTTGTTGCAGCTGACAGGCCACATGCTGCCATGACAGCGACTATTCCTTTGATAATCCCGGCTGCAGCCAAAGGCCCAAGGAAAGGTTGGAAAATACTTGATACCAAAGATACAAAGCGGTCAAAGAGATTTCCCTTTGGTGCATCCCCCTCATCAAGATCAAGACTTCCACCTGCTGGAAGACCACCAACTTGGAGAACCTCCGCATAAACATCAGGGACATGGTTACCGATAACCACCTGATATTGTCCACCTACCTTAACAACAGTAACAACACCGTCACGGTTCTTAAGGTAGTCATCATCTGCTTTAGATTCATCTTTCAAATCAAAGCGCAAACGTGTCACACAGTGTTTCAAGCTATTGACATTTTCCTTGCCACCAACGTGTTTGAGAATGTCCTCAGCTAATTCAGTATATTTAGCCATAAGGGCTCCTTTCTTGTCTAGGATTCTAGTTTTCTTTGAGGCTTTTTCAACGAAAAAAACCTAAATAAATACCAAGAACCAATTGGGATGAGCCTACACTACTCCCATTAGTTTTTCGTATTTATCTAGGTTTTGCCTGCTGACCAGTAACAATCCTTTTGCTATGGTTCTATCTTATCAGAGT
>ERZ772910.1548-NODE-1548-length-11517-cov-3.318356_pt1 | contig 11517 bp, 7 predicted proteins | sample MGYA00511357_ERZ772910 | MGnify/ENA primary metagenome ERZ772910 (study PRJEB29015, sample SAMEA2738096) | human oral metagenome | biome: human oral; feature: human-associated habitat; material: saliva | place: China | collected 2193 ...
GTATGCACGTAGACGAGTTGTAATAACTTGTTCGCTATCCGCATTCTGCTCTATTTGATATAAACCATTTCCTTTACCATATTTAAAGATATGAGAGGTGGGAAGTCCTGCTGTGCCAACAAACACATTTCTTCCTCGTGTAATGAAGTTTATATTAAACTGGCTATTTATCAATGCAAGCGCACTCCAACAGTTCAATCCGTCTGCTGTTATAGAAGTAGAATCTATAACATTGTCTGCAATACCACTACCGTAAACTTTATCCCAAACAGATAAATCACAACCACGCTGACCGGAGCGCAATCTGTTTCGGCTATATAATTTCCACGCACCACTACCCCACTGTTCATTAAGGTTAGCCTGTATGCGGTCTAATAAATCATCAAGAGAAGAAACATAAAAAGAAAATTTAGTTAGAGACGTATAATGTATCTGGTTGTCGTGTAAAACAATATCAAGAAACTCTGTTCTCGCCAGTTCGTCTTGCTTTGCATTGAATTTAACATTCTCGTAAATAAACGCTTCGCCATGCTTGTTACGCCTTGACTGCTTTATTTTGCCGGGGTCGTAATTTATTTCAAATACTTCTCCACGATAGGTAAGATAATCCCCAATCTTAAACGATATAGGTGCTGGACTTTTGAAAGATGCGGTAACAAAACACTCTCCCATCCACGACCCATTATACTCGAGACTTTTAATAGTAACCTCGTTGCCATTTTCGTCTTTCAATATACCACCATCAGTATGTATAATCTCCCACTCGCTCATTGTTATCCTTATCTTAAACCTATTACTACGTTATGAGTATCTATAACTGGATTAACATCTGTAATAGGGTCGTTTACCTTAAATGTAATTGTAAACACAAGCGTATCGCCATCTTCGTCTCTTATAAGTTCAGCTTTATCATTTAACTTGTCAAAACGAATACCAGTGCGACCAATCTTTGTCCACGTACAATACATTTTCATTTCTGTTCCGCTACCGTCTAACCCTACAAGGTAGTTAAGAAACTTCTTGAATTTTTCGTTCGATGAAAATTTATCTCCTTTACAACAAAACTTCACGTCCATTGTGTAAGATTTCAATTTCAAACAATCCTCTGGTATATATTCATCATCTCCATGCTCGTCAAACCAATCTCGCTTAGATAAATCTTTTGCCTCTGCGAATAACCTAAATGGCATATCGGCACAGTAAATATCAAAGTCAGCGATAGTTTCTTTAATTACTGCTCCTTTTTTAACTTTCTGAATATATACCTTTTCGTATTGCATACTCACACTTTTTTAGCGCAAATATACAAATTATTGCATAATTATGCAATATTAATGGAGTAAATATGCAAAACAAGATGCTTAATAGAATAAAAAAAAGCGAAGCACCTTAGCTTCGCTTATACAAGCATACCGTCTACACGTTCCTTACAATCACAACATATAAAATGAAACCCTTTACACAAAAGTATCGCATAGCCGCGGCAGACGTTCGTGTTGCATCTTTGGCATCGCTGTTCTGTGTGGTAAGACAAGCGGACTATTTTCCCTTCCCTCACGGCTTTCGCCCAAAAATCATCAGTATATCCAACTTCTACAAAATCTCTATGAGAGGACGATTCTCTTTTGATACATTTAATATATCTGTTCAGTCCTATTATCCGTTCCACAGATACACAATGCCTCGCACGCAAATGAGAGTACGCTCCATCTATGTCGTCATTTATGACTTCTCCACACAACAGGCATTTGTACTGTATGAATTTCATCGTAATTATTTTAAGGCAAATTTAGGCATATTACAGAATAAAGCCGCATAAACACACTTCAAATCTTAAAATATTTGAAAAGTTTAACGAAACTTTTGCAATTTTGGAAAGTTTGATGTATATTTGCAGTGCTAAACAGATAATGGTTGTACCCATTTCGCAGGGGCAAGCGGTTAAGTTGCTCAATCCTAATTGAGCATTTTTTTTATGCCCAATAATTAGACATAGGCGGCTACCTTTGCGTAAGATAAATCAAAGCTCTCGGAGTGGAGACCATATCTGTTTAGCAGCGCAAATGGGAGCCGCTTTCTTTATATAAAGTCTCCCTATAACATATCTTATAAATGCTGAACAGATATGGACGACAAACAAAACATCGGGGAGTTAATCCCAATTAGAGAAAAGAACGGCAAACGTGCCGTGAGTGCAAGAAGTCTTCATGCTTTCTTGGAGAACAAAAGACAATTTGTTGATTGGATCAAGCAACGGATAGACCAGTATCAATTCGTTGAAAATCAAGACTATCAAGTTTTTCACAATTTTGTGAAAAACCCCAATGGAGGTAGACCGCAAGACGAATATGCTATTTCCATCGGAATGGCAAAGGAATTGTCAATGGTGGAAAATAACGCCAAAGGTCGCGAGGCTCGTCAGTATTTTATCCGTTGCGAAGAAATTGCAACCGAGAAAGGCAAAGAGATTGGTACTATCACCTCCAAGCAAATCAATGCCAAGATTTCATGGATTAAAGGTTGTAAGAGCCTGCTCCGCCTCAACGAAAGCTCAACGCTTCTGCTGCTGAAGCAAGTCGGAGATCCGCTCGGACTTCCCACACCCGACTACACCTCATCAAACGGTATTCTCTGCTCGGCAAGCGAACTGCTCAAAAAGAACGAAAAAAACATTACGGCACAAAAATTCAACGAAGCAGCCGTCGCGAAAGGTTATCTCGTGGAGTTGGAACGACCTGCCGCACACGGAAAGACAAAAAAGTTCAAGTCTATCACAGAAAAGGGAAAGAACTTCGGTGAAAACCAAGTCAGTCCGCGCAACCCAAAAGAAACACAGCCTTCGTGGTACGAAAACAAATTTACAGAACTACTTAATATTCTTAACCTATGATACGGCAACTCACAAAAAAGATAGATGATGATAGCCTGATAGCATCATTCTTTAATACGTGCCTTAAAGGTTGCAATACAGCAATGATTTTCTCCGCACCGAGAACGTTTACTCAACATGACGGAAATTACATCTACTGCTCATGCCTTCTGTTTGAAGATTACGCATCTTCGTTTGTCGCAAAGCTAAGACAAATCATTAACACAATATCCATATATGATACGGAGTTCGGATTTCATTGGAAATACTATGCTTCATCAAAACGAATTAATCTCATCAAAGAGTATGGAGGAGATGACGAAGATTATAATAAAGACGGAAGTGTTATTACTTTAGGTATTCCTGATGAAAAACTTGCAAGTTACTCTGTTGTTGCCGATTTATATGAAGAGAATGTCATTGACAACGTCCAAGATACCATGCCTCGTGATTTGCAACGCATTACAACAATCATGCAAATGAACGCAAGCATCACCATTACTGATATGTTTGAACAGGCAATTGGCAAGACAGTTCTCCCGTCAAAAGTAAACGAAGAAGGAAACATCAAGTATATGTCGCGCATGGATGTTGAAATGGGCAAGGCTATAAACAAAGCCGATGCCGACACGCAAATACAAATGCTTTATCTTACGTGTGGTGCAATGCAATATATCCTTACCTGTATCAAGAATCTTTCCAAAACAAAAGATAACAAAGAGGAACTCTTGTATATTCGTGATTTTACAACAAAAATACTGAATGCAGATATTGAAGAATGGCTGCAAGACACAGAATTTATCCAATTCTGCAAAGATATAGACAAAAAGGAGAATAAATAATGGAAACACAGAACAACATCATATCAAATCGGCTGTCAGAAGCACTCGTCAGCCTCAACAAAACATATTTCGACTGCGAAAAGGAAACAGTACTGCTCCTGCGGAAAGGCGCGAATCTTGAAAAGTTCCTCGAGGAACTCTCCGACGCTTTCGGAGAGGTAGAGGACAAGGTTTCACAACTCATCGCCACTTCTGCAACGTTCAACGCACAGAAAATGGCGGAAAAATCAATGTAATCCGCAAAACTATTTCAAAAACGTTTGCAAAGATGGTATATAATCGCTACCTTTGCAGATATAACTTCAAACTAAAAACAATTAAATTATGAAGAACTTAAGTTTTATTTCTATTGCACTGATGGTATTGTTGCTATGCTCGTGCAAAGGAAAGACCCTTCAAGAAAGAGCCGTAAATGAATTTAGATTTACGGTAGATAGCCTTATGAGGGATAGAGACGTAAGATACACAATGACAGGACCAACCGTAGAGTTTTCTAACGATTCTTTGTGTATTTTACAATGTACAGTAAATCCTAAAGAAAGCTATCTGCATAAAATTAAATTTGAATACATCTTGATAGATAAAAAATATCAAGGAGTTGAAATTTCAAATCTAAGCATTTTGGGGAAAGCCGCAAAAGAACAATCAGTAAGAGAAATTGCTGACTTCGTGAGCACGTTGCAAAATAAAGAGGAGTTTATGAAATATAATGATATTAAAACCGAAGAGGAATATGAGGCTACTTGGATGTACGAGGCATCTCTTAGCAAAATAGAGAATTTAGGTGGTCTTACCAAAGAAAGGAGGTTGAGATAGCCTTTACAAAAAAAAAGCGGGGCTTATTGCAAGCTCCGCTTTTTCTTTTCTATACAGCCAAATGTTTCGTTCCTCCCTCTTTTGTAACAGACCGCATCCAGTCGTACATATCATCAAGCCGTCCGTTGCGATACTGCGCAAGACTAACGAGTGTCGTGAGTTGAGATAACTGCGACTGTGCTATGCCACTCATTTCTGGCATGCTTGCAACTGCATCGGCTATTTTTTGAATATTTGGGCGGTCTACAGAAACATCAAGTCGTATAGCATTTACATACGAAACGAGTATGTCGGCAGTTTCTTCTGTAATTCCTTTAATATTACTACCGGCTCTTGATTTACTATCTTTATCAGACCAACCGTAGAGTTTTTTCAGAACATCACGTGTTTGTCGCGTTTGTTCTGACAATTCCTTATATGCTTCTGCGGATAAGCGATACTCTTCTTCGGTGTATTCTGACATAACGTCTTTAGAATCATCACCGCCAGTATGTTCCTTTATGCTACCATCTTTTGCAACATACTTATTTCCCTTCTCATTTCCGCCACGTTTAGCATTTTCTTTGTTTAATTCTGCGAGTTTATCTCCATATAGATTAGCTATCATTCCACTAAGAACAGCATTCCGCATGTGCTTTTCAAAATTATCAGCAAAATCTTCATTAGCAGAATCAAGATCGTTGAGTAGATTTGTCCATTCGGATTTCAAAGTAGACAAATCCATATCAGTGAGAGATTTTGCCATTTCTTCTGTAATTTTGGCAATCTCTCCTTCTTTATTTTCTATTTCAATCAATCTGTTGAGATATTCTTTTGCAGACGAATCTATATTTGCCCATACGCCAGCGTGTTCTTCTCTAAAGCGAGCTAAAAGTTCTCCGCTCAACAAATGAATTTCCTGTGAGCCTACTTTTGATATATATTCACCATTTTTACCACGATGATCCCAACCAATAGACTCTAACCACGAATTAATTTCATCCGCAAGTCCAAAAACTTTTACTCTATTTCGGTGTCCTCCTCTATGCTTCTTTGCATTCGACCATGAATAGTAAGTATTTCTTACCTCTTGTGCCTCTGTTTCAAGATTTCTCTTTATTTGTGTACCCGAAACTTGTGCTTGCGATCCGTATGCAGATGATACTTTTTCTTTTAAATTGCTATTAATTTCCTTAACAGTACCTTGTATATTTTTAAGGTATTCAGCCTGCTTCTCATAAGCTTTTTGAGACGCTGTCTTTCGATTCCACAAAGACGAAAACACGCTTATTGCCGCTGCTGCTGCCGCTGCGTATGGACCTGCTTTGCCCAAAGCTTGCCCTAACCCTGTTTCTGGTCCTACTAAATTCCTTAAATTATTAATACCTCCCGCAACATTCATTCCAGAATTTACCGCTTTTCCTGCGATTTGTGCGCCCTCTCCAATTCCTTTATTTCCGAGTGCCTCAAATAAGTCTACAACAGGTTGCAGTACCGTTTGTAAGGACTGAAATCCGTCCGCAATAGCCTTAATAGAAGTATCAAATCCTTTAAAGACGTTTCCTTGAGCTAAATCTAATTCTGCTTCGGAGTACTTGCCATCTTTATTAACTTGAAGACCTGCTGCAATCGCCTTTTTAGCATCTACCGTATACCGTCCACTTTCGTCTTTCTTTCCTTGACGAATTGTTTCTATGGCTTTAATTGTATTATATCCTTTTACAATAGATGCGAATGGGTCGCTTTTCTCGAATTGTTCATTGAGCTTATTTAAGGCCTCATTCAATTTACTGCGTTCATCATCAGAAAGATTACCTTTGTCAAGTCGTGTTTCTATTTCTGCTCGAAGTCGTTTCAGAACACCACTCGACATTACGCCAAGATTTCCCATTGCAGAAGCCCAACCTGTCTCTTTTTGCATCTGCTTAAATGAGAGTTCATTGTTGTTTCGTGTATTTCTCTTCCTAAGTTCAAGTTCTGCTTCTGCTAATCCTTCATCACTCAACTTTCCTAACCGATTACGCTCCCTCAAACGTTCTATCTGTTCATCAAGTCGTTTGTTATTAAATTCTATCTGCGCACCATAATCTTCTTCAAACTCGTATGACTGCGATAAATTTTCAGCTATCTCTGAATCTATTTCAGCACGCTGTTTTTTAAATTCAATGAGTTCTTTAGTAAGCTTGCTTTCTTTTCCGTATATCTCTTCAATTTGTGTATCAGTAAGCTTTAAAACCCCTTCTAATCCATCAGATCCAAAGTCTACCTTTTTCGTATCTGCTGTAACGGTAACTTCGTCCAGCACCATTCCGTTTTCTTTTGCATTGGGTACGCTATTGTCTATGAATGGTTTTGGAGTTGCTTTTTTACCTTGCATTCGATTGAGGCTATCACGTAGGAAGCCGTAATAACTGCCTTTTGAAGCGTAGCCTGCACCTTCAAAATCAAAAGCGTATTCTGCTGCTATTGAGTTTGAAGTGTACTTTGATAAATTCTTGTAAATATCATACTGCTTTGAAAGTAAGTCTAATTGCTCTGTTAAAACTTTAACTTGTTTTTCTGCATTCTGATACTCAATATCTGCCTCCTTTTTTGAAGCTTCCGCTCTTGTTTCTGCAATGAAGTTTCTTTGGTCTTCTGTTTTCGCAAGTTTTTTATAGCCTTCAACTAAATTTGACAGATTTCCAGCTAAATCCTCTGGATCTGCAAAATCCTTATTAACTTTTTCAAAACGTTTATCGCTTCGGAGACGTGTTTTTGCGTTTTCGCTTCCTTCTATCTTACGCCACTTATTCCACGTTTCATAATATTCTTCAAGTAATCTTTTTCTGTTTTGCCAGCCCTTTAAGATTTGGCGTTGCTCTTTCTCCCATTTACGCCTTGCCCTTTCTGCTGCTGCTTCTCTCTTTCTTTTTGCCCTTTCTGCTGCTCTTTGCGCTTGTTCTGCTTTTTTTCTGGCTTGTTCTGCACGCCTATTATCTTTATTTGTTATACCAGACGGTGTTCCGTTATAATTATAGCCAAAAACCTCTTTAAAAGCTGCACGTACATTTATTAATGTTGTTAGATATGCTGCCGAAGCGGCTTTTCCTCTTTGTCTCGCTGCTGAAGTATAAGTTTCAAGTGCTTTATCAACAGACTCTCGCCCTTTCTTTTCTACTTCGTCAGGTAAACTTTCTCCATTTGTCCATTGTTTATAATAGGCATCACCATTTTGAGAGAATTGACGTGGGCGTGGACCTTGAAAACCTATACGGTAAGGTATTTTACCTCCATACGTTGGTTTTCCTTGATAAAAGTCATCTAATGTATTTTGCGTAACAGACTGATCTCCTATAACGTGCATATATACATTAAGTTGAAATTTATGATTTCCTATCATTTCCTGTAACTTAGCAGCATTGCCCGGCCACGTTGCTTTAAAGTGGTCCATTGCTGCATTGGTAGCCCTACGCACATCTTCTTGTGCAGCCTTTGTTAATGGCTGACCATTAGCAAGTAATTGTCGAGTTGTATCACTAATACGCCCTGCTGCGTCTTTAGCCATATCTTCGGCAAGAGAAGGAAACTCTTTGAGACCCATCGCCTGATCAAGCTTCATATCAAAGTACGCCCCCTGTACAACGTCAAGGTTATTAGCAGACTTCCACGAGTCTTTCAAAATATTGTATGTCGCCTGCTCCATTGGATCTTTTGCGAGATTCTCGAACTGACCCGAAAGGCTTTTTGCAAAGTCCGCAATATTTGCATCAAGGTTCTTACTATCCTTATTCGCATCTAAAGCCGAGCCAACAAAATCAGATATGCTTGTTCCATAAGATCCACGAAAACTTACAGAAGGCATATTTAACGCTGCGTCTTTTACATTGGAAAGCGTTTGATAGAGTGTTAATCCATTCTTGTTAGCTTCTAATATTATGTCGGCAAATTTTTTAAAATCACCACTAACATTACTCTTTGACTTTAAATCTTGTGCATCTCTCACGAGTTGCGCCATTGAGATTTTTGAAGTCGTAAGACTTAATTTTTGTGCGCTTTTTTCTAAATCAGCAAGATTTGTTTGAATACTTTCTCTAAATAAGCCCTTAGAAGCTTTTTCTGCATCTACAAGTACATACTTCATTGCTTGTGCTTTTTCTGCTGCACGAGCATATAAATCTGTATATTTTCGTAAATACTCTAATTGTTTTCCTAAATCTCCATTAGATTTAACCCCTACATCTATTATAATAGAATCATACCCAGAACCAGCTTTTTCTTTAAGAATATCCTTTTCTTTATTTATCTGTTCAGCTATATCAGAAATGGAAGCCTTTACATTGATTGGATTCTCGTCAATATATTTTTGTAAATCATCATAAACCTGTTTGGTATTCTCTGCAATTGAATCAGCTGTTTGTTTTAATTCTTCCTTTTCTGACATCCAATTAGCAAACAACATAGAGACTCCCGTAATCAGAAGACCCGGCAAGCCACCAATAGCGGTCCATATTGTGCGCCCAAGGGAAACGGCACCTGTCTTTATTAAATTCAACGCAACCACACCCCTTGCTGCAAAATTCTGCCAATAATTAGCAGTAAAAATCTGATGAACTTGCATTCGCAGGAAACGGAAACGAGTCGCCAAGGTTACGGTTTGCCTTTGCTGCATTAATAGTGCAGATATATTCTTGTACTGTTCGGTTGTTATCTGACGAGTAACATAAGCACGCTGCAAATCCGCCATAGTGATTGCTTTTGTGGTGGCAAGCGTTTCCAAATCCTTTGCAGTAATTTGATTTTTCGTGCTTAAAATACGCTGTTCCTCTGCATTTAACTCTCCCATCAAGGCTTTTTCCTGAAACTTCGCAGCTAATGATTGCTTAGAAGAAAGCAAAGAACCAGCAAGCCCTCCTCCGATAGAAGAACTTAACCTCTTTAACGCTACTCCAGAGAAAGCTGCGAGAAGTACAGGACCTAACCTATCAATAGATTGTACAAGTGTTACGGCTCCATTGATAGCGGTCATAAAGAACCCACCAACCATACTCTTCCCATCAGCAAACTTACCGAGCATTATATCCCACGCATCAATAAGCTTATTCCAACGACCAAGCAATGTATCAGAGAGGACATACTGCATATTATAGAATTGACCACCCTCGTCAGTCAATTTCTTTATAACAGCATCAACATCTTCAAACGAAACTTGACGCTTAGTTATCATATCACGAACGTCCTTCGTGGTATAATTGTTCCTTCCGTCTTTACCTGTTTGATTATACAAATCGGTTATCTTTTGAAGTAATGGAAGTCCTGCGTATGCAAACTGACGCAACTCCTTTCCATCAAGCCAGCTTCGTGATTTTACCTGCCCGTATGCAAGACCGAGACGCTCAAACGATACACCAAGACCTGATGCAACATCGGCAAGACGCTTTGTTGTATCATAAAGACTATCGGCTTCAACTCCAAAAGCAGCAAGTTGTTTGACATCTCTATTTAACTCTCCAAATTTAAATGGAGATTCAAGTGCTAACTGTTGGGTTTGAGCAAATAATTCATCTGCTTTCCTTGCATCTCCAATAATATTACGCAAAGCGATGTGTTGTTGCGCTATTTCACCACCCGTTTGGATAATAGAATTAGCAAATTGCTGTGCGCCATAAACAATGCCGCCCTGTAATAATAGGATCTTCATATCGCTCATGACACTCGAGGTCTTGCTTGCCGCATCGTGTGCCTGACGATAAGCCGAAGCCAACTCCTTTGCTGCACGTGCAGAACTTTCCGTTTCTTGTTTTAGCCTTACCGCTTCTTGTTTTGCACGTGAAATATTATTCGCAGCTTCTCTTACGTACCCACCAGATGGTCCTCCGTTACGACCAAACGAAAACATCTCGTTATAAGAAAGCCCCTTACTATTTTGTAGCAAGGTTTGTATAGTCATTATTTCCCGTGAAATTTCTTGATAACGCTGGCGAATATTTGCAAGTTCTCCTTCGTTTAGTCCAATATTTTTTCCTGTCGAATATAACCCCGCCATTTGCGTGCGGTTAGACTGGAGTTCTGAAAGCCTTGAACGCATCATAGCTTCCGATTGTTCTCGGAGTACCTGCACTTGTTTTTGCCTTGCTGCGTTGGTAGCTTCGATATTAGCTCTATTAGATGCTTCTTGTTTCGCTTCTCTCTGTTGTGCGGCTAAAAGTGGCGCAAAAGCTGCTTCAACTTCTTTTTGCTTAGCACGATGTTTGTCGAGTTCACTTCTATTATCTCTTATTGACGTTGTGGCGTTTTTATTTGCATTCTCAAATCTTTCAAGTGTTCCGTAAAGGCTATCGAGTTGAGAACGAACACTGCCAAGATTCATGTTGCCACCACCGATTTCCTGCAAACTTGCCTTTGATCTCGCAATTAGTTCGTCCACTTCCTGAATACGCTTCTGATATACGTCCCACGCATGAGTGCCGCCAAGACCTGTCTGGGCATCAAGACTGATTTCATTCTTTTTCCCTTGCAAGTCTTGAATGTGTTTCAAGATTTGCTCATACTTTTCAAGATTCTCTATCTGTTTTTCGATAGGTTTGGTGTCAAGCATCGAAGTGAATGACTTGTGAGGCGTAACAAGTTTCCCATTATCAATAGCCGACATCTTTTGGTTTAACGAAACAAGCTCTTTTTTGTAAACGCCAAGAGAACCAACAAGGTTGTTTACTTCAGAAACCATACCCTTGATATTATCACGTTGAGCCCTCCATGCAGAACTACCTTCTGATAATTTATTTAACTCTTTAGAAGAATTGTTAATAGACTTCTGCAAAGAGTTTATTCTCTCATTAATATCATTAATATTCTGTGCTACTTTACGTAACTTGCTTCCTGTTTCATCCTTTATATCAAGCGACATAAAGAGACTTCCTAAATTTCCGTCTGCCATACCCTGTTACTCTTTATCGTCTTGTTTAATATCGTTATTGAAATAATCGTTGAGAGAAATTTCTTGCCCAACACGTGACGTTTTGTGTTTCTTCT
>ERZ772910.1551-NODE-1551-length-11500-cov-5.436610_pt1 | contig 11500 bp, 7 predicted proteins | sample MGYA00511357_ERZ772910 | MGnify/ENA primary metagenome ERZ772910 (study PRJEB29015, sample SAMEA2738096) | human oral metagenome | biome: human oral; feature: human-associated habitat; material: saliva | place: China | collected 2193 ...
AATCGCCATTACCACCTCCACGTGTTGCTTGGAAGTAGTCACTCTGACTTGGCTGGATAGTTCCAAGACCTGGACCACCACGCTGAACGTTAACAAAGACGCCTGGAAGTTCTGCACCAGCCATATAGCTGATACCCTCCTGCATCAAAGCTACACCAGGTGATGAGGAACTTGTCAGCACACGCTTACCAGCGCCAGCACCACCATAAATCATATTGATTGAAGCCACCTCGCTCTCAGCCTGAAGTACAACCATACCCGTTGTCTCCCAAGGCTTTAAGGCTGAAAGTGTCTCAATTATCTCACTCTGAGGAGTGATAGGGTAACCAAAATAGCCATCAGCACCGCAGCGAATAGTTGCATGGGCGATAGCCTCGTTGCCCTTCATTAGTTTTACATCTTGTTCTGCCATAATTATACCTCCACCTTTTTACGATAGACTGTGATACAGCCATCAGGACAAACCGTAGCACAAGCGGCGCAACCGATGCAATCATCTGGTCGTGCAGACTCTGTATACGGATAGCCGTGGACATTAACCTTTTTTTGAGCCAATGCAATAACATCTTTCGGACATGCAACGATACACAACTGGCATCCTTTGCATCGATCTGTGTTTACCACAATGGCACCTTTCATCTTGCTCATAGTTTTTGTATTTTAAGGATTATACGCATCCTTGTTATAGAAGTTGAGAATATTCTCCACCATCTCTTTTGCGATTACTGCTGGAGAATTAGGGTCCAACTCGATAGCCTCCATATAGTTAGCTAAGGCTTCTTGCCAGTCGCCTCTCTGTCGGCATTCATTACCTCGTTGGAAATATTCTTCTGCTGTCATCTACTTATAGTATTCTTTCTTGCCTGCAGCAAGTGTATTTTTCATCAGTGAACAGATGGTCATAGGACCAACACCACCCGGAACAGGTGTAATGAAAGAGCAGAGAGGAGCAACCTCTTCAAATTTCACGTCACCACATAGTCTGAAGCCACTCTTGCGTGCCTTGTCTTCAACACGTGTCGTACCGACGTCAATAACCACTGCACCTGGCTTCACCATATCAGCTGTTACAAATTCAGGTCTGCCAATAGCTGCGATAATGATATCTGCCTCCTGACACTCTTTCTTCAAATCCTTTGAACGAGAGTGACACACGGTTACAGTTGAATCACCATACTGTTTTTGCATCATCAACTGTGCCATAGGCTTACCAACAATATTGCTACGACCTAAGATAACACACTTCTTACCAGAAGTCTCAATATGATAATGCTGCAACAAGGTAAGAATACCCAATGGTGTTGCAGATATAAAGCAAGGTAGACCAATAGCCATACGACCCACATTGATAGGATGGAAACCATCCACGTCCTTGCGATAGTCAACAGCCATAATAATCTTCTGCTCATCGATATGCTTTGGCAAAGGAAGCTGAACGATGAAGCCATCAACGTCCTCATCCTTATTCAGCTTATCCACACAAGCCAAAAGCTCTTCTTCTGTCACATCAGCCTCAAAACGAATGAGCGTAGACTTGAATCCACATTGCTCACAAGCAATTACCTTATTCTTAACATAGGTTTCACTTCCGCCATCATGTCCCACCAAAACGGCAGCCAGATGAGGTTGTTTACCACCTGCGGCAACAATCGCCTTCACTTCTTTGGCAATCTCCTGCTTTATCGCAGTTGCTGTTGCCTTTCCGTCTATTAACTGATATTCCATAGTAATGATATTATTTAATGAATATGTGTCTTTTACATCTTCGGCATATTTGGCATTCCCGGCATACCCTTCATCTTGCTCATCATACCAGCCATCTTCGAGCCAGTAACCATCTTCATCATCTTACGAGTCTGGTCGAACTGCTTAATGAGTCGGTTGACCTCTTGTATATTGGTACCAGAGCCCTTAGCAATACGCTGACGACGAGAGTTATTGAGCAGTTCTGGATTCGTGCGTTCCTTCGGTGTCATACTCTGGATAATTGCCTCAATACCCTTGAAAGCATTATCGTCAATATCGACATCACGGATAGCCTTGCCTACTCCAGGAATCATAGAAGCGAGGTCCTTTAAGTTACCCATCTTCTTGATTTGCTGTATCTGATTATAAAAATCGTTGAAATCAAACTGGTTCTTCTGAATCTTCTTCTGCAGACGCTTTGCTTCTTCCTCGTCAAACTGCTCTTGTGCACGCTCAACAAGCGAAACAACGTCACCCATACCCAAGATACGGTCTGCCATACGACCTGGATGGAACACATCAATAGCCTCCATCTTCTCGCCCGTACCAATGAACTTAATAGGCTTTGTAACGACTGTACGGATTGACAATGCCGCACCACCACGTGTATCACCATCAAGCTTTGTGAGAACAACACCATTGAAATCCAAACGATCATTGAACTCCTTGGCTGTATTCACTGCGTCCTGACCTGTCATTGAGTCAACAACAAACAGTGTCTCATCAGGATGAACATGATTCTTGAGACTCTCAATCTCGTTCATCATCTCTTCATCAACCGCCAGACGACCAGCTGTATCGATGATGACAACATCGTGACCCTTTGCCTTTGCCTCAGCAAGTGCGTGATCAGCAATCTCATTCACATTCTTGTTCTCAGGCTCGCTATAGACAGCTACACCTACCTGTTCACCAACAACCTTCAACTGGTCGATAGCTGCAGGACGATAGACGTCACAAGCAACCAACAAAGGATTCTTATGCTCCTTTGTCTTGAGCATGTTTGCCAGTTTACCAGAGAATGTAGTCTTACCAGAACCTTGCAAACCACTCATAAGAATGATAGAAGGACGACCTGATAAATTCAGACCGACAGCCTCACCACCCATCAACTCTGCCAACTCATCATGTACAATCTTAACCATGAGTTGTCCAGGCTTAACGGCTGTGAGTACGTTCATACCTAATGCCTTCTGCTTTACGGTATCAGTAAAGGTTTTTGCAACTTTATAGTTAACATCGGCATCAAGAAGCGCTCTGCGCACGTCCTTCAGGGTTTCTGCTACATTTATCTCTGTAATCTTTCCCTCTCCCTTGAGAATCTTAAAGGAGCGTTCAAGACGATCACTTAAATTTTCAAACATTGCTTTTAAAAGTAAACTTACTATTTTCTTATTCTATCTTACAAAGATAATAAAAAGGAAAATAATACCGCAAGCGAATGACTGCTATTTTAATGTATTTTAAAACACGCACCTTATAATAATGCGCATATAAATAGACTTTGTGCAAAAAAATGTAAAACATAACCTTCTCTACCCCACTTTCCAACTTCAACAATGAAGGGTACGAATTAATCCTATCTAAGTATCTTTCTTCAACTGATATTGATTATGTTTCTAATCTTGCTGATTAAAAGTAAGACTAATGGTCTTCTAAGAGCGGATACCGCCTGTTTTGCATTTACACTCGGCTTAAAAACTGACCACAAAGGCAAACATCTCTTAAACTAATAAACGAAAATAAGTGCTGACAACCCCTTATAGAAGAGGTGGAGACATTGTCAGCACTTAGCTTTTCTTTAAGGAACTACGGTTATAAGACTTTGCTCGTCCATCCATATCTACGAACAACGACAGTATTTATCACCATTCGTCTTCCATGTAACGAACTATTCCTACACCTTTCCTTACCCTACATGTCTATGCCAGACAATTAATGATTTCTGTTACAGACTTACAGCCATGACGGTCGAGCCAATCATTAATACCATCACGCACCTTTATCGTTACTTGAGGATCAAGGAAATTTGCTGTACCTATTTGGATCGCAGTGGCACCCGCCATAAGGAACTCTATCGCATCTTCCGCAGTTGAGATACCCCCCAACCCAATGACTGGTATCTTTACAGCCTTTGCCACATCATTGACCATTCGGACTGCTACTGGTTTTACAGCTGGACCGCTCAACCCTCCTGTACGAATACTCAACTTAGGGCGACGACGCTCTATGTCGATTGCCATTCCCATCAACGTGTTTATCAGCGACACTGAGTCGGCACCTTCATCTTCGCAGGCACGTGCAATGCTGGCGATGTCTGTGACATTAGGTGATAGCTTGACTATCATCGTCTTATGGTAGTGTTCGCGTACAGCCTTCACGATTGAGGCTGCCCCAGAACAGGTGACACCGAACGACATACCGCCTTCTTTCACGTTAGGACAAGAGATATTCACCTCGATAGCTGGTATTCTCTCCAACGCATCGAGTTTCTCTGCCGTCTCAGCATACGTCTCTGGAGAATTTCCACTCACATTAACTATCATATTCGTGTCAATATCCTTTATCTGAGGATAGATATGTTCGATGAAGTAGTCTACTCCCTTATTTTGCAAACCTACGCAGTTAAGCATTCCCTGAGGTGTTTCTACCATACGTGGATAGTCATTTCCCTCACGTGGCTCCAGTGTCGTACCCTTGACAATAATTCCTCCGATTTCTTCCAATGGTACGAAATCAGCAAACTCCAAACCATAGCCAAAGGTGCCACTGGCTGTCATTACTGGATTCTTGAGCTGTAAGTCACTTATCTTTACACTTAAATCAGCCATATTATAATCATCTATTTTTACAAAACTATGTGATTGTATGCTTCCTATTTAGCACTATTAATATAATAGATATAATAAAAGCGAACTATGCTTCAACCACTCCTATCTGTTTTATTCTCCCCACTTCAATCTACGTGTGTCGAAGACTGGACCTTCTGTACAAACACAGAGATTTCCTTCTGTCGTTTTCTCTACACAACACAGACAAGCACCAACACCACACGCCATCATATTCTCTAACGAAGCCTCACAAGGAATTGATGTCTGATGGGCATAACGTGCCACTGCCATCATCATTGGCTTAGGACCACATGTTGAAATACGGTCAAAACGCTCTGTGGACAAAACAGAATGATTTGTGACAAAACCTTTCTCTCCAGCAGAACCATCCTCAGTAGTAATACATACCTTTCCATACTTCTCAAAAAGCGATACCTCTGCTAAGTCAGCTTCTGTACGAGCTCCCAACAAAAAGACAGGCGAACCACCAGCATCCTTTATCTGCTTACCGAAATAAAGCAACGGAGCAACGCCAACACCACCGCCTACAAGCAATACACGTTCTGACGAACTTGCCAAAGGGGCAAACGTATTACCCAAAGGAAGTACGCAGTTTAACCTATCGCCTTCACGTAGACGTGCAAGCATACGCGTACCTTCTCCTACAGTTGCAACAAGCAGCCACAACTCATTACGCTCTTTATCAACAAAATTAATAGAAATAGGACGGCGAAGAAAGGTAGAAGGCGAGCCGTCCACTCTCACCTCTACAAACTGACCAGGCAGCATCTCTGGAAGCGGTTTCTCATCTGTCAGCTTAATAAGGACATTCCTTGCATTGACACGCTCCACAGAAGATACCTTCAAGTCGAGGACATACTTCTTCATCTTTGCTTTGCTTTTTAAAACTATGCAAATATAGATAAAATATCCCGATTATAGACTGATTGAAGAAAAAAACAGAAAGAAATCATACCAAAAAGAATAATGCCCATAAACATCTATCACATTAATAATACAATTTACACCTTTATATATAATCAGAAAGAAACTATCTTATGCTTTTTCAGTCTCCGTGCTATAACTCAGCACATAATGTGTTAGTTCCTAACACACCTGGTGTGGATGATTAGCACGATACGTGCTAAGGGAGTAAACATCTCGAAAAACAACACAACAAAACAAGCTATAGGGCAAATTACAAGCTGTGACACGCTGTTAATCCTTGCATCAACTACCTTTGTATGAGTTTGAAAATCTCGAAGGAAGGTATAGAGAACATAGGTGACAGACTACATAACTTCTGTTAGTCACGCGTTAAAAGTCAATGGATATGGGGGACGACAGGCAAAGGTGAATGAGAAAAGCCAGTGTTTTAAGGGGTGGGAAACTTTAGTAAGGTATTCAACTTTTCTGCTGTGTCGAAACGATACGACTTGTCAGAGGTTTCGCTCTTATAGGCAATATTCTATTCGGCAAGTTCCTTCAGTCCGCGCCCCACGGTGTCGGCACCAGGTAACAGCGCACCTGGTCTCTGTCTGAACTGTCCTGTAAGCGCATTGATTTCCTCAAGACAATCCTCACAACAAAGGTAACTGAAGAAGAGGGAGCCCAGGATTCTTCCATGACAGAATGCCTTGCCTCTGCACCTGCGTCTGCCCAACACGGATTCGGTAAGTTTTTCAAAGCCCAACTTTGAGAAAACGTCCATAATATGATAAATTCCACCGAAAGAAGTGATATTCTCGTTTTTTATTGCTACCTTTGTCATGTCAGTTTTTTGCTTACTTGTTATGTTTACAGCACCAAGATAGGTGAAAATTCTGACATATCCAAGTATTTTGAGAACTTTGTTTCTCAGGCACTTGGAGTTCTTACAAGAATTTATACTGCGGAATTAAGGGAATATTAACATCAAATAGAATAAATTCAAGAAATGAATTGGAAAATTTTTGGAGTAAAATACGACAAACAAGAAACGTGGGCATTTGAACAAATGTCTTATTTGCTTTTTTGTGCAGAGTTCAACAATCGTGTTGGACTTTTCCGATATAAGAACCAAACAGGAATTGAGACAGAACCAATCGAAAAAGACGGAAAATTTTATGGTTTTCAATCTAAATACTACACTACATTAATCGCTGACAATAAAGAAGACATTATTGATTCAATTAAAAAAGCTAAATCCCAAAACAAGCAACTAGACGAATTATATCTTTACATCAACCAAGAACTTTCCGAAAGCACTACTAAAAGCAAAAAGAAACCGCAATATCAATTAGACATTGAGAAAGCCGCTAAGACAGCAGGAATAAGTATTCAATGGCGAGTCCCAAGTAATTTTGAATTACAATTATCTTTGCCTGAAAATAAATACATACATGACGTTTTTTTCAGTCTTGACCCAAACGAAGGAAATTTACTTGATGAGATTTATAAACACAACGAGAATATTTTACAAGCAATCCAGACAGAAATAACATTCGGAGACAAACAAATTAAAATTGACCGAAGTTCTGTTGTTGAATCAATAGCAAATGCTTCTCAAAAGAAAAAAAACATAATTATTTCGGGTGAAGGTGGCTGCGGTAAAACCGCAATTTTCAAAGAGTTTTATAACTCTTGCTTTAAGAAAATACCAATTTGTGTGTTTAAGGCAAATGAACTTAATGTAAATCACATTAACGACATATTTCACATAGACCACAAATTTACATTTGCACAGTTTCTCAATGCCTACAAGGACGAACCACTTAAAATATTTGTAATTGATTCCGCAGAAAAACTTGCAGAGATTTCTAGCAACGATATTCTTACTACGTTAATTCAAAAGTTAAAAGAGAATGCTTGGAATATCATCTTTACAACACGCTACGCTTATCTTAACGATTTAACTTTTTTGATAAAAGAGAATTATCAGTTGCCGTTTGACGTAAATGATGTTTCTCTGATTGGTACTGAGGAATTAAAATCAATAACAGACGAATTCAAATTCCCACTTCCCGACAATCAAAAATTCGTAGAGCGACTTAGAAACTTGTTTTACCTAAGAGAATATGTTCAACAACATTCCAACATTGACAAACAAGGAAACTACAAAGAATTTATTGACTTGCTTTGGAAAAAGCGAATACAAAATACCGTTCAAAAAGACAACCTGCACCTTGAACGAGAAAAATGTATTATCAGTATTGCCAAACAAAGGTGTGAAACAGGACGGTTCTATATCAATGCTGATAGTTTACCACAATCAGCATTGTTTCAATTAAAGCAAGATGAAATACTCGGCTATGATGATACTCATTGCGGATATTTTATTACTCACGATATTTATGAAGAATGGACATTGAATAAAATTGTTTCCCGAAGTTTTTCAAACACATCAACCACAAAAGAGTTTCTTGACGACTTAGGGAATTCTTTACCCATTCGCAGAGCATTTAGGTTATGGCTATCAGACCATTTATCAGAAAACAGTAAGGAAATAGAAATTTTCATTCAAAGTGCTTTTACAAGCACTGATGTTATTCAATTTTGGAAAGACGAAATTTTAGTTTCCGTTTTACTTTCAGATTATTCAGAAACATTCTTTAAATTTTTTGAGAAAGAAATCATTGCAGATGATTTTAAAATACTAAAACGAATTTTGTTCCTGCTAAGAATCGCCTGTACTGATATTTCTGCAATTCAAAATATTGAAATTATAAAACCTAAAGGTAAAGGTTGGGAAGAAGTAATTGCCCTTATTTACAAACATGAAACTGACTTTTTCGACAACAACCTAAAACTTGTTTTACCTGTTTTAACTGATTGGTGCGCATTCAATAAAAAAGGAGTAACAACAAGATACACAGGTTTATTAGCATTAAGCGTAATACAAAAAACTGAAACTGAAGAAAATTTCTTCATACACGATGTTGCGGAAGAAAAAATTTTGAAAGTGGTTTTTAATTCAGCCAATGAACTAAAAACCGAACTAAAAGAAATATTTGACAAAGTAGTTTCTAATACATGGACAGAATACAGAGCCCCCTACGAAGGACTTTGCTCTAAAATTTTAGAGAAGCCCTACATAGCAATTGAATTAATTAAAACACTTCCATTATCTGTTATTCAATTATGTGATTTATTTTGGCAAAAACAGCCGAAAAAGCAAGACGGATTTGGATATGAAAGCGATACAATGGAAAGTCGTTATGGCTTACTGGGCAAACACGAATTGAATTATTTCCCCTCAAGTGCTAATCAAACGCCAATAAAATGGTTATTGCAAATAGAATTCTGCAAAACACTTGATTTTATCATAGATTTTACAAATAGGGCTGTTGAATCTTATAGTAAATCCGACTATGGACAACAAGACGTTAAAAAAATCACATTACACGTAAGCGAAACGAAAGTAACACAGTATTTGAGTGACGCAATTTGGAGTATGTATCGTGGAGGAGGAAGTCCCTCTGTTTCCCACGTATTAGAGTCAATGCATATGGCATTAGAAAAAATTCTTTTAGAATTTTCTCTAATCTCAAAGTCCGAAATAATTCAGAATATACTTCTTAAAATTCTCATTCAATCAAAATCAGCTTCACTTACTTCTGTTGTTTGTAGTGTTGTGCTTGCGAATCCTGATAAGTTCTATGATGTTGCTTTGATTTTATTCAAAACAATTGAATTATTTCACATAGACACGATTAGGTGGTCAGGCGAATTTCATACTAAATCACTGTATGGTATAGGATATGGAATGGATAAAATAAAAGACATTTTATACACAGATGAAAGATTGAAAACTTATGAAGATAAACATAGAAACTCAAATTTAGAATCATTGTTTCTTAATTATCAACTTTTTGGTGTCAAAGGATTTAACGAAGAGCAGAATACTGAATACATCGGTAAATTATACGACATTATTGACCAATATAAATCAAATACTTCAACAAGTAAATCCTTTGGAATATTGTTGGCTAGAATGGATAGACGTAATTTAATACCAAAAGTATCACAGCATGACGACAACCATTTACGAATAGAATTTACGCCTAAAGAACTTTCTGACGAACATAAAAAGGAAAGCGAAGAAGCGTTAAATCAACATCAAGAACTTCTTAAATACTCTTCGCTAAGAATGTGGGCTGATTTTTTGATTGGTGCGAGAAATCAAACTAAAAGCGCAAAGCAAGAGGAATATGACAACAATCCTCTTTTAGCTTTATCAGAAACAAAGCAACTTGTTGAAGAACTGAAAGCAGGACGAAACGGAATAGGTATGCTTGATTATTCTATACCTGCGTTTTCGTGTTCTAAATTATTACTTGAACACAAAGACAAATTATCAAAAGAAGATAAGCTTTTTTGTAAAGAAATTATTCTTTCTTCCCTGTCGAATCTTTTCACCGATAATTATGATTATCAAATAAGTGATAGCGTTGAAGCCTCTATTCATGCAATTCCATCATTAATAAAAGAATACCCTGATGAAATAGAAAGCTATGTTTCTATAATGGTTTTAACTCTTTTCGATGAAACATCTCTTGATGCTTACAAAAGAATATGTGATTACGTTATTGAATCTATTCATAATTCAAAATTATGGGAGCAAAATTCAAAAGTTGCACAGGCAATTCTGTTCGGATATGTAAAACTCAAACCCATCTACAAAACCATTGTTGCTGAAAAAAGAAAAGAAATTGGTTGGGGACGAATTTCTAAAAAATCCATTTTCGAAGAATTAGAGAAAAGAAATTCTGATTTCACTTTTGAAAATTCATCATTAGACATAAACAACATTACTTCACTTGATATTCATTCTTTGGAAATAGTTCTTCAGTTAATACCATCTGACACGAAAGATATAATTCACTTAGAAATTTATGCAAAATCGTTGCCCTTATTAGCTTCACAGTTATTAAAAGACAGAAGAAGTTACAAAGATGATTCAGGAGACAATTCTAACATTTACTTATTACGCTTGCATATTTTCAAAAATTTTGCTTATTTCATTTTACATAGAGAGAAATATGAAATTGATGCGTTTCTAAAACCATTTGTTGACTCATTTTCTTCAACCGAAGAAACAGCTTCATTTATTGGAGAATTAGTAAGTGCAGAGGATTATCTAAACAAGTATGAACAATTTTGGCATATTTGGGACAATCTATATCCAAAAATAAAAGAACTATGTGTAAATCCATGTGGCTATCATTTAAAAGAAATCATAATAAATTATTTTTTCGCATGGCGTCGGTGGCGTGAAGGAATTGAAGATTGGCATAGTTTAAAAGAGGGAAATTTATCCCTTTATGCAAATGCTTCAAAAGATATAGGAAACATTCCTGCTGTATTGTATTCTGTTGTCAAAGTTTTAAATTCAATCGGGACAAACTTTAAAGACGAAGGTATTGATTGGATTTATACAATTGTGTCAAACAACAAATTGTTACATCATGACGACTTAGAATCAAACACTTTATATTATTTGGAAAAGTTTTTAAGAAAGTTCGTTTTCATCAACAGACAAAAAATAAAAGAAGAAATTAGATTGAAAAATAAAATTATTCCGATTCTTGATTTCATGATTGAACGAGGTTCTATGCATGGATATTTATTAAGAGAAAGTATTTTATGAAAACCATAACAACATGAAAACACCTGCTTCCAACAAGCATATAGGCATAAGTAGTGCTGTAGGCTCGCGGAAGCAGTGGTGAAAACCTGCAAGTATCTTGCTTGTACAAACTACAGTTAACTATCCCTTGCACTAATATGTCGATTGATATGAAAATAAGTTGAAAATGATTTGGATTTGTCTTAGAATTCTTTTGAGCCGTCTCAACTCACTGTCAAAAGTAACGAGGTGTTTTTCATTGGGGTTTCTTTGCTCCTTTCTTTGTCCGCCCGAAGCTCACGAAAGAAAGGAGCGG
>ERZ772910.1554-NODE-1554-length-11486-cov-4.809291_pt1 | contig 11486 bp, 4 predicted proteins | sample MGYA00511357_ERZ772910 | MGnify/ENA primary metagenome ERZ772910 (study PRJEB29015, sample SAMEA2738096) | human oral metagenome | biome: human oral; feature: human-associated habitat; material: saliva | place: China | collected 2193 ...
GAAGAGGGGTTTGTATAAGAGTATATACAACTACACCTAAAAAACCTAACTCAGCTTTAAGAAAAGTTGCCAGAGTAAAATTAACAAATGGAATTGAAGTTACATGTTATATTCCTGGTGAAGGACACAACTTACAAGAACACTCAATCGTTCTAGTAAGAGGAGGAAGAACAAAGGATTTACCAGGGGTTAGATATAAAATCATTAGAGGTGCTTTAGATACTGCTGGTGTTGCAAAGAGAAAACAAGGAAGATCTAAGTACGGAGCGAAAAACGCATAATAAACGAATAAAGGAGGTGTAAATTTAATGTCAAGAAGAAGAGCTGCGGTAAAAAGAGATGTTTTACCTGATTCAAGATACTCTGATAAAGTTGTAACTAAAGTAATCAACTCAATAATGCTAGATGGAAAAAAATCAATAGCTGAAGGAATATTCTACTCAGCAATGGATTTAATAAAAGAAAAAACTGGACAAGAAGGATATGATGTTTTCAAACAAGCTTTAGAAAATATTAAACCTCAAATAGAAGTTAGATCTAGAAGAATTGGAGGAGCTACATACCAAGTTCCAGTTGAAGTAAAAGCTGATAGACAACAAACACTTGCTATAAGATGGTTAACTACTTATACAAGAGCAAGAAAAGAATATGGAATGATAGAAAAACTTGCAGCAGAATTAATTGCAGCAGCAAATAATGAAGGTGCAACTATTAAGAAAAAAGAAGATACTTATAAAATGGCAGAAGCTAACAGAGCGTTTGCACACTATAGAGTATAATAATATAAATGTTTTCGTTTTAAATCGAGGAGGATAAATTTAATGGCTAGGAAAGTATCATTAGATATGACTAGAAACGTTGGAATAATGGCCCATATCGATGCGGGGAAAACAACAACAACAGAAAGAATATTATTTTATACTGGAGTTGAAAGAAAACTAGGAGAAGTTCATGAAGGTCAAGCAACAATGGACTGGATGGAACAAGAGCAAGAAAGAGGAATAACAATTACTTCTGCTGCTACTACATGTTTCTGGAAAGGTCACAGAATAAATATAATAGACACACCAGGACACGTGGACTTTACTGTTGAGGTTGAAAGATCTCTAAGAGTACTAGATGGAGCTGTTGCAGTGTTCTCAGCTGTTGATGGTGTACAACCACAATCAGAAACAGTATGGAGACAAGCTGATAAATATAAAGTACCAAGACTAGCTTTCTTTAACAAGATGGATAGAATTGGTGCAAACTTTGATATGTGTGTATCAGATATTAAAGAAAAATTAGGTTCAAACCCAGTACCTATACAAATTCCTATAGGTGCAGAAGACCAATTTGAAGGGGTTGTAGATTTAATAGAAATGAAAGAAGTTGTTTGGCCAGTAGATTCAGACAATGGACAACATTTCGATGTAAAAGATATTAGAGCAGAATTACAAGAAAAAGCTGAAGAAGCAAGACAATATATGCTTGAATCTATAGTTGAAACTGATGATGCACTAATGGAAAAATTCTTTGGTGGAGAAGAAATAACTAAAGAAGAAATAGTAAAAGGATTAAGAAAAGCTACTATAGACAATACAATAGTTCCAGTTGTTTGTGGAACAGCATTCAAAAATAAAGGTATCCAAGCTTTATTAGATGCTATAGTAAACTTCATGCCAGCTCCAACAGACGTTGCAATGGTTGAAGGAAGAGACCCTAAAGATCCTGAAAAATTAATAGACAGAGAAATGTCAGACGAGGCACCTTTCGCATCTCTAGCTTTCAAAGTTATGACAGACCCATTCGTAGGAAGATTAACATTCTTCAGAGTATATTCTGGTATAGTTGAAAAAGGAGCTACTGTTCTTAACTCAACAAAAGGAAAGAAAGAAAGAATGGGAAGAATACTTCAAATGCATGCTAACAAAAGAGAAGAAATTGAACAAGTATACTGTGGAGATATAGCTGCTGCAGTTGGATTGAAAGATACAACTACAGGAGATACTCTTTGTGCTGAAGATGCACCAATAGTTCTTGAACAAATGGAATTCCCAGAACCAGTTATTTCAGTTGCGGTTGAACCAAAAACTAAAAATGACCAAGAAAAAATGGGAATTGCACTATCAAAACTTGCAGAAGAAGACCCTACTTTTAGAGTTAGAACAGATGAAGAAACAGGTCAAACAATTATCTCAGGAATGGGAGAATTACACCTTGAAATCATCGTAGACAGAATGAAGAGAGAATTTAAAGTAGAATCTAATGTAGGTAAACCACAAGTTGCTTACAGAGAAACTATAACTCAATCTTATGATCAAGAAGTTAAGTATGCAAAACAATCTGGAGGTAGAGGACAATATGGACATGTTAAGATTATACTTGAACCAAATCCAGGTAAAGAATTTGAATTTGTAAACAAAATAACAGGAGGGGTAATTCCTAGAGAATATATACCTGCTGTTGAAAAAGGATGTAGAGAAGCTCTTGAATCAGGAGTTATCGCTGGATATCCTTTAGTTGATGTAAAAGTAACTCTATATGATGGATCATATCACGAAGTTGACTCATCAGAAATGGCATTCAAAATAGCTGGATCAATGGCACTTAAACAAGCTGCTACAAAAGCTAAACCAGTAATATTAGAACCAGTATTCAAAGTAGAAGTAACTACTCCAGAAGAATACATGGGAGATATCATTGGAGACTTAAACTCAAGAAGAGGAATGGTATCTGGAATGATCGATAGAAATGGTGCTAAGATAATAACAGCTAAAGTACCTCTATCAGAAATGTTTGGATACGCAACTGACTTAAGATCTAAATCTCAAGGAAGAGCAACTTATTCTTGGGAATTTTCTGAATATCTTCAAGTGCCTGCTTCAATCCAAAAGCAAATACAAGAAGAAAGAGGAAAATAATTTACTTTTTATACAAAAATAGTGTATAATAAGGATGTAAAAATTTATGAAAACAATATAAAAATTAATTTAGGAGGAAAAAATGGCTAAAGAAAAATTCGAGAGAAGTAAACCACACGTAAACATTGGAACAATCGGGCACGTTGACCATGGAAAAACTACTACAACTGCTGCTATATCTAAAGTATTATCTGATAAAGGATGGGCTAAAAAAGTAGATTTCGATCAAATCGACGCTGCTCCAGAAGAAAAAGAAAGAGGAATCACTATCAATACAGCTCACATTGAATATGAAACAGCAAATAGACACTATGCTCACGTTGACTGTCCAGGACACGCGGACTATGTTAAAAACATGATAACTGGAGCTGCTCAAATGGACGGAGCTATACTTGTTGTATCAGCTGCTGATGGTCCTATGCCTCAAACAAGAGAACACATCTTACTTTCTAGACAAGTTGGAGTTCCATATATCGTTGTTTATTTAAACAAATCAGATATGGTTGATGATGAAGAATTACTAGAATTAGTAGAAATGGAAGTTAGAGAATTATTAACTGAATATGGATTCCCAGGAGATGACATTCCTGTAATCAGAGGATCATCTTTAGGAGCTTTAAATGGAGAACAAAAATGGGTTGACCAAATATTAGCACTTATGGAAGCTGTAGACAACTACATCCCAACTCCAGAAAGAGCTGTAGATCAACCATTCTTGATGCCAATAGAAGACGTTTTCACTATCACAGGAAGAGGAACAGTTGTTACTGGAAGAGTTGAAAGAGGAGTCGTTAAAGTTGGAGAAGAAATAGAAATAGTTGGAATCAAACCTACAACTAAAACAACTTGTACAGGTGTTGAAATGTTTAGAAAACTTCTTGATCAAGGTCAAGCAGGAGATAACATTGGAGTTCTATTAAGAGGAACTAAGAAAGAAGAAGTTGAAAGAGGACAAGTTCTTGCTAAACCAGGAAGTATTCACCCTCATACAAACTTCAAAGGAGAAGTTTACGTATTAACTAAAGATGAAGGAGGAAGACATACTCCATTCTTCTCAGGATACAGACCTCAATTCTACTTCAGAACTACTGACATCACTGGTGCAGTAACTCTACCTGAAGGAGTAGAAATGGTAATGCCAGGAGATAACATCACTATGACAGTAGAATTAATCCACCCAATCGCTATGGAACAAGGATTAAGATTCGCTATCAGAGAAGGTGGAAGAACTGTTGCTTCTGGAGTTGTTTCTGAAATAACTAAATAATAAAAATTAATAAATAATTTTAATACCCTTGATTTTTCAAGGGTATTTTTTTTGAAAAAAATTAAATAGTACAGTATAAATTATATATAATATTTATATCTATAAAATATCTATATTGCTAAATTTTCGAAAAAATGGTATTATCAATTAACAAATTAAATGTTAGGAGGTAAATTATGAATTTTGAAACTATTGAAGGGATCTTAAATATCAATTTAAATTCCACAATGACATTAGCATTGGCAGCTGTACTATTAATTATGGGGTATTCAATAAATAAAAGACTTACCATACTTAATAAATATTGTATTCCTGCACCAGTTGTAGGTGGATTTATTTTCATGTTTTTGACTTGGATTGGACATATTACAGGAACATTCAAATTTAATTTTGAGAATATTTTCCAGTCAACTTTTATGCTTGCATTCTTTACAACTGTTGGATTAGGTGCAAGTTTTGCTCTACTAAAAAAAGGTGGAAAACTTTTAATAATTTACTGGCTAGTTTGTGGAATAATATCAATTTTTCAAAATATAATAGGGATAACTATTACTAAGATAACAGGTTTAGAAGCACCTTATGCACTACTATCAAGTGCTATATCTATGATAGGAGGACATGGAGCAGCACTAGCTTATGGGGATACTTTTGCAAAAATGGGTTATGAAAATGCACCATTAGTTGGAGCAGCAGCAGCTACGTTTGGACTTATAACGGCTGTTCTAATAGGTGGACCTCTTGGTAGAAGACTGATAGAAAAAAATAATCTAAGACCTGATAATAGCGAAAACTTTGATCAATCTATAATGGAAATAAATAAAAATGAAGGAGAAAAACTATCAGATTTAGATGTAATAAAAAATGTTGTTGTTATTTTAGTTTGTATGGCTATAGGTAGCTATATTTCAACATTGATAGGAAAGTTAATAAAAATGGACTTCCCTTCTTATGTTGGAGCGATGTTCATGGCAGTTATTGTAAGAAATATAAATGAAAAAACTCATTCATATAATTTTAATTTCTCATTGGTTGACGGTATAGGAAATGTTATGCTTAACTTATACTTAGCACTTGCACTTATGACTTTGAAACTTTGGGAACTTTCAGGATTAATAGGTGGAGTTCTTTTAGTAGTTGCTTGTCAAGTAGTATTTATGATAATAATAGCGTACTTTGTTGTGTTTAGAATACTTGGAGCTAATTATGATGCTGCAGTTATGTGTTCAGGACTATGTGGACATGGACTTGGAGCAACACCTTCTGCAATAGTTAATATGACAGCGATAAACGAAAAATATGGAATGTCAAGAAAGGCTATGATGATAGTACCAATAGTTGGAGCATTCTTAGTAGATATAATCTATCAGCCAGCAACAGTTTGGTTTATAAAAACTTTTGTACAAAATTATGTAGGATAGATAAAAATTTAATGTAGTTTATGAAAGAGGATTAACTTCTAAAATAGGAGTTAATCCTTTTAATTTTTAATAGTCATTTTAGTCAAAAAAGTATTAATATTATTGACAAAACTGTTTAATAAAGTTATAATAAGCTAATATATAAATAACTTTTAGGGGGGGAACAAAAAATGGGAAATAACAGTTTGCATAACACAGAGAAAAATTTACGATCTATAGCTAAAAGATATGAAAATGTAAAATATTCAGTTGGACTTGCAGTTCTTTTCTTAATGAAGGGGACAAGTGCATTTTCTGATGAAAATAAGATACAAGAAGTAGAAAAACAAAAAGAAGCCATAACAAACGATCAAATAACAAAATCAACAGTTAAAGAAGTAAAAAAACAAGAAACAAAAAAAGTAAAAACCGCTACACAAAAACCAAAAGCCTCTTGGGCAACTATGCAATTTGGTGCTAACGATTTGTATAGCAATTTTTTTGTTACACCAAAAACTAAAGTGGATAAAGCTTCAATTGTAAAGAGTGAAAACACTATCTTACTAGCTAGTGCAGATAACACTACAAGTTTACCTACTTTTTCTAAAATTGCATCTGATATAGAAGAAACATATGCACCTACAACAGAAGAGATAAATGCAAGTAAAGGAAATTTAAGAAATTCTATAGGAAATTTACAAGAAAAAATAAGTCGTGCTAGAGCTGAAAATGCTAAAGAAGTTCAAGGTTTAAAACTAGAGTTAGTTCAACTTATGGAACAAGGAGATCAAGTAGTTAAATCACCTTGGTCATCTTGGCAAGCTGGAGCTAACTATATGTACAATGACTGGAATGGGGTATATAAAGGAAGAGGTGATAAAGTATCAGAAGGAGCTATAATAAATAAATCTGCTAATTCTCTTGATCCTCTAGCTAAAAATATAGCAATTCCAAATTTAAAAAGTACTAGTTATGGAAGTACGGACTTAAATATTGTAGAAGAACCAAATGCCTCAGTTTCTGTAACTACTAGAATTACTCCAGTTATTATAGATAAAGGTACTACTAGAAAGAGTCAAGAACCATATGATTTTAATTTACCTTATTTTGAAGCTAGAGAAATAGGAACTCCTTCTATTCCAACTGTTAATGCTCCAAATATAACAGTAAGCGGTTTTGCTGATTTCCCTGGAAGATGGATCAATGGGGTAGCTGGTAGATATTCATACTGGCATACAAATAATGGTATAGGAAATACTGATGGTAACCTTTATCAAACTTCTGTAGAAAAGGGAGAAGTTCTAAAAAGAAGAGGTGGATCTGTAAACAGAATTCAACTTAAAAACTATCAAAGAGGGCAAATACAAGTAAGACCTGTAAACGTTGATGTAGGAGTTGAACCTCCTGAAAATATTGACCTTGCTGGTGATGTACCTACATTCTTTATGTCGCTTGAAGATATCCCTTATTCATATTTTGGGAAAAATTCAAAATTATCTTTGATAAATGAAAATAATAATATAGATGGGCAAATATTTATACACTTTGAAACAGAAGGTAATACTACAGATAAATTTGATAAATTAAAAGCAGATGGACATATATCAACAGAAGAATTCAATGAAATAAGAAAATATACTGATGATACTGATTTCAAAAATGACCAAGGTGGAGAGCTATATCATGTAAATAGAGGTACAGTTGAACTAGGTGGTACAGGTATTAGATATGTTCAAACAACTTTTGCTGGAAATATGGGGAAAAGAGTTAACCTTGTAGAAAATCGTGGAAATATTATTAGTATGAACTATGAAGAAGGAAATACTAAAACTCATTCGAATGCCATTTTCCTTTATGGACCAGATACAGGAGCTGGTTACACAGGTACTCAACATATATATGCTAATAATAAAACTGGTAAAATAAGTATGTATGGAGAAAAAGGATATCTTGCTGTTTTCACTGCAAGTTCTACTCTAGCTCGTGGAGATGTATCTTTTATAAATGATGGAGAAGCTAATCTATATGGTAGAAACAGTGTTGGTCTATTTATAACAAAAGATGCCCGTGGAAAATTATCTCAAAAGTCTAATTTTATTATGAACAGCCCCATAAATCTTCAAGGTGACAATACTACTGGGCTTTATATAGAAAACAGTGGAGATGGAATAAAAAATGATAGAAATACTGCTAGATTTGTAATAGGAGCTAAAGATAATGCTACAATACCAGCCTATATCCCAGAAAACAGTCTTCTTAATGCAGAAAATAGTAAAGAAGCTAATCACAATAAAGTTGGTGGAGATGAAAACTTAGCTGAAGAAATAGTTGGTATATATTTAAATAATCCGGATGCTGAGTTACATGTAAAAGTTCCACAACTAGAAATTGAAAAATTCGCTAAAAAGTCTATAGGAATTTTTTCAAAAGATGGTGAAGTTAAAGCTACTGATGGAAATATAGAACTAAAAGGTGGAGAAGACAATATAGCTCTTTATGCTAATGGTGGAAAAATTGATTATACAGGTAATATTAATGTAAATAAATCAACATTAGCTGGAGATAAAGGAAATACAAATGGTATAGGAAATATGGCAGTCTTTGCTTCTTCTCCAAATAATTATGTCAAAGTAAATGGTAATATAACTATGGATACAAGAGATACAGTAGCTATTTACTCTGATAATACAAAAGTGGATTTAAATGGAAAACTTGATATAAAATTAAAGCCTGAATCAACAGGAAAAAATATAGCAATCTATGCTAAAAATAGTTCTGCAACAAGTCCTATAACAGTGCAAACTAACCAATCTAAAATAGAAATAGATGGTAAAAAAGATGATGGTACTATTACAAATCAAGGTTTAGCACTTTATGCAGAGCAAGGTGGACAAATAGTTGCAAATGGAACTTCATTATCAGATGGTCTTTATATGAAAGTTACAAATGGAGGCTCAGCTATTGTTTCTGATGGTGCTACTAGTAATGTACAAGCTAAATACTCAACTATTGACTATGATGGCAATGGCTATGCTCTATATACAAAAAATAATGGAAACATAGATGTAAGAAATGCAAAGATTAACTTATATGGTAAATCAAATGGATTTGAAAGAAGTGGAGATTTAACAGATCCATTCACTATGAATTTAACAGATGCTAAGTTCTATGCTCATTCAAATGATGTTTCTATTATGAGTTTAAAAAATATTCCATCTTTAAATTTCTCTACATTAGCTGGTACATTTTTCAGTGGTTATCTTGGTGGAGCAGAAGTTCATGGTGCAAGTGGAGCTAAAAACTATAAGATAGCAACTATAGATGGTATAGGTGCATTTAATATAGATAGTAACTATGACAAGAGTAAAGCTCTTGATCCTACTAATGAAGGGACTAATGACTATGTTTTAACAAGACACCTTTTAATGCAAAGAGCTAAAATAAATTTAAAATCAGGAAACAATGTTAGAGCTATATTGAGTAGTAGTGATATAGCTGACCTTGGTGAACAAACAGCAGTAGGTTTAGCAAACTATGTTGGAGATGAAATTAATTTAGAAACTAATACAAGTGTAAATGTTGATAGAACTGATAAAGCTAGTGATGCAGTAAGTGTTGGTTCTGTAGGTCTATTTGCAGATAGTGGAAGAGTTAATGTTGCTTCAGGTGCAACTATTAATGTTGAAAAAGAAAATAACTTTGTAAATGGTAGTTCTGTTGGTATTTATGCTTCAAATGGTGCAAGAGTTTCAAATGCTGGAACTGTTAATGTGGGTGGAAAAGATTCTATAGGAATCTTAGGAATGACTCGTAGAATAGATGCTAATCGTAATCCTCTACCTAGTGGTTCTACTTCACTATATCTTAGAAATGAAAGCACTGGTGTTATTAATATGGATGGTGAATCTGCTATTGGAGTATATTTTCTTAATAATCATTCATACACCTCTAATCCAGTTAATAGAGGACATAATTTTGGTGTAATAAATATGTCTGGAAACAATGCTATAGGAATGTTATCAACTGGTGGTCAAGTATATAATATGAATACTATAAATATCAACTCTGATCAAGGTGGAGTTGGAATATATGCTACAGCTGGAACAGCTACTAATCCACATTTTTCAGATATTGGAAGTGATATTGGAGCAGTAATAAATTTAAAAAGTTCTGTATCTAAAGATAATCCAAATATAGGAATTTTTACTGAAATTTCAAAAGATGGTTATGGTTCCAACTTATCTAATTCAGGAGATATTATTGGTGGAGATAATAACTATGGTATATATGGAGTATATATTTGGCACGATACTGGTAAAATTAAGTTAGGAAATAATAGTGTAGGAATTTTTGGATTAGCCAATGTTGTAGATAGTCCTAGTGATGTTAATGTGACAGATGGTGAAATAGAAGTTGGAAATAATTCAAAAGGAATTTTTGTTTCAGGAAACTCTGCTACTAATCTAATAAATGGTGCTAAAATGACTATAGGTGACAATTCTTTTGCTTATGTATTAGATACTAAAGAAATTCCTGCTGATCCAGTAACTGGAAATCCTGCTGTTCAAAGTGTTTTAGAAAGTAATTCTACTGATGAAACTAAATTAGGAAATAACAGTACATTTATTTATTCTAGTGATAAAACTGCAATTATTACTAATAATACTCCTTTAAGAACAACTGGCAATAAAAACTATGGTATCTATGCTAGTGGGAATATCACTAACCTAGCAGATATGGATTTTAGCTCTGGAGTTGGAAACGTAGGAATATTAAATGTAAGAGATATAGGTAGTACTACATCAAAAGCAGTAAATGGGCAACTAGGAGCAGCTGGTCAACCGACTATAACAGTTGGAAAAAGTGATGTTATTAATGAAAATTACTCTATTGGTATGGCTGCAGGTTATTTAGATAAAGATGGAGTACTAAAACAAACAGGTCACGTTGAAAATTATGGAAAAATAGATGTAGTTGGAGAAGGCGGTATAGGAATGTATGCTGCTGGAAGTGGTTCAATGGCTATAAACCATGTAGGAGCAGAAATTAATTTAAGTGGTCAAGACTCTATTGGTATGTACTTAACAGACAGTGCTATTGGAGAAAACTATGGAACTATAAGAACAGCTCCAAATAATACAAAAGATGGTATAGTTGGAGTAGTAGCAAACAATAATGCTGTTATTAAAAACTATGGAACTATTGAAATTAAAGGTGAAGGAAACACAGGAATTCTTCTAGCTAATGGTGGAGATAACGAAGGAAATGATCCAGTTAACTTAGATGGAGCTGAAGGAGTAGTTAGAAAGAGAATAGAACCGACTGGTAAAAAAATCAATGGAGTTGAAATAGTTGCTCCAGGAAATGGAACAGCTACAATTAAAAGAAATGGAAAGCCTATAGTTCCAACTCTTGTTGATACTATTCCAGCAAGACCAAATGAAATAACAGCTGGTGCCACAACTTTAGATTTAAGAAAGACTGCCTTAGCAGAAGCTCCTTCATTGACGAGAGCTAGTTCATTAGGTATGTATGTTGATACTTCTGGAAGACAATTTACAAATCCTATTCAAGGTTTAGAACATTTGACTAATTTAAAAGAGGTTAATTTAATCTTTGGAATAGAAGCAGCAAACTATACAGATAGTAAAGATATACAAGTAGGAGAAAATATTTTATCTCCATATAATAATACAATTTCAACTCTTTCTAGAAATGGAAAAACTAAATTTAATTTGAATTCTGGAAGTTTAACTTGGATAGCAACTGGAACTCAAGATACAAATACAGGTAAATTTAATGCAGTATATCTTTCTAAGATTCCTTACACATCTTTTGCAAAAGACCAGGATACATATAACTTTATGGACGGTTTAGAACAGAGATATGGAGTTGAAGGTGTGAACTCTAGAGAAAAAG
>ERZ772910.1555-NODE-1555-length-11484-cov-5.425759_pt1 | contig 11484 bp, 3 predicted proteins | sample MGYA00511357_ERZ772910 | MGnify/ENA primary metagenome ERZ772910 (study PRJEB29015, sample SAMEA2738096) | human oral metagenome | biome: human oral; feature: human-associated habitat; material: saliva | place: China | collected 2193 ...
ACGCGATCATGATCCTCACCGCCACCATGACGGGCACGGTCCTGGTCTACGCGAAGCGCAACCCCGTCAAGGCGCACAAGTACGCGATCTGGCTGGGCGTGGCCCTGTGGATCGGCCTGGCCGTCAACATTATGGAGGCCAACATCCGTGACCTGACGATTTACTTCAACGCGGATTCGTACTACGCGTGCGGCGCCGACTGGCAGTGCCTGAAGGGCGTCAACGACGCGCACACGATCGACATGATCGCCGGCCTGCCCGAGGCGCGCGGCGTCACCGCCGAGCTGCACTCCGCCCAGTGGTACCAGGAGGTCGCCGCCAACCTGGAGGCCCGCCACGTCGGCATCGACCCGGAGACGGGCTTCCGCACGATCGGCGGCTACTGGAACCTCCTGTCCGCCGCAGCCGGCCTGCTCAACATCATCACGATCACGGGCCTGGGCAAGATCATCGTCACCTCGCCCGGCAAGCGCTCCGTGCGAGGCCTCATCTGGGTGGACATGGTGTGGCCGTGGGTGATCGCCTACGACCTGTGGAACCACGCGTTCTTGTACAACTCCCTGGCCGACTACACGTGGTACTGCACGCTCGCCCTGCTGCTCGCCTGCACGATCCCCGCGTTCACGTGGGCGAAGGGCCAGTGGATCTGGTTCCGCTGCTTCACCCTGGTCTTCTGGATCTCCATGAACACCCTCCTGCCCGAGGTCTTGGTCCCTCCCTCGGACATCTTCAACTTCGCGACCATGGACCCGCGCGCGAACATTGTGTGCGCGGTGGCCGCGCTCGCGGCCAACGTCGCCCTGTTCGCCTACTGGCTGTACAAGATTGTGGTGTACAAGCGGAATCCGATCACGGGTGTCCTGTACTGCGAGCTGGCCGAGTTCCGCACCATCGTGCGCGAACACTGCGATGACAAGGACAAGTACTTCCTCGTCGACCGGATCCCGCAGACGCCCGCGGAGCTCGGCTTCGAGCCCGACTCACCCACCCCGCCGGCCGACGGCTACCGTGCGTGGATGCCGTGGTGGAAGGGAGAGGATAGGCGGCCTCCGTCGAAGAGGGGTGCAGCTTTGCCGCCGGATTCTACATCGAAGCTAATGCGTCCCAATCGGCGCTCTTGAACCAAGAAATGATGTCCGCACTTCCCGTGCGAATACCGTCGGCGCGCTTTAGATATGATAAAAAACGTGAACTACGTGTAGCATAGCCGTTTGAGTTCACTAGTGAATATGAAACTACAGCACCAATTCGTGCTCGTGATAGCATAACTGAAAGCACCTTTGCTTCCTCCGAAATCTCATCCTTCGTCTTAGCGCGATAATCGGGAATGCAGCCTTCTTCCAGCCCGGGAATAAAGACCCAATCGAATTGCTGACCTTTTCCCGCGTGTCCAGTCAAGCAGTGTATCCCCGGTACAGAACTTACAGCATCACCGGAAGCAACTGAATGGATTTTATTAATAACCTCTTGCGGCGCTAAGTGGGATAACTGATCACATAGCCAAAATGAGGCGAGTCTAAGCTCTTCAGGATCGTCGATAGTAATTTTAGATGTGAGGTTTCGAATATGCGCAGCAAGGTCGCTCTGCTTTGGTAGAGATGGATCTAGGCATATGTCTCTAAGTATGTCTGCAACGGTCGGCGAAAACCTGCCGTCTCCCCACTCGTAATGAGGAATCTTGTTATCTGTTAGTGTCTGGCTTATGCCTTTCATCCGAAATGCGCTGCGGGAAATGATGCCGATCCTGTGTTGTGGGCAATGACTATGAATAGCTCGTGTGACAGATGCAATCCACCTTGCTTCTTCCTCAATGCGATTGAAATGTAATGAGCCAAACATTCCCCCTTCGCCCCAGTGTTCGGGAAATGCGCAGGTGAGCGATGTTCCTTGGGTGAGTGGTCGGAGTGTATTTATGGCACGAAGTATGCTAGGTGAAGAGCGGAATGAACTAGTCAATTCAAATTCACAAATTCCGGATGACTTGATAGTTTCAAGGGTGTGACTGACGTTCGCGCCCGCGAATGAATAGATTGCCTGAGATACATCGCCAGCATAGGTGATATTGTTTCGACAAATTAGCGTTGCGAGCTGAAGTTGATGTGGAGTGAGATCCTGGAACTCGTCAACAATGCCAGCAAAAAAGTGGTTTCTGTAAAGCGATAGAACGTTCTTGTTTTTCAAGATCCAGAGGGCGATTCGAACCTGGTCATCGTATGTTATGATCTTATTCTGAATTCGATAGCGTTCAATGTTAACAGCACATGAGGACGCGTCACTCATTGTGTGATTAAGTGCGCGGATAACATCGTCGTCGGTAATATTTGTGAGTTTGGCGTCATGTATCATATCTTTTATGACTTGTTTTAGGTGTCTGTCGTAACCTAACTTGTTAAGTTGATACTCGAGCCAGTCGGTATTTGCGATATGCCAGGATTCGTCAAAGCCGATGTTGTACCCGTGATTTAAAATAATTCGCGATGCGAGTCCATGAAAGTTGCATAATGTAACCCTGTCTTGAATTGTTGCTGTTGTTAAGTGATGTAATAATCGGTCGCCGATATTGTCGCGTGCGTTATTGGTGAATGTTAAAATTAAAATGCGTCTGCCGGAGTTTGTGAAGTCATGGCTATTCAGAAGCTGTCGGGTTCGAAGTGCAAGCGCTTCGGTTTTTCCGCAACCTGCTGGAGCACAAATGATCATACCGAGATCATCGTGATTGACTATCTTACCTAGTTCTGGCGTCAGTTTAAGATCAGCTGAAGACTTCATTAAGAACCTCGTTGACACTCGTGATTCGAGACGCTGTTTCCCGTGTCAAGAAAGAGCAGGCTAATACTGCACAATGCGTTTTGTAATCTTTGTCTCTGCAAAGTGTGGCTAGTTCAGATTGGTCCGGAACTGAGTGTTTGAATTGCTTAGTGAAATTGGTGATCTGGTTGGGTTTGGATGTTGGTGAGGTGGATAGTGCGTTCCAAAGTTTGTCGACTCCAAGTGCGGCCACGTATTCATCTTCGAGATCGGTGCGGGAGATGTGTACATTTCTGTCGAGAAGTTGGTCTGGCGTTATCTGTAACTTCTTTGCTAGCTTCGCTTCTGCGTCTTGGTCGATCAATACTGTTAGTGGAATATCGAAGCCGTTTTTCCCAAAAAGGTTGATAATGTGCACCATCTCCTGGCAACCACCGGCCTCGAGAATTTCAATTCCATCACGATACAAATCGCGACCTGTCAGTTCCGCTACGCGCTCAACGAGCATGCGGTCAGTTTGGCCCTCGACTGCGATAATATGGCTAGCGGTAAGCAGCTCGACGCGGGTGTTAATCCACCATCTGGCCAGAGTCTTTTGTTCATCTTTGCCTTGAAGCAGTCCTTCATTTGGCTGTCGTGCAGCTGCCGCAGCCTTTGTGGCGACAATGTTGTCCGGGTCGAACTCGCTTGCTATGCGGCCTGAATGTGTGGCAATTATGAGTTGCCTGCCTGTTCGCTTAAGGGAACGTATGAGATTGCGCTGTGCTGAAGGATGTAGGTGTGTTTCAGGCTCGTCGATCGCTATCATGCCTCCATTATTCATTAGATTATAGATTGCTAAAGTGATCAGTGCCTTGGTTCCATCCGACTGCTCGGTTGCTTCCAAAGACTTGCCGGACTGCGTTTCTATCTTCAGGCGAATATCGCTTAGCAGGTTGTCGTCAATCGATGCGCCGGGCACAAATTTGAGGTCATCTTTACTAATTCCTCCTTGAATGGTTGGATTTAGCTGTTCTGCCAGGAGGGTAAGAGCATTTGAGAACGCTCCGGAATTGTCGATAGTTGTGCTTAGGTCTGATATTGCGCTGTTTAATGCAGGAGTGTCGCTTGAGATGTCTAGCTCGCTTAGGTAAGAGTCAATGATTGTTTTGCGGCCGGAGTTCAATTGCGTTGCTGAGAAATTTGCATCGACTGCACTCCATCCGATTGCTTTCAGTTGCTTGAAAGTCACTGATGTGCGTGTCGTGGGTGTTCGGCGTGTTCCGCAGTATCGGATTAGTGTAATTTCTTCATTTTCAAGACTTGCCTCAAGTGTTATCGTTAATTTCCCAGTATTTGCGTCAATTTCGTCGGGAAAGTGTGAGCGTTCATCATCGCTTAGTTCTTCGAGGGTAGCTTGGATGATAAGAGGATTTGTGTCACTTGCAAAGTCTGAAGGCGTGATGTTGTAGTACAGCTGCTGTGTTGTTTTGCCTAGAAGTAGGTCGAGGCATCGGATCAATGAGCTTTTTCCAGAGCCGTTGGAACCGATTAATATTAAATTATCGCGTACTTCGATGTTCAAGTCCTCTATGCGCGAATGGTTTGTGATTTGTATATTAGATAGCTTCATGATTCATTCCTAATTGGTTGAGTTTGTTTTTGATGCTTCGATAACTTTATGTTTAGATATGCAAACATATTATTTGCTATGTTGGTTCAATTTGTTAATCGGTTTCATAGTCTCTCGGCTTTCTTTTGCGATGTTTGCTTTAGTTGTCGTGTGTTCTGACTATGGTTGATTATCGAAGCTCTTATGCTGTCTCGGGTTGATGCCCGGCGGTAAGTCCAGAATCGCCGACAGGGCTGCATGGAGTCTTCGTGGTGTCGCTGGCACTCCCTCGGGCGCGTCAAAGTGAACGTAGGCGGATGCTGGCAACGGTGCCTCCCATCACTCGCGTGTGACTGTCGTCTCCGACCGTAACACAGCTGTTCGGATAGGTCATGCATAACTGTCACGTTGTCGGGCAAGTTAAAAATTACAAGTTAAATACCGGCAAATCCTTGTTCGGACAATGAAATTAATCGATCGGTATTTTTCGTCTCCTCAAACTGTCTCATTGATTGGCAGGTTGGTTATGGTCGGTCCGCGAGTGTCGTATGGGGAGGGGCTTGGGGAAGGGGGTTGCTCCTCACTTAACCGTCAACCTCTCCATTTCTTCACCAAAAGGTCAAGAATTCTTAAATTGTGAAACGCGCTATGAGGTTAGTGGCAAACCTTGAGGCGATGGAGCAACGGCGTGCCATCCGGACAGCCCCGGAGACGCGTCCCCATCCGTACAGAAACGAGGAACTCTGTGATGCATCAACGCACATGGAAGGCCCTCATTGCGGGAGGCTTAGACGCTTCCATCCACACCCAACTATGAAGAGCCGGATATGGGAGGGCAGTAGGCGGTGTCAAGCAGGTGCAGATGCTTATATGGCATATGGTCACGGTTTGGGTGTTTATATTTTGGCATGTGGTGATTGTGTGAGAATTATGCATGTAATTATTTGGCTTGTATTTCGTTGTGAACACTTGTATGTGGATGACTTGCCCCTGTGATTTGTGTGTATTGACAAACCTGTGGATCATGGTTACTGCATGGGCGACGATGCTCATGCGCAGTGACAAGTGAAAGTCGAGGAACCATGCGCCGCACAGTTGCACGCATCGGCCTCGTCGCGGCCCTCGCTCTGTCCATGAGCGTGACTGCGGCGACCGCCCCGCCTGCCAGCGCCGACGATAACGTCGGCCTGGTCTCGTCCGCCCGATCCGCTGCGGGCCTCATGAACTATGCCATTAACCTTGACTCCAACGCGGGGGAGAGCGAGATAGCCAGCGCCGCCGACCTGATTCCAAGCATCGGCGGCGTTCTTTTGACCAGCTACCCGCAGTTGGGCACCCTGTTCGCCCAAAGTGAGTCGGCCTCGTTCGCGCCCGACCTGGCCGCCGCCCTGGCGAAGGCCGGGGTGAGTGTTCACTCCATCGGCCCGACCCGCGTGGCCGCCGTACCAGAAAACGAGCGTGCCGTGGGCGGGGTGACGCGCGAAGCCCCGGCAGCTGCGCCCGCAGCTAAGTCCGCCGCGGACGGGCCGGTTACGGACGGGCCAGCTGCGGGCGCACCCGACGTGCCTACCGTGACGATCCCGGACCCGAACAGCAGGGTTGGTTCGGCCCGCTCGAACTGGGGTGCCGAGGCCATGGATGCCCGGGGCGCTGCCGAGGTCGCCGTGACCCGTGCGCCCGTGACCGTCGGCGTCATCGACACTGGCATCGACGACACGCAGCCTGACCTGGTGGGGCGGGTGGACACCGCCCGGTCCGTCTCGTGCGCCGTCAACGGCGTCCCGAACCAGGATGAGGATGCCCGGAGGTTCAGCAGCGAGCACGGCACCCACGTCGCTGGTGTGCTCGCCGCCAACCACAACGACATCGGTATTGACGGCATCGCGCCGGAGGCGACGCTCGTGTCCATCAACGCGCTCAACGAGTCGGACCTGCTCTATCCCGAGGCCCTCGTGTGCGCCTACGAGTGGGCGACGACCCACCAGGTGGACATCGTCCACAACTCCTACCAGATGGACCCGTGGGTGTACTGGAACCCGACGGACCCCGAGCAGGCGGCCGCCCTCGAGGCCGCTGAGCGCGCGATTCACCGCGCCCAGTCAAGCGGACTCGCGGTGATTGCGGGAGCCGGTGACCGCGGTGTCGATATCGACCACCCGACGACCGACAGTGACTCGCCGACGGACTCGACGCCCATCCCGAATCGCTCCGTTGAGGGCGCGCGGATGGTCCCGGCGCAGGTTAGCGGCGTCGTGACCGTCAGCTCGGTCGGCATGGAAGACTGGAACGCCGAGCCGCTACGGGCGACGCTGATGCGCGCGGAGCGGTCGAACTACGGGGCGTCCGTTGACTTCGCCGCGCCGGGGGAGTGGATCTATTCGACCTACCCGAACGGGCGGATCCCGCAGATCTACGGATACACGTCGGGCACGTCAACGGCCGCCGCGCACGTGAGTGGCATCGCCGCGCTCGTCAAATCGGTGCACCCGACGCTGCCCGGCGCGCAGATCATCAGCATCATGCGCAAGCAGGCCGCCTACGATTACGGGCGCTTGAAAGCCCCGAGTGACGGCGCGGAGTATCGAGGCTACGGCTTCCTCGACGCCCGCGCGGCGATGGTGTTCGATCAGGCGTTCCCGGTGATCCGCGCGGTCGAGTATCGCGTCGGTGACGGCGAATGGACCAGCCTGAGCGGTGCCGTGCTGCCCGCCGACGTCGTGCAGATGCGCGTCGAAGCGAGCGCGCCGGTCTCCTACATGAACCTCGACATTCCGGGTGAGATAGCAGTGTCCACCGACCGGGAGGATGGTTACTTCGCTGAACCCATGCTCCTGGAAGCCGCCGAGATGGACCTGCGTCAGGTGATCCCCGACGGCCAGGAGTACGCGTCCCTCACGGCGGTGGTGTTTGCTGAGGGCCTCAACTACGACAGGCACGCCGACGACGATGCAACCACCGAAACCACCTTCACGGTCGCCCGCGACCCGAACGCCGTGCCCGCGCCGCAACCTGCTCCCGACCCGGGGGAGGACCCGGCCCCCGGCGAGCCCGTCGCCCCCGGCATCATCTCGCCCGACCTGCCGACCCACCAGCTTCCCGCCAACTACGCTGTGAACCTCACTGCGGGAGCGGATGAGGCTACCTTCCAGAGTACGGTTGCCAAGGCCTCGTCCCTGGGAGGACTGGTGCTCGCGCAGTACCCGGCCTTTGGGACGTTCTTCGTCCAGTCGGGTTCGCCCAGCTTCGCGTCCGACCTGGGCGCGGCGCTGTCCGAGGCGGGCATCTCCTTCCACTCCGTGGGGCCGACTCGCCAGGCACCAGTGCTCGGCAACGAGGCGATCACGCCCATCGGCGCGGAGGGGAACCCGGTCGCTGGTGCTGCGGACGAGGCCGGGGCCGGGCCGGGCGCAGACTCGTCGGTGATCGTCGGCGGGCTCTACCCGCCCCCGCCGAGCGACAACCAGTGGCACCTAAAGGCTATCGGCGCGTTGGACGCGCAGGGCGTGGACGTCATGCGTGCGCCCGTCACGGTGGGTGTCATGGCGGACGGCTTCGACCACATGATCACGGACCTGTACGGGCGCGTCGACTTCGATAAATCCGTGTCCTGCAATGTCAACGGCATCCCGATCGGCTCCTCGTGGATGTGGGGTTCGACGGGCGCGACGCGCGGCACACAGATGGCCGGGGCGATCGCGGGGCGGGGCGTTTCCAGCGGCGTGCCCGGCGTCAACCCGACGCTGAGCGTCGCGGCGATCAACGTGCAGTCGCGCCAGACGGGCATGTATTACCCCGAGTACGTGGTGTGCGGCTTCGTGTGGGCCGCCGATCATGGGATTTCGGTGACTACCAGCTCCTTTGCGGCGGACCCGTGGAAGTACTGGATGCCTCACGAACCCAACCAGGCGGCGGGGCGCGAGGCTATGCGGCGCGCCATCGACTACGCGGCGTCGAAGGACGTCATCAACGTGGTGGGCGCGGGAAGCGGCGGTATTGACTTGGATAATCCGCCGAGCAAGGACTCGTCGTCGCCTACCGACGCGTGGGCACCCTATGAGCGTGACTCGTGGAGCGGCCTGACCATCCCGGCCATGATGGACAACGTTGTGCCCGTCTCCACGCTGCGCCTGGCGGACGGGCAGGACCCGGCGTCGGGCACGCTCGAGCATGCGTGGACGGCGAACTGGGGCAAGCAGACCATTGCTTTCGCGGCTCCCGGCGAGAACGTGTACACGTCGCTGCCGAGCGCTGCCGGGTCGCCCGGCGATGTTGCGAGGGACTCGTCGATGGCCGCTCCCGTGGCCGCGGGCGTAATCGCGACGCTGCGCCAGGTACACCCGGAGATGAGCGCCTCTCAAATCCTCGCGTTGGCGCGCAAGCAGGCGGGTTCCGCTTCCAACTGGGCGCGCCTGGCCGCGCCCGAGGGCGAGCGCGAGTACCGGGGTGCCGGCATGCCGAGCGCGCTGGATGCCGTCCTGAAGGACCAGGCGCGTCCCGTCGTCGGCGAGGTCGAGTACTCGACTGACGGCTCCACGTGGGCACCGCTGTCCGGGCAGACCGTGTCCGGGCGCGTGTCCCTGCGCGCGACCGTGACCGGGCCGGTGACGTCGGCTCGGTTGCTCGTCGGCGGCCAGGAGGTCGCGACCGGGCAGGGGAGCGGCGAGTTCTCCGGACCCGGCGTGACCCTGCGGGTTGATGGTGTGGACGTATCGCGGCCTGTGGCCGGGGGTCCTGCCGTCGGCGGCGGCACGTCCGTGACCGTCGAGGCCTTCGGGCGCAACTCCGATTCGCGCGCTGACGACGATGTCGTCTCCTCGACGCCGTTCACGGTGGGATCTGGCGGTTCTGGGGCCGGGACCGGCGGTTCCGGGTCCGGTTCTGGGGCTTCTGACGTCGCCGAGGCCGGGGCCGGGCACTGGGTCACCTCCGCCCGGGGCACGTGGTGGCGTTTTGATGACGGCACCTACCCGACGAACACGCGCCTGCGCATCGACGGGAAGGTGTACCGCTTCAACGCGCGCGGCTACGTGGTGACGGGCTGGTCCCGCGTGGATGGCCAGTGGTCCTATTTCGGGCGCGACGGTGCCCAGGCTTTTGGCTGGACGCACATCCAGGGGGCCTGGTACTACCTGGATCCTTCTTCGGGCGTCGTGCACAAGGGATGGCTGAAGGACGGCGGACACTGGTACTACCTGTCTTCGTCGGGGGCCATGGTGACGGGCACCCACTGGATTGGCGGCACGCGCTACGAGTTCGACGCCCGGGGCCGCCTGCTGACGTGAGTGTCGGTGGTCTGACGGATTCTGGATGACAGATTCCGGCTGAGACAAAAACGGGGCCGCGCACGAAAACTCGTGCGCGGCCCCCATGCGTGCATGGTGAGGGTTCTTCTCCCGTCGTTGTCAGTGCCGACTCATGCAACGGTGCTGCTCGCGACTGTCATCTACCCTATTTGTATGAGCGAGCGTCTTCTTCGTGGAGTCCCCGTCAGTGATGAGCAGATCCAGGCGTGGGCTGATGAGGCCGAGCGCGGGTACGACCTGGCGGACTTGCCTTCGCCGCGCCCGGGGCGTCCTCCGGTGGGGGAGGGACCTGCTGCCGCTGTGGCGGTGCGTCTGGATGAGTAGACGCGGAGGGATGCTCGTTGAACCCTCTGCCCCCGAGGGGATCGCGAGCCGTTCTGACGCGTTTGGCGCGGCGGTGCGAGAGTTGCCCTATTGCCTCTAGGCTCATGCCAGTAGGCGTGAGCACTTCGGGTGCGAACAATTCACCAATGAGGCTGTCCTGCGTGCGTGCGAGCGAGCACGCGCTGAACTCCCGCCCTCTCGATGATGAGGACGATCCCAGGCGATGGCTCGCGGTGGGTATCGGCCAGTCTGGGCGTGTTCTCGAGCTGGTCGTATTAGTTTTCGATGGTGGCGGAGAACTCCTCATTCATGCCATGAAGGCACGTGCCCAGTTCCTGGACGAACTCGTGTAGCTTGCGGGTGGCTACCCGTCGTGGCCACGGGGGATGGTCTGCAAATCATGAAACCAGGCGTAGCTGGAGGAGTCGGGCTCCGGTTCTTAACGCACCTTATGGTGCTCGGTACTTTCTGACTTGGTGGATCAGGACTTCACCAATGCTAACGGCGAGCGGTCTTAATGCACCTTATGGCGCTTGGTGCCTTCTGACTTCCACGATCTGGACTACACGGTGCCGGGCGGCATGATGTCTTAATGCACCTTATGGTGCTTGGCGCTTTCTGACTCGTGACCATCGTCGGTTCTGGACCTCATCCGGTTGAGGTGTCTTAATGCACCTTATGGTGCTCGGTACTTTCTGACCCTGCGAAATCGCGGACAGCATGGTCAAGAAGACACTGTCGTCTCAATGCACCTTATGGCGCTCGGTACTTTCTGACTATGAAGTCATTACTATCGTCGGCTCCCAGAAAGAGTCTTAATACACCTTATGGTGCGCGGTGCTTTCTGACATCGCGAACAAGCGTTTCCGTGACGAGTCGGAAGCGTAGTCTTAATGCACCTTATGGTGCTCGGTGCTTTCTGACACGAGTCCGTTGATGTCACCCAGGATGAGGACTCCCTCAAGTCTTAATGCACCTTATGGTGCTCGGTGCTTTCTGACATTGGAACTACGTGTACCACGCAGCCCTATGGGAAAACTTGTCTTAATGCACCTTATGGCGCTCGGTGCTTTCTGACGGGTGTGCGCGACCGTATTAGCACGTCCAGCTCCTACGTCTTAATCCACCCTATGGTGCTCGGTGCTTTCTAACCGATGTTCCCGACGAAATCCTGATCCTAGCCGTCCATAAGTCTTAATGCACCTTATGGCGCTTGGTGCTTTCTGACGCAGGTGATCGCAACTCAGATTCCCGGCTACAACTAGTCTTAATGCACCTTATGGTGCTCGGTGCTTTCTGACCCGGTACCTGCGACGAACCGGTTCACAGGAGGGTCCCCTGTCTTAATGCACCTTATGGTGCTCGGTGCTTTCTGACCCAACACCAACACCAACACTGAAAAGGAGAACAGCAATGACGTCTTAATGCACCTTATGGCGCTCAGTGCTTTCTGACAGTGACAAGATCACGCCGACCCTGACCCTCGCAGCCCTGTCTTAATGCGCCTTATGGTGCTCG
>ERZ772910.1557-NODE-1557-length-11468-cov-2.562078_pt1 | contig 11468 bp, 7 predicted proteins | sample MGYA00511357_ERZ772910 | MGnify/ENA primary metagenome ERZ772910 (study PRJEB29015, sample SAMEA2738096) | human oral metagenome | biome: human oral; feature: human-associated habitat; material: saliva | place: China | collected 2193 ...
TAATGTACAAGGCCGTATCATAGACATGTTTATGGATTTGAATGAGCGGGTCTTCAATGGAGAGTTGGATTTGAAGTCAAATTCTGCAAAAAAAGAAATACATCAGGTAATAACCAATAACATCACAGCTAGCATTGTCCAGACGGGACCTGGCACAATTGAGGCAAACAATGCTACAATTGCGGCCAAGATTGAACTGTCACCTTCAACTGATGTGATTGCAAAACTGAATTCGTTAGCTGATGAAATAGAAAGGGTGGCTAAGGATGCAGATGAAGAATTTAACGACATTGCTAGAGAGCTGATCGATATTCGGATGGAACTATCAAAACCTCAGCCTAATAGTTCTTTCTTGAAGAAATCATTTAAAGCGTTAACATGGGGTGCGACTGTTTCCTGTAAAACCACCATTGAAGAATTGGTTAAGAAAGCGATAGAATATTTGTCGTAAAAACGAAAGTATTGTTCGAACCTCGTTGATTATTGTTGCGTTACATGATGAAACAGAATACTTATCCACAGATATGCTATATAGTTTTGCTGGGGCCACGTGACAGTACTATGTTCACGAATGTCCCTCCTATGTCTGTGGTGAGCCCTATGCTTTTTTATCTTGGAAACTTGCCGCAAGGTATGTTTCAGTTTATTTATGGAGTTGAGTACTATGAAAAACTGAAACACTACGGACTGCAACTAGGCTATGATCTGCGAATGATTTATCCAGATACACCTCAATTTTCCATAGATAGACTGCTGGAACTAACTAAAGACCAACCTCGAGTTATATTACTTTGTACGGATAATGAGCAATCGATACAAACATATAATGCTCTCTTTTCTGGAAAAATAGACATTGACACACTTTGCATATTATATGAAAAAGTAGAGGCTCTTTGGACAGTTCAATGTGCAAAGGCATTTAATAAAGAGATGGTGTGGAAATGGTTTTACGAGTTTGCTATTAACCATTATGAGATAGTTAAAGAACGTCTGCCTTTCTCTGTTCCTATTTTACAGAAAGAAGTGCATGAAAAAGGGTATGTATTCTCACCAAGCAGGGTAAATACACAGATACTCAATTCCATTTTAGGAAATTGGGGATACTCAAAAGAGTTGTCCGATGAGGAATCAATAAAGGCAAAGGCGGAAGCATTCGAAAAAGCTTTAGCTGATAAAGATGGGACAGCCCGGCAAGATTTGCTCATTGAACAAATAAAACGTATACGAGCTATTGAAACAATGGTTGCGTATAATGATCCTGACAAGAAAACCATTGAAGACCAGTCTCGTGCTCCACTTGTGCTGGCTATGCCATACACTAGCATAGATATGCGCAAAGTGGAAAGATCATCTGAGATGACACAAGAGGAGAGTAGGATGGCAGACTTCGCCGAGACAATCCTAGGTTATTATTATACCAAAAATTATACGGTATGGAATAGTAAACGTTTTGTTAAAACCCCAGAAGAATTTTTACTTTTCCAGAGTCTTCAGAGTGCTTTTCTAGAACCACGGATGCGTCTATTTGACCTTGCCGGATTATTGCATTGCTCAATGCGATTCTCGCCCTATTTGAGGTTACCAATTATGGGGAAGAATATCAATTCGGAATTATCTTTTGTCGGTATCAAGAATATTGAGAAGTTAGCTTCATCACCGAGCAAAAATAAATCGATACGCAAAGCGATGGAAACAATAGGGAAAAAGATAACTTCAGAGTCTTTAGTTCCTAGTACAGTTGAATTGCTGAAAAAGAGTGTAACGCAAATAGTGGCAATGACAGATCTTCCTATAGAATGGATGATGATAGACGGTATACCTCTGGGCTTTTCTCATGATGTGTGCCGAATACCTGAAACTCCTGCGGCTGGTATGCTAAGCCAATATGTGGAGTGTAAGTTTATTCCATTCAACATACCAAAGGATATTTTAAAACATACGCTTGTAATATTTGGCAATGAAGAGGATTCTTTTGTAAAAGCTCAGAAACCTGTAGTCGCTCTGTCAAAAGTGTTAGGATTCCAAATATGCAAATGCCTAACTAAAGAGGCGTTCTTTAATACTATTAAGGAAATAGATCCTTTACTGCTGATTGTTGATACTCATGGAGGCGTGGATGAAGATAACCATCAGTCATATCTTAAAATGGGCGGCGAGGTGATTTCTGGAGACGATGTTGTAAAGAGTGATATTCATCCAAGACTCGTTTTTCTTTCTGCCTGTAATACTTTTACAACTTATAATACTGTATCGACAATAGCCAATGCTTTCTTTCAATTAGGGGCTGCCGCAATAACTACATCTTATATGCCGGTTCTGATAGAGCCCGCAACCACCGTGTACACCCGTTTGCTGAACAACCTGAACATTGCTGCATCTCAAAATGTTCATCATAATTGGCTCGCTTTTATGTCTCACTTGATGAGGACATCCTATATGCAAGCACCGATATACAGAGCTGTAAATAGGGACGTTAAAATAGATATTGATACCCTTATCCGTCTTACGACGGAGAGCATGTTCTTCCGCAAACGTAGAGAGATATACAAAAACCTTAATACAAACGCATTTACAAAGGGATTAGGAGCAGACTATCAAAATATAATCCCGCATTATTTAATGTACTCTACATTAGGAAGGGCGGACTTGATTCGTTTTGAAACGAGTTTGAAATTTCCAGATGAAGAGGAGAATTGGTAGTTATGAATGATGCAGTAACAATTATTGTGGGGGCCGGTGCTGTTTTGGACTTTGACCACAAGGGCATTTTTCCTTCTGTAAAGAATATCACGGATGAGGTGCTTAAACTGAGCATCCAGAAAGAGGATGGAGGTGAAAGACCGCTTCTGCGTGAAATTAATGATTATATTGTTAGGAAACTGAATCAAGTAGGACGACCAGAAGTTAATTGCTTTATTCCACCACAATTAAATTTTGAGAACTTATTGCATGTCATAGAGATGTGCATTTCATATAGTAGCTGCTGGCATAAGGAATATATATCATGGCTTGCGCTTCCAGAGTTCGGAACCTTAATTCAACCTAACGATTTCCTAAAAGATCTTCAGACGTATGATTATATCAGGGCGGCAGATGAGCTGCAAAAGACAGTAATGAATATTGTTAACCAATACGATACAGCTTTCAATGAGGATAAATTAGCGGAACAATGGTATCGAGACTTTTGGAAATCCATGTCAGGAAGATCGAACATATTCAATCTGAATTATGACAATACGATAGAGAATAGCCTTGACGAATATGAGGATGGATTTCCCTCAATCAAAGATGAAGAGGATTATAGCCACTTTTCGGCAAAGCGCTATTATGAGAACAGAAGAGGAGTTTCAACAATAGCACATCTTCATGGTCAAATATTGTTCAGCGAGGCAAAGGAATACCCGTTTGATTATAGCATTCGGGATATGGTAAAGAACAGAGATTATCAGACTGCATGCAAAAACAGGATTGGAGGACAGCTTCCCCCTTCTAATCAGGCGAAAGAAGAGTATTTACAGCCAGTCATTGTATCAGGTTCGAGGAAAACAGAGAAGATGACATTCGCTCCCAATAACGTCTATCTGTCGGATTTGGCAAGAAAGGTTATTGAGAACAACCGATTGATGATTATAGGTTATTCATTTGGGGACTTATATCTGAATGAGATTTTGGGATTGGGTATGGATGTACATGGAGATGATTTCAGAGTGGTGATTATCGACAAGTTCCCTTCATATATAAACTCATACACCTCGTGGTTTCAGCATTTAACTCATAAATGCAATCCGCAAAAATACACTTTTGTATCAAAAATCACAAAGGATAGGTTGTTTATTGAAATTGGACAGAAGGAGTTTCCGCTTATTGTTGGAGAATGTGGTGTACCTGTGGTTTCAACAAATGGGAAATTGATGATGTGTATTAACGGATTCAAGGATGCGGTTTTGAACCATAAAGAAACGATGTTGGAGTTTCTTGGTGTTTAAATTCTTAGCACATATTATCTCTATTTCTATATTGATACTGCAGCAATGCCCCTCCCTCGTGGATAGGAGAACATGGAGCTATGGCAATAGATATTTCTCCCCAAATTCCTTCCGTGACCGCTCAGGAGTTTGGGGAGTCATTGCCTTCATTCAGATGGCAGAATTCATTTTTGGAGAAGGTCATTCCATTGACGAACTTGCAACTCTGCCAAAGAGAATAATGCTATCTTCCATGCAAGCATTGCCTGAGATATTCTTTAAACTTTGTAATCAGATCTTTGCTGGCAGCAATTCCTTGCTGACGTGCACATTGTATTACGTTTGCTTTGTTCACGGACTTCCAAAGAATTCAACGGCATTGAGTAAGATAAGTCTGGAGACCAAACAGGTATCCTACATACGTAAAAGTGTCAAGGGCAGTAGTCGAAAAGTTTGTGGAGACAAGTGTTACGAAGGGACTCGACAAGAAAGCAGAGTGGACGAAGCAGACCAATGATGTCGTCGATACAGAACTGCGCCAGACCATAAAGACCGCCCTTGCCACTACATAAGGCAAGCATGGTCGCAGAACCATCCTGCAAGAAGAACGGAGCCTTGCTGACACTCTCATTGCCGATGACAAATGGGCGCTGAAAGACGCTATCCAAACTGCTCTCAACGACATGGAACATGATTACGAAATCGCCTACATCAAGACGGCACTCATTCGTTCTCATCATCTTGAACCGCACATTTCTTTTTCCGTATTTCTCCGTGCTATATGCACTTTCTCTGGCAGAGAATACAAATATGATACAGCCCAAAGGGTTGATTCCTTCATATATCATGAACAGAAACGTTTCAAGACCTCCAAAAGTTCCAAGTGGCAGCGTGGAAGAAGAATCGTGTCGTATCTGACAGAGACTTTCGATGAGATACAATAGTCGATTGTCCGTGGCCCAGGTTCAAACCACTTTCGTGTTTTACGAGGGGGGCGGGATAACACTCCCCCAATTAATCATATTCATGATTTCAAATCGGCAAAATCCATAAAAATCCTCATTATTTTGCAGATAAAGACGATAATATGCAGAGAAAATGAAGATATTTCATTAATTTTGTGGCATTAAAAACGTATATATGGAAGATATAAATCGTATTAAGGTTGTTATAGTTGAGAAGAAGCGCACTAACAAGTGGCTGGCAGAACAATTGGGGGTGAACCCAACAACTGTTTCCAAATGGTGTACAAATTCATCACAGCCAGACCTCGGCAACCTCCTTAAGATTGCAGACTTGCTGGGAGTGCTATTCGACAACACATCTAATCAAGTGGTTGTTGAACTAGAATATCATACGTTCTCTGACACAGGAAAGAAGACGATAGTATTCCATCCATATATGCTGAAGCAGTATAATAATCGATGGTATATTATAGGAGCTGCCAATAGTGATAGGAAAATCTTGAATTTTGCTTTAGACAGAATAGATAAGGTGACTCCTCTGCCTGAAGTTAAATTTGTCCCCTGTGAGGAAGATCTTGCAGAACGCTTTGAAGATATTGTAGGTGTTACATTATATGAAGATAGGGAAGTGGAACATATCATATTTTGGGTAAGTGATTACTCAAAAGACTACATAATAACAAAACCCATTCATGAGTCGCAAAAGTCTCTGAGAAATAATGCCATAGACACTCTTTTGAAAAAGTATCCCAATATAGGAAGTGGAGGAATCTTTTCAATAGACTGTATACCTAATTACGAGTTAATAAGGGAGCTATGTTCCTTTGGAAAAGAACTCATCGTTCTTGAACCATCTTCCATAAAGGACGAGATTTTCAAGCGTATCTCGCTCATGGTAGAAGAATATTCTTGTGTACGAACATAGAGTTTGTGATCCGTTGTTAACTTTGCAGCGTTAAAACAAAATATTATGCGTTTAGAAAAGTGGTTTATATCAAATCTTGATGATTCCCAGAGGAACATCATCGTTCAAAACATTGACAAGAGCATTGCTGTCCGTGGTGCTGCCGGTAGTGGCAAGACAAATCTTGCCATACACCGTGCATTACAGGCGAAGAACAAGGGCTCGTATGCAATCCTTATCTTTACAATTGCACTCAAACGTATGATAGCATACGGTATGGAAGCTCTTGGGCTTGACAAAGAGCGTATTGCATACGAATGGGCATGGACGCACCGTGGGTTTGACCTGACCGGTGATGTCTATTGTCAAAAGAACCCCAAAGCTGGCATTATAATGAGAGATGTGCTCTTCCTCGTGAATGATATGGATGTTCGTAAATTTATACGAGCAGACAGAACGGCTGATACTTATGGCGTTGACTTTGCAGATTGGGTAGACGGCAAGTTCTACTATGCTTTCGGTAGAAGAACGAGCTGGTTTGAAGAGGTGACTATGGACACAGACTTCAGCGTTACCGATACGGACAACTACGAACTAATTCCGAGCGGAATCATGTATAAACAGACTGAGGAGAAGATTGATTACCTCATTGTTGACGAGGCACAGGACTTCAATATAACTGATTATCAGAGTAAAATTAAGCCAAAGGTAGGCAAGAGCCTTTCTCTTTTTGGTGATTCTGCCCAGCAGATGAACAAAAATGGTAGCAAGATAGAGGACATTGCTATCGCACTTGACTATGACAGACTGTCTCTCGATTACAACTACCGTCTTCCAAAATCAATAGCTAAGGTGGCTCAGCAGATTCAGTCATCTAATGTTGATCTTATGAGCAACAATCGGAAAGATGGTGGCAATAGTGACTATCCCAACTATCCGAAACCTGTTATAGCCAAGTTTGGTAGTCGTCAGGAAGAACTCCAAGGCATTCTTAATAGAATTCAGATGGAGGATTTGGATGATGTTGCTATCCTTGTCCCCACCGAGGCTGACGTAATGGAGGTGAACAAATTTCTCAATGATAACGGTGTGCAGACACAGGTACACTACAGGACTGGTAATGTAGTACCTTTCCGTACCATAAACACCCTTGATTTTTCCAACAATGATCTTCCTTGCATACTGACATATTATGCAGCAAAAGGTTCGGAGTTTGACAATGTTTTTGTTCCTTTTGCAAACGCTGCCAACCCGAAAGACCGCAATTCATTCTATGTTGCATGTACGAGATCTTCCCGAAACCTTGTTATCTCTTATTCAGGTAAACGTACACCTTACCTGAATGATGTAAGTAAGGAGTTTATTACAGAACTTGATTATACAGCAAAGCGATGAAATACTATATAAGCATAAATTCATGGAATTTACTTGAGTCTTTTGTAACAGAAAGCCTCTCTCCATTCGCTTTCTACAACAAGCGAAATTTTGGTAATAACCTCAGTCGTTTCATTAACAGTTCCAATGACAAGATAAATTTCATAGTCCTTTCTACTGTTGATAATGGTGGTGATTATTCAATTATTGTCGATGACACTATCTTGGACACCTCATCAATCAAGTCTGTCAAAGGCTTAAAAACAATGTTCGTGTACAGTAAAACCTTATATTATAAGAAGGGGACTGTAAGTTTTCGTTTTGGCAGTCAGGCTTCGCTGGATGCGTTTGTCGCTGAATCCCAAATCCTTTTTGAGGTAAAATGCATAGACAAATACAAGGAAGATTTCTTTATCAAGGAAGTAAAAGAAAAGAAAGCTTCGGCAACCTTACGGAGACTTGGAGAAAGTTTTTCATTTGAGCAACAGACTTTAGTCAAAAATGACAACCAATTCAATATTATTAAGGGAGCTATTGTCGGATATGCCCGCGGCGCCTTAACTACCTCTGGTTCAAGTGACCTTAGATTGGTGTCTATGATTAAGGACATAAAAAATTCTTTTGCTGGACTGAACACACAAATCATGGTCAACGATTCTGAGGTAGAGCGTCCAGAAGCATACATTATCAAACTCAAAGAATGTAAGAAATCGTTTAACGAAGTCCTTCACGAAAAGACGAACTATTTCGATATTCTTACACAGCTTTTCCTTGAAGTCAGAAATCTGGCCTCACTACGCTGTGCAGAACTTAGCAGATACAAGGTAGGTAACAAGGAACGACTTATAGATAGTCTTGAAAGGCAAAAGCAGGACATCGAATACGAAATCTGCAAGATAGAAAGAACAAGCAATATCTCAATTCTTAAAGCGGAACTGAAGCAGATTAAAGATGAAGAAAAGCGATTGGGCGAGAGAAGTGGAAAAACCAGAATATATTTCAAAAAAGACACTCCTGAGTACAATCGCAAACAAGAGCTGAAGGCTATTTTAAAGGAGTTTGAGGAAAGCAATGAAGATTATAAGGCATTGCTTCGAAAGCTTGATGAAATAAACACGTCAATACAAAACGCAAATAGCGGTAAGTCTCAATACGATGCTGCGCTTAGTGCCCTCTTTGTTAGAATAAGTGACATTACCAACGATCTTCAAAAAAAGTTTGACCAAGGAAAATCCTTAAATGCTGTCGACTTTTCTTGTATTGAATATACTCAGGAATATGGGCTGGAGCTAAGGGAGGCTTCTGAAGATAACGCTGAATTAGAATATTTCAATGTACTGATAAAGACCATTGTCGGCAGAGAGACTCTTGAAACCATTTCGGAGCATTTCATTCTGTCTTTGATAGAAAAGTCGGCTATAGCATTTAAGTCGTGTCCATCCTATGAGTCAGAAAAGGGCAAGTTGATAACGGAGTGTCTAAGGAACTACTGGAGGTATAAGCATAACCAATGCACGGGATTTGTCATTCCAGGCGATATGCCTGTGCTACAATCTGTAATGTCATTCTTCCTAAAACCGTTCGGGTTTGACCAAATTGAACGCTATATGATGAACAAGAAATTTACAGAGAAGAAGTATGCTATGATGCTGTGGGCCGCATGTAATGGCTATGCAGCTCTTCCTAAAACATTCACTTCTGTACTATACCAAGACGAAGAAAATTATATGGATATGGATAACTTGCTTGAAGATATAATGCATCAATTGGAATGAAATCTATGGTTTTATAAGGTCTACGAATATTGGCTTCGCAAATAGTTCGTACCTTTGCATCAGAAAATTAAAACAAGGCGGTCTTTGACAAGTTTGGTAACTGAAACGGTATTTTGAAATTCGTCCGGCGTATTTGACCGGATGTCTCCTTGTTCCTCGGAATCTTGGAGATAAACAATGTTAGTACGTTAACGTGTTGCACTGTAGTACGTTGTACTTTTACTATTATTGTTATATGTAGTTTTTCTATGTTATATGTTCTATATTACATAAAGAAAAGATGTTTCAGTACCAGACCTCAGAGTCCGCCTCTAATTATAAAAGTAGTGATAAATGGATAAAACGCAAATTACACAAATAGCTTCACAGATGTCAACAAGGGAAGATTTGTTGGCATTGCTCAACCGTATCAAGCAAGACGAGATACGTGAATTGGGTTTTGATGCTGATAAGTTTTATCCGTTTACGATGAAACATCTTTTGTACTATTGCAATCCCAATCATGTATTCCACCGTTATCGTCAGTTTAAGATTAAGAAGAAATCAGGCGGTTTCCGTCAAATTACAGCACCACGCAATCAGAGTTTCATGATGCTGTTACAGACCGTGAATGAAATCCTGAAAGCAATGTATTCTCCATCCGACTATGCTATGGGATTTACAGAGGAACGTTCTGTGGTGACAAATGCTTCTGTACATAAAGGGCAGAACTACGTTTTCAATATTGACCTGAAAGATTTCTTTCCAAGTGTAGAACAGCGTAGAGTATTAAAGCGTTTCGGTGCGAAGCCTTTCAACTTTAACCCAGAGATTGCGCTTCTGCTTTCGGGATTATGTTCCATGAGGGTTAAAAGAGAACAAGCAGACGAAACCCAGACACATGATTTAGATAAGGAATTCGTTTATGTATTGCCACAAGGTGCACCAACATCACCAATTATCACCAACATGATTTGTGATACCCTTGACCGTAGATTGGCAGGGCTAGCAAGGCGTTTTGGTCTTCGTTATAGCCGTTATGCAGATGACATTACGTTCAGTTCAATGCACTATGTGTATGCTGAAAAGGGTGAGTTTAGGAAAGAATTAGCTCGAATAATCGGAAGTCAGGGCTTTACTATCAATGATACAAAAACGAGATTGCAGAAAAGAGGGAGTCGTCAAGAAGTGACAGGCATTATTGTCAGCGACAAACTGAACGTAACTAAAAAGTATGTTCGAGAAATTAGGAGTCTGCTATATATCTGGGAGAAATATGGCTATTCTGCTACAATGGCAAAGTTCCTGCCGAAGTACAAGGCAGAGAAAGGTCATGTCAAGAAAGGAAATCCTGACTTGACCAATGTACTTGATGGCAAACTCATGTATTTAAAAATGGTAAAGGGAGAGTCGGACTTCGTATATGCAAGGCTTTTCGAAAAGTTTCAGCAACTTGTTGCCAAAGATTCTGGGGACGACAAGAAGAATCCGTATGGTATCACCTATATGGAAACGGTGCCGCTTCTTAAATTTGAGCAAGATAAAAATACAGAAGTTGCAATCTTTCATAAGGAAGAAGGTAAGCGGTATGCAACCTTTGAGTTTAATGGAGTAAAACAGGTTGTATCAATAAACAAAGATGTCTCTCAAAATGACGAAATGCAAAAGGAGAAACTGGCCATCTCCAATTGTCGAAATCCAAAGGGAGAACAATTCTGGCTTATACATTTAGTCAATAAAGTGACGGTTTATAACCTAAAGCCTGTTGATATTGACGAACTAAATAACGATTTAGACTCATTATTAAGTACATGATATGGATGAGAAGTTAATAGCTACTGTCAATAAGATAAAGCTACTGGCAGAACAAAATCCAGAGTTTAATCAAACTATGCAGAAACTGTTCGGAAATACGGTTTCTGCATCAGTCGTAAATATAAATTCTACTATTACAGAAGATATATCAGCAATTAGATCTGCTCTGGAAATAAGGGCAAATGCAAGTCTTACATATAGTTTTGTTAGAAATCAGAGGCTGCGTGACCAACTTATAATAGACAACCTTAGAATGGAAAATGCTGCCTTGAATCTAAAAGAACCAGAGGCAGATCGTTTTTATGTTTTCTGTGTAAATGCTTTTTACCAAGTTGAAAATATCCTAAATTACTTTTATTATACAAGCTTCCCAGAAATAGATGCCTTATTAAAAGAAATAGAGGATGGCACCCAAAATGAAAAAAATGACTTCAAATTTAGAAGAACAGGGAAGGAACAAAATGTTGGCAGCATTCCTGTTGCCCATAAACTTAATGCTTTTTTCAATACCTACTTGCCAGAAGAAGGTTCTTTGAAATGGTCTATTGGTACTCTTAGACAAGTTAGAAATGAGGGGGAACATAGATGTGATATTATCAGACAAGAAAAAGATGACAACAATAATTTATATAAATTTTTCAAACCTATTGCATTTTGAACTAACAAGGTGGTATGCACGGGGCGCCCGTGC
>ERZ772910.1564-NODE-1564-length-11426-cov-6.023657_pt1 | contig 11426 bp, 5 predicted proteins | sample MGYA00511357_ERZ772910 | MGnify/ENA primary metagenome ERZ772910 (study PRJEB29015, sample SAMEA2738096) | human oral metagenome | biome: human oral; feature: human-associated habitat; material: saliva | place: China | collected 2193 ...
CGCCGCTGGGTCAAGCAGCGTGCCGCCGAGGTAGATAAGGCCTCGGGCGGCAAGTACGGCTACGTACATATCCCCTCGATGGCGGACGAGCACTTCCGTACCGTGTACTCCGAGGCCCTCGGCCGCTACTACGACCGCAAGGGCATCGTCATCGACATCCGCTACAACGGCGGTGGGCGTCTGCATGAGGATATCGAGGTCTTCTTCTCAGGCAAGCAGTACCTGACGCAGGAGGTGCGTGGCAAGGACTACTGCGAGATGCCGAGCCGCCGCTGGAATAAGCCCAGCGTCATGCTCACCTGCGAGGCCGACTACAGCAATGCCCACGGCACGCCCTGGGTCTACCAGCATCTCAAGGTAGGTAAGGTCGTCGGGATGCCTGTAGCAGGGACGATGACAAGCGTGAACTGGGTCACCCTCCTCGACCCCAGTGTCTACTTCGGGATCCCAGCCGTAGGCTTCCGCCTCAAGGACGGTCGCTACCTGGAGAATACTCAGATGGAGCCCGACGTGGTCGTACCCCTTGATCCTACTAAGGTGCTTCAGGGCATCGATACCCAGCTGGTTAAGGCTGTCGAAGTGCTCAAGGCTGAGACGAAGTAGCACCCTCGCTCCTTCCTCTACACTTATAATAGACGTAGCCCCTGCATCCCAGCGATGCAGGGGCTACGATGCTATAGCGTATCTTTGTGCCCGATGAAAAGGACTACTGCCGAGGCGCTCCCGCCTATGCCCCATATACGAGAGATCCAGAGTCGCCTAGGCGCATGGTACGATGAGCATGCCCGCCCCTTACCCTGGCGAGCGGATGTCTCTGCCTACCATGTCTTGCTCTCCGAGATCATTCTCCAGCAGACACGGGTAGACCAAGGGATGAGCTACTATCACCGCTTCACCGAGCGCTTCCCCAGCGTCGAAGACTTGGCAGCAGCATCAGAGGATGAAGTACTCCTGCTCTGGCAGGGCCTCGGCTACTACTCCCGTGGTCGTAACCTCCGACGAGCAGCACAGCTGATCGTCTCGGACTTCGGGGGCGAGATCCCCCGCACCCTCGAGGAGCTCAGTAGATTGCCAGGGGTCGGCCCTTACACCCGAGGGGCTATCCTCTCCTTCGCTTACGATCTGCCCTACCCGACGGTAGACGGCAATGTCTATCGGGTGCTCAGTCGGCTCTTCGCCCTCAGCGCCCCTATAGACACCACGACGGGACAGCGCCTCTACTGGGCCGTGGCCGAGGCTCTTCTGGACAGGGCACACCCGGGGCGTCACAATCAGGGCCTCATAGAGCTCGGGGCTCTCTGCTGTATCCCCCGTCGCCCACATTGCTCGGAGTGTCCTCTGGAGCCCTACTGTCTAGCCCATCGCTCCGGTATCGAGGAGGAGCTCCCGATCAAGCAGGGGAAGACGAAGGTACTCCCCCGCTATATGTACTACTTCCTCATTAGGGTCACCGACGAGGCGGGCCTGTCCCATATCTTGATTCACCGCCGTGGAGAGGGGGACATCTGGCAGGGGCTCTATGAGCTTCCACTCATTGAGACGGGAGAGGAGGGAGTAGAGGTAGAGGCTCTCATGGAGCAGGCGTCCTTCCATCGCCTTCTCTCGGGGCTCCAGGGGCCTCGCTTCCATAGCGCCCCGATAGCCCGACACGCACATCGTCTCTCCCATCGCCAGATCTACGCCTCGCTCTTCCTCATCGAAGCCTCGGGGGTAGACCCATCACTGCCCTATCGCCTTATCCCTGAGAGCGAGCGGGGAGCTTACGCCTTCCCCATCCTCATAGAGCGACTGCTAGCTCAGGTTAGATAAAAATGCCTATCTTTGTGGCTCAAAATGCAGACCATCAGGAAATAGTAAGCAATAAATATATTAGACAACCGAGATGAAAAGAACGTTCCAACCATCGAACCGCAAGAGAAAGAACAAGCACGGGTTCCGTGCACGTATGGCTACGGCTAACGGTCGTCGCGTACTGGCTGCTCGCCGTGCCAAGGGCCGTGCTAAGCTGAGTGTCTCTGACGAGTACTAAGCCAAGCCTCTTGCATTTAGGTCACTGACCTACCCCTTAGAGGGCTCCCGTAGTGCGCACTACGGGAGCCCTTTTTCTTTGCCTTCATACCATGAATACGCTGAAAGACACGCACACATTTGAACGAAGTGTGCATATTTCTCTATCTTTGTCCTGCCTCCCATGAGGCAAGCGCCCCACTACGGGGCGACAAATCATCCTATATAGCAATGAAGAAAACGCTACTCCTGGGCCTCATAGCCCTCACCGCAGCCCCCGCAGCACACGCTGGGGGTCTACTGAACAATACCAGCCTCCACGCCCTCTACCTGCGTAGCCTCGCACGTAACGCCTCGCTCGCTATCGACGCGACCTACTACAATCCCGCAGGTCTTGTCTTCACGCCCGACGGCTGGCGCTTCTCGGTCAACAGCCAGACCGTACTCCAGCGCCGTGACATCGACGCTACCTTCGCCCCCTTCGCATACTCTACGACAGGCACTACTACCAAGCGCTTCGAGGGGAAGGCCACTGCGCCCATCGTCCCCACGCTCATGGCTTCGTATAAGAAGGGTGACTGGGCCTTCTCAGCTGTCGCAGGCGTCTTCGGCGGTGGCGGTAAGGCCAGCTTCACAAGCGGGCTCCCTCAGTTCGAGGCCAACGTAGCACTCGTCCCTACGGTCACGCAGGCCATCGCTCAGAAGGCTACCGCCATGATCGCCACCCTCCCCGCAGGGGCACTCCCCCCAGCAGCTCAGGCTGGCTTCGCTAAGCTCATTGACCCGATCCAGGCTGCCAACAAGTACTCCGTAGACAGCAAGCTCGAGGGGCTCCAGTACGTCTTCGGCCTGCAGGCTGGTGCAAGCTACAAGATCAACCAGCACCTGAGTGCCTACCTCGGTGCGCGTCTGAGCTATGCCTACAACACCTACACGGGCTACATCCGCAACATCCAGGTCAGCGGTGCTGACGGCGCCATGCACCACGCCCCCACTTACTTCGGTGTGATCGCTGCGGGGGCTAAGGCAGCCGAGCCGATCGTCAATAACCTCCCCGAGACGCTCAAGCAGCAGGTACAGCCTATCCTCGCCGTCCCTGGTCAGCTGGCACAGAAGACCCTCGACAAGCGCATCGAGGTCAAGCAGACGGGTATCGGTCTGGCACCTATCGTCGGGCTGAACTTCAACTACGAAGGGCTGAACGTAGGGGCACGCTATGAGTTCCGCACCGCCATCCGCGTGAAGAATACGACCGAGGCTAATGACTCGGGCATGGAGCAGTTCGCCGACGGGGCTAAGGTCGCCAATGATCTACCCGCTGTACTCGGTGTAGGAGCTTCGTACCGCATCCTCCCCACGCTGACGGCTGCAGTCAGCTACAATCACTTCTTCGAGAAGTCTGCGAATATGGCTGGTGACAAGCAGAAGACCCTCAAGGGCAACACGAACGAATACCTCTTCGGCCTCGAGTGGAACGCCCTCGACTGGCTCGACGTCAGCGGCGGTGTGCAGATCACGCGCAAGGGGGTGAGCGATGCTTATCAGAGCAACATCCACTTCGACATGAGCTCCACGTCCTACGGCCTCGGCGTCGGCCTGCATCTCACGAAGGAAGCCCAGCTGAACCTCGCCTACATGATCTCCAGCTACCGCGACCACTCGAAGGCTATCAGCACCTACGCTGCTCAGCCTGCCCTTGGCATCGCACTCCCTGGTAGCGAGGTCTACACCCGCAAGAATCAGATCTTCTCCATCGGCCTCGACTACACGCTCTAAGGCCGAGCGAGTCCCACGAAACGACCGAGCCCCGACCTCCCACATGGGAGATCGGGGCTCGATCATTTGGTAGCTACCGTAGCCTAACGGCTGTGCTCACAGCACCAGTCGTAGGCATTGCGGAAGGCCTTCATCCATGGAGTCACCTCGTGCTCACGGCGGTCAGCCTCGGGGTAGTAAGCGCACTGCCAGGGGAAGATCGCACGCTCGGGGTGAGGCATGAGGGCCAGATGACGACCATCAGCGCTGCAGAGCCCAGCGATAGCGTCGGGTGAGCCGTTGGGGTTCGCAGGGTACGCATCATAGGCGTAGCGTGCGATGACGTGGTAGCGGTCGCTGTCGTAGGGGAGGTCAAACTTCCCTTCGCCGTGAGCTACCCACACACCGAGTGACGCACCAGCCAGATCACGGAGCATCACCGAGTGGTTCTCGGGGATCGTGAGGCTGACGAACGAGCTCTCGAACTTGTGCGAGTCGTTGTGCACCATCTTATGCTTCAGTTCATGCTCAGGATAGAGGAGCTCCAGCTCGGCCATCAGCTGACAGCCATTACAGATACCGAGGCTCAGCGTGTCGGGGCGAGCGTAGAAGCGGTCGAGCGTAGCCTTCGCCTGCTCATTGAAGAGGATACCTGCTGCCCAGCCCTTAGCCGAGCCGAGGACGTCAGAGTTCGAGAAGCCACCGCAGAAGACGATGAGCTGTACATCATCGAGCGTCTCACGACCCGAGATGAGGTCGGTCAGATGCACGTCCTTGACGTCGAAGCCAGCGAGATAGAGGGCATAAGCCATCTCACGCTCACCATTCGTCCCCTTGTCGCGGAGGATGGCGGCACGGACAGGTGCCTTCGCTGTGCGGTCGAGATCGAGACCGAGGTCAGCGAGCTTACCCGTGAAGCCCTTAGGAGCCGTGAGGCGGAGGGGCTGATTCTTATAGCCTTCGTAGCGAGCCTTAGCCAGCTCTTCGCCGCTCTGATACTTGTCCATCAGATAAGAGGAGCGATACCAGAGGTCGCGCTTAGCATCGATGTCAAGCGTGAGCGTGGACTTCTTGCCGTAGCTTACCGAGAGCGTGCGCCCGTCGGTCGTAGGCGTGGCGATGCGAGCGAAGCCGATGCTGGCATCACGCAGCACTTCTTCGAGGACTTCGGGAGCCGAGGTCTGCACGAGCACACCTGGGTTCTCGGCAAAGAGGAGCTTGACGATATCGTCCTCGGGGAAGGCCGTGAGGTCGACCGACAGCCCACCCTTCGTAGAGGGGAAGCACATCTCTAAGAGTGCCGTGATGAGGCCACCGCCCGAGATATCGTGACCTGCCGTCAGCACACCGCGCTGGATGAGCTCCTGCACAGCGGAGAAGGCTTCGCGGAAGTACTCGGGCTCCTCGATACGGGGCGTCTCATCACCGAGCTGACCGAGGGCCTGCGCGAAGGCTGAGCCACCGAGGGCCAGCGGATAGAAGCTGAAGTCGATATGATAGACAGGGTATGCGGGATTCGCGACGAGCACAGGGGAGAGGATCTTCTTCACGTCAGAGACCTCGCCGATAGCGCTGATGATGACGGTGCCTGGGCTCAGGACCTTCTCGCCGTTGGGGTACTTCTGCGTCATCGAGAGCGAGTCCTTACCCGTGGGGATATTGATGCCGAGCGAGATGGCGAGGTCAGAAGCAGCCTCTACAGCGTCATAGAGACGAGCATCTTCGCCCTCATTGCGGCAGGGCCACATCCAGTTGGCGCTGAGCGAGACACCCTCGAGGCCGTAGGTAAGGGGTGCGAAGACAATGTTCGTCAGCGCCTCAGCGATGGCAAGCTGGCTACCAGCGACGGGGTCTACCAGCGCTGCTACGGGAGCGTGACCGATAGAGGTAGCGATACCAGCACGGCCACGGAAGTCGACGGCCATAGCACCGCAGTCGCTCAAGGGCAGCTGGATCTCACCCTGACACTGCTGGCGAGCTACACGACCCGTGACGGAGCGGTCGACCTTGTTCGTCAGCCAGTCCTTACAAGCGACACCCTCCTGCTGCAGCACCTCATCGAGGTAGTGCTCGACACGAGTAGCGTCATAGCTGAGGGCGGGATAAGTCTTGTCGATATGCTTGTCGACCATGTAGGTCTTGGGCGCCGAGCCGAACATATCCGACAGCGCCAGGTCAATGGGCTTGTCACCTCCTGCCTCTTCGAAGGTCAGGTGCATATCGTCCGTGGTGCGACCGACGACGTACATCGGAGCGCGCTCACGCTCGGCGATACGGGCGATGCGCTCTACGGCGTCGCCCTTGACCAGAAGGCCCATACGCTCCTGGCTCTCGTTGCCGATGATTTCCTTCGACGAAAGGGTCTCATCACCGATGGGGAAGGCGCTAAGGTCGAAGTGTCCACCCGTCGTCTCGACGAGCTCGGAGAGGCAGTTCAGGTGCCCCCCTGCCCCGTGGTCGTGGATGGAGATGATGGGATTGTCTTCACTCTCTGAGAGCGTGCGGATGACGTTCTCGACGCGCTTCTGCATCTCGGGGTTGGAGCGCTGTACAGCGTTGAGCTCGATAGCGCCGGCATACTGCCCCGTATTCACAGAGCTGACGGCACCACCACCCATACCGATGCGGTAGTTGTCACCACCGAGGAGGACGACCTCTTCGCCAGGCTCGGGAGTGCCCTTCTGCGCATCGCTACGGCGAGCGTAGCCGACACCACCAGCGAGCATGATGACCTTGTCGAAGCCGTAGGTAGGTTCGTCGCCCTTGCCTTCGTGCTCGAAGGTCAGCACCGAGCCACAGATGAGTGGCTGACCGAACTTATTCCCGAAGTCGCTCGCACCATTGGATGCCTTCGTGAGGATCTGGCGGGGCGTCTGGTAGAGCCAAGGGCGGGCAGCGCTGTGCTGCTCCCAGGGGCGATCGGCTGCCGTGCGGGGGTAGCTCGTCATGTAGACGGCCGTCCCTGCCAGAGGTACGCTGGCACGACCACCCGCCATACGGTCACGGATCTCACCACCGGTACCGGTAGCAGCGCCGTTGAAGGGCTCGACGGTCGTGGGGAAGTTGTGCGTCTCTGCCTTGAGGCTCAGCACGCTGTCGATGGACTTACGGACGAAGAAGTCGGGCTTGTCACCCGTAGCAGGGGCGAACTGCTCGAGGTCGCTGGGGCCGTCGATGAAGGCCACGTTGTCCTTATAAGCCGAGACTAAGTGATTGGGGTTCGCGGCACTCGTATCCTTGATCATCGAGAAGAGGCTACGCTCTTCTTCCTCCCCGTCGAGGACGAAGGTACCACCGAAGATCTTGTGACGGCAGTGCTCGCTATTGACCTGCGAGAAGCCGAAGAGCTCGCTGTCGGTGAGCGGACGCCCGAGACGCTCGCTGAGGCCCTCGAGGTAGGAGATCTCCTCATCGCTGAGAGCCAGACCGTGAGCATCATTGTAGGCGCGCAGGTCCGTGATATGCTCGATAGGCGCTGCCGTGATATGCGTGTCGAAGACCGTAGCATCGATCCCCTCATAGAGGGCCTGCAGCATGGGGTCGAAGGACGCATCGGGCCCCGAGACCTCGCTGAACTCCTCGATGCGCGTGACCGTGGGGATGTTCATATTGCGCACGATCTCCACCGCATTGGTGCTCCAGGGCGTGACGAGCTCGCGGCGCGTCCCGACGAAGAAGCCCTTGAGGGCGGGGGTATCAAGCAAAGTAGCCCCACCAAAGAGCCAGGTGAGGCGATCGAGGGCTTCGGCAGCCAAGGGCGCCGTGCTCTCCACGACATAAAGCACGGGGGAGTTGTGCTTCCTAAAGAGAGTAATCATTCGGAGACTATAAATATTGTCGTAAGAGGGATGTGATCACGAGGAGATCGAAGCAGAGGGAGCTGAGGCCGAGAGCCCCATTCCTATGAGCAAAGATACGGAAAAAGGCAAGGCCTCACTGCCCAGAGCCGAGGGCTCTAAGCGGTGAGGCCTTGTAGTGTGTCGGCGAGCATAGCTTACGACGGTGCGGTAGGCTTTAGCTCGGGATGCGGAGGGTACGCCCTGTGGAGAGCTTGGCGCGGGCAGAGATGCCGTTGGTGCGGCAGAGCTTATTGACCGAGACGCCATACTGAGCTGCGATAGCGCGGACGGTCTCGCCCTTCTGGATACGGTGCGTCTTGAACTGCTCTTCGTTCGACTCGCCACTCTTCTTAGGCTTGGCAGCGGCCTTAGCTACTGCGAAGGAGCGGGGCGTGCGATAGGCACCCTTGACGAAGGCGAAGACGTCGTAGCGGGGGACACCTGCCTGGAAGTCGAAGAGGTCCGATGGGTCGATGGGGATACCCATGAAGCGTGCTTCGAAGTGGAGGTGGGGCCCAGTAGAGCGGCCCGTGCTACCGCCGAGACCGATGGGGTCACCAGCGCGGACGACCGTCCCTTCGCGGACGATGGAGCGGCTCATGTGGCCGTAGACCGTCTCCAGACCATTGGGGTGGCGGATGACGACGTAGTTGCCGTAGCCTCCACCTTCGTAGGACTTGATACGCACCTTCCCTGAGAAGGCTGCACGTACCGTGTCCCCGTGGCTCAGCTTGAGGTCCGTCCCGTAGTGCATACGCCCGAAGCTATGGCGATAGCCGTAGTTCGAGGTGACTTGGCGGGTGGCGATGGGCATCACGAATTCCTGCAGGTCGATGTCTTGGCGGTCGGGGATGTTGACCGACATACCTGCGAAGGGGTTTACGTGACTTCCCCAGGACTCTTCGCCGTAGAGCTCGGAGGCCGGTGCCTCGAGATCTTCGTTTTGCTTCTTAGCTTTCAGATCAGCCTCGCGACGCTGCTTCTCCTTGGAGAGACGATTCTTGATCTCGAGTCGGTCGGCCAGGAGCAGGTGTTCACCACCAGTGGTGCTTGCCTGCTGACCGGCTGTCGTGCGTGTCTCCTTCTTTGGTGTCTGGGCCTTCCCTGAGGGGGGCGTTGCAGCCCAGGCAGGGAGTGTCGTGGCAGCCAGACACAGAGATGCGCATAACAGTCGCATTCTTTTTCTTGTCATACCAGCTTTTGATACTACATTAATGATAATACCAAGCGGGAGCGCGCCTCCCGTCGGTGTGCACGGATGCAAAAGCATATACCATGCGACAAATGCAAAGATAACCAAATAGTTACAAACGCCAACACTGCACAAGCGCGCAGTATATGTGCAGTTCCCGACCTACTTCCTGCCCTTCCGAGCCTCAGGTGTTGGGTGCATTCATCTTAATAACGTGGGGCTTTTTACTCAAGGTATATCCCTCGTCACTCGCACCACCTCCGACAGCTCACGGGACCGCTTCGCGAGGGCGTTTGCGGATTTACTTCCCCTTACGGTCGGTCTGCTCGATGGTCTCGTTGCCCTGTCGGGTACGGAAGCGCTTCCCGAAGCTATAGCTCAGCCCCAGACGCACACCGCTACTATGGTTATTCGTCACCCAGCGAGTCTGCGTGACATCACGGAAGAAGTAGCGGGTATCGGTGCGCATCGTCCCCCAGGGATTGAGGAGGGAGAGCGTGAGGGAGAGGCGGTCGTCGAGGAAGCTCTTATCCACCTCAAAGTACACGTAGGGCAGGTGGTCACGCTGGTAGGAGAAGGTCAGCTCCCTACCCGACCACTGCGCGTAGATGGTGTACGTCCAGTCTCGGCTCGTCGTGTAGCTGAGGTTGAGCGTACCCCGATAGAAGAGTCCACTCCCGCCAGCGCTCAGGGAGGTAAGGCGATGCTCGGGCGCTATCTCCTTCGTGACATAGCCGAGGGCCGTCCCGAGGTTCAGATTCATCTTATGCTCGAAGAAGGAGCTATTCACCCCCAGCGAGAGGGCATAGGCAGTGCTCCGCCCTACGTTCGCCCAAGTCTCGAGCTGAGGGTCAGCGAGTGCATGGATACGCCCGATAGCATCCAGCGTCCGAGTGTAGGTGAAGGCCGTCGAGAGGAAGGTCTGCTTGACCTGGCGCTGGTAGCGGAGCGCAAGCGTGTGGGTGCGCTCATTGGCGATGCTCGCATTCCCCTCGGTGTATTCGGTATCAGAGGTGTAGTAGCGTGTGGGGTCTACGATCTCCCCCGTGGGGCGGGAGACGCTGAGGTCATAGCTCAGCTCGACGGCATCACGCGCTCCACTATAATAGAGGCTGGCGTAGGGAAGGACGTACCAAGCACGGCGCGTCAGTGCGGAGAGGCGCTGCTCATCGTACTGCATATCCAGCAGGAAGTCCCCACCCCACTGCTCACCCCAGCTGACCTCATCGCCCAGCTTGAGGGCATGGATCAGGCTCTTATAGCGCTGGGGACTATAGCTTGAGCGGGTCTCACGGTGCGTCAGGGCGTAGCTGGTATTCAGCTTATGCCGACCCGCACGGCCCTCGAGCTTCGTCTGATAGGTCAGGTCGCCCGTGAGACTCCGATAGGTATTCTCCGCCTCGTGCGTGGCGGTCTGTAGGCTCAGCTCTTGGCGATCCCACTCACTCGCCAGATGCCCACGCAGTCGCAGGAAGCTCTCGCCCCACTTATAGCGGCTCGCCAGATGCCCCTGCAAGACCTGCATATAGCCCGTCTCATCCAGTCGCTGGGAGGGAAGGGCATCTTGGGTGGACTCGCTGAAGCCATTATGTCCATTGCGCGAATACATCGCGACGAGCGTATTATCCCAGTGCTTGCTGGGGAAGAAGTCAAAGCGCAGAAGCGAGCTTGCCTGCTTGGTCTTAGTCGTCGTCTGATGATGCCAGCCGTGTGCCCCCCCCGCACTCTTGCGGTCGAGCTGTGAGGAGATCTCCTGCCGACTCCATAGCGCCGAGGGGACGAAGGTCAGCACGGTCGTCGGGGTCTGTAGGGTAAGGTTGGCACTCGCCGAGTAGCGGGCGGGCTGACTAAGCCCGAGGTCAATGCGTCCCTTGAACTCCCGCGTGAGACTGCGTAGCCTACGTATATTGATGCGGTCGCCATCGACGCCACCCCGCAGGACCTCGATGCGCCAGATCGACTGCGCAGGGAGGCTTGCCAGCTCTTCGGGGCTGGCGGGTGCTCCGTCTATCAGCACCTGAGCGACCTGCTCACTGCCCAAGATGCTATAGCCCGCACTCCCCATGAGGAGTCCAGGCACATAGCGCAGCGCACGATCGGCGGAGGCACCCTTCGGTACACCCTTCGCCTCGAGCTCAAAGATCTGCTTGTGGATATTGCCCGTATTGATCTTGCGATAGCCGATGACGCTGACACCCTCGAGCTCGTTGTCGGGGGTCGCGATACTATCTGTCGTGGGCTGCTGAGCCGCTCCACTCAGGCGAATACCAAAGAGGAGGGCAACAATAAGGAGGCGCGTAGCCTCTGGGATGTGCTTCTTCATAAGGCCCTTGATTTGGGAAGATGTCAGTCATGCGTGCGCCCCCCATGAGGGGCGTGTGTGTACCGCAAATTTAGAAAAAGAATAGAATAAGTAGATCTCCTCTGCATCAGCTACTTTGCAAGGAGCGGATACTAACCAATAATGGTGGGTGGTGTGAACCTATATAGGTCAGTGAGCGAACCTATATTGGTTGCATCACCGACCTATATAGGATGGCGCAGCAAGCTATATAGCATTGTGAAGTGACCTATATTGGGTTGTTGCTCCGCGTAGGGATAAAAGTTGTGGACGAGTGGCAGATAAGTTTGGA
>ERZ772910.1566-NODE-1566-length-11425-cov-6.795866_pt1 | contig 11425 bp, 8 predicted proteins | sample MGYA00511357_ERZ772910 | MGnify/ENA primary metagenome ERZ772910 (study PRJEB29015, sample SAMEA2738096) | human oral metagenome | biome: human oral; feature: human-associated habitat; material: saliva | place: China | collected 2193 ...
TGCTTTGAAATAAAAGGAGTGAGCGTTTTCTGCTAGGAATATGATATAATAATAGCAAGAATATTGTCCCTGAAGGAGAGATATAGATGCAGGTAAAACCAGAACTGGAAATAGAAAAACAACTGATAAACCAGCTGGTAACTGGTGAAAGCCAATGGACTTATAGAGAAGACCTAAAAAAAGAAGAACAACTATGGGATAATTTCTTTGAGAAACTAGCCCAAAACAACGTTGCTCGGCTAGCAGACCATCCCTTGACTGAACAGGAAAAACGCCAGATTCAGAACCAATTAAACTTTGTCAGCTACTATGATGCTGCTAAGTGGTTGGTCGGAGAAAATGGCATTGCCAAGGTTGAGGTTCAAAGAGAAGATGCTAGCTTAGGTACCATCCGTTTGTCAGTCATTTGGCGTGACAATATCGCAGCAGGAAAGTCTAGCTATGAAGTTGTCAATCAAGTCCAACGAGAAAAAGTAAATCCTATGGACCAAGACCGTAGACTGGATGTTACTCTTCTCATCAATGGCTTGCCCATGATTCAAATCGAGCTCAAGAGTTCCCAAGCAGCATTTATCGATGCTTTTCACCAGATTAAAAAATATGACCGTGAAGGGAAATTCCGTGGCATCTACTCTAGCTTGCAGATGTTTGTTGTGACCAACAAAGTAGATACTCGCTATATCGCCGCAGCTCGTGAAAATAAACTCAACAAACAATTTCTAACCAAGTGGGTGGATAAGGACAATCATCCTGTGACAAACTTGACCAGCTTTGCCCATGAAGTCCTTTCGATTCCGCGTGCCCATCAGATGGTCATGCAGTATTCTGTTATTGACGATAGCAAGAAATCTCTCATCCTCTTGCGCCCCTACCAGATTCATGCTATCGAAGCGGTGCAAGAAGCTTCTCGCCAGCAAGCATCAGGTTATGTTTGGCATACGACAGGTTCAGGGAAGACCTTGACCTCTTATAAGGTAGCGAGAAACCTCCTTCAAATCCCATCTATCCAAAAGACGATTTTTGTCGTTGACCGCAGAGACTTGGACCAACAGACCACATCATCCTTCCTCTCATATGCGACCAATGATGTCATTGATATCGATGAAACGGATAATACCCATGATTTGGTCAAGCGACTAGGAAGTAATGATAAGCGTGTCGTGGTGACCACCATCCAGAAAATTACTACCATGATGCGTAAGTTTGACCAAGGTCTTTACCAACGAGATGCAGACAAAATCAAGGGTCTCCGAGTGGCCTTTGTCGTGGATGAATGCCACCGTGCCGTTACGCCACAAACACAAAAAGACATTAAAGCCTTTTTCCCTCAGTCTCTCTGGTATGGTTTTACAGGCACACCCATCTTTAAGGAAAATAAACGCCAGCAGGTCGGCGACCTAGCCCAAACCACCCAGCAACAGTATGGAGACCGTCTCCATGAGTATACGGTCAAGGAAGCCATCCATGACGGAGCTGTCCTAGGATTTAAGGTGGATTATCGCAATACCCTCATCACAGACCAGGCTGAAAACGACATACCAGATACGGTCTACGAGAATGAGGAGCACATGCTGGAAGTCTTGGATGCTATTATCAATAAATCCCGCCAACAACTAGGCTTCCAAAAAGGAGTCGGCAATACCTACAATGCCATCCTGACAGTCAAGTCTATCCCTCAAGCCCAAGCCTACTATGACCTTCTAAAAAGAGTCAAGGCTGGTCAGACACGAGTCAAGGTATCAGAGAGAGTCAAGATGGTTCTTCCAGACTTTCCAAAGGCGACCATTACCTACTCTGTCACAGAAAACGAGGAGGATTCAAGAGCCAACCAAGACCACATGAAACAGGTCTTAGAGGACTATAACCAAGAGTTTGATACTCACTTTACTATGGCGGATCTCCGTGGCTTTAATACCGATGTCAATAACCGCCTTGCCCGTAAGCAAGACAAGTATCTCTATCGCAATGAACAGCTAGACTTGGTTATCGTGGTCAATCGTCTCTTAACAGGATTTGATGCACCTTGTCTATCGACCCTCTTTATCGACCGCAAGCCCATGCAACCGCAGGACTTGATTCAGGCTTTTAGCCGAACCAACCGTATCTTTGATTCTAGTAAGACCTATGGGCATATCATCACTTTCCAAAAACCTCTAGCCTTTAAGGAAGCAGTCGATAATGCGCTCAAGCTTTACTCAAATGGTGGAGAAAATGATGTCCTAGCACCTAGCTGGGAAGAAGAAAAGAGAAACTTTTTGCGGAGTTGTAGCGACTTCCAAAATCTTGTGACGGATGATTCCGAAGAAGGACTCCAAATAGAGCAAATCTCTAAAGCTGAGTTGAGAAAGATCGCTAAGGCTTATCAATCCTTTGATAAATACTTGGCTTCTATCCGAGTTTATAAAGAGTATGACGAGGAAGAAATCTATGCAGAGACTGGACTAACCGCAGAAGAATTGGAAAACTATCTAGGCTTCTATCAAAATATCCTTGCCGAACTTAAAAGTCGTTCAGAAGATGGTGATGAGGATGGGGAGCCACTGGATATCCACTACGAACTGGAGTCTATCCAAGTCGATGAGATTAACTATGCCTATATACTGACTCTGATCCAAAGCCTAATCGAGCAAGAGCAAAGTCAGGAAAAGAGTCTCAGTGCACAGGACAGAGAAGCAGTGGATACCTATATCCAAAGTCTGGAGAAGACCAATCCAAACCTTGCCCAAATCATCTCAGAACTTTGGCAAGAGGTACAGGCAAATCCTGACCGCTACAGAGGTCAATCCATCGCCAATATCCTTGACCAGATGATTGAAGCGGTCATCCAGCAGCATATCCAAGACTTTAGTAAGAACTGGTATGTCGGTGAAGATGAACTCCGCTACTATGTCAATCACTATCGCAAGGGAGCTAAAAAACAACTAGGAGAAAGTCAACTGACTAAGAGTCAGCGCTACAAGGACTATAAAGTTGAGGTGACAGATGCCCTCAATCCACTCCTATATAAAAAACAAATCAAAGAAGCCTATACCCAACTGATCGAAGAAGTGATTGAACCACTTAGAGTGAGGAGATAGGAGAAGGGAAGTAAAATGCATTTGATAAAAAAATCATTAAAATTATCGTGCAAGTATTTTTTTAGTTTTTTATCCTTGTTATCATTATTAGCGACTTTTATAAATATCAGTGATATTTATAAAAGTAATAATTTAATAAGCCATATAATTAAAGTTATAATAACCTTTTTTGTATTATATGCCTTAAGCTTTGTTTGTGCATTTTTATATTACTATTACAAAAGGAGAGTAATATATTTTAAATATAATAGGTTTGTAGTTTCAGGGACATATGGAAATATACTAGATTACATTGACGCTAGTAAAGTTAATTTAATAGTTCCTGTAAATAGTTGTTTTGATACAAAAATAGATGATTCAGTTATTTCTGCCAATTCACTTCATGGGCAAGTTATTAAATTTTTATACGATAATAATTTAGTATCACAGTCAGTTCTCGATAAGAAGATTAAGCGTAGTTTGAGAGAGCAGAATATATCATCGGTAAATATTAGTAATGATGTAAAACAAGGTGGAAAATCAGTAGGAAATTATAATAGGTACCCTATCGGAAGTACTGCTTTTGTGGATATTGGTAACGTTAGATATCATTTTATAGCATTATCTATTATAGAGAATAATAAGAATGCTAAAACTAGTGATCAAGACTACCTTATAGTTTTGAATGCAATAGTTGATAATTGTTTTAGGAATTCTAATGGTAATCCAATATATCTACCCTTGATTGGTTCTGGTTTGTCAAAACTAAATTATAATCATCAGCAACAATTAGAATTTATGGTTAAATACTTCATGCTACGTAAAACAAAATTAACATCTGATGTCGAAATCGTAATCCGAAAGGAAGATGGAGATACAATTTCTATATTATAATTTAGGTGAGAGATGAATACGAATAAGGTAAAAGATCCGATTATAGTTTTTATTAGTTCTAAATGCGATGGGAAGTATAGAGAGATGCGTAAAAAACTCTCTAAACTCATTAATGATTCGCCTTTAATGAATTCAATTTGTTATGAAGAAGAAGGAAGTCGCAGTGTTAAATCGGAGGAATTTTATGTAAATCATGTAAAATCTTGTGACGTATGCTTGATTATTATTGATAATGAAGATGGAATTAGTCCTTCGGTTTTGAAGGAAATTGACACTGCAAAGAAGCATAATAAAAAATGTTTATATTTCTTTTGTACTGAAAATTCTAGTGAAAAGACTCAATTACAGGAAGATCTTTATGCAAAAGTAAAATATTCAGAAATACCCGTGTTTGATCAGATCCCTGAAACAGTAATTGAATCAATTGTTAGAGATATTATTTTTTATTATCGTAATAAAAATAGTGATACTGTTGATTACAAAATTTCTGACATCAATACAGATAAGTATTCTTCAACAATTCTTGATATTTCAAAAGAATCAAAAGTGTTATGTGAATATCTTTTCAAAGTGTTTCAGTTGAACTCATCACAAGATGAAAATAAAATATCAAACATTGAGCAGGAGATAATAAAGTTTTTCCAATTTGTTTTTAATAAACATAAATTCTTAGAAATTAATTTTGATATTCTAGAGGATTATTTTGTTTCAAAAACTGAAGAGGAATTAAAAGAAATCCTAACTCAAAGATTCAATGCTTTAAAACTATATTTTAGGGGTGATCTAAATGGTGCAATATCCATTCTATCTGATAGTTTAGTGAAAGCAATTGACGATGTAAACATTCCAAAATGGATAGTTAACAATATAGCAATAGATTTAAGAAATGTTCAAAATGAGAAAGGGAATTATGAAAATAGATGGCCAATTTCAAATACTGGTCAGGAGTATATAAATAAATCAAAAGAGCCTCTTTACTTCCCATTGTTAGATAGAAGAGAGAAAATGTTTTTTGAGCAAATAGACAAGTTTCATGCAGATAATTTATATTCAGAATCTGTAAAGAGTTATAATCTATGTAATATTGGACTATTTCAATGGATATCGGAATCATTTATATTATCATTGGGTTATGCCTCTATTACTCATATACAATATGCAAAAAATTTGATGAAAGTGCTTTTAAGAACACTCGCCGAAATGTATGATGATTATGAATTTAAAATAGAATTATTTGTCTTAGCAGTAACTTCTTCGGACAAAGAACTAGCGAATTTCTTGCTTAAATCTAAACAGGTAATAGGAACAATAAGTTCAGAAGAAATTGAGTATACTATAGGTTTGATTCGTAATATTGAATTTTTCAATAATCGTTTGCGTTCTCAATGCTACTTATTACGTTATTTTTCAGATTATATAAATGATTCAATAATTGTTTCGTTTCTTATGGAATTTAAAGGAGAGGTCATAAAATGGTTGAATCAAGATAATCGCGAGTTGAATTTAGAAAAGCCAATTTTTGATGCTTTAAAAAAAGTAATAACACGTTTTAATTATGAAGATACTATTGTAATCTTAAACATAATTTTTGAAAAAAAACTAATTCGGTTTTATGATAGCGCATTTTCTCTATTATGTAGAATGGACTATCGTTGGCTAACAAACCAAACTCAGAAAAAAGTTGGAAATTATTTTATATTTAAAAATAATGAATATCAATTAGATGCATATGGAAGTTATAGTAATGCTTTGATAAATTATATAAGAAATTCTTCTATTGATAATACCAATTTATTAAGGTATATTAAAGAGAATAATTCTGTATTAATGGAGAAAATCAATCTTGAATTGGAACACAATACTGTTCCTGAAAAATATATTGATAAATATATTGAGGATATAATCAGTTATAATAGAACTCAAGGAGAAAATGGGATATTTACGTTTTCGGCAGTAAATAATTTCCAAACAATATTTAATATTATTAAGATAGATAATGTAAAATTATCTGAAGAGATTTTTAATAGACTTATTGATGTTTGTAAGCAGACTATTATTTCAGATAATCAAATATTAAGTGATAAATATTCTTCATTTAACCTTTTATTTCAAATCTATTTTTCTCAGACTCATGACTATAATTGGGAAAAACTAGCAGATGTATTTCAATCAAGTAAAAATACATTACTAGTACATAGTGATTTAATTGACGAAAATCCAATTATTTTATCTATTCAACTGAATGTAATGAAAAGTATTTTTGATGGTAATTATAATCTTGTTATTAACGATATACTCAAACTATCTGATGAAAATATATTTGAAATTAAGAGGCTAGTGTCATTCCTACAAACAATTTTCGAATTTAATAATTTTTCTCCGAATAATGAATTTATTATGTTTTGTACTTATTTTTGTTTAAACATGACCAAACATTATTCTAGAAATATTAAGATGAATGCAACAGATTTGTTGATTAAACTAACTAAATATGAAATAGTTAATCAGATTATATTAAATCAACTATCGAATATGATGGATAATTCTAACTCTGACATAAAGCTAGTTATTGTAAAAAATATAGATAAAATTATTTCAAATGGTGATTACAAAGAATATATTATAGAGAAGGCAAGATTAGATAATCACTATTTAGTAATTAAGTATGCAAATGAATATAGAATGGAAAATTCTAATGAATAATTTTAAAATTCCAAAAATTAGGTTTAACAATTTTGAAGCTTTTTGGGTAGAAAAAAGAATTGCAGATATAGTCAAAATATCTGCTGGTGGTGATGTAGATAAAGTAAAATTGAAAGAAAGTGGGCAATATCCCGTTATTGCAAATGCTTTGACAAACAAAGGAATCGTTGGGTTTTATGACGATTATAAAGTGAAAGCTCCGGCAGTGACTGTTACAGGTCGCGGAGATGTTGGATATGCAGTAGCTCGACATGAAAATTTTACTCCGGTTGTTAGACTTCTGACTCTTCAATCGGAAAATATTGATGTTGATTATCTTGAAAATCAGATTAATTCAATGAGAATTTTAAATGAGTCTACGGGTGTTCCTCAACTAACAGCTCCTCAACTTGGGAACTACAAAGTGTATCATCCTGAAATTGATGAACAATCCGCCATTGGCTCCCTCTTCCGCACCCTCGACGATCTTCTTACTAGCTACAAGGACAATCTAACCAACTATCAATCTCTCAAGGCGACCATGCTTTCTAAGATGTTTCCAAAAGCAGGACAGACCGTTCCTGAGATTCGTTTGGATGGATTTGAAGGTGAGTGGGAAATTGTTAAATTAGGAGATAACTGTAGAATTATAACTGGTGGAACACCTAGAACTGGTGTAAAGGAATTTTGGAATCCAAAAGAAATTCCATGGATGTCTTCAGGAGAAATAAATAAGAAGATTTTAAATGAAACAGAAGAAATGATATCGTACATTGGGCTAGAAAATTCTAGCGCAAAATGGGTTAAGCAGAATTCAGTTTTAATTGCCTTAGCAGGACAGGGGCAAACAAGAGGTAGAGTAGCAATAAATAAGATACCACTAACTACAAATCAATCAATTGCAGCGATTGAAACAAAAGATAACATTGATTTTTTGTTCTTATATACAGATCTAAGCAGGCGATATGATGAATTACGTTTAATTTCATCAGGTGATGGTACACGTGGCGGTTTAAATAAAAAGATTATTTCCAACCTAGAATTAAATCTTCCAACTCTCGAAGAACAACAAGCCATCGGCGCCTATTTCTCTAACCTAGACAACCTCATCAACTCTCACCAAGAAAAAATTACACAGCTTGAAACACTGAAAAAGAAACTCTTGCAGGATATGTTTATATAAAAGGAGTGCAGTAAAATGTCAAAAGTAAAATCAGAAACGCTAAAGAAAGAAGAAAAACCTGTAGTAGCAATTTGCTATGATTTTGATAAAACCCTGTCTCCTGATGATATGCAAGCCCAAGGATTTATACAGAAGCTCGGGTATGAAATCAGTGAATTTTGGAAGAAATCTAATGGTTTTGCCAAGGCTAATAATATGGACAAGAACCTTGCCTATATGTTTACGATGAAAACAGAATCTGCAGGAAAGGTTTTATTTACAAAGACAGAGTTAGCCAAGTTTGGTTCAGAGGTAGAACTATTCCCAGGAGTCGAAAGCTGGTTTGAACGCATTCGAAAGTACGGTGAAGAAAACGGAGTTATTGTTGAGCACTATATTATTTCATCTGGTTTGAAAGAAATGATAGAGGGGACTTCAATAGCTAAAAATGGTGCTTTTAAGAAAATTTATGCAACTTCTTTTTATTGTGATGAAAATGGTGTTGCAGTCTGGCCTGCTCAAGTTGTTAACTACACCAATAAGACTCAATTTCTTTTTAGAATTACCAAAGGTATTTTAGATGTCAATGACGATGCAGTGAACGATTTTTTTGCTGAAAGTGATTTACGAGTTCCGTTTAGAAATATGGTCTATTTAGGGGATAGTGATACAGATATCCCATGTATGAAGCTAGTCAAAACAAGAGGTGGCTACTCTATCGGTGTATTCAATCCAAAAACGAATGACAGAAAAAAAGTCCACAAAATGACTCGAGATAACCGTATTGATTATTTTGTTCCAGCTGACTACTCAGAAAATACAGAACTTGATAAACTAATCAAGACGATTATTAAAAAGACGGCTTATAATGAACTATTAGAAAACAAGAAAAATGCTAATAAACTTGAAGCAAATTTCAAAAAGCCAAGAAGAAAGCCAAAACTAAGGTAATTGTTTGCTAAATTAAAAGAATACCGATTAATATTTATCGATGCTAGTATATTTATATACTTAAAGGAGTTACCATGGTATCTGTAACACAACGTATCAAAGAAATTAACCAACCTCGAGGTGGCTACTTGCCCATTAAGTTATTTTCAGTAGAGCAGTTTGAAGACCACAGAATTCTGAATCCGGTAGAGTCTGTTTCTCCTAGTTTGGTAGGCCTTTGTGTGGACTACTTGACACGATTTATGAAAGGGACAGAAGCCCGTGATGCTTTCAGAATATCTCTCTATGGAGCTCAGATGGTGGGCATGGGAGACCTAGCAGAAGCACTGCTCGATTTGGTGACAGGATTGGATGACTTATCGATAGAAAGTGCTTGTCGTCTAGCGTCCTTTGATGTCGTTTTTCGTGCAGGGAAGCAGTATTATAAGCCTTTTGAGGACATTATAGTAGATGCTGAAACGATAGAGAATATTCGTATCATGGTGGAGCGAAGCCTTTGTTTCTTTGATCTCTATGGTCCTTTGGTAAAGGATGGCTTTCATTTTCTTGGAGGTTATACAGATACGATTGATAAGGGTGATGGAGATTTTCTTACCAAGGATACACTATGGGATTTTAAGGTGACTAAAACTGCTCCAAATAAAGACCATACGCTACAAGTCCTTGTATACTATATCATGGGTTTACATTCCTATGATCCTGACTTCCTATCTATCGAAAATCTTGGATTTTATAACCCTCGAAAAAATATTGTTTATCAACTTCCAGTCTCTTCTATTCCTTTAGATTTGATTCGAACGATTGAGAATGAAGTGATTTGTTATAAATGATTGCTTGTTTAAAAAAATTAATTGCAAAACTTAGAAAGAAACACTATGGAAACAACACAAACTTCCCAGTCGCTCTACCAAGCCCTGTGGAACTCAGCGGATGTTCTCCGCTCCAAGATGGATGCTAATGACTACAAGTCCTATCTTTTGGGCATGGTCTTTTATAAGTATCTATCAGACAAGCTGCTCTTTTTCGTGGCGGAGACTATGGAAGAGGGGACAGATAGCCTTGAGGATGCCCTCGAGGTCTATCGCAACTACTACGAGGATGCAGATTCTCATGAGGATCTGGTCTCTGTCATGAACGACGAGCTCAACTATATCATCAAACCAGACTTGACCTTTACGGCTCTGGTAGCACGTGTCAATGAGGGGACTTTCCAGTTGGAAGATCTGGCTCAAGGTTTTCGTGATATCGAGCAGAGTGACGACCTCTATGAAAATCTCTTTGAAGATATCGACCTCTACTCTAAAAAGCTAGGGGCAACTCCGCAAAAGCAAAACCAAACGGTGGCAGCGGTCATGAAAGAGTTGGCTGTGCTAGATGTGGCTGGTCATGCGGGTGATATGCTGGGGGATGCCTATGAGTATCTGATCGGTCAGTTTGCGACTGATTCGGGTAAGAAGGCTGGTGAGTTTTATACACCTCAGCCTGTTGCCAAGCTCATGACGCAGATTGCCTTTTTGGGTCGTGAAGACCAGGAAGGCTTTACCATCTATGATGCGACTATGGGTTCTGGCTCTCTCTTGCTCAATGCCAAGAAATATTCTCATAAACCGCAGACAGTCGTCTACTTTGGTCAGGAGCTCAATACTTCGACCTATAACCTAGCTCGGATGAACATGATTCTACACGGTGTTCCTGTTGAGAATCAATTCCTACACAATGCCGATACACTGGATGAAGACTGGCCGACTCAAGAGCCGACCAACTTTGACGGTGTTCTCATGAACCCCCCATATTCTGCTAAGTGGTCAGCAAGTTCTGGCTTTATGGCTGACCCTCGTTTCTCTCCTTTTGGAAAACTGGCGCCCCAGTCCAAGGCTGACTTTGCCTTCCTCCTACATGGATATTACCACCTCAAGCAGGATAATGGAGTCATGGCTATCGTCCTTCCCCACGGTGTACTTTTCCGTGGCAATGCGGAGGGGACCATTCGTAAAGCCTTGTTAGAAGAAGGGGCCATTGATACGGTTATCGGTCTACCAGCCAATATCTTCTTTAATACCAGCATTCCGACCACGGTCATCATTCTCAAAAAGAACCGTACCAATCGTGATGTTTACTTTATCGATGCTTCTAAGGAGTTTGATAAGGGTAAAAACCAGAATATCATGACGGATGCCCATATCGAGAAGATTCTGGAAGCCTACAAGTCACGTGAGGAGATTGATAAGTTTGCCCACCTAGCAAGCTATGAAGAAATCGTCGAAAATGACTACAACCTCAATATTCCTCGTTACGTAGATACCTTTGAGGAAGAAGAAGTTGAGCCGCTGACAGACATCGTCAGCAAGATTAACAAGACAAATAAAGCGATCGAAAGCCAAACAGCTTCTCTACTTGACATGCTCGGCCAACTCCACGGAACCACACCAGAAGCCGATGCTGAACTCAAAGAGTTTTTGAAAAACTTTAAAGGATGATGGGGGAGTTAAACACGATAATTAAATTAAATATTCCAGCCAAATCAACTTTTGGCTGGTTTTTATTGTTTAAAGATGGTATAATTAAATTACCTAAAAGGTAATTTAATTCAACAGAAAGGAACGTATGAAGCTTATCTATACAAATAAAACTGTTGAAAAGCAGTGCACAGAGCTGAGGCGAGCGAAAAAGGATTTTTCGG
>ERZ772910.1567-NODE-1567-length-11422-cov-3.981701_pt1 | contig 11422 bp, 10 predicted proteins | sample MGYA00511357_ERZ772910 | MGnify/ENA primary metagenome ERZ772910 (study PRJEB29015, sample SAMEA2738096) | human oral metagenome | biome: human oral; feature: human-associated habitat; material: saliva | place: China | collected 2193 ...
GTATACTATTTTCTTAATAAAGAGATATTTAGCTCTAATAACTGCTCTAAATCTACTGGTGATGGAGCTTGAGTCATTGGATCTGCTGCATTTGCAGTTTTAGGGAACGCAATTGTATCACGTAAGTTATCACGGCCAGCTAATAACATAACGAATCTATCTAATCCCAGAGCACAACCTCCGTGAGGTGGTACACCATATTCAAATGCATCTAATAAGAATCCAAATTGTTCTTGAGCTTGTTCTTGTGTAAATCCTAATGCTTTAAACATAGAAGATTGAACTTCTTTATCGTAAATACGGATACTTCCTCCACCTAGCTCATATCCATTAAGTACTATATCATAAGCTTGAGCATATGCTTTTTCTGGTGCTGTCTCTAATAATTCAACATCTTCTACTTTTGGCATAGTGAATGGGTGGTGTGCTGCACTGTAACGACCTTTTTCTTCATCATACTCTAATAAAGGCCAGTTTACTACCCATAGATAGTTGTATTTATCTTTATCTATTAAGTCTAAATCAGCTGCTAATTTTTGACGTAATGCACCTAATGATGCGTAGCATACTTTCTTACTATCTGCAGCAAATAAAATAATATCTCCAACTTCTGCATCTACACGAGCTACTAATTCTTGAGCTACTTCATCTGTAAAGAATTTAGCAATTGCCCCATTTAATCCTTCTTCTGTAACTTTAACCCACGCTAATCCTTTAGCACCGTAGTTCGCTACATATTTACCTAACGCATCAATGTCTTTACGAGAATATTTCTCTGCACATCCTTTTGCTACGATACATTTTACTGCTCCACCTTGTTCTACTGCATTTGAGAACACTTTAAAGTCTAAGTTTTTAACAAGATCACTAACATCTTTTAATTCCATTCCAAAACGAGTATCTGGTTTATCGCTACCAAATCTTTCCATTGCTTCTTCGTAATCAAGGCGTGGGAATGGTAATACTACATCAATTCCTTTTACTTCTTTCATTACGTGTGCAATTAAACCTTCTATCATAGTAAGAATTTCTTCTTGTGACATAAAGCTCATTTCCATGTCGATTTGTGTAAAGTCTGGTTGTCTGTCTGCACGTAAGTCTTCATCACGGAAACAACGAGCTACTTGATAGTATCTGTCAAATCCAGCAACCATTAATAATTGTTTAAATAATTGTGGTGATTGTGGTAATGCATAGAATTCACCTGGATGAACCCTACTTGGTACTAAGTAGTCACGTGCTCCTTCTGGAGTAGACTTAGTTAAAATTGGTGTTTCAACATCAACAAACATGTTGTTATCTAAATAATCTCTAGTTGCTTTAGTAATTTTTGAACGTAAGTGTAATACTTCTGCAAGTTCTGTTCTTCTTAAGTCTAAGTAACGGTATTTAAGACGTAGCTCTTCACTTGATAAACTTGCATCATCTAATACGAATGGTAATGTTTTTGCTTTCGATAAAATTTCTAATTTATCAGCAATAACTTCTACTTTACCTGAAGCAATTTTCTCATTTACTGTAGATTCATTTCTTAATACTACTTCTCCTTCTATAGAAACTACGAATTCGTTTCTTAAAGTTCCTGCTAGTTCATGTAATTCTGCATTTTTTTCTCCTGAAAATACACATTGAACTACACCCATTCTATCTCTTACATCAATAAAAATTAAATTACCAAGGTCACGACGTTTACTAACCCAACCTTTTAATGTTACTTTTTTTCCTACATATTTTTCATCTATACGACCAGCGTATTCTGTTCTTCCGTATGCGCTCATTATTTTTCTCCTCTCAATTTCTCTTGTAAATAATCAACTATGTTTTCTAACTTAATTGTTTCTTGTTCAAATGATTTCATATCTTTTACGACAAGCGTTCCACTCTCCAGTTCACTTTGTCCAATTATTATAGAATATTTTGCATTATATCTATCTGCAATCTTCATTTGGGCTTTCATTTTTTTATCAAAATAATCATTTTGTACGCTATATCCAGCTAATCTTAAATCATTAGTAAGTTTTACTCCAGCATTTGAAGCTTCTTCTCCCATAGCAACTACAAACACATCGATTGTATCATCTATAGGTAATTCTATATTTTCACTTTCTAGAGCTAATAATAATCTCTCAATACTTAGAGCAAAACCAATACCTTTTTTATCTTCCGGCCCATCTAACAATTTAATTAAACCATTATAACGACCACCTCCACAAAGTGTTTTTAATTCCACTTCAGGATTATCTATCATAATCTCAAATGCAGTATGAGTATAGTAATCTAATCCACGAACTAAATTATGATCGATTTCATATTTTACACCTAATGCATCCAAGTGTTTTAGAACCTCTGCGAAATATTGCTTAGACTCTTCACCTAAGTAATCTAATAATTTTGGTGCTGTTTTGATAAGTTCATGTTCCGCATCAACTTTACAATCTAAAATTCTCATAGGGTTTTTGTAAAGTCTATTATTACAATCTTCACAAAACTCATTTATTCTAGGTTCAAAATGTTTTACTAATGCTTCATTATAAGTTTGTCTTTCTTCAGGATTACCTAAAGAGTTAATACTTACTTTGATATTTTCTATACCAAACATTCTATAAATATTGTAAGCTAAGCTAATTACCTCAGCATCAATTTTCGGACTTTCTTCCCCAATCACCTCAACTCCATATTGAACGAATTGACGATAACGCCCTTTTTGTTTTCTTTCATATCTAAACATCGGACCTACATAGTATAGTTTTTGTGGTTGAATTGTTTTAGCGAATAATTTATTTTCAATATATGAACGAACTGTTCCAGCAGTTCCCTCAGGTCTTAGTGTTAAAGATCTGTTTCCTTTATCTTGGAAAGTATACATCTCTTTTTGAACTATGTCAGTAGTATCTCCAACACCTCTACTGAATAATTCTGTTGATTCAAACATCGGTGTTCTAATTTCTTCATAGCAAAAGTTCTTGCTAATTTCTCTTAGTTTCCCTTCAATATACTGCCATTTAATACTTTCTTCAGGTAGTATATCTTGAGTTCCTCTCGGCATACTAATTACCATTTCATTCTCCTTTCAATGATTTATCTACAAATCATACTTCAATATAAATTAAAATCGCCCCATATAGCTTAAACTATATGGGACGATAACTAAATTCGTGGTGCCACCCTAATTCATATCGAAATATCGATACCTTATTTTTAATTTATTAAGTTTTACAAAAAGTGTTCATTATTTTAATCATTAATATTTAATCTTTCAGCCTAGGGATTAAGTTCTCTTTAATTAAAACATAAAATAAAATTCTTTTTACTTTTTTTGTCACGTTTCTTTTAAATATATTATACCAAACTACTATTATTGTCAAGAAATTATTGTGTATTTTATATTATAATTTTCATCCTTCTTTATGTTCATCCGCTACTATATAAGATTATTTTTCCACAAAATTCAACATTAATAGCTACTATTTTTTTCACTATATAATTATTCCACTCATCATTTAGGTAGCTAATATATGTATTTAATTTAATTACTTATCATTTGCTTCACTTGATTTTTTTTCCTTAACATTATACAATTAATTATAATTAAAGACATTAAAGAAAGGAGTGTAACCCTTTATGAAAAAAATAATCTCTGTTTTAATGCCTATATTAGCAATATTTTTCTTAGTAGGTGGGACATATTACTACCTTAATGCAGGAAATAAGAATTTCAAAGAAGAACATTCAAAATATATATCATTAATTAATGATTCATATGATTTTAAAACTGGCTTAAACGGCCTTGAAACTTTAACTACAGAAAAAGCTAAAGAAACATTAAGAAATATAGATAATGAAGTTAACATTGCTAGCGAACTAGTAAAAATCGATAATGCACTTAATAATGCTGATACAGAAACTGCTTATGAAAGTTTAAAACAAGCAAAAAAATTAGACACAAAGCGAACTTTTTCAAAAGCAATTTCATATTTAGATACACAATTAGATAATTATGATAATGCTCTTACTGAGATTTTAGAATTAGATGCGACTTTAGCTAACTATGCTGATCAAGTTAAAGCTATTATAGCTAAATATGAATTTAAATACGAAGCCTTAAAAGAAAAGCTATTGAATTCCGAAACCTCAGAATTAGAACAAGATCACAAGACTAACGTAACTAAAAAAGAAGAAACTAAAAAAGAAATAGAAAATAAAGTAGTCTCTAAAAAAGAAACTACATCTCCTAATAAAAATTCTAATAGTACTAAAAATAATTCTACAGACACTAAAAAAGCTTCATCTATACCTAATACTCAAAACCATCCGCAAATTATTGGCCAACAAGTACCTGAGACATATAATACTATACGTTATACTCAGGAAGGTAGCACTAGTAGAAATATTATTGAGAATGAATTAAAAGGTGATATCTCTAATTTTACAAATGAAGAAATAAACGCTGCTATTGCTAGCTATAACGCAAAAAATCAAGGATAACAATAACTATCCTTGATTTTTTTCTATTTGCTTATTTTTCTACAGCTATAACTTCAATCTCAATATTACCACCTAATGGTAACGCAGCCACTTGAAAAGCTGATCTAGCAGGAAGTACATCGTTGAATTGTTCAGCATATACTTTATTCACTTCAGCAAAATCAGCAATATCTTTTAATAATACTAATGATTTCACAACATGATTCATAGAACTTCCAGCTTCCTCTAAAACTGCCTCAATATTTTTAAATACTTGTTTCGCTTCTTCGATAACTCCACCTTCAACTATTTTTCCAGTCTCCGGGTTAATTCCTAATTGGCCAGAACAAAAAATTAGATTTCCTACTTTATTTGCTTGCACATATGGTCCTACTGCTTTTGGCGCTTTCGTTGTATTCACTTCAGTAATTTTCATTTGTATAAATCTCCTTTTTCTAGATAAAATACCATATTTCAGTACTAAAGAATAGAAAGTAGCTACTATCTTTCTCTATGAATAGAGTTCTATAACCTTAAATTCATCATTTCCCTTTATATACAATTCCAATATCGATATTTTTAACTTTTGATATAATTATAATTTATATACAATTATTTTTCAATGAAATTGCATCCGTTTCCACTAGTGTGTTTCATCTTATATAATGAAAGGGGCTGCCCCAAAGTCCTAAAATTTAACAAAGTGTATATATGATAACTCATAGACGCAGTGGTTTATTGATATCTAAATTCGCTTTATAAAAGCTTTTTAGATATCTAATAAACTTTGCGGGGGTGACTCGACAAAATCGATTTCTTTGAAATCACGATTTTTGAGTCACTCCCATTTCATTATTTTTTCACTAAATTATAACAGTTGTTGCTAAAAATCGTTAAAATTGGTATACTATAGATTAGAGAACTTGAAAGCGAAGGAGTGTGCTTAAATTATGGTGTATAACCACAGAGTTATAGAAAAAAAATGGCAAAAATATTGGGATGAAAATAAAACATTCAAAACATTAGATGATCATACAAAAGAGAAGTTTTATGCATTAGATATGTTCCCTTATCCATCAGGAGCTGGACTTCACGTAGGTCACCCAGAAGGATATACAGCTACTGACATCTTAAGTAGATACAAAAGAGCAAATGGGTACAATGTACTTCACCCAATGGGATGGGATGCATTCGGATTACCTGCTGAGCAATATGCGCTAGATACTGGTAATGACCCAAGAGACTTTACTAAAACCAATATCGACACGTTCCGTCGCCAAATTAAAGAATTAGGATTTTCTTATGATTGGGATCGTGAAGTAAATACAACAGATCCTAACTACTACAAATGGACACAATGGATTTTCAAAAAACTTTATGAAAAAGGACTTGCTTATGTTGATGAAGTACCTGTAAACTGGTGTCCAGCATTAGGAACAGTACTTTCTAATGAAGAGGTTATCGATGGTAAATCTGAGCGTGGAGGACACCCTGTAGAGCGTCGTCCAATGCGTCAATGGGTACTAAAAATTACTGATTATGCTGAAAAACTTCTTGCTGATTTAGATATTCTTGATTGGCCAGAAAGTCTTAAAGCTATGCAACGTAACTGGATTGGAAAATCTGTTGGTGCTGAGATTGATTTCAAAATTGAAGGAACTGATAAAGCATTCACAGTATTCACTACACGTGCTGACACTGTATTTGGTGTATCTTACTGTGTCCTTGCACCTGAACACAAACTTGTAGAGGAAATCGTTACAGAAGAACAAAGAGCGGCTGTTGAGGAGTATCTTGACATCGTTAAACGTAAGTCTGATCTTGAAAGAACAGACCTTAACAAAGATAAAACAGGAGTATTCACAGGAGCTTACGCTATTAACCCTGTAAATGGTGAAAAAGTAGAACTTTGGATTGCTGACTACGTTCTAGCAAGCTACGGAACTGGAGCTGTTATGGCTGTTCCTGCCCACGATGAGCGTGATTATGAATTTGCGACTAAGTTTAATTTACCAATCAAAGCTGTTATCGAAGATAATGGTGAAGTTGTTGTACCATTCTTTGGTGATGGTAAACATATCAACTCTGATTTCATTAACGGATTAAACAATGAAGAAGCTATTGCTAAAGTTATTGAATTCTTAGAAGAAAACAAAGTTGGACGTAGCAAAGTTACATATAAACTACGTGACTGGCTATTCTCAAGACAACGTTACTGGGGAGAACCAATTCCAATTATCCACTGGGAAGATGGTACTATGACTACAGTGCCTGATAGTGAACTTCCACTATTACTTCCAGAAACTGACAACATTAAACCTTCAGGAACAGGGGAATCTCCACTTGCTAATATTGAAGAGTGGTTAAATGTAGTAGATCCTGAGACTGGTAAAAAAGGTAAACGTGAAACTAACACAATGCCACAATGGGCTGGTTCTTGTTGGTACTACTTACGTTACATTGATCCACACAATGATGAAATGTTCGCAGATCCAGAGAAATTAAAATACTGGTTACCTGTAGATGTTTATATCGGTGGAGCAGAGCACGCAGTACTTCACTTACTATACGCTCGTTTCTGGCACAAAGTACTTTATGATTTAGGTCTAGTTCCGACTCGTGAACCATTCCAAAAACTATTCAACCAAGGTATGATCCTTGCTGAAGGTAAAGATGGTCGTCCAGAAAAAATGTCTAAATCTAAAGGTAATGTAGTTAACCCTGATGATATTATCGTATCTCACGGTGCTGATACATTACGTGTTTATGAAATGTTCATGGGGCCATTAGATGCTTCTATCGCATGGAGTGAAAATGGACTTGATGGATCTCGTCGTTTCTTAGATAGAGTATACCGTCTATTCGTAGATGAAGAAACTGGAAAAGTTAATGATAAAGTCCAAGATAAAGATAATGCAGAGTTAGAAGTAAGTTATAACTACACTGTTAAGAAAGTATCTGAAGATATCGAGATTCTTGGATTTAACACTGCTATTTCTCAACTTATGGTGTTTGTAAATGATTGTTACAAAGCGGAATTTATTCCTCGCAAATATGCACTAGGATTTATTCAACTTCTTGCTCCATTTGCACCACACCTTGCTGAAGAAATGTGGGAAATCTATGGTAATACTGAATCAATTTCATATGCACCATGGCCAACATTCGATGAAAGTAAACTTGTAAGTGATACTGTAGAAATCGTAGTTCAACTTATGGGTAAAGTTAAAGCTAAACTAGATGTTAAAAAAGATTTAACTCCTAAAGAATTAGAGGAAATAGTTTTAGCTAATGATGAAGTAAAAGAATTAATAGCTGGAAAACAAGTTATGAAAGTAATTGTTGTTCCTGGAAGATTAGTAAATATTGTTGCTAAATAAGGAGAATAGAAATGGAAGAGCTAATTTATAACATTGTAAGTGAAATCGTTGAGCATAAAGATGAAATTAAAATCGAAAAATTCATTAAAAATGCACGTGAACACTATATCTTAACAGTACACCCTGATGATTGCGGGCGTATTATAGGGAAAAAAGGTACAGTAATCAATGCGATTCGTACAGTATTAAATTCAACAACATTTAGTAAAAAAGTGTACTTGGATTTAGTAGAGTAATAAAGTTAATATGAAATATTAAATGTAATACCTCAATAATAATACAAATATTATTGAGGTATTTTTTATAAAAGTATTTCTATTTTAATAAATACAACTTTCATACTAGAATTTTATAATTTTTAGAAGTATAATTAAGGGGATACAAAATGATATGTCAGTTGTAATCGGGAGGAAAAAAATAATGCGTGAAACAGTAGATGGAATTATTATAGAAGATAAAAATGTAAAAATAGCATTCACTCATAGAAATATTGATGCAAAAAATAAAGATGACATGAATATTTTTTCTGAGAAGTATGGATTTAACTACAGTAATGTAGCATTTAATAGTCAGGTTCATGGTGCATCTGTTCGTAGAATTAAGTCTAGTGCTGATATAGCTGAAAATGGTAAAGAGGCTGATGGGTTAGTAACATCGCTAAAACAAGTACCGTTATTAATATTTACTGCTGATTGTGTGCCTATAGTTTTTTATGATAAAAAACAAGGTGTTGTTGCTTTAGCTCATGCAGGATGGCGTGGTACATATGGTAATATTGCCGGGGAAATAGTAGAAATTATGGTAAAAGAATATAACTGTCAATTAGGTGATATTAAAACTATAATTGGACCATCGATTTCAAAAGAAAAGTATGAAGTATCTGAAGATTTAATAGAGAAATTTGCTAGCTTAAAAGTGGATAATTACTATGAAAAAATAGGAGATAGCTATTATTTAGATTTATGGATTATTAATAAAGGTTTATTAGAACAAGCTGGTATTTTAGAAGAAAATATTGAGGTTACTAGTATTTGTACTGTAAAGGAAAATGATAAGTTCTTCTCGTACCGTCTAGATAACCAAACGGCTAAAAGAATAGGTACATTAATACAAATTGATTAATTAAGAGAGGTAAAGTAGGTTTAATGGAAAAAGATATAAAATTAGTTGAGCAAATTTCTACATTTAAGAGATTGCCAAAAGGTGATAGTAGATGGAGGGTTGCATTTTACTATATTGCTAAAGAATTTTGGGATTTAGAAGAAGTATTTGTGATTATTGACAAAAATTTATATACAGAACAAGGGTTAAAAATCCCTGTATTTAGAGAATATAAAGAAGCGGAAGGATTTCAAATCTTTTCTAGTTATTTAAAAGCAAAAGAATTTGTTGAGAAACAAGGTGATTTATTTACTTTAGAAGATGGTACAAAATTAATTGGAAGAATTCGACAAGGTGCTTTTAGAGAAGTGTTCGTACCTTTCTTCGCAGAACAAAAGTTCAATTATCTTCTAAATGAAGATGAAGGTTTATTTGCAGATACATTTAAGAGATTATTAGGTGTAATGGAAGCAAGTGAAAATTATATAGTAGATGAAGAACAAGAAAAATATCTACTAGATGGTGATGTTCAAAGCTTCTTTGCGGATATTTGTAAAAAATATATAGTTTTAGTATAAAAGAAGATCGTTAGCAGCCGCTAACGATTTTTGTCTGTAATAAAGTTTATACCATATGCAATCGCAACAAATAATATTACGATATATATAGTGTAATCTGTATAACTAGTTTTATTAAGAACATTCACTAAATAGCTTTGAACAGAAAATGGAACAAACACTGCAAATATTAGTGTAAGTAACTTATCTTTTCTAAAAATTATTATAAAGAAGATAAAAGTTAGTAATGTTATTATAAAGTAAGTAATTCTAGGTAGGTCGATATTAAAACTTTCTGGTTTTGGGAAAGGATTATAATAGAAGAATATAATTCCTAACAATACATAAACAAGTATTATACCATTATGCTCTCTTTCAGAACTTTTTAATACGTCTTTTAGTATTAATAGATAACCTGAGAATAACCATAAAACAAGGACGATTAGTATTATGATAAGGTTCATAATATTAAGTTTTTGATCTAAATTAAAGTTTATTTTAAAAGTATATATAAATGTAAAAACTAAAAGTAGAACAGATAGTAATATAGAATATTTTTTATTCATAAGTAAATCCCTTCTTAAATAATTATCAACTTTGAGGATTTGTTGATTAAATTTCTTTTTTTCTATATAATATTAAGTAATTATATCATTTTAAGCAATTTAAAACAAGGAGAGTTAAATGTTGAAAAATATAAAATATAAAAAAACACACGGGTTAATAACTTTATTAGAAGTAATTTTAATAGTTATGATTTCTGGGTGGTATTATTATTCTGAAAGAAAAATGGGGATGATCAGACATATAATGGCTAAAAATGTTTATAAGTTCCCTAACTACTTCACAGATGCAAATATAAAATTAATAGTTCTAGCGTTTGCGATTATGATTTTAATACAGTTATTTATAGTAATAAAATCTAAGAAACATGTTGAGACTTTCTTAGTGAATTTAGTACTGGTTGGTATAGGGGCATATACTATTTTAGCTTGTAATGCAGATAGTGTATTTATTTATTATTACTGGGTAATCTTTTTTGGTTTATTTAATTTACTTAGATTTCTGCAATTTTTTACTTTAAAAATAAAATAAGGTACTACGGTACTTTATTTTTTTATAAAAATTTTGAGTAGAAAACTTTATAAATTCTTTAAACTTTGTTTTAACTCACACTGATAATATGTAAATGTACCGAAAAATATCGTGAAAATTAATTGTACTAATAGCACTATAAGATGTATAATTAGAATATAGTATCCTATAGATATTAGTATAAGGAGGGATTTTATGGATAATAGAAATAACCAAGATAATCAAAATTTAGAAAACAATAATCAACAATTTAATAATCAAAATCTAGAAAATAACCAACAAGTTAACAATCAAAATAATGTTCAACAGCAATATTATGATCAAAATAATGAGGAATTTGAAGATTTTGATAATGAGAAATACTTTGAAGAAAATCAAGACTTTGAAGATGAAGAGCAAAATGCTCAAGATCCAAAACAAAATAAAAATTATGGCAAGTTATTTTTAACTGTATTCGCAGCATTTGCGCTAGGAGCTACTAGCGTTTTCGGTGCACAAGCTGTAACGGGTACAGGTAGCGCCTTGAGATCATCGGTTACTGCAACAAAAGAAGATAAAGATAACCAACAATTAACGGTTAATGCTATATCAAAAGCTAAAGATGCGGTAGTATCAGTAGTTACATACCAAACTAACAGCAATAACTTAGATTCAATCTTAGGTGGTAATTCAAAAAATAAATCTAAGAATAACTCTAATTCATCTGATTCAGGAGATTTGAAAACAGCATCTACAGGTAGTGGTGTTATTTATAAAAAAACTGGTAATACTGCATATGTAGTTACTAACAACCACGTAGTTAAAGGAGCTAAGAAGTTAGCTGTT
>ERZ772910.1572-NODE-1572-length-11386-cov-3.614244_pt1 | contig 11386 bp, 9 predicted proteins | sample MGYA00511357_ERZ772910 | MGnify/ENA primary metagenome ERZ772910 (study PRJEB29015, sample SAMEA2738096) | human oral metagenome | biome: human oral; feature: human-associated habitat; material: saliva | place: China | collected 2193 ...
CGCTTGTTGATACGCGCGGTGTATTGTGCACCAAAGTCGAAGTGCAGAGAACGTACTTCCGATTCGTAAGCCACACGAGGGCTAGGCACCGTGGCATCAGTGAAAGAAGTCGTGGCAGTGTGAGTGGTGACTCCCCACAGATAGCTAGCATTGAAACCCAACGAAAGGTTGCGCAATGGAGCATATCCCAGACCGATGTTGGCACGGTGCACTCCACCATCCCCTGAATAGGTGCGAATGGCAGTAACTTCTGAGAAACCATTGGAGAGTGTCGCATCGTTACTCGTGATTTCATAGCCCACTTGTGTGTATGGACGCAAACCGAAGCTCACTCCCAAGCCGGGAAGAATGCGGAAACCACCGACCACATGATCGAAAAAGGCGCGGCTGTTGGTGCTGTGAGTCTGCCCTGTGGCGGAAAGACGAGAGGCTTGCAACGTGCCTGCCACATCCATCAAGAAGGTAAGCGAGTCGAGACGTGCATAAGAAGCTGGGTTCGTCATATTAAGCTGCTTACCATCGTGCCAAGCATAGCCCGTACCTGCCATGGCTTTGTTGAAACCTAGCGAGCCATCGTTGATGCGTCCCAAACCATAGCGTGTAAAGGCGGAGTTAACCCCCGTTTCTTGGGCAGCTGCGGTGAGAGACATGGTGGAAAGCAAGAGAGCTGAGAGCAGTATTTTTTTCATACAATAGAGTCTTGTGGAGAAAAGTGAAAAGGATACGTGGCACCTACGAGTTTGGGTCATCTAGCAACGAGTGCTCACAATCTAGAAAAAGTAAGCCCTACAGAAGCAAGGTTCATTCTACAGGCAAAACCAGTGCATCTTCTCGGGAAATCATGACAGGGCATTCAATCCACGTGCCACGAGATATTCATCTGCAAAGATACGATTATCTGTGGCAATAGCATCACTTTCAGCTGCAAAGTTGCAACTTTCTGTGGAAATGCCGAAGTCGAAACGGTTGCCCCCCGTTAAAAAAGCGCAAGCATCCGGGTGTTCTGCACGCACTTGTGCAAGATAACCCATGATTTCTAGACGAATGCCACTTTTCGCACCACTTCGTAAGGCTGTGATAGTGTCATATCCATAATCGGGATTTTCACCTTCAGCACTGATGAGGGGCAAGCGTGCGGTAAACTCGTGCATCGCTCGCAGGCGCATGTCGAGTCCTGGGCTGATGTTGCCGCCCAAGTAGTGACCATTGGAGAGCAGGAGGTCGAAGGTGATGCAGGTGCCGGCATCGATGACAAACACCGTGCGATGAGGGAGGAGGGATTGTGCGCCCATCACGGCTGCCAAACGGTCAGCACCGAGGGTTGCTGGTGTGCGATAACCGAGGGTGATGCCCGAGGGTGGAGCCGTAGGGATGAGTTGTTGCACTGCGCAGCGACAGTTTTCCAAAAACGCAGGCAATTCAGCCGGAATCTCTCCCACTGCACACCAGCAGATGCGGCGAATCTCTGGGCGCACGCTGAGCAGTTGATGCAGTTGCTCCACAAGATTGTGGTGAGCTACTGAGCGATGCTCCACAATAGTGGCTTGAGCATCGAAAATCGTGAGCTTCGCGCGCGTGTTGCCAAGGTCGATGGTGAGCGTCATGGGCGATGAATAGAGAGAATAACGTGGTTTTAAGGGCAAAGTTACTGCCTATTGGCAAAAAAAGCAAGTTTTATCTTTGTATTTCGCCAAGTAGCCACTAACTTTGCTGTAGAAATGGTCATCTGACAACAGTGATTTTATGAATACCAACGAACAAACCCTCCACCAAATCGAACGCGCTCTCAAGAAGACTGCGGAAAAGTTTGCTGCCATCTCTCAAGAGGATGCAGTGCTCACCGACTTCTATCTGCTCGTGCGACAAGAGAGTGGAGAACTCCTTGTCTTCGACGATGATGAGCACGAGATCACCCGTTGCGTGGTGGAAGAATGGATTGGCAATAGTAGCGAAGAATTCTACACCGCTATCCAACCCGTGCTACACGCCGCCCTCAAACGCTGCGAACCCATCCTAGAGGCGATGCCCGTGCTTCGCCCTTGCTCTTTCGTCTTGCTCGACGATGAGCAACAAACGGTGGCAGAACTTTTCCTTATCGACGACGACACCATGATTCTTGGGCAAGATCTCATGGTAGGTCTCTCGGATGACTTGGATGCCTTTTGGCAAAAACTGTCTGCAGAATGATGAATCCATCTGTATCTATCGAAAATCCTACCCTCGAGAACGACTTGCAGCGTCTGGCGCACGCTTTGACGCAGCTCGATGCGGTGAAGGTGCAGCACTCCGAAGAAGAAGTGCTGGCATGCCTCGCGCAGTATGCTGCAGAGAGTGCTATATCTTCTGGAACTAGTGCTACCACCTCCGCTGCTGCTTGTATAGCTACCCCAGCCCTCGTGCAAGGTCTTATGCAGTTGGCTCTCGAACAACTCAAAGAGCGTGAGTTCATGGCAAGCATCGAACATCGCCCACACAGTTTGGCTTGCGATGTGTGGAGATTTCAAAACAAAAAAGAGAAGTGGGTCGCTTTTGTCGGCTTACTTGAGGGTCGCCCTTATGAAATCTTTACCGGACTCCAAGACGATGAAGAAGGCATCGTGCTTCCCAAAAGCGTGAATACGGGGTGGATCGTCAAGAATCTCAATAGCGATGGTTCATCTCGCTACGACTTTTCTTTCCAAAATCGGAGAGGCTACAAAACCACCGTCGAAGGGCTTTCGGCACGCTTCAACAAGGAGTATTGGAACTACGCCAAACTCATTTCGGGAGTGCTGCGCCATGGTATGCCGGTGGAGAATGTCATTCGACTCATTGACTCTCTCCAGCTCGAAAGCGACACCATCAACACGTGGAAGGCTGGAGTAGTGCGCGCCCTCAAAAAATATGCCCACAACTTGGGAGACACCGACGAATCCTTTGCACAAGATTGATGCCACAAGCATCAATTCTTGTTTTCATAGCACCAGTTTCGCTTCGTGTCGCTTCGTCGTGCCACGGAGTTCTGGGCAGTTGCATGCGGAACATCTTTTCCGCTTCACTTCTCCTTTGTCCCTCTTTTCATGAATAGTTCACAAACTCCAGTTTTGCTTCAATATTCCCCCCTTGTGATTCGGTTAAACGATCTCCACTTCTACGCCCATCACGGTGTATTGCCCCAAGAGCGTGTGGTGGGTGGTCGATTCACCCTCCAGATTCTCCTAGAGCTTGCGTCTAGTCTTGCTGCATTGGAGCACGACCAGCTCGAAGGCACGGTGAGCTATGCCGATGTTTACGAGTTGGCAAAGGAAGTGATGGCACAACCTTCACAACTCTTGGAACACGTTGCCTCACGTTTATTGAAACAACTCTTCCGTCACTTCCCACAAGTGCAACGTGCCACCGTGGAAGTGCAGAAAGATAATCCCCCTATGGGAGCAGACCTTCGAGGATGCAGTGTGCGACTCTCTGCCACACGTGCAGATGATGAGGCTTAATCAATACTTACGTTTTGTCTTCTCTTTAATATCGTGGGAACGCTTCAGTTCCCCCTCTACTTTGTTTATTTCTTCTTTCATAATACCACATTATGTGCATGTCTAAAATCAGAACCCTCCTCTATACCCTCCTGCTAGGGCTTGGATTTAGCCAAGAAACCACCGTTTCTGCCGCTACTTCTCCCGAAGCGCAACCCCAATCTGCCACCACGGGCATCACCCTCAAAGACGTCACAGGCGGAACCATCGCCCCTCAACACGTTTATGGAGTGCGTCCCCTCAACGATGGTGAGAGCTATTCTCAACTTTCTGTCGATGGCAAACGCATCGTGCGCAGTTCGTTCAAGACTGGTAAGGAGATTGGGGTGATTTTCGATGTAGAGAAAGCCCGCGGCACCACCAAACTCTCGCGCATTGATGGCTACATCATGAGTCCTGATGAGAAGAAAATCTTGTTGCGCACGCAGACCAAAGCCGTCTATCGTCGCACTTCCACTGCCGTTTACTACATCTACGATGTGGCAAATGGCAAGTTCTCTCCCCTTTCCGATGGAGGACCTCAGATGTCGCCACGCTTCTCTCCCGATGGCAATGTCGTTGCCTTCGTGCGCGACAACAACCTCTTTGTCGTGAAGCTCCTCTATGGCAATGCAGAAACCCAAGTCACCAAAGATGGCAAGCGCAATGAGATCATCAACGGTATCCCCGACTGGGTGAATGAAGAAGAATTCTCCACCAATGCTTCTTTCGACTTCAGTGCCGACAGTCAGATGTTGTGCTGGGTACGTTACGACGAGTCCAAAGTTCCCGTCTATCGCATGCAGATGTTTGAGGGACAATCCCCACGTCATCCCGAATATGCCGAATATCCTGGCACCTACGACTATAAATATCCCATCGCTGGTGCGCAAAACTCCACCGTGTCTGTCCATAGTTACGACCTCAAGAGCCGCGCCACCCGCCAACTCGCAGTGCCCCTTCCCGAAGAGGGATACATTCCTCGCATCATCGCCACAAGCGATGCCGACAAACTCGCCGTGGTTACCCTCAATCGTCACCAATCGCAGATGGATCTCTACATGGTCAATCCTCGTAGTGGGGTGGCAAAACTCGCCCTTCGCGAAACCAATGAGCGTTATCTCCGTGAATCAGCCTACACTGATTTGCAATTCTATCCTGGACACTTCGCCATGCTTTCCGAAAAGAGCGGTTATCAACACCTCTATTGGTACACCCTCAACGGACAACTCGTGAGTCAAATCACCAAGAGCGACTATGAGGTGAGCAATTTCTATGGCTACGATGCCAAGAATGGACGTTTCTATTTTGCCGCACACAAGGATAGTCCTTTGCAAACAGCCATCTATTCTGCCAATGTCAAAGGGCAGATGCAACGTCTCACCGCCGAAAGTGGCACGAGTGCAGCGACTTTCTCTTCCGACTTCCGCTACTTCCTCAATGTGCACTCCGCACTCGCCAAAGTGCCCGTGACGACGCTTCGTGATGGTCATAATGGTAAGGAACTCACCACCCTCATTGACAACAAGCAAGCGCAAGAACGCTTCGACAAAATCGGTACTACACAAGAATTCTTCCAGTTCAAACTCGCCGATGGCACCCTGCTGAACGGTTGGATGTTGAAGCCTCGCAACTTCGATGCCACGAAGAAATATCCCGTAGTGATGTATCAATACAGCGGTCCTGGTAGCCAAGAGGTGAAAGACGCTTGGAACACAGGTTTCTATCCTGGAGGACAGTGGGAAAGTGTGCTTGCCGAAGAAGGATTCATCAGTGTCATTGTCGATGGTCGCGGCACAGGCGCACGCGGTGCACAGTTTGAGAAATGCACTTACTTGCGTTTGGGTGATCTCGAATCGCAAGACCAAGTGGCAGCTGCTCAATATCTCGCCACCTTGCCTTTTGTCGATGCACAGCGCATCGCACTCTGGGGCTGGAGCTTCGGAGGTTTCAACACCCTCATGGCAATGACCGACGGACGCCCCGTCTTTCGTTGTGGCGTTGCTGTCGCTGCGCCTTCCAACTGGAAATACTACGACACGGTCTATACCGAGCGTTATATGCGCACGCCCAAGGAAAATGCCAATTATGAGGCGGTCAATCCCATCGCTCGTGCTGCCAAACTCCATGGCGACCTCTTGCTCATTCACGGCACAGCCGATGACAATGTGCATTTCCGCAACTGCGCTGAGATGTCTGAGGCTTTGGTGCAAGCCGACAAGCCTTTCGACATGCAGGTCTACACCAATCGCAACCACAGCATCTATGGTGGCAACACCCGCCATCACCTTTTCAGCCGTATCTTGAACTACCTCAAAGTGCATCTCAAATAATGTTTATCGACACCCATTGCCACCTCTATGCCGAAGAGTTCGACGAAGATCGAGCTGAAGTAGTGGCGCGCGCCCTTGAGGCTGGAGCCGACAAAATCCTCCTGCCCAACATTGATGCTAACACCGTTGGACCCATGTTGGCTGTCTGCGATGAGTGGCACGAACTCTGTCACCCCATGTTGGGACTGCACCCCACGGAGCTACCTCCCAATCCCACTCCGCTACTCGACCAGATGGAGCGTATGCTCATGGTCGAGGGCAATCCTTTCATCGCCATTGGCGAAGTGGGCGTAGATTTGTATTGGGATGCTTCGCGCAGAGCAGAACAAATGGAAGTGCTGCGCCGACAAGCGGAGTGGAGCATCCGTTTTCAGCTCCCCCTCGTCATCCACATGCGCTCCGCTCATGACGAATTGCTCGAGGTATTGTCGCCCCTTAAGAACGAACTCCCTGGTGGCATCTTCCACTGTTTTGGAGGAAGTGCCAAAGAAGCCGAAGACCTCCTTGCCTTCGATCGCTTCTATCTCGGCATCGGTGGAGTCGTGACTTTCAAAAAAAGCACCCTTCCAGCTGTCCTCGAAACTACGGTGCCCCTTTCGCGCATCGTTCTCGAAACGGACGCTCCCTATCTGGCTCCCACCCCCTATCGGGGCAAGCGCAACGAACCATCCCATATTCCCCTCGTGCTCCACAAAGTGGCTGAAGTCTACGGAGTGGCTCCCGAGGAAGTGTCGCGCATTACCAGTGACAACGCAAGACGACTATTCAAATTATGAAATAAGTACTCACGCATAGGTTATCCCTTTTGTTGGCTATCATAGCGCAAAATGGAGTTATGCTTAACCATCACAAGCGAGAGTCGCCAAAACCTCACCACTATGCCCATGCTGAAACACATCGAAGCGGCGATTGAAGCCCTCAACTATCCCAAACGTCCAAAGGGACTCTACGACCCCATTCGCTACATTCTCGCTGGTGGGGGCAAGCGCTTGCGCCCTATGCTCTTGCTCACGGCTTACAGCCTTTATCGTGAGGACTATGTCCGCGCGCTTTCAGCGGCTGTCGGCATCGAGATGTATCACAATCACACCCTTGTGCACGATGATGTGATGGATCGTGCCGATATGCGCCGCGGTCGTGAAACGGTGCATCAGAAATGGGACGACAACACCGCCATCCTTTCGGGCGATACCATGCTCCTTTTGGCATACAAACTCATTTCTTCCGCGGGCATTGGTCGCTGGCACGAAGCCTTGCGCCTTTTCACCAACAGTGCCATCGAGATTTGCGAAGGACAGCAATACGACGTCGATTTTGAACAAGACACCCACGTCACTGAAGCGGAATATATCGAGATGATTCGTCTCAAAACCTCTGTACTCTTGGGGTGTGCGACCAAGATGGGAGCCCTCTTGGCTGATGCGCCCAGCGATGATTGCGATGTGCTTTATTCATTTGCCGAGAAGGTGGGACTCGCTTTCCAACTTCAAGATGATTATCTCGATGCTTTCGGTGATCCCGCTGTGTTTGGCAAGAAAATCGGGGGTGACATCCTCTGCGGCAAAAAGACCTTCCTCGTCCACGCTGCCACTGCTCAGATGACTCCAGAGGAAGCCCAAACCTTCTTACAGAAACTCTCCACACCAGTCGGAGATGCTTCGGGTTTGTATTCCACAGAAGAAGAGAAAATCAGCGACATCATGGCGGTCTATACCCGCTACAACGTAGCCGAACGCTGCCAACAGCGCATTGCTGCCTATTTTGACGAAGCCGAAGGCGAACTTCCGCGTCTTTCCGTCGATGCCACCCCTCTGCGCGACTATGCCTTCTCGTTGTTGAATCGCAATAAATAGCCTTTAAGTATCGGACACTTCTCCTGAGGAGAGAAATGTCGAAGACAATTCCGATATTTGTGACTTCGTAAGCTCCATTGTTCTTGTTTGTTTTTTACTCACCACTAAAAATAAGAACTTTGGGGCTTACAAACAAATTTAGCACAGTTTCTTAAACTGCTCACTTCGGGAGAAATGTGCCGAACCCGCGACATTTGCATCTTCAAAGTGAATAATTAGAGGTATTTTTGTAGTTGTCGCAAAAAAAATATTATCTTTGCATAAAGACATTTTGATTATAAGATATGGAATATTCAGCTAAAAAAATTCTTTCTTGCGTTGGTTCGCACCATGAAGTAAGAGTAGGAGAAATTATAATGCTACAACAGGTTGCTGCTCACCTTGATATTGGTTCTCAGCAGGCACAGATATTGCTCTCAGAACTAGAACAAAGAGGATTCCTTTTGTATGAAGAGGGAAATGGAGGGCAGATCAGTGGTTGGCATTTTACGGAACAAGGCGTTCACGAATTGTCCAAATAACAAAAATAACCATTTGCCAATCTGTCTTTTCCTTACCTACATAATAACGAGTCGTTTTGTGAGTGAATCATAAAGCTACTCGTTTTCTTATGACCATACAAGAACTTCATTTCAGCTCAGTAGAAACTCCAATAAAATAAGAACTTTGGAGCTTACACACAAATTATGGACACTATCCCCTTTTCTCAGGTCACGTTAGTTGTATTTGATTTTTCTGTGGATTTACATAAAAAAATCGAGTGCATGATGTTTGTAAATGAAAAACCCAAGTCTGGTCTAAGCTTTTGTTTTAAGAATAATCCCGCCGACTAAGCAACTTAATCGGCGGGAAACTTCTTCATGTAGTGATACATTCGTAACTATACATACAAAGCATAGAAGAATTTGCAACGAATCTTATGGCTGCATATCGTTTTTATCTAAGAAGCCCACACTTTGTATTGAAATAAGTCCAAGAGAAAGCAGAATAACTTAGACCGAACTCAGGTTTACTACATTTAATTGGATGACTTCTGAAGCCATTTTGTTATATTATCTAATAAGGTGGTAAATGCTTGTCCTAAATAGAGCTTCGATTCTTTTCTATGGACGCTAACATAGAGTGGTAAGTAGCCTTCTTGATCTTCAAATGAGTGATTAGCGCCGTCAATCGCAATGGAGAAGAAGTTGAAATGCTGATTTTCTAGGAGTGCACACTCTATTCCTTTTTGGTGTTCGAGATAATTGATTAAGTTGTCGTTTTTTGCATAAGCAATAAAGATTGGACAGCGAATACTCTGCAGATATTTTTCCGGGTTATAGCGAATGGCAGCAAGTAGGCGTGCGTCGTTTTTGAATGGTTCTATTTGACTTTTTACAAATTCTTGCTGTGTTTGTACACCAAAGGATGAATTAATCAAACCCGCATGCTGCTGATAAATCTTAGCCATTTCCTTTTGCAATTCTTTTATTGCCTGCTTATCTCTTGGTTCAGAAGCTAATATGCGAGCCTTTCGGTAAATCAAGTACCTAAGGATATTACTTTCTGAATATGAGTGCCACTTAAAAAAAGGAGTGAGACGCGACATAATTTGTTCGTAATATACTTGCTCTCCTTTCACCCCCGTTGTAGCAAGGAGTAGAAGTTGTTTTACCTCCGTGTTTCTTGATGCCTCAATAATGGCGACAGAACCTCCTTCACTATGTCCGATAACGCCCACGGGGTGTGAAGCGAAACGTTCATCGGTCTTCAGAAAGGCTAAAGCATCATGTAGGTCGTTAGCTGCATCGTGCATGGTATAACGACCTTCGTAAAGCTGATTTCCTTGAAGGGTATCGGAGTAACTGTGGTTGTCATATCTGAACGTTGTGTACCCCTTACGGTTTAAAGAGTCAGACAAAGCCTTAAAGAGACTATAATAGTCCCGATTGGAAGCTTGTGGTGGCGTTACTAAGACCAGAATAGGTGATTGCTGTGGAGCTTCAGCTACTTGTGAAATAACTCCCTGAAGTTTCATCTTCCCTTTGAGTATAGGGAAAGATACTTCAATTTGTCTAACTGTTTGTGCTTCAATGGTCATAATACAGCCCAACAAGAAACATAAAGCGGTAAAATAAAACTTCAACATCATCAAAAGAAGTGTTAGATTGTACGATGATATGGTCCTTACCCTCACCATTCATCAGAAAGGGGAAGCGTGGGAGGTCATATCGATTGTAAAGATATAACTTTGATTTTATTCATGAAAGGGAATAATCCACTTTCTAAATTAAAACTACGACGGAACTCAGTTTTTTAATCGGGCATTCAACTTCTCATTTGCACGTGCCAATTTCTATAGAGAAGTTGGCGCGTGACGTTTGTTACACATTAGTCTTGTGGGTAGACATCATTATGTTATACCCCCTCTTCCTGCAGCTGGACTAGTCGATAGGTGTTGCCTTGTCGGGTGTGGGTGGGACGCAAGCCCTCACCGCGGAGGAGACGGCCAAGACCTTCGGGAGTTTGTTGGCGCAAAGCAGCGGGGAAACGCTGCTGCATCGCCACAAAAATCTGGGAGGCGGTGAGATGTTCCCCATCTTCTCTGCCACGGGGCAGACGGAAACATTGCCACAACACCTCCATCATGGGCGAACGACGCCAAAAGGCGCGGTTGTGCTCCTCGAGTTCGCGCTCTTCCGACTTCGAGAGAAAGAGCGGTGCACCTGCCAATACCTCCGCTTTGAGTTGCGCAAAGAGTTGCGCATGATCGAGTGGGGAGCAATCGATGTCGTGTTCGAGCAGCACGCAGAGAAAACGGCGCGAACCAGTGGGGTCGTTGAGGAGTTCCACTTCATTGCTCGTGCCAATGAAAGAAGCCGTGCGCGGCAGGGCGAGCATCTCCTGTTTGTAGAGCCTGCGCACGGAGAGGTGTTGGAGTTGGATGAGGTTTTTTAACTTTGGCAACTGCTGTGGAGAGTAGTGGTCGAACTCATCGAGATTGATGAGCCCCATGCGCGCAAGCAGCGGTTCTGCCCCCTTGTTGGGGGTGAACTGGTCGGTGTAGTAGCGCAGGAGCGGTTCGGGCATGAGCAATCGGCAAAAACTACTCTTGTGCCAGCCTTGCATCTCGCTGACCAAAAGAGGGACGAGCTGATTACTACGGCAGGCGGAGTGCCCCATCCAAAGGGCAGCAAGTGCGCGCAACCACACGCGGAAACCCTTCACCCACAGAGGATGGTGGCTCACTCGCTGCGCCAGAGGAGTGGCGCGGTCTAGGCGGTCCCATGCTGGAAGTTGCGCCATGTAGTCGTGCAAGGGGTGAAAACTCTCCATCTTGTGAGAGTGGAGCAGTCGATCGACATCGCGCCCCCACATGCCGAGTTTTGCCTCGATGGTGTCAATGGTCATCGTGTTGAACGTGCGCTGGTCGAGCGAACGCCAAGGGGAAGCGGCATCAGTTTTGAGCCGATATTCCGCTTCTTCCGTCACCACATTGTAGCGCAGGGCATAGCGCGCTTGCAGCAGTTGGAGAGCCTGCTCCAGTTGAGGCACATAAGAGCGACGTTCGCGAGTGGGTGCTGCGGAGGTGGTGGTTGCTGGCGATTTGTGCCAGAGTCGTTGCCACCACTGGGCACAGCGGTGGAGAAGTTGGTGAAAGGTGTGTGTCATGAGTAAAATGATTAGACCCAAATAGGTCATTAGACCGTTATAAGTTACTCGTAATTGA
>ERZ772910.1573-NODE-1573-length-11385-cov-5.987996_pt1 | contig 11385 bp, 11 predicted proteins | sample MGYA00511357_ERZ772910 | MGnify/ENA primary metagenome ERZ772910 (study PRJEB29015, sample SAMEA2738096) | human oral metagenome | biome: human oral; feature: human-associated habitat; material: saliva | place: China | collected 2193 ...
GACTAAAGAAAAAATTGGGCTCAATTTGCATCTTGCCATCTGTACACATTGCCGTAAATTTCAACGAAATTGTGGCACATTGAGAAAATTAATGAAGGATTTCAAGGGATAGAAACCTATCTATTGCTATATGGCTAGATCTTTATTATATATTATGCTTATAAATATCATATTCAGCCTTCAAATATCATAACTATATCCCGAAATGCTCTGTAACAATCTTATCTAATTGTTCTTCAATATCTGAAAATTTACAATTTAAATCTAGCGTTTTTACACTTACCTTATTTCCGCTCATCTGGTATATATTATTGGGCTGCACTACATCACTATTCTGCGCATAAAGTAACATTCCTGAAACCTCATGTGGATCTGTAGCTAATTCATAATCCTTATTTTTTACATAGGTAAAAATCTGATAAAGATTGTTTGAGTGTAATTTATGTGTACCATACCGAGTTTGTGTTGCATGCGAGTAATACTTCGCATCAATGATAAGGACTTTTTTTTCCTTCTTATAAATCAGCATAATATCACTCTGCATAATAGGAAGCATATCTATCATGCCATCATCAACACCCCATGGTATCTGCGATGAACTAACAGATATCTGAGGAAACTTCTTACGATAATACTCAAAAATAAATTTTTCATACAAACGACACATTCGCTGTTCATCCAAAAAATCCATCAATCGAATGGTTCCATCCGATGTTGTTTGCAATAACCCCTTGATAACCAAATAACAAATAGAAATCAGCATTCTATACGTTTGATTATTACGGTTATACTGCAAATTCCAATTAATTAGATGAACATCGAGAAGTTCTACATCAGTGAAAAACACTAATAGCTTTCGTAGTTTCTTTTTCCTATCCTTAGAAATATCAGCCTGTAGGATTAAGTCTACCGTTGTTTTGATGATTCTATTCATATATGAATTCACAGAAAAATCATCATAGGTACAGCTCAATTGTGTCTTAAATAGACTCATTGTTTTCAGAGATTCTGATATTTCAATTCGTCCTCGTAGTAAAGATAATGATTCTGTTTGCTCAATATACTCTCGCCCAAGACCACACTTCAATTGCTCAGAGATACCCTTTATCAGAATCGTTGAATAGAGTTCTGCAACATTATCAAATTGTTCTGTCGCAACGTTCTTATAGCCTTGTTTATTTAACACTTGAAAAGCATAAGACAGCATATAATAAATATTCTGAATCGGTATCACTTAATTGCATCCATTAATCGTATCGTCCACTTGTTTATCTTTTCAGGTTCATCAAACCAATATTCCTTTAAAAGCGGAAGCAACTCAAATGAAACAATTTCGTCAAGAATATTATCAACATCATTCTTATCTAAATTACAAAAATAACTATGACCAATGTAAAAACCTTCACCTAGTGAGTCATCGGACATAATATCCTCATTAAGTTCTTTCACACATTTTATGAGATGATCAAATTTTTTATTATTAAGTTCCGTTTTATAATCTAGAAATCCTTTCATCTCAAAACTAGGGGACATCTCATAAAACGAAAATCTCCTTCTAAGTGCATAATCTAGCATAGCTAAACTACGATCTGCAGTATTCATTGTACCTATAAGATAAACATTACTTGGAACAGCAAACTTCTCCTCTGAATAGAGCAACGGCAATTCAATATCCCGCTTATCATTTTCTATAAGCATAAATAGCTCACCAAATATTTTACTCAAATTGCCTCGGTTAATTTCATCAATAATAAATATATATTTCTTTAGTTCTTCCGGTTTTACATTTGTTTTAGTAGCTATATTCTTCTTTTCCTTGATTGCCTTATATATTGCAAAGTTATATGAATATGCCTGTGTAGAAAAAGTTTTTCCAAAGAATTCCGTAATATCTCTTACTTTCTCAAACTCATGCCCAGATTCCAGCATCTTCCTCATATCATCCATGCTCAAAGCAAGCTTGTTTACTGCAGAATTTCCTGGAATTGAGATATTAATATGACTATCATCAACACCAGTTATTGTGAACTCATTGCCACTAACAGTTTTAAAAGTGTCCACCCCAAACTCTATGTTTGAAAGAAAATCTGTCAAAGTTTCCTGAGCTGTGATTTCCTTTTCTATCGTTTCTTTAGATTTACGAGAGTCCTCGTAATTTTTCTTTGCACGGTTTGCAAATCTTTTAAAGATACCATCCTTAAGTTCAAAACCCATAGTTCCATCTTCATTTAGTTTAGGCCTAAGTCCTTCAACAAAATCAGAGTAGTCGTAACTAGGATGAAATTGTACAAATTCTACTTGTTTTTTCTGATCATCAGAAAGGCTGTTGCAATCATCAAAATATCCATTGCTTATAATATCTGCTGCAATTTCTTTAGCAAGGTATGATTTGCCTGTGCCAGGTGCACCTCTAAAAATTAAATTTTTTGATTCAATAAGTATCGATGAGAAAGGATTGAGATATCTAATTTCATCTGGTGGAGGAAGTGGTGGTAGTGGAGGTGCCCCTCCCTCCTTGTCACGATCCTTGTCACGATATATTAGAACAAACTTATCACCAGCCTCGCCGAATCGTTTTAGACATTCTTTTACGAAAATGATGGTTGTGAATATATTCCAGCAGTAAATTACAAACTGGCGACCCTCATCATAACCATAGGTCAGATATTCAATGGTATTTCGACTTTTTTTGAATTCATCTACGCTCCTAAAAATACCTCTAATCATACTGCTGTTTGGATTATATTTACATATAGGGAAATTCTCCTTATCCTCAACAGGCAGTGTCGAAAGCTGCTTCTCAAATACCTGGCAGGCAATACGTGGCAATGTTTGATTGGTGTTTTTTCTCTCGCCTCTAACGTAATTACGCCTTATTATATCACCATCTCCCTTTTCGTAATAGGCATCAAGAGGCCTATAGTTATCTCCTAGACTAAGGTTATCCATTGTGAACCGTGGGTCTGTAGATACTACATTCTCAGCCGTAATAGTTAGTACATATTTCTCCTGTGGTATATTTTCTGATTTAGACATTTTTACCTCCAATTCAGATGCAACATAGATTAATTTAATTATTTTAATCTATTTTTTTATCTTCTTTATATTGCGAAATAATCCCATTCATCCATAGGCTTTCTCCATTTATTTCGATTAAGTTAAATGAACAAGGGATAAGTTCTCTAATATTTTGATTTATAAACATTTTATCCCTTAAAATATGCCATATTTTAAGGGATAATTCAACATTTAAGGTCTATATTCTACTACTTCAGTTTCTCTGCCCACTCTGCTTCCTTAAATCCTAGTAGCACAGTGTCACCGTTTACAAGAACTGGACGCTTAACTAGCATTCCATTTGTCGCAAGTAGCTTTAGCTGCTCATCTTCAGACATTGCTGGAAGCTTATCCTTTAGCTTCATGTCCTTATATAGAAGTCCGCTAGTGTTGAAGAACTTCTTAAGTGGCAGTCCACTTCTAGAATACCAATCCTTTAAATCTTCATAAGAAGGGTTGTCCTCCACTATATGACGCTCTGTGTATTTGAGATTATTTTCATCTAGCCATTTCTTGGCTTTCTGGCATGTTGAACATCTTGGATAATATACAAATAACATTTCTACCTCCATTTTCTTATCCGCCACCTCTTTGGGTAAGCTTTACTTGAGTATACTAATTATCAATTTTTATTGTGCTTCTGTATTTAGTACCTACTAGGCGATCAAATATTAAACGCTTGCTAAGCAACACGCATGCAATTGTAATCAATGCATATAGTAGTAAAACAAGTAAGGTAATTACAAGTAGACACAGATATAGCAGATCATCTGCATGCTTATTAAACTCATTTGTAAGGTATAGTAGCCCCTGAGGAATCAAAGCAAAATATACAGCTAGTAGTACTCCTCTAAAAATAGTGCGAGCCCACTTTAGATCATTAAATTCAATCTTAAACCTTAGCAAAGCACTACCAAAGGTCTTACCATTTAGCAGTGGAATCAAAGCAAAGTATCCGCCAATAAATGGCCACAAAGGAATCTCTGTCTTTGATAGAGAATATGGTATAAATACAATCAAAATATCTATTATAAGCGATAGCAAAACTCTGATTCCTGAGACGCGGGTTCCAAGCTCTAAGGATTTCTCATCTATCCTATCTCTAGACGGAAGAATCTTTACTGCAAACCATCCGATTAGATACCCAAGGCATCCACCCGTCGTATTCTGAATTATGTCGTCTATATCACCTAGTCTATATGGCCCTGAGTATATGAAATATAGTCCCGATAGCTGTGTTAATTCAAAGAATAGGCTAAGAAGAGCTGTTAAAAGCATGGTCTTCTTAAAGCTACATTTGAAGTAGTAGCGCATGTAAATTCCAAATGGAATTAGCATCAAAACATTAAATGCTGGCACATAAAATGATGGATGCTTAAGCGCCATAATCCAGCTTGTTGAATTTGATAATGCAAATGGACTATTTTTGATAAAGTCTATAACAAAGGCAAATGGAACAAGGTTTAACATGTCCGTATATCTTGAATGTATGCTCTCTCGATTAGGCAGTGGTAAAATTACTAGCAGGTATACTGTCAGTAAGTACAAAGCAAAAGAGTATACAATTAATGTCCTCAGCTTGTTCACCGAACCATATTTGCGATAATTTGCAATCATGTACGGAAGCGTAATCACAAATGCCAAAGCCGGAAAAAATAGCATAGCTAATTTAATTGAAAGTATATATCCCATCGAAACCTCTATTTATATGTTGTTAATATCAAGGTATTATCCACATATTCTCCTAGGAATACCTTACTCTGTTTATCTACGCCCTGCTTTTTCAGCTCTTCGATAAGCCACTCTTCATTCTTACCAATCATTTCGAGTATGTCTGAATGTACCTGCCCATCTGTTATAACTGGGAACTTAGGATTTTCTTCTCCTTCCTGTATTACAATTAGCTGTCCGTTTTGTTCGATTACGGCTCTCTTTACATTCTTTGATGAATTGATGCCATTTGTACGAAGCTTAAACGCTACGTCGTGAGCTGATAGTCCTAACTTTCTGCAGTTATCTACATCTATTTCGCCGTCATCTATGATAATTAGTGCCTTACCATCTATAATATGCTTTGCCGTTACATTATGCTTCTTCACCCATTTTAGGGCTAGTACAAGAGCACACCAGATACAGAGTATCGCAACAAATGTAAGTATCTTAACATTGTTATTGTAAAGTACACCACCTATGATTCCACCTAGTACAAAATTTACGGCTTGATCGCTCGCAGAGGTTGGTGCTAGGTTTCCTTTGCCTGATATATTTATGATTATAACCATTGCAAAGAAGCCGGTTAAAAGCTTTAATGCTACAAGTAAGAATGGATTCATATTATTCTCCCTCTCATATTTTTGTCTGTGTATTATACACCATTTGGCACATAATTATAACATATATTTTCTGCAAAAATGAACAGATTGCAAGTTTATATTTCTCTTTATCTTATATCTTATGTCGCTTTCCATTTCTAAAATAAATAGGCGCGGGCTTCTTAAAATAGCCCACGCCTTCATCATCTTCTTGTTATTTTCTTTAGTTTACAACCTTAAGATTAGCATTAAGTGCTGCTTTTTCAGCTTCTGAACCCTTAGGTGCATAGATTTCAACTCCTGAAGTTTTTGGAAGTGAATCCATGAATGAAGTTGTAACATCAGTAACGCTTGCAGGAATAACTACCTTCTTTATCGCATAGCATTGTGTTAAAACTTCTGAGCCTAATCTCTCTACGCCATCTGGAAATTCAACTTCTTCTAGAACGCGATTGTCTGACAAAGCCTTAATACCTACATCCTTTAGTCCCTTGCCAAGGTATAGGTACTTTAGGTTTTCATTGCCACTGATTGCACCCTCATCTATCCACTGAACAGTATCTGGCAGTATAACTGCTTCACAGTTTTCTAGCTTTGATAGTGCAAACTTATCAATCGCGATTACTGGCTTTCCTTCAATCTTATCTGGTACTCTAATTACATTATCTTTAGAAGTGCATTTTTCGATAATGCAACCTTCTCCTTTTGAACTGTTGGTTATCTTATACTTGAAGCTCTTTGCCTTTGTCTCTGGGAAAGACATGAAGTTATCAGCGGTCACTTCGCTTTTTGTTCCTTCGTCCTCTTTCTCTACTTCTTTGTTTGGCTTAACATTTGTGGTTTCATCTGTCTTCTCATCCTGCTTACAACCTACTACTGTAAATACCATTAGCAGTGATAGCAAACACAAAACTATTTTCTTCATTTGTTTTTCTCCTTAAATTATCAACTCTAATCCTACGGACTAGCTATAGTTTACCACAAGCTTACATCAAAAGTAACACCTATTATAATATTAATTTATATGTGTCATAAAAAAGAATAATCAGCTCTTCTATCAGATTTCTATTTCAAAATGCCATATGTTTGAGTATAATAATCAAGTTATAAATATTCAATGTATCTTATTCTGCAATATTCTGTTGCAGTATTATCTACAGGAGGGGATTATGAAGAAAAAATTCTTGGCTTGTCTTACGACATGCAGTCTTTTGCTAGCTATGTTTGCTTCAAGCATAACAGTTCAAGCTGCATCGCAGACAATCAAACCGATCTATCAAAACGAGCTAAATCAGTCTGGTCAAACATCACAGACTAGCGGCGGTATCAACATAGATGGGTATATAAGTGCGAACCTGAACGGTGTTACAAGCAATTCTAGCAAGGCAACAGACCAACCTTATGGAACCATCCCTGCTTCCACTTACATATATAGTACTGTAGCTAATGCGGGAGATCTAATAGATGTTAATTCGACAGATATCGTGCTTCATGCAAATATCACAAACACAAATTCTGCTACTAATGCAGCAAATGTTTCACTTAGATTAGATAACAATGGAAGAGTTCCTACAGCAACTAACTATCCAGATGAATGGTCAGTCGATGCTGCAAGAGTTCAGGGTAATGATGTATTTGATGCATCTACAAGATCTGATTTAAACATAGAGTATCAGCTAAAGAATGCTACGGTTGGTTCAACAACTGTTACTCGTGCAAGTGTTCTAGCTAGCGGACTTCCAGCTGGTTATAGTTGGAATGACCTCGTTCGTATAAATGTTTCAGGAAATCTTCAGCCAAACGAAGTGGTTAAATATAATGTTCCTCTAAAAGTTACACCAAAACAGGGAGCCAAGGATACTTATTCTTTCCAATTTGGAAACACATCTGGCGGAGTTTACAAAACTGCTACAATCATTCTCAAAGGAATCACCAGAAACGAATTAGTTTCTTCAGTTCTAGATACTAAGATTTTGGCTACTTATAGAAATAGTGATGGCTCATACACAGTTGCCGAAAATAAGGTTCAGGCCCTAATGCCTAATGCAACATCAAGCAATACGAAGTTCAATAACTTCCTAATGCAGGTGCTAAGCACTTATGAGAATTCTCCTGCCGACAGAGTATTGACCAGCAACTCTGCTTACTCGATTTCAACACTTGATATATTTAATGCAATTCACAACAACGGATATACTACCCTAGTAAGAGCTGACAACACACTTTTACCAATATATGCTTACTATACTAATGGTGTTTTGAGGCTAACAGACGAAAGCGGAAATGCTGTAAGCGTTTCAGACTACAACATGAATTTCTACGCACAGATTATCAAAGTTCTAGAAGCACCTGAAGAGGTAAGCCTAAATGTTGGGGATAATTTTGACGCTGAACAGAATCTGATTTCTGCAGTAAATCCGATTGACAATAGCCCAATAGCTTATACAGATTTAACTGTTACATCAGATGTAAATACTGCTGTTGCTGGCACATACCATGTTACCTACACTTACAATTTGGCTGATGGAAAAACAATATCAGTGACTACTAAGGTAAAGGTTACTTCACCAAATAGTGTAGTAAATCCAGCCAACCCTGCTGGCCCATCAAACCCTGTAACACCAGCTAAAACACCTGCAAAGGGCCACTTATCACCTAATACATATGACGGAACCTCAGCAGCAAGCCTAGTTCTTTTCTTTACATCATTTGCAGCACTGGGACTAGTTGTATATAGGCATAAAAGATTTAAGGATAATCGCATTTAAATCGGCTTTCTCTTAAAGATTTATAAAGTAAAAGACTGTGAGATTTAATTGTACCGACCTCCAAAAGTTAGACCAAAAATCTAACGATTGGGAGGCCTGTACATATCTCGCAGTCTTTTTATTTTCCAATAATGCCAATCCCACTATTATTGGGCTATAGTATAGGCATCGATTCTTATTTATATGTAGTTAAATTCAAAGAATTGTCCACATACTCTCCCAAGAACACTTCACTGCTTTTTTCTATGCCTTGCTTTTTCAGTTCGTCTAGAAGCCATTCCTCGTCCCTTCCAATCACTTTAAGGATATCGTTCTGTATTTGCCCATCCGTAATAATTGGGAACTTCGGATTTTCCTCACCTGCCTGAATTATGATTAGCTGACCGTTTTGTTCGGCTACAGCTCTCTTTACCATCTTTGATGAATAAACGCCATTTGTACGAAGCTTAAAAGCCACATCATGAGCGGAAAACCCTGCTTTCTTACAGTTTTCAATATCTATTTCCCCATCATCGATTATTATCAAGGCCTTACCGTCTATCAGCTGCTTAGCCTTCACATTATGCTTTTTTATCCAATTAAGTGAAAGTACAAGTATGCACCAAATGCATAGTATAGCAACATAATCAGGTATTTTGACGCTATTGTTATAAATCACACTACCGATGATTCCGCCGAGAACATAATTTACAATTTGATCGCTAGCTGACGATGGTGCCAAATTCCTTTTTCCTGATAGATTGATTATTATTAACATTGCAAAAAAGCCGATTAACATCTTTATCGCTACTAATATAAATGGATTCATGATTTTTCTCCTCTTATTTTTGTGTAATTTCTACAATGCTATTTATAATTGCTTTTGCATACATTTTTGAATATATATAGCTCAATTTACTCATTTAGAACCGTGCTTTTGTAGCTGGTCCCGGACAAACGATCAAATAATAAGCGTCTGTTCAACAGCACTACTGCAACTGTAACTATTACATAAAGTAGCAAAATCAAACTAGCAGTTACAAAGAGACAAATAAACAATAGTGGTTCTGCAGCATATTTACCAGATTTATTCATAATATAAGTTAGTCCCCAAGGGATTAAGCGAAAATATGCTGTCAACAATATGCCTCTTAGAATCGTGCGAATCCATTTTGCGTTTTTAAACTCTATGCCAAACTTTAACAAGGCGCTACCAAATGTTTTGCCATTAAACAAAGGAATTAGACTGAAATACAGTGCTATAAATGGAAATAAAGGAAGTGTTGTTTTTGATATCATATACGGAATATATACAATCACTGTATCAATTATAAGTGATAGGCAAATGCGTATTCCAGAAACTCGCAAGCCCGACTCTAATGCTTTCTCATCGATTTCTTCTCGAGACGGAAGCAGCTTCACAGCAAACCAGCCAATAACATATCCAAGGCACCCACCTGTTGTATTTTGGATAATATCATCTATATCGCCTAATCTATATGGTCCCGGATATATGAAATAAAGTCCCGATAGCTGAGTTAATTCAAAGAATAAGCTTAGAAGTGCTGTAAGTAGCATTGTCTTCTTGAAGCTGCACTTGAAGTAATAACGAAGATAAATACCAAACGGAATCAGCATCAAAATATTAAATGCCGGTACATAAAAAGACGGATGCTTTAATGCCATGACCCAAGTTGCCGGACTTGACAAAGTAAACGGACTGTCTTTAATGAAATCCATAGCAAATGAAAACGGTACCAGATTAAGCATATCCTTATATGCCGTATGAATGCTCTCCAGATTCGGAAGCGGCAAAATAACTAACAGATAGATAGTTAGTAAATACAAAATAAATGAATATATAATCAAAGTTCGCAGCTTATTTACAGACCCGTATTTACGATAGTTGACAATCATATAAGGCACTGTTATAAGAAATGCTAAAACCGGAAAAATAAATATTGCTGTTTTTATAGAAACGATATATCCCATTAAAACCCCTTTTAATTATTTCTTTTATTTTCGATATTCTATAAACTTAAGCTTATAAATTATCTAAGTTAGATGTGTGTCAGTATGAAAAAGCATGATTTTACGCTTTCTTTATCGGATGTCTAATGACTGTTTTCCATTTCTCCGGAGCAACTTTTCTTGCATCTGATAAGTAAATTTCGTGGTGCAATCTGTCTTTGTTCATATCATTAGTATATCCATTTTGCTTAATGTATTCGTCCATAATTGCTACCGTCGCAGGCTCATCATCAAATGCCCCAAGATGCATCATCTGAACACACATGCCCTCCTCTATGCTCATAAACTCTGCCGATGAGCAATCAAGTTTCTTTTTTTTGCATGCCGTTGCTAGAGCCCAGTCAAAGTCCTTTTGACTTACGAAGTCAGGCAAACGGATAACTGAAATCCAGTTGAATTTTGACTTGTCCGTATAGTCTACACCATCCGTGTCTTCTTGCCACCAAAATCCTTCAAGAGGAGGCACTACATACTCAAAGAATCCCTCAATTTTATAGTCTGTCTTATAGCTCATTTTCAGAGTATAGGCTACGGCATAAAGCACACTAATCGCATTTTGATACGCGCCGCCATCCTCATTGGGATTACCTTTTCCCCTTACTGCAATATAATTCGCCTTTGGCACAGTTACTATTTCAGGCTTGTTCTTCGGCATATATAATTCTTTATAGTCTTTTTTATAGTCAAAAGCCATTTATATCATCTCCCTACGTCCTTTGGCTAAATTCCTTATCAATTTTGTCGACTGTCATCTTTGTGCGTACATTAGGATTTTCGTTAAACCTTTTGGTGAGCTCTTTTTGGGCAGTTATTTTAAATTCGTCACTTGTCTTTTGCTTATAATAATCAAAAGCATCATATCCTCCGCTACTGCAATCACCCCAGTCAGACAGATATCCGATAATCTCAAAGAAAGCGTCGTTATATTTCTCGAATTTCTTTGTTGCCGTACTCTTTAAATATCCCGAAATGCAGTACACAAATGAGTAATAAAACTTCGGATCACGAAATGAATTGTATTGCTTACTATGAAAGCTTGGGTCTATAATCTTTGCCTTTCGCACATCGTCAATGCTTGGTTTTCTTGACATTTTAATATCTGTTTGCAAATAGGAATAGTATGTTTCCTTATCGTAAAATTTGCTATCTACAGAGATTAATGCCCCATATGTTTCATCTTCAAATTGAAACACCATTACCGCACCATTTCTGTATTTACTTTCCACAGGAATAGGCGG
>ERZ772910.1576-NODE-1576-length-11377-cov-3.428811_pt1 | contig 11377 bp, 9 predicted proteins | sample MGYA00511357_ERZ772910 | MGnify/ENA primary metagenome ERZ772910 (study PRJEB29015, sample SAMEA2738096) | human oral metagenome | biome: human oral; feature: human-associated habitat; material: saliva | place: China | collected 2193 ...
AGGTTAACGAATGAGTGTTAAAGTTGAAAAACTGGATGAAGGGATGGCAAAGCTGACCGTCGAAGTATCCGAAGAGACACTGAAAAAGGCGATCGATCAGGCTTATCTGAAAAATAAAAGCAGAATCAATGTACCCGGTTTCCGTAAGGGGAAGGCGCCTCGCAGAGTCATCGAACAGATTTACGGGAAGGGCATTTTCTATGATGATGCCGCCAACGAAGTGATCTATGAAGAATATCCGAAGGCGGTGGAGGAGAGCAAGGAGGAAATTGTTTCTGATCCGGAGCTTTCCGTAGAACAGATTGAAGAGGGAAAACCTTTTATTTTCACAGCCAAGGTGGCTCTCAAGCCTCCGGTCGGACTGGGCAAATACAAGGGAGTTGAAGTATCCAAACCGGAAACGGAAGTGAAGGATGAAGAAGTAGAGGCCGAGATCGAGAAACAGCGCAACAACAATGCGCGGATGGTAGATATTACGGATCGGCCGGTGCAGAAGGACGATATGATCCACTTGAACTATGAGGGATTTGTGGATGGAAAGGCCTTTGCCGGCGGAAAGGGAGAAGACCAGCCGCTTACGATCGGTTCCGGCAGCTTTATCCCGGGCTTTGAGGATCAGCTGATCGGCAAGAAAATCGGAGAGGACTGCGAGGTGAAGGTGACCTTCCCCGCGGATTATCATGAGAACTCTCTTGCCGGAAAAGAGGCGACTTTCCAGTGCCATATTAACAGCATCAAGGAGAAGAAGCTTCCGGATCTGAATGACGATTTCGCTTCCGACGTTTCGGAATTTGACACGCTGGAAGAATACAAGAAAGATCTGAAGGAAAAGCTGACTAAGCGCAAGGAAGAAAGCGCAAAGGCACAGAAGGAAAATGAGGCGGTGGCGGCGCTGATTCTGGATTCCGAAATCGAACTTCCGGAAGCCATGGTGACCACCCAGGCACGTCGCATGCTGGATGACTTCGGAAGACAGTTGCAGATGCAGGGATTGAACCTGCAGAGCTATTTACAGTATACGGGCAGTAGCGCCGACCAGATGCTGACACAGATTCGCCCGCAGGCCATCGAGCGCATTAAATCCAGACTTTGCTTAGAAGCGGTTGCTGCAGCGGAAAAGATCGAGGCCACCGAAGAGGATGTAGAAAATAAATTAAAAGACATCGCGTCCCAGTACCACATGGAAGTGGAAAAGTTAAAGGAAACGATGCAGGAGAGCGATAAGGAGCAGATCAAGAAGGATCTTGCAGTTGAGAAAGCGGCGCAGTTCCTTGTCGATCATGCCAAGGAAGTGAAGCAGAAAAAGGATAAGAAAGAAGCCGGTGAGGGAAAAGAGGCTTCTGCAGAAGAGAAGAAGGAGCAGGGTGCGGAATAAGGCGCACCGTTCCGGAAAGGATAGGTTCGTATTTATGAGTCTCATTCCTTATGTCATTGAGCAGACATCCAGAGGAGAACGCTCCTATGATATCTACTCCAGACTGTTAAAGGATCGTATTATTTTTCTTGGAGAAGAAGTCAATGCAAATTCGGCTGCCGTAGTCGTTGCACAGCTTCTTTTCCTGGAGGCGGAAGATCCTTCCAAGGACATTCACCTCTACATCAACAGCCCAGGAGGAGAGATCACCTCCGGAATGGCGATTTATGACACCATGCGCTATATTAAATGCGATGTTTCTACCATTTGCATCGGAATGGCTGCAAGCATGGGCGCTTTCCTTTTGGCGGGGGGCACCAAGGGCAAACGAATGGCTCTGCCGAATGCCGAGATCATGATTCATCAGCCCAGTGGAGGCTCGCAGGGACAGGCGACGGAAATCGAAATTGCCGCCAAACATATTTTAAGAACAAAAGAAAAGTTAAACCGCATTTTGTCCGATAATACAGGTAAGCCCTACGAAACCGTGGCGGCTGATACCGAGCGTGACAACTGGATGGACGCAGAGGAAGCCAAGGCGTACGGTCTTATTGATTCCGTGGTGGCGGCTCGTGTGGAAGCGGACAATAAGGACGGAGGAAGCAAGGAGTAACCTGCCTATCCATCTGAACAAGGGAGGTAAATGATCACGAATAAGATTACAGGCGAGATTCGTTGCTCTTTCTGCAACAAGACACAGGATCAGGTTCGTAAATTGATTGCCGGTCCGGGTGGTGTTTATATCTGTGATGAATGCGTGGACATTTGTGCTGACATCATCGAAGAAGAATTTGAGGACGAGAATGAGCCACAGCGGGAGGAACAGGAAATCCATCTGCTGAAACCGCAGGAGATCAAGGAATTTCTGGACGAATATGTCATTGGACAGGAAGAAGCCAAAAAGGTTCTTTCTGTGGCTGTCTATAATCATTATAAACGGGTGACGGTACCGGAGACAGATTCGCCGGATGATGTGGAACTGCAGAAAAGCAATATCATCATGATCGGGCCTACCGGCTCCGGTAAGACCTACTTGGCGCAGACGCTGGCGAAGATTATCAATGTGCCCTTTGCCATAGCAGACGCAACCACCTTGACGGAAGCAGGCTATGTCGGAGAAGACGTGGAGAATATTCTCTTAAAGCTGCTACAGGATGCGGACTACGATGTGGAGCGTGCGCAGTACGGTATTATCTATATTGACGAAATTGACAAGATCACCAAGAAGGGGGAGAACGTCTCCATTACCCGTGATGTCTCCGGTGAGGGGGTACAGCAGGCTCTCCTGAAGATCGTAGAGGGGACTGTTGCTTCCGTTCCTCCGCAAGGCGGCAGGAAGCATCCTCATCAGGAACTGATCCAGATCGACACCAGCAATATTCTGTTTATCTGCGGAGGAGCTTTTGACGGACTGGAGAAGATTGTGGAAGCCAGATTGGACCGTTCCGCAATCGGATTCAATGCGGAAATTGCAGATAAAACAGAGCGGGAGATCGGCGAGGTGATTAAGAAGGTTTCACCGCAGGATCTGGTCAAGTTCGGATTGATTCCGGAATTTGTCGGACGTGTGCCGATCACGGTAACACTGGAAGGCTTGTCGAGGGAGGCGCTGAAGCAGATTCTGGTGAAACCGAAGAATGCGCTGGTGAAGCAGTATCGGAAGCTCTTCGATTTCGATCATGTTTCCCTTCATTTTGAGGATGATGCCATTGATTTAATTGCCGAAGAAGCTTATGAGAGAAAGACGGGGGCAAGAGGTCTCCGCTCCATTATGGAAAAGACCATGATGGATGTGATGTATGAGATTCCGTCGGACGAAAATGTGACGGAATGCGTCATCACGAGAAGCGCGGTAGAAGGGGAGTCCAAACCGCTTCTCGTACGAAAGGGAGAAGCGCCGCGCATACAAAAAAGGGCAAGGTAGCTTTGGGATGAACGGATAGGCCGGGGAACAGGACGTTCTCCGGCTGTTCTTTTCATGTCGGAGTCAACCTCTAAAAAGGTGCCGTTCGTTCGTGGATGTCAAATACCTATGACGCCGCACAAGGAGTAAACAGGATATGGTGATAAAAAGTGCCGAATTGGAAACCGTTTGTGGAATCACCTCGCAGCTGCCATTCCACGAAGAGATGGAATTTGCCTTTGCCGGCAGGAGCAATGTGGGGAAGAGCTCGCTCATCAATGCACTGATGCAGAGAAAAAGCCTTGCAAGAACCTCTCAGACCCCCGGAAAAACGCAGACGATCAATTATTATAAGGTCAACGACCGCTTTTATTTTGTGGATCTGCCCGGATATGGCTATGCAAGGCATTCAAAGGAAGAGGTGGCCAAGTGGGGACCGATGATTGAGAATTATCTGCATACATCGCAGGTGTTGCAACTTCTCTTTCTGCTTGTGGATATCCGGCATGCGCCGACAGAACACGACTTGATGATGCGTGACTGGGCAAGAGGCAGAGATCTGCCACTGGTCGTCATTGCCACCAAGGCGGACAAGCTGAACAAGAGTGAAGGCAGGAAGAGACCGGTGGAACTGAGGAAGGAACTTGGGCTATATGACCATGAGGCGCTCATCCCGTTTTCCGCACTCAATAAGGCGGGGAGAGAAGAAATCTATGAACTTTTGGAAGAGCGCCTTGCAGAATCCGATGAGATATAGGAAAATGACAGCATCAGCGAAGTAACATCAGGTAGGCAGAACCAGTTACGAAACATCGGGTGAAACCGCATCGGCTGGGAGAGCATCAGGAAGGACGACAGGAGTTAAGACAGCGAGGAGGAAGACGGAAATGATGGATTTTATCAGAAGGATGAAGCAAAATATTGTGGCGGATGCGATCGTCTGCCTGGTGATCGGGGCGGTCATGCTCTTTTGGCCGGGGTTTTCGGCGGAGCTTCTTTGCACTGTCATTGCCTGGATGGTGATTCTGGTCGGCGCCTTTATGGTGATTGATTTTTTTGCCAAAAGAGAGGAAGGCTTTTACAGCGGGATGATCCTGGGCATTGGCGGGATTATCACGGTTTTCGGCATCATTCTTTTAACGCATGTAAACAGCTTCATTCTATTCATTCCGAAGATCTTCGGCATCGTGATTCTTGTGAGCGGCGTGATGAATCTGGCACAGGTCATCGCACTGGGAACCAGGAAGGATCGTTATTGGTACGTTCCTCTGATTTTTGCCCTGATTACGGTTCTGATTGGAGTGGTCTTTTTGACCAGATCGGGAATTGTGACCAGAACCTTTATCCGGATTATGGGAGTCTGCCTGATTTATAACGGAATTTCCGACCTCTGGACGATCATGAGAGTCTCCAAATACCTGAAAGAGGAGATGCAGGAGAAAAACGCAGTGGACACCACCTATCGGGAATAAGCCCTACGCATTGGTAGAAAGGCGCAGTGGACACCACCTATCGGGAATAAGCCCTACGCATTTGCAGAAAGGCGCAGTGGACGCCACCTATCGGAAGTAAAGCCCTGCGCATTTGCAGAAAGGCACTATGAGCAAGAAGAATCCAAACAAAAAGAAATCCCTTCTCGGCAGGCACATCCGGAGATTTCTCCTGATGCTGGTCGGATGGCTGATTTTGTTAAAAATTGCTTTTGCAGGAAAAATCGGCATCTCCGGCGTGGTCAGCCGCTCCATTGCAAGAGATATTGGCGGATATACCAATATCGCACTCTTCGGGGTGGATTCCAGAGAAAAAGAGCTGGAAAAGAGCACCCGGTCGGATACCATGATTATTGCGTCGATCAACAATCAAACGGGCGAAGTCAAAATGGTTTCCGTTTACCGGGACACCTATCTGGACGTGGGAAACGGCGTGTTTACCAAATGCAATGCGGCTTATGCCAAGGGCGGTCCGGAGCAGGCGATTGCCATGTTAAATTCCAATCTGGATCTGAACATTACCGACTTTGTGACAGTGGGTTTCGGAGGTCTGACGCAGGTGATCAATGACGTGGGCGGAATCACGTTGGATATTCAGCCGGAGGAAATCAGGCCGCTCAACGATTACCAGATCAGTATGGTCGGCACTTCTTCTGACGGGATCCACTTTACGGCGCAGGAAGGAAAGGACTATACGCCGATTACACAGGCGGGAGAGCAGCTTTGCAACGGACTGCAGGCAACCGCCTATTGCAGAATCCGCTACACGGCGGGGAATGATTTCAGGCGGACACAGAGACAGCGGACGGTCATCAATTTGACGGCACAGGCCATCAAAAAGGCGGGACCGCTGCGCTGGGTGCAGGTCGGCAATGATATTCGGGAATGGACCTATACTTCGCTGGACACCGGCGATATGTTAGGACTGATGACGAAGGCCATGCGGTATCACATCGGGGAAACGGCCGGCTTCCCTTTTCCGGACAAGGTGGCGACCGGCCATGTGGGGCGGAGCGGCTCTTGCGTAATCCCGGTGAATCTGGTGACCAATGTGCAGCAGCTACACGCTTTTTTATTCGGCGAGCAGAATTATACGCCGACGCAGACCGTGCAGAACAACAGTGCAAGGATTTCCAGAGATACGGGTCATTGAGATTTATCTTTTTTTTACAAAGAAATGCTTGTATTTGAAAAGCAAACTGTTATACTAGTAATAGAACATAGATAACAGTTTGCTTTTGTATGGGATCGGAGGAAGCTTATGAATATACAGAAATTTACACAGAAGTCCATCGAGGCGGTGAACGGATGTGAGAAGATAGCAATGGAGTACGGCAATCAGGAAATCGAGCAGGAGCATCTGCTCTACAGCTTATTGCAGGTAGAGGATTCCCTGATTCGGAAGCTTTTGGAGAAGATGGGCGTCGATACGGCTGCCTTTGAGAATCGTGTCCGGCAGGCATTAGAGAAGAGAACCAAGGTTTCGGGAGCAAAGCCCTATGTCGGGCAGTATTTGAACCAGGTGCTCACCGGAGCGGAGGACGAGGCAAAGGCACTGGGAGATGAATATGTCTCCGTGGAGCATCTCTTTTTGATGCTGCTCAAGAAGCCGAACCGGGAAGTGAAAGAGATTTTTGAAGAGTTCGGAATCACCAGATCCTCCTTCTTAGAGGCGCTGCGGAGCGTGAGAGGGAACCGCAATGTGACCAGCGATAATCCGGAAGCAACCTATGACACCTTGGAAAAATACGGCACGGAGCTGGTCGCCAAGGCCAAAAGCCAGAAGATGGATCCTGTGATCGGCAGAGATGAAGAGATTCGAAATGTGATTCGGATTCTCTCCAGAAAGACCAAGAACAATCCTGTTCTGATCGGAGAACCGGGAGTCGGTAAGACGGCAGTAGTAGAAGCGCTCGCTCAGAGAATTGCCAGGGGCGATGTGCCGGAACAGTTGAAGAATAAAAAGATTTTTTCACTGGACATGGGAGCTCTGGTCGCAGGTGCCAAATACAGGGGCGAATTTGAAGAGAGATTGAAAGCGGTACTCGAAGATGTGAGGCAGTCGGAGGGGGAGATCATCCTCTTCATTGACGAGTTGCATACCATTGTCGGCGCCGGTAAGACCGAGGGCAGCATGGATGCGGGAAATCTTCTGAAGCCGATGTTGGCGAGGGGAGAGCTGCACTGCATCGGCGCAACGACCCTGAATGAATACCGGCAGTATATTGAGAAGGACGCCGCTCTGGAAAGAAGATTTCAGCCGGTGATGGTGGATGAGCCGACGGTGGAAGATACCATTTCCATTCTGCGCGGTCTGAAGGAACGGTATGAGAACTACCATCATGTTGCCATTCAGGACAATGCATTGGTAGCGGCAGCGACGCTTTCCAACCGGTATATCACCGATCGTTTTTTGCCGGATAAAGCCATCGACCTGATGGATGAGGCTTGTGCCCTGATTAAGACGGAATTGAATTCCCAGCCGGCGGAAATGGATGAACTGGATCACCGGATTCGCCAGTTGGAAATCGAGGAGGCAGCGCTCAAAAAAGAGGACGATTCGCTCTCTGCAGAAAGATTGAAGAGTCTGCAAAAGGAACTGGCGGAAGCCAAGGAAGAATACAGCACGCTTCAGGCGCAGCTGCAAAATGAGAAAGAGCTGCTGGGCAGACAGTCTAAGTTGCGGGAGGAAATCGAGCAGACTAGGCGCGATGCCGAGGCGGCGGAGCAGAAGGGCGATTATAACAAGGCCGGCGAGTTAACCTACAGCAAGCTGCCGGAACTGCAAAAGGAACTGGAAGAGGAGATTGAGAAGGCGAAGGATAGAGATCTGACGTTAGCACATGACCGTGTGACGGAGGAGGAAATTGCCAAAATCGTCTCTCGCTGGACCGGAATCCCGGTCGCCAAGCTGACCGAGAGCGAGCGCAGCAAGACCCTGCATTTGGAGGAACTGCTGCATCAGAGGGTAATCGGTCAGGAAGAGGCGGTATCCAAGGTGGCGGAGGCCATCATGCGCTCCAAGGCGGGGATCAAAGATCCGGGCAAGCCGATCGGCTCCTTCCTCTTCCTCGGACCGACCGGTGTAGGAAAGACGGAGCTTGCCAAGTCGCTGGCTGCAGCGCTTTTTGACAACGAGAATAATATGGTTCGGATCGACATGAGTGAATACATGGAGAAATACTCCGTATCCCGCCTCATCGGTGCGGCACCGGGCTATGTCGGCTATGAAGAAGGCGGGCAGTTGACCGAGGCGGTGCGCAGAAAGCCATACTCCGTGGTGTTGTTTGACGAAATTGAAAAGGCGCATCCGGACGTATTCAACGTGCTTTTACAGGTGCTGGATGACGGCAGGGTGACTGATTCCCAGGGCAGGACGGTTGATTTTAAGAACACGATTCTGATTATGACGAGCAACATCGGCGCGCAGGCGCTGCTGTCCGGCATCCGTGAAGACGGAACGATCGCAGATGAGGCACAGAAGGAGACCATGGAGGAGTTGCGTGCGCACTTCCGTCCGGAATTCTTAAACCGTCTGGATGAGATTATTCTCTTCAAGCCCTTGACGAAGGAAAATATTTCAGGCATTGTAAATCTGCTGATTGCAGGCATCAATCGCAGATTGGCAGACCGTGAGATTCGGATCGAAATGACAGAAGAGGCCAAGCAGTATGTCGTGGATCATGCCTTTGATCCGAATTACGGAGCCAGACCGCTTCGAAGGTATCTGCAGAAATATGTAGAGACGCTGTCTGCGAAGCTGATTCTGGAAGATAAGGTAGAGCCCCATGATACGATCCGCTTTGTGGTGAAGGACGGGGAGCTTACGGCAGAGGCGGTGAAGGCAAAAGAAGTAGAATAAGCGTGTCTGTCCGTCTGAAAAGCGGGCAGGAAAATGAGAAAGAAAAATGGAAGAACTTTTCCATCAGAATCAGGCTGAGATCAAAAAGAAACTGAGAGAAAAGATCCGTGCACAGATCCGTACATTCTCTCCGGAGGAGAAGGCAAGGTCCGATGCACGGATCTTCCGTGCTGTTCTTAGCCTTCCCCTTTATCAACGGGCAAAGGTTATTTTCGTTTATGTGAGCCTGGACTGGGAAATCGATACCCGAGCGCTGATTCAGGATGCACTCTCTAGTGGAAAGACGGTGGCGGTGCCAAAGTGCCTGCCTGGCGGCAGGATGGAGGTCTACCGTCTGGACGATTTTCACCGGCTGAAGGCGCAGACGCTGGGAATTTTAGAACCGGAGGAGGACATGGAGCGAATGACCAAGGAGCAGTTAGAGCTTGCTCTGATTCCCTGCCTTTCCTGTACGAAGGACGGCATCCGACTCGGACAGGGTGGTGGATATTATGACCGGTTCCTTGCCGGTAAAAAACGACTTTTTAAACTTGCTCTGTGCAGGGAGAGTCTGTTGTCAAAGAATCTTCCTTGCGAAGCGCACGATATCCGGATGGATGCGGTTCTGACAGAAACCGCATACTTCAGTAGAAAGGAGCAGTCATGAAGAAGCGCAAAGGGAATGCAGAAACCGATATGACGGTGGGAAAACCTCTCCCGCTGATCCTCAAGTTCATGTTTCCTCTTTTCATCGGGAATGTCTTTCAGCAGATCTATAATATGGCGGATACCATCATTGTCGGCCGCTTCGTGGGAGAAAAGGCACTGGCTGCCGTCGGATCGACAGGAACGATTATGTTTCTGGTCCTGGGCTTCTCACAGGGGCTCACGACCGGTTTTACGGTGCTGACCAGCCAGTGTTACGGAGCCAGGGATATGGACCGCCTCAAGCACAGTGTGGCAAACGGAATCCTGTTGTCCGCCTTTGTATCGCTTGTGGTAACGCTGCTGTCCACCTGGTCGATGAGCAGCATTCTGCATGTCATGAACACGCCGGCGGATATTTATCAGGATGCCTGGACCTATATCACGATTATCTGTGCCGGAAGCGCAGTCAGCATCTATTACAACCTGCTCTCTTCCTACCTGCGGGCAGTCGGCAACAGTGAGGTGCCTCTTCTCTTTCTGGTTTTCTCCGCCTGCCTGAACGTGGTGCTGGATCTGGTGCTGATTATCAATGCGCACATGGGGACGGCAGGAGCTGCCGTTGCAACCGTGATCTCTCAAGGGGTATCCGCCGTCCTCTGTGCCGTTTATATTTTTGTAAAAATACCGATGCTCCGCCCGAAGGCAAAAGACTGGTATCTGAGCGCACAGGATACGAGGCATCAGTTGATCGTAGGACTTCCGATGGCACTGCAATTTGCCATCACGGCATCCGGCACCATGATCATGCAAAGCGCCATCAATCTCTTCGGCTCCGTGGCGGTGGCGGCATTTACAGCAGCCTCGAAATTGCAGAATCTGGTGATGCAGGGGATGATTTCCATGGGACAGGCAATGGCAACCTTCTGCGGACAGAATTATGGAAAAGGAGACGATGAGAGGATCCGGAAGGGAACCAGACAGGCAGTCCTTGCGCTGGTTGTGTATTCCTTCGTGGCCGGAACCCTCATGCTGATCGGAGTGGAAACCCTGATGGGATTTTTCTTTACCAAGGGGACGAATCTGTCCGCCATGCTTCCTTTTGCGCGTACCTACGCCAGACACTGCGTCATGTTCTACATCCCCCTCAGTCTGATCTTTGTATATCGCAATGCCATGCAGGGCTGCGGATTCGGGCTTTTGCCCATGCTGGGAGGGGGAATGGAGCTGGTCTCGAGACTGTTTATGGCCGTTCTCTCGATGCACATGAACAGCTACTCCGCTGCCTGTTTCTGCGATCCCTTTGCCTGGCTGACAACCGGAATTTATTCGGTGATCGCCTGGCTCTTTGTCAGTAAAAAAGTAAGAGAGAGACTGGGAAGGAAGGCATCCTAGAAGAGAGCGTCATATCGTTTGGATATTTGTGATAAAATGATACGAGTGTCAAAGGATCCGGATTCGATGCGAACCTGTTTGCAGGGGGATTTTGGAGCGTTTGATGCAGCGAAAGTAATTTTAGAGAAGGCAGGGGAAAGATGAGCGAACAAACGGAGAGTAGGAGAGAGGAAGCGGTCAGAAAACTGGTGCGGTATGGAATCCGCCGGAAACTGATCGGCAGGGAGGATGCAGGATATGCGGCAAACAGGCTCTTTGATATTCTGAGGGTGGAGCCGTCTGTTTCTTTTCGTTTTGAGGAAAAAGAAGAGGCACGGACAAAGGAGGAAGCGGAATCACTGGATGAGATTTTAGGAATTCTGCTGGACGATGCGATCTGCCGCGGTATCATCGAAGAGAGCATTACCGACCGGGATCTGTTGGATACCAGACTCATGGAGGTACTCACACCCAGACCTTCAGAGGTGATTGAAACCTTCTGGGAGAAGTATGAGGACGATCCGGAGGATGCCACAGATTACTTTTACCGGCTGGCAGGAGATACGAATTACATCCGGACGGAGAGGGTCGCAAAGGACCAGAAGTGGGTCGTTTCGACCCAATACGGGAATCTGGATATGACGATCAATTTGTCCAAGCCGGAAAAAGATCCGAAAGCGATTGCAGCGGCTAAGAACCGTGCTTGTGCA
>ERZ772910.1577-NODE-1577-length-11374-cov-3.954413_pt1 | contig 11374 bp, 10 predicted proteins | sample MGYA00511357_ERZ772910 | MGnify/ENA primary metagenome ERZ772910 (study PRJEB29015, sample SAMEA2738096) | human oral metagenome | biome: human oral; feature: human-associated habitat; material: saliva | place: China | collected 2193 ...
ATTAAACGACCACTCTTTATTGATGGTGTCATCTTATTTATTGTTTGGATTTTACAGTCTGACTTTGGATCGATGGCAGTTATCTTTGTGATTATTTGTGTATGTTTCTTGGTTCCAAATCATCCACAATTAAGAGGTTATCAAAGAGTATTAACAATCCTATTCTATGGTTCCGTTATCTTAGGATTCTATATCTTATCACCATCTGGAGAGCATCTTATCTCAAAGATGACATTCCTAAAGACATATCAGATTAAGCGTTTCATATCTGCGATTAATCCATTTATGGACCAATATGGTACTGGTTATCAGTTGATTAGTGGTTTGATTTCCTTTGCGACAGGCGGATGGTTTGGTAAGGGTCTTGGTAATTCTGTACGTAAGTATACAAACTTTCCGGCTGCTAGTACGGACTATATCCTCGCTATCGTAGTCGAGGAACTTGGCTTTGTAGGCTTTATTGGCTTACTTGCTGTCTATGGATTTATAATCTTTGTTTTATTACGCTATGCTTTAAAGATGCGCAGCGAGAAGGGACGTATTATCCTTGTTGGCACAGCGATGTATTTCTTGGTACATATGTTCTTTAATATCGGTGGTGTTACAGGATTAATCCCTCTAACAGGCGTACCGCTATTGATGGTATCTGCTGGTGGTTCTTCTACGATGTCTATCATGGCTTGTGTTGGTATTTCTCAAGCAGTGATTGCCTCTTATAAACGAGGTGAGATTCGATGAGAATTATCGCTGGTGAATATCGTTCACGTAAGATAGAAACACGTTCTGGCAATGAGACGAGACCTACATTAGATAAAGTTAGAGAAGCTGTTTTTTCATCCCTAGGAGGGATGTTTGATGGTGGTATGGTATTAGATCTTTATGCTGGTAGTGGTGCTAATGGTTTAGAAGCACTATCTCGTGGATTTGATTATGCGGTGTTTGCGGATATCTCGAAAGATGCAATTCATATCATCCGTAAGAATATAGAATCATTACGTTGTCAAGAGAAGACAAAAGTCTTACATATGCCGGATAAGAAGGTACTATCACTTTTAAAGACAGAAGGATTACGTTTTGATTTGGTATATCTAGATCCTCCGTATGCAGGACAACACAATGATGAGATTCTAGAATACTTATATGCAAACAAAATGATTACGGATCGTGGTGTAGTTGTGATTGAATCCGCAAAAGAAGATGAATTTAAAAAAGAGTTTGGCTCTTTAAAACCATATAAAGAAGCAACCTATGGTATTACCCGTATTACTTATTATCGAAATGAGGTGGAAGGATGAAGGCTTGTTATCCAGGAACATTTGATCCAATTACAAACGGTCATTTGGATATTATTGAGCGTGCATCACGTTTGTTTGATGAAGTTGTTGTATTGATTATGGTTAATCCACGTAAGACTTGCTTGTTCAATAGTGAAGAAAGAAAACAGATGGTTATCGATAGTTTGAAGTCCATTGGTAACCCGCAGAATGTGACTGTCATGATTGGTTCTGGTTTAACCGTAGAGTTTGCTCGTAAGATTGGAGCTGCTGTCATTATTCGTGGTATTCGTGCTGTCAGTGATTATGAATATGAACTTGGACAAGCAACTGCGAATATGATGTTGGCACATGAGATTGAAACAGCATTCCTGATTGCCAAACCACAATATTCATTTCTATCTTCCTCTGTATGTAAAGAGATTGCCCTCAATGGAGGGGACTTGTTAAATCTAGTACCTCCGCAAGTAGAAGGTCCTCTCAAAGAAAAGATGGCTAAAGTAGCTGAAAACTTAAAGGCTGCACAGGGGCAGATATGATACGTTGGGGAATTATTGGCGCTGGGAAAATTGCCCAGCGTTTTGTAAAGAGTCTAGCACATGAATCAAATAGTGAACTTTATGCCGTTAGTTGTCGTACACTTGCAAAAGCACAACAGTTTGCGGATACATATCATGCGCTAAAAGCGTATGGATCCTATGAAGAACTTTTACAAGATCCAAATGTAGATGCAGTATATATTACCTTGCCACATGGCTATCATTATATATGGTCAATCAAAGCCATCAAAGCAGGCAAGGCAGTACTGGTTGAAAAACCAGCAGGTATAAATGCTTTTGAGATTGAGGGAATCATGGAAGTATTAAAACAACATCCAGTATTATGGATGGAAGCCATGAAGCCTCGATTTACACCACTGTATCAAAAGATACAGAAGCTGATTGAAGAAGGTACTATTGGAGATATTCAGGAAATTCATACCATACTCAATTCTAAACAACCACAAGAAGTCATTGAGAATAGTTACCTAAGTAATCCAGTATATGGAGGAGCTCTTCTAGACTGTGGCTGTTATTGTGCAACATGGATTACAGAATATACCAAAGGTAAGTTACGTATCGATCACATCGATGTAGACTTACAGGATGGATATGACTTACATACAAAGGTACAGATGCATATAGGTAATACACTAGTCACTTTAGAAACCGCAATCAATCAACCAGAAAAGAAAGAAGTATTGATTAAGGGTACAAGGGGTGAAATCCGAATTCAAGATTTGCATAGACCTACAAGTGCAGAACTAAAGATTGAAGACAAAGTAGAAGTTATTGATTGTCCATATAAAGTAGATGACTTCTATGGCGAGATATCCCACTTTGTAAACTTACTTGAAAATGGGAAACATAGCTCTCCAATTATGCCTATCCAAAGTAGTTTAGAAACTGCTATGTTATTAGATCGTATTAAGGATGCGATGACACCTAATCCGATTGAAATATAATAGGAAAGGAAAAACATGAAACTGGAAGAATATTTGCATCAATATGTACGAATCACAAACGATGAAGGTTATTCTTTTGATGGATATGTAGCAGAGTTCTTTCGAGACGAAGATAATGAAGATGGTATCGATAGTATCGGTGTATCAAAGGATGCTGAACATCTTGGTGGAATAGAGATTAGTGAGAATAATATAGTATTTATACAGATAATTAAATGATGAATATTCTTGTTTAGAGCACTAAAAAATAAGATGATATATAAGGCCGAAAATTTTCGGTCTTTTTTATTATAGGAAAACGAAGTTTCCTATAAAAACCATACGCTATGCGTATGAGAAGGGAAAAGCTTAAGCGATGAAAAAAGCCTCCGTATATAATTGAATAAGGCTGACAACCGAAATTCAAAATATAAGGAGGAGATATCAATGGCAACAAAGCCAAATGACGATTCAAGTTTATCACATACGAGATGGAACTGTAAGTATCATATTGTGTTCATACCAAAGTACAGAAGAAAGGCAATTTACGGAAAATTAAGAGCAGATATAGGAGGAATATTGAGACAGTTATGTGCATATAAAGATGTAGAAATTATAGAAGCACATGCGATGAGGGATCATATACATATGTTGGTAAAGATACCACCGAAGATAGCTGTATCAAGTTTCATGGGATACTTGAAAGGCAAATCATCGTTGATGATATTTGAGAAACATGCAAATTTAAAATATAAATATGGCAATCGAAACTTTTGGGCGAAAGGTTACTATGTAAGTACGGTAGGACTGAATACGAAGGTAGTAGAAGAATATATCCGAAATCAAGAAAAAGAAGATATGATACAGGATAATCTAAGTAAAAAAGAATACGTAGACCCTTTTAAAGGGTAGGCCATAGTGTGCAAACACGGTTGTCAGTCTTTTACACAAGACCCTTAAGGGTCGAAGTGTGGTAAAGGCCCTTATAGGGTAGCCTAAAAACCGCACGTTATACGTGCGGATTGTTATTAAAATTTAGCACTAAACTGTTGACAGTGCTAAAGTGTTGGTATACTATATTAGCAGACATTGAAAAAGAGTGCTAAAAAGGAGGTGCTGGAGATGTTGACACCAAGACGAATAGAAATCTTCAAGGCAATTGTCGATGAGTATATTCGTACGGCGGAACCAGTTGGTTCTCGTACATTGCAAGAACAGTATGACTTACCATATTCCAGTGCGACCATCCGTAATGATATGCAAGTCTTAGAGGAAATGGGTTATCTGGAAAAGACACATACTTCCAGTGGACGCATTCCTAGTACGATGGGATATAAGTTCTATTGTGAGAACTTATTGAACATGACTGCTGGCATTGATAAACGTATGGAACTCGCAATTCGTAATGCATTTGATGTGTCAAGCATGAACATTGAGGAGGCAGTTCATCAAAGCTGTGAAATTCTCAGTGAGATGACAAATATGACAGCTGGTGCAATCGGACCAGATTCCAATACGCAATGTCTAGAACATATTAAATTGTTCCCGATTGATACGCGTAATGCGGTATGTGTATTTATCACAAATACAGGACATACCGAAACAAAGAACTTCCACTTTGAAGATGATGTACCATTCAAAGATTTGGAAGCTTGTACAGATATCTTAAACAAGAGATTACAGGGTGTTCCACTTGCGGAAGTACCTGGTCGTATGGAAGATATCAAACCTGATTTATGTAGTGTTGTACATCGCCACGATCTTCTCTTTACAGCGTTTGTTAGAGCGTTTGTGAAGTTTGCTAGTGAGAGTATTTACTTCTCTGGAAAAGATCGTGTATTATATCAACCTGAATTTGAAGATATCAACAAGTTAAAGCAATTGATGTTGATGTTTGATGATACGAAGGTATGGCGTGGATTAGATTCCAGTGAAAATGCTGTTGCGGTTACTACGACAAAGGGCGCACAGTTAACTTGGTATAACGATTTAGCAGTTGTACGTTCCAAGTTCCATGTTAATGATACGGAAAGTGGAGAATTGATGGTTGTTGGACCAAGCAGAATGAATTATGAAAAAGTCGTAAATCTAATTGATTATGCGGCACGTTTGATTGAGAAGATGTATAACTCAGGAGGTGAAAGTGGTAATGAGTGAAGATATCAAGAAGACAGAAACTGAAGTTGAAGAAGTAGTTGAAACTGAAACTCCTGAAGTAGTAGAAGAAGTGGATGAAGTTACAACACTTCAAAAAAAGATTACAGAGTTAAACGAGCAGGTAAATATTCTTAAAAACGAATATGCAAAAGCGTATGCAGATACAGAGAATACAAGAAAACGTCTACAGGCTGATTTTGATAGCCGTACAAAGTTTATGATGAAAAACTTTGCATTAGAGTTATTACCTGTATTAGATAGTTGCGAAAGAGCGTTAGCTCAAGCAACATCCGATGAAGCATATCGTAAGGGTGTCGAAATGATTTATGGACAACTACAGAATGCTTTAAGTAAAGAAGGTATTACAGAAATCGATGCATTGAACCAACCATTTGATGGTAATTGGCATCAAGCATTGATGACAGAAGCAAGAGAAAATGTCGAACCTGGAACTGTAATTGAAGTATTACAGAAGGGTTATCGTATAAAGGACCGTCTGCTAAGAGCAGCAATGGTCAAGGTTAGTGAATAACTAGGAGGAAGATAAACATGAGCAAGATTATTGGTATTGACTTAGGAACAACAAATAGCTGCGTATCCGTTATGGAAGGCGGCGAAGCAAAAGTAATTCCAAATCCAGAAGGAAATCGTACAACACCATCTGTAGTAGCATTTAAGAATGGTGAACGTATTGTTGGTGATGCGGCAAAGCGTCAATTAATTACAAACAAAGATACAGTATATTCTGTTAAGCGTTTAATGGGTACAAATGAAAAAGTAACATTAGAAGGTAAGGAATATACACCACAGGAAATTTCAGCAATGATTCTTTCATATTTAAAGAGCTATGCAGAAGCTTACTTAGGTGAGAAGGTAGAAAAGGCTGTTATTACAGTACCTGCATACTTCAACGATGCACAGCGTCAAGCAACAAAGGATGCTGGTAAGATCGCTGGTTTGGATGTAGTACGTATTATTAACGAGCCAACTGCTTCTGCACTTGCATTTGGTTCCGATAAAGAAACATCTAAGGAACAAAAGATTTTAGTATATGACTTAGGTGGTGGTACATTCGACGTATCTATCTTGGATATTGCGGATGGTACATTTGAAGTATTATCTACAAATGGTGATACACACTTAGGTGGTGACGACTTCGATGAAGCTATCATCAACTGGTTAGCAGATAACTTCAAGCGTGAAAATAACATTGATTTAAGACAAGATAAGATGGCTTTACAGAGATTAAAGGAAGCTGCTGAAAAGGCTAAGAAGGACTTATCTGGTATGGTACAGACACAGATCTCCTTACCATTTATCTCCGCTGGTCCTGCAGGTCCATTACACTTAGAAGCTACATTAACACGTGCACAGTTTAATGAAATGACAAAGGGACTTGTTGAAAGAACATTGATTCCAGTTCGTCAAGCATTAAAGGATGCAGGTCTAACAGCAAACGATATTAATCAGGTATTACTTGTAGGTGGTTCTACACGTATTCCAGCTGTTCAAGAAGCAGTTAAGAAGGAATTAGGTAAGGAACCTAACAAGTCTGTTAACCCAGATGAATGCGTATCTTTAGGTGCTGCTATTCAGGGTGGTGTTATCGCTGGTGATGTTAAGGACGTATTATTACTTGACGTTACTCCACTTTCATTAGGTATTGAAACAATGGGTGGTGTTATGACAGTTCTTATCCCACGTAACACAACAATCCCAACAAGTAAGTCACAGATTTTCTCAACAGCTGCAGATAACCAGCCAGCTGTAGATATCCATGTATTACAGGGTGAAAGACCAATGGCACAGGATAACAAGACACTTGGTAACTTCCAGTTAGATGGTATTGCCCCAGCAAGACGTGGTGTTCCACAGATTGAAGTAACATTCGATATTGACGTAAACGGTATTGTACACGTTACTGCAGTTGATAAGGCAACAAGTAAGAAGCAATCTATTACGATTACAAACTCTTCTGGTTTAAGTGAGGAAGAAATTGACCGCATGGTTAAGGAAGCTGAAGATCATAAGGCAGAAGATGACAAGCGTAAAGAAGAAATCGAGACAAAGAATCGTGCTGAAGCTTTCATTCACCAGATTGATGAAACATTGCAGAATGAAAATGCAAATGTAACTGAAGAACAGAAGGCTGAAGTGAAGAAGTTACGTGATGAATTACAGGAAGCTATCGACAAGAATGATACAGAAAGCTTAAAGACTAAGTTAGATGCTCTTGAAAAGGCAGCGAATGACATGGCTCAGGCAATGTATCAAAGCCAGGCAGGACAACAGGCTGCTGGTGATACTGCAGGTAATTCAACAAGCGCAAACGACGATGTTGTTGACGCAGACTTCCAAGAAAAGAAGTAAAGTTTGAAAGGAATGCGGGGCTTGTTTCCGCATTCTTTTAAGAGAAGAAAGGGCTAAAAGATATGGCTGAAAAAAGAGATTATTATGAGGTGTTAGGAATATCCAAAGGAGCAAGCGATGCGGAAATTAAAAAAGCCTATCGTTCGTTAGCCAAAAAATACCACCCAGATGTAAATAAGGAAGCAGGTGCGGAAGCCAAGTTTAAAGAAATCAATGAAGCTTACGAAGTATTAAGTGATCCACAAAAGCGTCAGACATATGATCAGTTTGGCTTTGCGGGAATGGATGGTTCTCAAGCAGGTGGAGGCTTCGGTGGTTTTGGCGGTGGATTTAACGCTGGTGGATTTGATGATCTCAACGATATCTTCTCCTCATTCTTCGGTGGAGGTATGGGTGGATTCAGCACTGGATCACGTCGTTCCAGTAATGGACCACGCAAGGGTGAAGACCGCTACATGCGCATGAATATCTCATTTATGGACGCATGTTTTGGTAAAACTGAGACCATCAACCTAACAGTTGAAGAACAATGTGACCAATGTCATGGTTCGGGTGCAGCTTCTCCAAGTGATGTAGAAACCTGTCCAACATGTCATGGTTCTGGTAGCGTTGTGACACAACAACGTACAGCGTTTGGTGTATTCCAATCACAGAGCGTATGTCCTGACTGTCGTGGTACTGGTAAGAAGATTCGTAAAGCATGTCCAAAATGTGGTGGAACAGGTTACGAAAAGAAGCGCATTAGCGTAGATGTAAAGATTCCTGCAGGTATTCAAACAGGACAGCAGTTACGTGTATCCGGTAAAGGTGAACGTGGCTACAATGGTGGGCCAAATGGTGACTTATACCTAGAGATTAATGTATTACCACACGAGAGTTTTGAGCGTGATGGCAAAGACATCTACCTTGATATTCCAGTCAGTGCAGTTGATGCGACATTGGGTGTTAGTGTAGATGTACCTACAATCCATGGCGATGTTACGATGAAGATTCCAGCCGGAACTCAAGATGGTACAAGAATGCGTCTAAAGGGTAAGGGTACTGTAGATCTTCATGGTGGTAGAGATGGTGACCAGATTGTTACGGTACGCGTTACTGTAGAAAAATCACTATCACGTAAAGAACGTGAACTATACGAACAGTTACGAGAGTTACAAAATTCCAGTAAAGGTGAAACGGCCTGGGACAAGTTTAAGAAGAAATTCATGTAAGTAACAGGCATCACCTATCAAAGGAGGTGTTACGATGAACATTGAGCAGATGACAGAAATCCTGCAAAATATCATCATGCAAGCAGTACAGCTTGCACAAGAAAAACAAAGTCCTGATATTAAGCCTGAGCATATCCTCTATGCAATGGTCAATGACGATAGCCTAGAGGGTATTTGGCAAAGGTTACATATCAGTCAAGAAGAATTAAGAAGTTTCATCGAACAAGCACTAACAAGAATTCCAACAGTCAGTGGTTCTACACAACCACAGCTATCAAATGATGTCATGCAAGCATATAACTATGCATTAAAACGCATGCAGAAACAAAACGATAGCTACATGAGTACTGTTACATTCTTACTTGGCTTGTTTGATACAAAGGCTACAATTATCGAGCAAATCAAACAACAGTTTCATATCACAACACGTGATATTGAAAAAGCAGAAGAAGAAAGAAGAGGAGGGATGACGATGGATGAAAAGACCAATGAAAGTCAACTCGATGCATTAAGCAAATACGGACATGATCTTGTCAAAGAAGTAAAAGACGGAAAGATTGATCCAGTCATCGGAAGAGATGAAGAGATTCGTAGAGTTATTGAGATTCTTTCACGTAAGACAAAAAACAATCCAGTCCTCATTGGTGAACCTGGTGTAGGTAAGACCGCAATCGTAGAAGGTCTTGCATGGCGTATTATGCAAGGGGATGTACCACTTGGACTCAAAGATAAGAAGTTAATTGAACTTGATATGGGTGCACTGATTGCTGGTGCGAAATATCGTGGTGAATTTGAAGAACGCTTAAAGGGTGTACTTAAGCAGGTACAACAGGCAGATGGTGGCATTATCTTATTCATTGATGAGATTCATAATCTTGTTGGTGCAGGTAAGACAGAAGGCTCCATGGATGCCGCAAACCTATTAAAGCCAATGCTAGCTAGAGGTGAACTCAAGTGTATTGGTGCGACTACATTCGATGAATATCGTAAGTACATCGAAAAGGATAGAGCTTTAGAGCGTCGTTTCCAGAAGATTATGGTACAAGAGCCATCTGTAGAAGATACAATTAGTATCTTACGTGGACTCAAAGACCGCTTTGAATCACACCATGGCGTACGTATCAAAGATGAGGCAATTATCGCAGCCGCAACACTATCTAATCGATACATTACAGATCGTTTCTTACCAGATAAGGCAATCGATTTAATCGATGAAGCTTGTGCAACGATTCGTGTAGAAATGGATTCCATGCCTGCAGAGTTAGATGAACTCTCTAGACGTATTATGACTTTACAGATTGAGGAAACTTCTCTCAAGGAAGAAACAGATCCTAAGGCCAAAGATCGTTTAGAAGAAATCCGTAAGGAACTAGCAGATCTTAAGGAAGAACAGACTACAAAACTCTCTAAGTGGCAAGCTGAAAAGAGCGAAGCAGATGCTATCAAGAACTATAAAGAAGAACTTGAGAAGGCTAAGCTTGCGTTAACACAAGCAGAAAACGCAGCCAACTATGAAACAGCTGCGAAGCTTAAATACGAAACGATTCCAAATCTAGAAAAGAAGATTAACGAAGCAGATGTTGAAAAATCAGATGCGATGGTACATCAGATTGTTGATGAAGATATGATTGCGAAGATTGTATCACAATGGACACACATTGAAGTATCACGTTTGATGAGTACAGAAAGACAGAAGATTCTACATCTTCCAGAAGCACTCGCAAAACGTGTTATCGGACAACCGGAAGCTTTACGTCTCGTATCGGACGCAATTATGCGTTCAAAGGCAAATATCCAAGATGAAAATCGTCCATTAGGTTCCTTTATGTTCCTAGGTCCAACAGGTGTTGGTAAGACAGAAGTTGCTAAGGCATTAGCACAACAGTTATTCGATGATGAATCTAAGATAGTACGTATCGATATGTCTGAATATATGGAGAAGTTCTCTGTATCTAGACTTGTTGGTGCGCCTCCAGGATATGTTGGATATGAAGAGGGTGGACAGTTAACAGAAGCAGTACGTCGTTCACCATACTCAATCGTGCTATTAGATGAAATCGAAAAAGCACATCCAGATGTATTCAATATCCTATTACAGATTTTGGATGATGGACGTATTACAGACTCTAAGGGTGTAACAGTAGATTTCAAGAATACGATTATCATTATGACAAGTAACTTAGGTAGTCAATATGCCTTCGATGATGACCCAGAACATCGTGAAGAGCACTACATGAGTGAAGTGCACAAGTTCTTTAAACCAGAGTTTATCAACCGTGTTGATGAAATCATCGTCTTTAATGCATTGGGTAATGATGTATTAGCACAGATTGCCGAGAAGTTCTTAGCACAGTTACGCAATCGTTTGAAAGACCGTGATATTAATCTTACTGTTAGTGATAGTGCAATGAAGCGTATCATTGCTTGTGGTGTAGATCCACTTTACGGTGCTAGACCAATGAAACGTCATATTCAACGTGAAATTGAGACAGCAGTTGCCAAGGTGATTCTAGAAAACCCAGATATTAACGGTAAGACAATTCACGTCGATGCAAACGATGAGAAGTATATCGTTACTGTGAAATAAATAGTGGAGAATACTAATTTGAATTGGTTAGTATTCTCTTTTTATATTGTCATTGATTAACCAAAATATGGTATAACTGAACTAAACTATTTATAAAAATTACCTAGGAGGACCAAGTATGAAAAGGCTGATTAAACTGATTGGAATTATTCTTACCATAATAGGATTAATAGTATTCATCAGTTTTGTAAATCATAAGATAAAACTAAAAGATGAGGATTCCTTATTTAAGACAAACGGAAAGATTGTTGAAGTTAATGGACATCATATGAATGTTTATCTTTCAGGTAAT
>ERZ772910.1579-NODE-1579-length-11365-cov-3.161715_pt1 | contig 11365 bp, 12 predicted proteins | sample MGYA00511357_ERZ772910 | MGnify/ENA primary metagenome ERZ772910 (study PRJEB29015, sample SAMEA2738096) | human oral metagenome | biome: human oral; feature: human-associated habitat; material: saliva | place: China | collected 2193 ...
CTATACCAACACGAAAGACGCCGACGGAAACCTCGTGAAAAAAATCACCGAGAATCCCGCAGAGGCTAATAACATCGCCTATAAGCACGCGGAGCCCACCGTTACCGGAGGCCTCTCGAATACGCTTTCCTATAAGTGGTTTGACCTTAACTTCATGATCACTTATCAGTTTGGCGGCTATTCCTACGATACCTGGGCACAGAAGGTGGAGCACGGAGGAAAAGACCTCGAGGCAAACATCCCCACTTACTATCTAAACAACTGGAAGCAGCCGGGCGATATCTCGCAATACGAACGGTTCATAGAGGCGCCTGAGGTGTCTATGGGTAAGTTCTCCAACACTCGAAGAGTGCACAGCACCGACTTCATCAGGCTCAAAAACCTTACCTTCGGCTTCACCATGCCGAAAGCCTGGACAAAGCCGCTGGGCATCAGCAAGGTTCGCCTTTATGTAGCGGGCAACAACCTGCTCATCCGAGCACGCTACGACTATTACGATCCGGAAGCCGTAAGCGGCGGAACAGCCGGCTGGGGAACTCCTCCACTAAAGACGATCACCTTCGGATTAAATGTCAACTTCTAACCTTTAAATTATCAGACAATGAAAATTCATCAATATATGGTCCTTGGAGCGTTGCTGTTTACCATGAGTTCCTGCGGCAACGACTGGCTCAACCTGGAACCCTCGACATCCATGCCTACTGACAAGGCTATTCAGGAACTAAGTGATGTAAAGTTCACCTTGAATGGTGTATACAATGTCATGCAGAACGCCCATGCCTATTCGGGACGTCTCGTCTACTACGGAGACGCTACCGGAGACGACATGCAGGCTGTCAGCGTCACGAAGCGTACCGGCAACTATTATCTCTTCAATTTCACGAAAGACAACTCGCCGACCACCTTCTGGTCGTATCCCTATGGTCTGATTGCCACCTGTAACCTCGCGCTTGACAAGATTGACAATATCAATACCTAATTCCGGATCGATAACCTGCTCTAGATTTTCAAGAATACGGTTTTTAATTTGTTCGATTTCTTCTGTCGTATAACTCATTCTTCACTCCTTCTTCACTTAGCTCAAGCTGATGAAGAATTTTTTGGTTTGGGACCAGTCTCTACATTCAACTAGTCCTTCATAAGATTTTCCTAACCGGCCTCGCTTTTAAATTTCTTAGCTCGGGTTGGACCAGGGTCGCTTTTGCATGTCTAGGCGACCGTTAAAAAGATCCACAGGATCTACACCACTCTCTTGTTTTTGGGTGGCCGTTAAAAAGATCCACAGGATCTAGACCACTCTCTTGTTTTTGGGTGGCCGTTAAAAAGATCCACAGGATCTTTTTAATCCTCAATAAAATCTCGTAATGGTTTGCTTCTGCTTGGGTGGCGGAGTTTGCGGAGGGCTTTGGCTTCGATTTGACGGATCCGTTCACGGGTCACGTTGAAGACTTTCCCCACATCTTCCAAGGTCCGCATTTTTCCATCATCGAGACCAAAACGAAGACGCAAAACATTTTCTTCACGGTCTGTCAGGGTATCAAGAACTTCATCCAATTGTTCACGTAGAACCACACGTGTAGTGTAGTCTACTGGATTTTCAATCACTTCATCTTCGATAAAATCGCCCAAATGGCTATCGTCCTCTTCACCGATTGGGGTTTCAAGAGAAACGGGTTCTTGGGCAATCTTCAAGATTTCACGCACTTTGTCTGGCGTCATATCCATGCGTTCAGCAATTTGTTCCGGTGTTGGATCTTGTCCCAATTCTTGCAAGAGATTGCGTTGTTCACGAACCAACTTGTTAATGGTTTCCACCATGTGAACAGGAATCCGAATGGTACGCGCTTGGTCTGCAATAGCACGAGTGATGGCCTGACGGATCCACCATGTAGCATAAGTGGAGAACTTGAACCCTTTGGTATAGTCAAACTTATCAACGGCCTTCATCAAGCCCATGTTTCCTTCTTGGATCAAATCCAAGAATTGCATCCCACGACCAACGTAACGTTTCGCAATGGATACAACCAAACGAAGGTTGGCTTCTGCTAGACGTTGCTTAGCTTCCAAGTCACCTTGTTCCACCAAGATAGCCAATTCTTGTTCTTCTTCATTGGTCAAAAGAGGAACAACCCCAATTTCTTTCAAGTACATCCGTACTGGGTCATTGACCTTAGCAGAGTTGCTTCCAAGCAATTCTTCATCTGACAATTCTGGCTCTTCTTCATTGTTCAACACACGCGCACTTGGGTTGCCATCTTTATCAGTGATCGAAATCCCTGCATCTTGAATCCGTTGCAAAAGATCTTCAATCCCATCTGCATCTAGCGTGAATGGAATAACCAATTGGTCATTAATTTCATCATCTGTTGCAGTTCCGCTTTTCTTGTGGCTGCGAATAAATTCTGCAATTTGAACGTCCAATGTTGTAATATCTTTTTGTTCTTTAGCCATTCCTACTCCATTCTTCTTTTTTGAGCGATCAAGCGCTCGAGTTCCAATAAAGCTTTTTCCGCATCCCCTATCGAGGAAGCTTCCTTCACTTTATTTCCAATTTGTTGACTTTCTTTGCGAAGAAGCTCACGATTCCTTGTTTCTTCTACTTCTTCTAACTCACCATCTGCTATCTCATCTGGTAAATCTTCTTCTAACATGCGGTACCAGGCGTGCTGGACCCCTTCAGGCTGCTCGGATAGATCCTGAGAGGTGACTTCTCCATTTTGACAGAGCAATTGATACAAGATCTGTAACTCCGGCGTGTCGAAGGCAAAATCAGGTCGCAACCGGTAATCATTGAGCACCATTGGAAAATCTTTCATCCTACTTAACAAATGATTTTCCGCCTTGATCAAGCGCGTCATCCCACGATTCGGCAAGAGCTCCACTGAAAAATGCGATGTTTTAGATCGTCCACCACTTTGAGCCTCCTGCCGTTGTTGCAAACGACTATTATTGACAATCTGCTCAATCTGCAAGTAATCAAAGTCCGGCAATAAATCGGCCAACTTATAAATATAGGTGTTTTGCGCTGTAATAGAACGCGTCTGGGCGATCATCGGTGCCAGCTTCTCGACAAACTCAATCTGTGCCTGTAAGTTCTCAATATACTGGGGTTTCCAGTAGTGCATCAAGAATTCAACCTTACTGATCCGAGAATTCTCCAAGAGGGTAGCTAGATCTTCTGGGGACGTCTTTTTGAGGTACTCATCGGGGTCCATCTGATCAGGGATACGGACGATCTCCAACTCCAGATCCTGCAAGACATCCAAGGCCTTAGCGGTTGCTTCAAGTCCCGCCTTATCCCCATCATAGGTCAAAATGACCTTTTTGGTAAAATGAGACAGGTGCTGGACGTGCTCTGGTGTCAAGGCTGTCCCCATAGAGGCGACTGCATTTTCAATCCCAGCTCGATAAGCCGCAATGACATCCATAAAGCCTTCCATCAGATAAATTTCAGGAGCCTTACCAGATCCTTTTTTTACTTGATCCAAATGATAGAGTTCATAACTTTTATTAAACAATCGCGTACTGCGACTATTCTTGTACTTGGCTTGATGACTGCCATCATCCGTTAGTTTCCACAGTCTACCAGAAAAAGCAATGACACGTCCACTATCATCCGTCAAAGGAAACATAATCCGATCCTGAAAGGCATCAAAAACTGTTCCAGCATCTGAGATTGTGAATAACCCCGAATCGGTAATCACTTTCTCAGAGAACTTCTCAGAGAGATTTCGATAGAGATAATTCCCTTCTGCTGGGGCTAAGCCCAATTGAAAATGTCGGATGACCTCATCCGTCAATCCACGTTCATGCAGATAATTTCGCGCTTCTTCTCCCATCTTTGTCGTCATCAGAATCGCCTGGTAGAACTTACTGGCTTCCTGATGAATCTCATAAAGTTCTTGGTTGGGATTGATAGACGTTGGTTGAGCCGGCCTTGCTTGGTACTGAAGCGCAATACCCGCTTTTTCTGCTACGATCTGGACCGCATCCATAAAGGCGACTCCACGGTAGTCCTCAATAAACTTAAAGACATCTCCAGAGCGACCACATCCGAAACAATGGTAAAACTGCTTGTCTTCAACGACATTAAAGGAAGGAGTCTTTTCACCATGAAAAGGACAGAGCCCTAAAAAATTACGGCCAGCCTTGGTCAAGGAAACAACTTCTCCAATGACTTCAACAATGTTTACACTGTTTTTAATTTCTGCAATCAGCTCTTTATCAACCATAAACAGTGCCTCCATTTTACCATAGATTATCACTTTATATTTTATACTAAAAGTTAGTAAAAGTAAATTTTTTCCTACCTATTTCACACAGAAAAGAAAAGATTTTCAACCTTTATCACTAATTTTAAAAAAAATGAGGCATATTCCTTGTCAGTCGAATATTTTTCCGTTATACTATCATAGTAAAAAATTATTATGAAAGGACATATTTAGGATATGTTAAAAGAATTGAAAGCTTTTCTCCTTCGTGGGAACGTTGTTGACCTTGCTGTTGCAGTTATCATCGGAGCTGCATTTGGAGCTATCGTTACATCATTTGTAAACGACATCATCACTCCACTTATTTTGAACCCAGCTTTGAAAGCTGCTGGTGTTGATAAAATCGCTGAATTGTCATGGAACGGTGTTGCTTACGGTAGCTTCTTGAGCGCTGTTATCAACTTCCTTGTTATCGGTACTGTTCTTTTCTTCGTAGTGAAAGCTGCTGAAAAAGCTCAAAACCTTGGTAAAAAAGAAGAAGCTGTTGAAGAAGAAGCTGCTGCTCCTACTCAAGAAGAGTTGCTTGCTGAAATCCGCGATTTGCTTGCAAACAAATAATCAGATAAAAAGATCCGATCTTCTAGTTAGAAGGTCGGTTTTTTTGTCTTTGATGGATGAGAAAAAACAAAAAACAGACCGAAGTCTGTTCTTGTATTCAATTAGAATTTTTTACGTTTACGAGCTGCTTCTGATTTACGTTTACGTTTTACAGAAGGTTTTTCATAGAATTCACGTTTGCGTGTTTCTTGAAGAGTACCAGCTTTAGTAACCGCACGTTTGAAACGACGAAGAGCATCGTCAAGAGATTCATTCTTACGTACTACTGTTTTTGACATATTTTTCACTCCCTTCAAGCCTAAAATCTTAATTATTTTATCATACTTGAAAGATCCTGTCAAGATATTTTGAAATTTTTCTAGTCTTCTTAACCTTCATTCCATTTCCTTTTTTCCGACTTTTTCATTCCTCCTATTTTATGATACAATGGAAACAAAGAAAACCCTGAAGGAGATACCATGTCAGAAATTTATGATATTACGATTGTTGGGGGCGGACCAGTTGGTCTGTTTGCTGCTTTTTATGGCAATATGCGCCAAGTTAAAGTCAAACTGATTGATTCCTTACCTCAACTTGGAGGGCAACCAGCCATTCTCTATCCAGAAAAAAATATCCTCGATGTACCCGGTTTTACCAATTTAACAGGTGAAGAATTAAGCGACCGCTTGATCGAGCAAGTCAAACGATTCGATACACCGATCTTCCTCAATGAAACTGTAGAGGATATTCAAAAAGAGGGTGACCTCTTCACTATCACTACTTCTCGCCAAGTGCATCAGTCTAAAGCAGTCATTATTGCCATGGGCGGTGGTGCCGTTAAGCCACGCGCCCTTGACATTGAGGGAGCTGAAGACTTTGATAACGTCCACTATCATGTTTCGAACATCCAACAATATGAAGGACAGCAGGTGACCGTCCTTGGTGGTGGAGACTCTGCTGTAGACTGGGCTCTTGCTTTTGACAAGATTGCTCCAACTACGATCATTCATCGTCGAGATAACTTCCGTGCTTTAGAACATAGTGTAGAAGAACTCAAACAATCTTCTGTCAACATCAAAACACCATTTGTTCCTAGTCGCTTGATTGGAGAAAATGGTCATGCCACACACCTTGAAATCACAAAAGTTAAATCCGATGAAACTGAACTCCTCCCGATTGATCACTTATTTGTCAACTATGGCTTTAAATCTTCAATCGGAAACTTGAAAGAATGGGGTGTAGAATTGCAACGCCATAAAATCAAGGTGAACCAAAAACAAGAAACCAGCCTTCCTGGAATTTATGCCTGTGGAGACTGCTGCTTCTACGAAGGAAAGATTGATCTCATCGCTACAGGTCTAGGGGAAGCTCCAACAGCTGTAAACAATGCCATCAACTACATCTATCCAGATAAGAAAGTCCAACCAACGCACTCAACTAGTTTATAATAAAAAAGGCCTTTGGCCTTTTTTATTTGTCTAAATCGTCTGCGATTTTATTGATCTTACGCAAGCGGTGATTGACACCGCTTTTTGAAATAGGTTTTTGCAAACTATCAGCGATCTGCTGGATGGAATAATCTGGATGGTTCATCCGGATATAGGCAACTTCTTGCAGGTCACTTGGTAAGCTTCCTAGACCGACCGTATCCACAATTTTACTAATATTATTAATGGTTTTCATGCTAGCTGTGACTGTTCGCTGAATGTTGGCCATCTCGGCATTATTGGCCCGATTGAGGTCATTGCGCGTCTCTCTCATGACCTTGATAGACTCAAATTCCTGCATGGCTTGCATGGCCTCTACCACAATTAGAAAATCAATAATATCTTCCGCTCGTTGCAGATAGGTCACCACTCCTTTTTTCCGCTCGATGGTTTTCGCATCTAGTAAAAATCCTTGCATGAGAAGGGCAATTCCTTCCGCGTGGTCTGTATAAACAGAATGAATTTCCAGCTGGTACTTCCCTTTTTCAGGATCCTTGATGGAACCACTCGACAGAAAAGCCCCTCGAAGATAAGCACGACTGGCTACTTCATCTTCTAAAACACTGGCATCAATGCCCGTCTCAATCCCAAAAAAGGCATCTGCCAAATGCAAGTCAGCTAAAATCTCTTCTACCTTTTCATCCAAGAATACTGTGTAGACACGATTCTTTTTCAAATTGGTTTTTTGATGGTGGCGAATATCTGATTTGGCCTCATAAAAATGATGCAATAATTCATAGATATGGCGAGCGATCTTGGCATTTTCTGTCGTCACCGAGAGCGTCAAGCCCCCCATTGAAATCCCAAGACTTCCAGACATCTTGATAATGGCAGCCAATTCACTCTTTTCAAATCGCTTGAGAGACAATAATTCTTCTTTGACACGAACCGTAAAACTCATTTTCTCACCTGCACGATCTGCATCAGCTCTTCGACCACTTTTTCACCATCATGAAAAGCTCCCCCGTTGACCAGCTTTAAGAAATCGGAAGAAATCACTTGAGGCACTTGCGATCGCAAGCCCTTAAAATCGTGCTCTACCTGGACCAAGTATTCATCAAATTTATTGCTGTTCATATAAGCTGCGGGAACCTGATTGATATTGACAAGGACGGTATCGATGAACTTCTCTCCCAAATGTTTATGAAGAACGGCAACGTGGTCACTGTCTGTGAAATGCTCGGTTTCTCCTCTTTGGGTCATGATGTTACAAACATAGGCTACCTGAGCCTTGGTTTCAAGGATGGCTTTCCCAATCTCATCGATCATCAAATTAGGAAGGATCGAGGTAAAGAGCGAACCAGGACCCAAGACGACCATGTCACTTTCAAGAATCGCTTCCACCACTTTCTTACTAGCTTTTGGACGCTCTTGATCGAAGGTATTAGTCACATAGACATGATCAATCATGCCGGTGTAGTTTGCAATGTGGCTTTCTCCTACCACTTCTTTTCCATCTTGAAAGACGGCATGAAGGGTCAAGGGACTATCACTGGAAGGATAGATCTTGCCGGTCGTATGAAAGAACTTGGTTAACAACTGCATGGCATTATAGGTCGAGCCTTGCATCTCTGAAATCCCTGCAATAATCAAGTTTCCCAAAGGGTGCCCAGCCAAAGGCCCATCATCGTCCGCAAAGCGGTATTGAAAGACTTTCTCATAAAAACGAGGCATATCTGACATGGCAACTAGCACATTTCGAAGATCCCCAGGTGGTGTCAATTTTTGAATGTTCTTCCGCAATTCACCTGAACTCCCGCCATCATCTGCAACGGTTACAATGGCAGTGATATCGACCGGTTTCTTTCTCAGACTATCGAGAATAACAGAAATCCCTGTTCCTCCTCCAATAACGGTTACTTTAGGTTTTCTCATGAGCGATTCACCGTTTCTTTCCGTCTGTCCTTGTCTCTATGACTGCAATTGACCTGCCAATTTTTTTCTAAATCATGCGCTAAGCGCTCTGCAAAGGCTACTGAACGGTGTTGCCCACCGGTACAGCCCATAGCGATGGTGAGAACGGATTTACCTTCCCGTTTATAAGACGGTAAAATAGGTACGATCAAGTCATGGAGATGACGGTAAAAGTCCTCTGATTCAGGGTGATCCATGACGTAATCATAGACAGCTGGATCTTGACCGGTTAAATTCCGAAGTTCCAATTTGTAGTAGGGATTTGGAAGGAAACGCACGTCAAAGACAAGGTCAGCATCGATCGGAAGGCCATATTTAAACCCAAATGACATGACCTCAACCCGAAAATCTGGCTGATTATCTTGACTGGCAAATTGTTCTGCGATCGTTTTTCTCAAATTACGAGGTGTCAACTCAGTCGTATCCACCACATTTTGACTGATATTTTTTAAAGGGGACAAGAGTTCGCGCTCTAGGGTAATCCCATCTAAGACACGGCCATCTGCCGCTAATGGATGGCTACGACGGGTTTCCTTGTATCGTGCTACCAACTCACTATCAGTGGCATCCAAGAACAAGACCTTGAAATCGAGGTCTTCTTGGTTGTCCAATTCATCCAAAATGGTGCGAATTTCATTGAAAAAAGAACGGCTCCGCATATCCACAACAACGGCTAATTTATTGTTATCGGGACTGTGGCGCATGAGCTCAATAAATTTCAGCAAGAGCGCCGGTGGCATATTATCGATGGTAAAGTAACCCAAATCCTCAAACGATTGGATGGCGACGGTCTTGCCCGCACCGCTCATCCCTGTTACCATGACCAGTTGAATCTTACTTTCTGTCATTTTCTCCTCCCATAAATAAAACAGAGTGGCCTACAGTTTCCTGCTCTCCACTCTGTCTTTTTGTCTTTGAATGGTTATTAGGCTTTGATTTCCGCAATAACTTCAATTTCAACCTTCACATCACGTGGCAGGCGTGCTACTTCAACAGCAGATCGAGCTGGAAACTCTGTAGTAAAGACTGTTTTATAGACCTCATTAAAAGGTACAAAGTCATTCATATCACTTAAGAAACAAGTGGTTTTCACCACGTGGTCAAAGTCTGTCCCAGCCTCTTCCAAAATAGCCCCAATGTTCTTTAAGACTTGCTCTGTTTGTTCTTGGATGGTTTCGCCAATGATTTCGCCTGTTTCAGGTGACAAGGGAACTTGTCCACTTGCAAAGAGAAGATTCCCTACGATTTTCCCTTGAACATAAGGTCCAATTGCTGCGGGTGCTTTATCTGTATGAATTGTTTTTGCCATAGTATTCTCCAAGTCTATTTACTTCTGCTGGTTTTCTTTTGCTAATTTTTCCCTTTGTAAGCGCAATTTGCGCTTAGGATTTAGCGTATTAAAGAGTTCTTCTAGTTTTTCAGCATTCCAAACATCGGCTGCTGAAACAAAATTTCCATTTTCATCTCGAAAAGATATTGGTTTATCTCCCACTGAAAAAGCCTCATTTCTTATTTGGAATCCTTGATCCGCTCAGGATCACCCTTAATCTACAAACTCAAATTCAAATTTACCGATCCGGACGATATCGCCATCTTTTGCCCCACGCGCACGGAGAGCTTCATCAACACCCATGCCACGCAATTGACGAGCAAATTTCATGACCGCTTCATCACGATCGAAATTCGTCATATTAAAGAGTTTTTCAAGTTTTTCACCAGACAAGACCCAAGCGGCATCGTCATCCCGACTGATGTCAAAGGCTGGCTGGTCTTCATCAAAGCCATAGTAGACTTCTTCTTGGGCCATTTCGTCTTCTGAATACAAGAGGAATTCTGGTGTTTTGTCTAACAATTCTGCCGTTGCTTCTAACAAATTGTCCAAACCTTGATGCGCCAAACTAGAGATCGGGAAGATCTGTGGCAGTTCATCAAACTCATCGTAATTGGCTGCCAATTTCTTCTTGAACTCTTTCAAGTTTTCTTGACTCTCCGGCATATCCATCTTATTTGCCACGATAATCTGAGGACGTTCCATCAAACGAAGATTATAGGTTTCGAGCTCTTTATTGATTTGAACATAATCTTCATAAGGATCGCGTCCTTCACTGGCTGACATATCGATGACATGCAAGATAACACGGGTGCGCTCGATGTGGCGAAGGTCAATGGAGTCCAGGCGCTTGCCCTGGAGCTGGATGCCCCGACGTGCTAGTTCGTCTGCGATACGATCAGGCGTGAGGAAGAGGGGATCGCCCCCGGTCTCACTCTTCACCTCGATAGCTACACGACGACACCGATCACCAGCCTTGACCTTGGGAGTGCTCAGTGCCAGATAGACCAAAGCTCCGAGCATCACGAGAGCTAGGAGCGAGAGGAGGATATTGCGTACGACTATCTTTCTGTTCATAGGCGCTGGCGGATCTCTTCGGCGACTTGAGGCACGAGACGATCGATGTCTCCTGCGCCTACCATCAGGATGACTTCAGGGAGCGAAGTGAGGGAGCGCAGGTGGGGTAGGAGTCCTTCCTTGGGGAGGACGACGACATCCTTATGCTCCATAGCCTCAGCGATCAGATGGGAGGTGACCCCAGGGATCGGCAGTTCACGAGCTGGATAGATATCGAGCAAGATCACCTCGTCGAGCTGGTCTAGGCTGTGGGCGAACTCCCTGTAGAAGTCCTGCGTACGGCTATAGAGATGGGGCTGGAAGATCCCGAGGATCTTGCGGTCAGGATAGAGCTGACGCACGGAGCGAATACTAGGATCAAGCTCATTGGGGTGGTGTGCGTAGTCATCGATGAGCACGCATCTAGGGTCATCGATGAGACGGTCGAAGCGTCGGTAGACTCCACGGAAGGAGGCTACACCTTGACTCAGTTCGTCGAGATGGGCACCACAGAGGTAAGCCACAGCCATCGCTGCTACAGCGTTCTCCACATTGATGAGTAGGGGGACACCGAGCTCTACGTGGAGCGAGCCTGCAGGCTGCCCGTCTAGAGCGGGGTAGTGCCAGTCGAAGAAGAGATGCCCCTCACGTATCTCTATATGATCACCCCAGAAGTCTGCGTCTTCGTCATCTGTAGTATAGGTGAAGAGGCGAGTACCGTCCTTCAGCCTTGGAGGCACGGGGATACCCTTCTTCATCACCAGCGCACC
>ERZ772910.1585-NODE-1585-length-11331-cov-27.889411_pt1 | contig 11331 bp, 10 predicted proteins | sample MGYA00511357_ERZ772910 | MGnify/ENA primary metagenome ERZ772910 (study PRJEB29015, sample SAMEA2738096) | human oral metagenome | biome: human oral; feature: human-associated habitat; material: saliva | place: China | collected 2193 ...
CGTTGAGTACCGCGATTGTGCGGGGGCCAGGCCAGTGCTGGGAGACAGTGCGTTCGTCTGCCCATTGTTGGGATTGGGTTTGGCTGGCTTGGACTTTAAGGCCTAAGCGACCAGCAACAGCGCGCCAACCAGTTGGTTTAGGGCCACTAGCAGCACTTTGAGTCAGGAAAGAGCTGGGGGCCAGGTTAGCTGTGGGCTGTGGTTGGTTTAGCGCGGCGTCAGGATAAAACTGCTGGTTTTGTTCGGGTAGCTGGGGTGTTTGATCCAAAACTGGTGCAGGCGTGGGGGCATATTGTGGCTGGGCTGGTTGGGCAGAAACTACAGGCATCGGGGTTGGCGGTGCTGCTGGTGGTGCTGCCGGTGGCTGTGTGTTTTGTGGTTGTGGAGCAGTAAAAACAGGGGGAGTTTGAACCGGCTGTGAAGTTTGAATTTGAACCTGCTCAGGCGCGGGCTCGGGCTCGGGCTCTTGTGAAGGCGCAGGCATCGAGCTTTCAGGTTCAGGTTTTGTTGTAGGTTCAATAACTTCAGGAAGATCTACCTGCTCAGGTACAGGTTCCTCTAGTGTCGGCTCAGCTTCCGGGCTAGAAACTACCAGGGTAGCTTCAGGTAGTTTTGGGGGGTTTAGAGCGTTTTCAACTTGGTCGCTTGTAGCCATGGTGACGTTACCGTCAGGTGAAAAACACAGGTTGTATTCACCGTCGGGATCAACTAGGTGAGTTATGACCGGGCCACCTTGTTCGCGAGCAAGTTTAGTTAGGTGCTCAGTGACTTGGTGGCGTGCATCTTCTAAAGTAATTGCCCGCAAAGGGGTCAGAGTGTCACCGTTAGTGATAGTGGCAGTGCCAGAAGCAGTTAACTGTACCTTGATCAGCATCTCTAGTTCGCCTCAGTTTCGTTAGTTGAGGTTTTCTTTTCGCGCGGTAAGCGTAGTTTGGTTGGGTCAGCAAAGCCAGCGCGTAGCAGATCGTTTTTAGCCCACCCGGTTTTGGTTGCGGTAGCGAAAGCGTCTTTGTACTCGTCTAGGGCTTTGGTGAGAGTGTCGTAGGTAGCGCCAAGGTTTTGGGCTGTCTCAGTTTTAGAGGTGTTTGCTGCCAGCAGTGTTTGAAGTGGCTGGTTAACGTTCATGTTGTGTCCTTTTAAGTGAAGGTTGCCTTGTTATGGGCTCGTGTTTTTTGCGCGCAAACACGGGTAGAGCAATTTTTGGTTTGTGGGTGGTGACTTGGTAGGTGAAGGTGAAGGAAAGGGTAGCAAGCTGGAAGTTAATGACCCCGTTAGGTGGTATTATCTTGCTTGCCGGTAGACTTTCTTCGTCTACCGGGCACACTGTTGGTGTGATCCTGTTAGGTCGCTGCGCTGGGCTTGGGGGTGTCTGGTTTGACTCAACAGCGTCGTAGTTCGCGGATGGTTAATGGTGAGCGTCGTGAGCGTGTAGCGGTTTATTTGTCTGTTGAGCAGGCTCAGTTGTTGAGGATGCGCGCTGATAATTTGGGGCTTTCGATGAGTCGGGTCTTGGTTGATAGTGCTTTTAGACAGGTTGAGTGTGGCGAGATTGATGCTGGGTCTTTACGTGAAAGTGTTGTGTTGCTTCGTGAGTATCGACGCAAGCTTGAGGGGATGGCTACAAACCTGAACCAGGTAGCTAAACATGCCAACACGGTTAGTCAGGTACCTTCTGATTTTGGGGTTGTGGTTGGGGCTGTTAACCAGTTGGTTGATGAAGTTAACGCGTTGCTGGTGAAGGTGCGGGTTTAAGTTGATGCCTAATGTTGTTCAGGGAGCTAACACTAAGGGGTTGATGACCTACTTGGTTGGTCCTGGACGCGCGAACGAGCACACAAACCCGCATATTGTCGCGGCCTCACCAGTGATTGAGCGGCGTTGGGGGAACTGGGATAGTTTAAGTAGGGCTCAGGGTGAGGAGATAGCTGAGTATCTTGACCAGTTCATGATGGAGACAGGTACAGTTCCTCGTGGTCGACGTGATGAGTTTGATCCTCGTCAAGGGCGTGTGGTTTCGCGTAGCGCGGTGCGTAATCATGTGTTTCATGCTTCGCTTTCGCTTGGCCCTGATGAGGGGGAGCTTAGTGATGAGCAGTGGGGGAAAATCGCTAAGCGTTTCATGGAGGAAATGGGGTTTGATGACGGCCTTGAAAGTCCTTGCAGGTGGGTAGCGGTCCGTCACGGTAAAAGTAAAAACGGGGGCGATCATATCCATATCGCAGCTAACACGGTGCGTGAGGATGGTAGTACTTGGAGTCCGTGGCAGTACAAGAAGGTTAGCCAGCGGGCTTGTAAAAAACTTGAAAAAGAGTTTGGCCTGAAAGTAGTTGAATCGCGCTACCACCAGCGTGGTAGTAGAGGCGATAGCCCCGCTGATATGCGTATGTCTAAAGAAGCGGGCCAACGCCTTAGTGATAGGGCTCGTCTGGAGGAGATTGTTAGGGCCCAGGCGCTAGCGGCGCGTAGTGAGCAAGAGTTTGTGCAGCGTTTACGTGCAGCGGGCTTAAGGGTTTTACCGCGTTACGCTAAAGGAGGGCGTGACAAGGTTGTTGGCTATAGCGTGGCGTTGAAAGGTTTTGATAGGAAACACCCGTATTTCGGGGGTTCACGTCTCGCACGGGATTTAAGCCTTGAGCGGCTACGCCAGCGTTGGGGCCGCAGTGACCAGGGGGATGTGTTAGCTGCGTGGAGGGGTGAAAACTCTAAAAAATCCAAGCATCACCAGGACCAGAAGCGTTATAGTCGTGATGATTGGGTTAACGCTGGGGCGTCTTTATGGGGGTTTAACCAGCGTTTAGCTGGCGTGGATTACACTGATCCACAGGTTTTAGCTGCTCTTAGTCATGATGTGTCTGGCCTGTTCGCAGCTGGTGCGCAAGTTTATGGGGGCACTATGTTGGGGCAATGTTTAGGTGACGCTAGCCGCGCTTGGGGTAGGGGCGGCCAAACGTATCATGGTCGTGGTTATCGCACGCCTTCAGCGTTGGGGCATGCGGCCAGGGTTCTTACTAGCCGTAATGTTAATGAGCTGGTTTTAGCTATAGATATATTGTTGATTTTGCTGGATCTAGCTAGGTGGATCGCACGGCTTTACGAGAAACAAAAACAGGTTCACACGGCTAGCTACTTACTGAAATCAACCCAGGCGGTTAACTATAGGGTTGATGGGGTGCCTGCTAGTTATAACCCGTGGCTTGATAAGTGGCGTAGCGAGGCCTTGTATGAGCATGTTTTTAGTGGTGGCGACCAAAAAGGTGTTCGTCTTGGGCAAGGATCTAGCTGGCAAAGCTTGAGCGTAGTTGAACGCATAGAGTTCATGGGGCGAGCAGCTGGTTCTAGCTTCAAGGTGACTAGCTATAGCTGTGGAAGTGAAAACAAGTTCAATGCGGATGGTTCTAGGAGGAATGATGGAAGAAGAAACAGACCAGCTAGATGAGCTGACAAAACAGTATAAGGATTTGGGGGTTTTTGTTGAAGAGCTGATAGCCCCGTTATACATCAGGCCTGTGGGGGGTATGGCTAGGTGGTGTCCTAAGTGGTGGTTGCATGCTGAAGCTGTGTTTAGGTTTAACGCGCTTTGGGTGGCTTATGAAAATGGGTATGCCAGTGGTGACCCGTTGTTTGCTGCTAACTGGATGGCTAGTTACGCCGATCCTTTTATGACTAGGTTGATGGATCCTAACGGGACTTTTAATGGGTGTAGTCCTGAGCGGGGACATCGAATGTCACCGTTGTGTGGTGAGGATGTGTTGCCTTGTGAGCCTTTGCCTGATTTGTTCAGGGATTGAGGTCTGTGGCTAGATCAACCAGGGGGCTATAATTGTTGTGGGGGTCACCTTCTGGGTTGGTTTTAAGGTTTCCTGCTCGCTAAAAGGGTAGCGGGTCAGGTGCGCTCACTCTGTCTTTTGTGGGTGGGTGTTTAGGTTGGAGAGGAAGGTTAGAGAAAAATGGAACAGTATCCGACTAAGGATCTAACGATTGATCCGCAGGTAGCCGAGGAAGCGATTAAGCGTTTAGCGCCTGAGGCTGTGGCTGAAGTGGGTGTGGACCGGTTGCGCACGGTACGCCAGATCTTACGGGAATACTCTGACTGTAAAGTTGATGATGAAGAACTAGAGTTGTTGTTAGATTTCTTTAATTGGGAAATGACTGGAACTCGTCTGCATGTTTATGACTACAGGCGTCCCTGGCAAGACCAGATCGACTGGGATCTTGTAAAGGCAATGCTAGAGGAACAGGTCCCTGAAGCTTTAGAAAAACTTGGTTTCGACAGGCTTCGCACGGTTACCCGCATGATCAAAGAATACAGTGAAGGTAACCTAACCCTCGATGAACTAACTAGGTTAGCGGTCAACTATAGGTTCGGTCTATACACTATACCTTCAACTCTTGTTGGCGATCTTACTGTAGGTCCGGACGAAGGAGAGGTTGGTAATGAGATAGGTAGGGGTGTTTCTCGTAAGCAGTTAACTTATGAGGAATACGATCACATTTTGTTAGCGAGAATGGTCTGAACATGGAACCTCGATTAAGTTATGACGATGCTTTAGGGCATTACGAGGCAGTGCGAGATCTTAAAATATATCTTAACCCTAAAGGCCCTAATGCCACCATCAACAACCCTGACTGGTATGTGCATACAGGTAGTTCACTTGACAAGTTGGAACCTACAGGTCAGCGTAAAGGCTTATGGGAATCTATTGAAGAAAAGATTTTAGCTGATCACGAGCCAAGTCAAGATACCCCTGTTGGGATTTTGTTGGCGGGGCCTCCTGGCGCTGGTAAATCTACACTGCTAAAAAAGCTTTTCGAGGATGAAAATCTAGCTAACCCTAACATTACTGGTGGATTGAAGCTTGAAGACTTTGTGGTGATTGATGCAGATAACGTCAAAACCATGTTGCTTGAGCAAGCCAGCAAAGACGGTTCTCTAGATAGCTTTATTAAACCGGCAAGTTTCAAAGCACTCGAAGACTTTGGAGTATCTTTCAGCTCATTAGAGTTTGCTTCTTTAGTGCACGAAGAATCCTCCATGATCGCCGAGGATCTGCGTCAAAACGCTATCGCTGGTGGTTATAATGTGATCTTTGATCAAGTCTGCTCTAGCACAAAAAAAGTTAATGGGTTGGTAGAACAGCTATCCACAGAAGGTTACTACATTAGTGTGGTCGAAATTCATGCTGACCGTAATTTTTCTGAACAAAGTGCTTTTGACAGGACTATACATGCCTTGCAAGACGGCAGGTCAGCCAGGTATGTCCCCACAGAAGTCATAAAAGACATGTACGACGAACAAGGGTTTTCTAAAGTAAGGTCTAGCATCCAGAACCTGCTAGATAAAAAGATGTGTAAAGTCAGCGCTTATATTGGCTGTTACGCGCAAGACCTTAGGTCTAAGCTACCGCTCAAGCTAGCTAAAGGCTTACGCTCTAAAGACGGGACCATGCATGTTGAAAATGGTTTACAAAACACCCGCAGTGACGGCGAACTAAAAAAACTAAAAGATCTAGCTGGCGTAGATATAAGTAAATATCTGAAAAACATGTGGCAGATGCTGCAAAAACAGAACAACCAGGACAACGCGGCTTCACAAGGGAAATCACAAAAGGCCACTAACAACGTAGGGTCTGTACTTAAAGCCCCTACTGTTAAATCATCAGCGGATAAGTCTAACAACATTAAACGTTAAGTTAGGCTTATCCGCCTGGGCTTTACAAAGACCGGTTCTTTGTGGGTTTTGGCCCCTCAATAGCAGGTCGAGTAGGGGACGCGGTTGCTTTTGCGGGTTTAACCATCTGGTTTGGGGGATAGTTAAGGGCCGCGTACCCTACTTGATTAGCTTTCACAAGGTTAGGATCTGCACCTGCCTGTATTTTAGCGGCAGCTTGTTGTCCTTTAGCTACAGGGTCACGCCAAACAGATAGTTCAGTGACAGTAACTGAAGTAGTGGTGGTCGTGGTTGTTTGCGTAAACTGGGTAGGTTTAGTTGCGCCATTTTGCTGTAACCAGGGGTTGGTTTTTTGGTTAGATGGCGCTTGTTGTGTGGCCGCAGCAGATTGCTGCTGGGTCTGGGGGTCTTGGTCGTAGTAGCCACGTAGGTGTAAAAGACGCTCCTCGATGTGGCTTTCTATGTGTGTTTTAGCTGTAGAGGCTTCAGAAGAGTAGTGAGACCAAACGCATGAGGTTGCGTAGCAGTTAAAGGCCTCTTCCTCGCTAGCGTTTTGCCAAAAATCTTTGTCAAACGTTTTGTTGTAGATGTCAGCTGCTTGCTGGTGGTCTTGCTCTATGATCTGTGTGATAGAGATGTTTATCTGCAAGCTTTTAATAATTTCGTAGTGCTCACGTTGCTGCTCAGCCAAGGATTTAGATAGCTTTTTGATCAGTTCCAGGGCGAACTCAATGCCCTCCTTGATTTTGATTTTTGTCTGATCGATCGGGTCTTCTTGTTGTTGCATGAAACTGCTCCTTCTTTAGAGAGTTTTGTTTTCCCAGTATGGCACTTTTTTAGCTAGTACAGGCTCAGATCCAGAGGCCAGCACCCACATGCGTTGAGCTGGTAAAGATTGCAAATCAGCGATTGTGGCAATCGAGCGTTGCTGAGCTTGACGCGATACGGACCGTGAGGAGCCTTGTTTAGAGTGGGAGGTTTGCACTGAGTCTAGCCAATAAACCCCGATGATTTCTGACAGCAGGGATAAAAACTCTTTTTCTTTAACCCCGCCCCCATAGACGGCCACATTAGCTGCGCTCCATAGCTTTTTCATGCCCGCATCACCCCACCTGGCAGTGCCTTGGCTCCATGATTGCAGTAGCGTGTCTACAACAATACCTCGCGAACCAAAGTGAGAGTACATGTCAGGTAGCTCGTTCCACCGGCAAACGTTAGCGGCTTCGTCTAGCTCAATCAGCATAGGTACTGTTAGACGCCCGCCAGGGCATTTTTTAGCCCACTCAACAGCCGCTTCAGTCACGGCCACAGTCAAAGCCGTGACAATCGGGGTCGCTGAGCCGCGTCCTTCCTGGCTTAAACAGTAGAGAGTATCGCTACTTTTAACGAACTCTGCTGGGATGAAAGGTTTCATCCACGGGTTAGGGCGGGTAAATTGCATGGCTTTTTCGTTGAGCATGAACGAAACCATCTGGAAGGCCCCACCCCACACGCCGCCTTTAGTTTCAGCTGGCAGGTTCATGGCGTTTCGCAGCGAATCAGCCATCAGCGGGGATTGACGCTGCAAAATCATGACTGGTTCCTGGTTAGATTCATCGCTTAGCCAGGAGTAAACCTGTTCCAGGTTTGACCCGTTTAAAGCTGCTGCTAGAAGTAGCGCAGCGATAAGGTCACGGGCAGCGTTATCAAAGAAGGGATCAGTTTTTGCTTCGCTCTCTCTTGAAGCAGAAGCAAAAATATCTGCCAGGGACCGGGCACTGACCGCGTCAGTGACGTAGGTGAGCGGGTTCCAGTAAAAGTCTTGCGGGCTTTCCGCGATCTGTTGGGGATCGAAAACCCAGCAACGCCCACGCAAAGAACGTTTATCTTTAGTGCTATCAACCAGGTCACGTTTGTTACTGGTGGCTACCACAGCACCAGGAGCTTTAAAGATTCTGGGGATACACCAAGCAGTGGTTTTGTATCCACGCGGACCAGTGATCACGATACACACATCTTCAAAAGAGGAGTACAGCCAGCGCCCACCGTTTACAGCTTTACCGATAGGTAGACCGATAACCTCGCTTTGGACTTGTAACCGTTTAGCTTTCTCAGCCACTGCTTTTTGTGAGAGAGCTTGCGAGTTAGCGACCGAACCAGTGTGCCTAGCGGCTTTATCACCACGAACTTTTGAGCGTGAACGCCGTTTGAACAGGAAGATTAGTCCTACCTGTAAGGCTAGCGCCCCAACTAGGGTTAACCAGAAAACCAGGGTTAAGTGCTGGCGCCCCATGATCACAGCAACCAGGGCAACTATAGGGTTTAAAGGTAGTGAACCTTGCACCAAGCTAGCTAGTGCAACAGAGTCTAGAAATATGAGCGCCCCGACAGCCACCCAGATAACTGTTTTATCCTGGACCATTATTTACCTTCAGTGTTCCAACGCTGGTTGGTGTTGTTAAGTATCTTTTCTGCTTGACTAAATTGCACCTGGAAGGGGATACCCGGGGCTGAAGAGGTTTTAAGTAAAAACTTGCCTCTACCAGCTGGTGCTGCTGGTTTACCTGACAAGGGGTCGTATGTGCCCGGAGCGTTCCAAGAGTTCAGCAAAGCTTCTTCAGCTTGACTAAACCCCATGATTTGACGTAACAAATCTAGTTCTTTGCCTGGCAGTCCACCCAGGAACAGCATTTTGGAGCGTTCAACAAAACCTTGTGCTTTAAGCCGGTCTTCTTCGCTTAGGGCCTGGAAATCAGCCATAGAGTGGGTAAGCATCATCTGGCCTACCCCCACGGTGCGGTTAAGACGGGTTAGCGAGTCGATACGCTCAACCATGCCTGAACTTGCACGTAAAATACGCCAAAGCTCATCCATCACAATCATGTAGTGATGCCTGGGGGCTACACCAGCGTCAGCTAGAGTTTGAGAGATTTCAACCGTAGCAAACCCGTAAGACCAGCTAGCTAAAAGTACCGCAGCTTGCAGGTCAGAGTGCTCATGCAGCATGTCGTGAACATCGAAAACAACCGAGCGGTCCATCATCATCGGGGTAGTGGTAGCAGAAGCGAAAATACCACCCAAACGCCCGTTAAGCAGAGCCATAAGAGAAGCTTCAAGCTCCTCAGTGACCTGCTTGTAACGCTCTAGAGAGCCCCTATCCAAGGCAGCCAGGCGCACAGGTTCGGGTGCGTCACGCACAACCTGTAACAAATCGGCTAGTACCGGGTTGGCGTGCGTGTTTTCAAGAACACTAAGGGCCGCTTCAATCACGTTTTCTTCACGGTCACTAGGAGAAGAACCACGAATAATCTGGATCAGGGACAGCACCATGGTTTTTTTACGCTCGTGAGCCGCGGCCAGCAGAGCAGAGCGTTCTTGAGGGTGATTCTCAAGTAATTTAGCGGCCTGTTCCACGTTTCCCGCGTCTAGCGGGTTAATGCCACTATGGCCGTGACCGATACGGATAATCTGGCCACCTAAAGCACTAATCAGATCAACATAGTCTGGTTTGATGTCCCCTAGAACCATCGAGTGCACACCCATATAGGCGCTACCAGTGACGATACGGCGTACCAGAGAAGATTTACCCAGTCCGTTAAGCCCTAAAACCATTGAAGAGGGAGCACTGATCAACCCTTTTTCAAACCAGCTGATCGGGTCAGCGCAAACCGTTCCCCAACCACCAAGAACCCGCCCCAGGGGTACACCCACCAAAGGGGCCGTGTCACCAACAATCAGCGGATACAGGCCACAAACCTGCCTAGAAGTTGAACGCCAAGGCAACAAACGGGGCATAGTAGCAGCCCGCCCAAACCCTGGCTTATCAATACCCCTACTACCACTAGTAATTAAAAGATCAATTAAACTCATGGCCTGGCCTTAACACTGGCGTTTACAGGGTGAAGACCCAGGGGTAACCCTAAAGCAAAACCACTGTCTTGAGCCCCATAAGCAGGACGAATCAGTAAACGACTAGCAGCAGATAAAGCGTTTACTGTCACAGAGGTATCTTCAAGGTGATCAGGGGTGGTTGTAGCCGTGATAATCATCGCGAAATCAACCAGACCAGCACCACTAGCTTCCTCGCTAGCCACTTCACTAGCAGCAGCTAACTCGTTGATACTGCGAGCACTAGGGCGAGCGCCAGCAGCGTTAGCCCTAGCATGGTTAAGATCCCTTTCAACCACGCTAGGAGCTTTAGCCGCATCCATCGGCTGATACAGGATCGTCACCCGTTTACGTTGAACATCCCGGTTAGGTTCAAGCAGGCGTGAAAGAACAGCTGACTGTACCGCCCCACGCGGCGGGCAAGTCATAGTCCAAACCCTGCTAACCGCGCCATCATGACGGTAAGAAGAAAAATCAGCTTGCGCGAACACCGGGCCGCTTTGACCCCACTCCAGGTTAATCGTCTGCCCGGCCGCTAATGCTTGATCAAAAAGTTCTTCACTGTCAGGGTCGTACGCGCTACGCACTAAACGCGCCAGTTCGTTAACAGTTACCAGGTGGGTCGCGCCCCCACCAGCGGCCACCAGGCCTTGGGTCAGGCCAGGTAAACGCGAAGCAATCTCACGGCCAGCAATATCTTTGTTTTTACGTCCACCTAAAGCAGCCAGGTTAAACGTTAAGGTTACCCACACACGTACCTGGTTTGACCCGGTTGATTCGTCTAAAACCCCTTCGATAACCTCGCCAGCTACCTGCGGGCAGTTAGCTGCCCGCCGTGAAGTTACCTCACTTTTTAAACGCCCACCCGGATCAGGTAATGACTCGATAGTGATTGAGGCGCCAATTACTCCCGATTCGCTGCTTAAATCCCCTAGCCATTGCCCCCAGTAAGCGACTTGGTTGTCAACTGTTCCTTGGTCAACCAGGTTAGAACCAGCAGGAGTTAAACGCATTGTCACAGCGCCGGTACCGTTTGCGTGCTCAACAAGCGCGAAAGGACGGTTCCAAGAATCAACATACTCATTGACTTTACAGCCGCTTAGGATCCCAGGTAGAACCAGACGTTGAGAGGCTTTTTTGGTGGGTGCTAGCGCGCCACCACGAAAAACAGTATTACCTTTAGCTTTGTTTAGGCCGAACACAATTTTTTCTTCCGCTCGATCTATCAGGTTTACCTGGTGTTTGTCCTTGGTGGTGATCACCCAACCCCAGGCTGCTAGCAGTATCGCGCCGCCAGCAGCCCAGGTGATACCCCGGTTTAAACCAAGGATGAAAACGATACCCACCCCAACTAGTGAGCCGAGGCTTTGGGTAAGGGTTAGGTTTAAAAATCCGTAGCTTATTGGGCGGCGCCAGCCACCATAAGTGCGTACATCCACCACTTACCTACTTCGTTACTTCGTTTATTGCTCTGTTGGGGGCTTGAAAAACTTGCTTGGCGCCCTGTGCTGCAACAACGGCTGCTGCTACGGGTGGTGCTGCTGCTGCTGCGCCGCCAGCCGCCGCGCCACCCCCAGCAGCGGCCCCACCACCGGCAGCAGCGCCACCTCCAGCGGCAGCTGGGCCAGGCATAGGCGCGCCCCCGGCGGGCATGGGCACAGCCCCACCGCCGCTAGGTACGGGGTTGGTAGGTGCAGGCCCTGCCCCTCCAGAGCCTCCAGAGCCGCTTGGGCCACTTGGGCCGCCGCCACTTGGAGCGCTGTTAGAGCCGCTAGAACCGCTTGCCCCTCCAGAGC
>ERZ772910.1587-NODE-1587-length-11313-cov-11.504974_pt1 | contig 11313 bp, 8 predicted proteins | sample MGYA00511357_ERZ772910 | MGnify/ENA primary metagenome ERZ772910 (study PRJEB29015, sample SAMEA2738096) | human oral metagenome | biome: human oral; feature: human-associated habitat; material: saliva | place: China | collected 2193 ...
TCACGGCGGTGGTAGTTTGTCATGGACAGCAGCATCGCCGCCTCAAGCTCACCGGCGCCCCAGCCGTGCTCCGCCGCGTGCTCTTCGAGGGAGGCGAGCTGGGCATCCAGCAGGCACTGCAGTCGGTACTGTTCGCTGTCATTCTCCACGGCGGCGGGTACCCGGTACATGGCCGGATACTCCTCGGTTTCGGGGTCTTCGGCAGTGTCTTCGGTGACGAGCTCCGGGGCATCGGTCGCGAGAGCAAGAGAAGCCGCCACGTTCAGGCACGCCGGGCACTCGCCGCAGGCCAGAAAATACGGGATGCGCTCGGCAAGTTCCGCCGGTTCCACACCCTCGTTCAGCGCCTGGGTGAGCGAGAGAAGGCGCTGCTCCTGCAGGCGAATGAGCGGCAGAATACGCGCCGAATCAACCCGGTGAGGTTGACCGGCGGGGGAGTGGTGCTCAGCGGGCTCCGAGTCGGACTCAGCGCCGTGCTCCAGGCAGAGGTCGAGGCGCACCGCGTTCTTGGCATTTTCGGTGGCGCTCTCAGCGGCACTCTCAACGGCACCGGCGGTCAGCAGGTGAGCCGCCAGGGCACCGCGCAACAGTGCTCGATGCGCCGCCTCACCCAGGTGCGGGGTGCAGACGATTCGCGCGGTGCTGTTTTCCGGTACGTACTCCAGACGGTCAAGCTCCACCGTGTAGGTCAGCCCCGCCGCGGAGGTCGCCACCAGGGGCACCGGGCGTGCTGTACCGTCCGCGTGCTCACCGCCAACTACTCCACCGCCGACCATGCCACCTTCGGCCAGTACTCGCAGGCACTCGCGGTACGCCTCGCGGGCGCGCTCGGACTTCTCGGCGGTCGGGCGTGCAGACTGCTTCTGCGCACGCTCCTGAAGCTTGGTGTAGAGCCTCAGCTCGCAGACGGAGGTGGCGGTCAGATCAGCGAGGGTGAAGGTAAGGTCCATGGTGACTTTTCTGCTGGAGGAGAGAGAAACAAGACGGGCGTGAAACCCCGCCGCGGGGAGTGGGCACGAGCCCCGATTAAGGAGTCTATCGGCGCCCCGAGCCACCCCTTTCCCGAGAGGTTGATTTTCAGGTTTCACGTGAAACACTACAGAAAATCAACCTGCACAGGGTGATTTAAGGGGCTTTTGCTGCTTCCGCAGTAGCTTCCGCGGAAGCTTCCGGCGCGCTAGAAGCACTCGGCGCACTGGAGCGGTTCGCAATCGCCGCCGCCGCGGCGTCCACGCGTTCCTTCGCGGCTGGCAGCGCATCTGAGCCGCCCAGATCGTTCAGAATAATCGCGAAAATCAGGCGGGTGCCGTCGGGTCGGGTCGCCACACCGCACAGCGAAGACACCGTGTACAGGGTGCCGGTCTTCGCCTGCACAAAAGTGCGCGCGTGCACGGCGTTCGCCGCACCAAAACGGTCGGTCAGGGTGCCGCTCACACCCGCCACCGGGAAGGTGCTCATGAGTTGCTCGGCGTGCTCGTCGGCGTTCATGAGCGCAATAACCTGCACGAGGGTTCGGGCGGTCACGCGGTCCGTCAGGGACATACCGCACACATCCGCCTGCACCAGGTTTTCAACGTTCACGCCGGCATCCACGAGCGCCTGGCGCACGGTCTGCTGTGCCGCTTCGCCGCTGCCTTCCTTACCGGCGGCGATGGCGGCGCAACGGCCGAGCACCTCAGCCAGGGCGTTATCGGATTCGAGCATCATGTGCTGCGCCTGCTCCAGCAGGGTTGCCGATTCGACCGCGGCGATTTCGCCTGCTTCTGCGGGGGCGGTGCGGCGCTCCGCGAGGGTGAAGCTCAAGCCGGACTCCTTACCGGCGGTGTTGAGTGCATCCACAAACGCCTGCTGGGCGGCAACCGCCGCATCATCCGGGCGTACCGGGTTGCTTGCGGTCGATTTGCCCGGCACCGTGTGCGATTCGAGCGCAATCGGGTGAATGGGCGTGATCTGGCCGGACGCCACGTCCGCAGCATCCCAGCCGGGGTTCACGCCGGGGCCGCTAAAGAAGGTGCCGTCCAGGTAGACGGGCAGCGCCGCGGTCGGCTTCTCACCCTGAAGAAGCGCCTTCACGGTCAGCTCGGCGAGGGTTCCCAGGCCTGCGCGTCCCACAATCTGCTTCGGGTCGGAGGCGCCCGCACCGAGCAGGGTGTCGCCGCCCGCCATGAGGTACAGTCCGGCGGCGTCGCGGGTGACGCGGGTGCGCAGGCGCGCCTGCAGGTTCGCGTAGTGGTTGAGCGCGAACAGGGTCAGCACCTTAAAGGTGGAGGCGGGCACGCGCGCGGTGTCGGCGTTGGCGGCGTACAGGTCGGCGGGTGCGGTGGTTGCCTTGACGCTGGGCAGGTTGCCGTCCATGCCGGTGACGAGCAGGCTGTACTGCGGGTAGGTGCCGTCCGCAAAGAGTGCGGTGAGGGCGTTGCGTAGCTGCTCCTGTTCCGCTTCGGGCAGTGCGAGGGCGAGGGTCGGGCTCGGGGTGGCGCTCGGGGTTGCGGAGGCGGTCGCCTCGGCGGTGCCGGTGGGGCTGCCGGTTGCGCTGCCGGTGGGGCTTGCGGAACCTTCGGGGCGTTTCTGTTCGGTTGCGGCGGATCCGCAGGCGGTGAGGAGGAACATGCCGCCGAGGGTGAGGGCGGCGCGGCGGGTGAGGGTGGTGGTCTGGGTGTTGTGCTTGTTGGAAGGCATCTTTTGAGCATAGCGGGCGGATGGGGTGCCTATCGAATTTACGCGCCGGTGCCCTGACGCTCATGCGGCGCTCCTGCCGCCCTTCACGAACCTAATCCGGACTGCCCGACATGGTGGCGGGGTGCGCTGGCGGGCGTGGGACTAGGCGGAACGTTAACGGCAGTTTGAGGTAAATACGCTTTCGGGAGGTAGTGCTTTGACTCCACAACTATGACCCAAAACTCCATGAAGAGTCTGCAGTTTTCCCATGTAACAAGATTCTTGGTTATGCCAGCTCTTATAATTGCCCTTCAATGACTTCTGATGTGTTGGAGTAATGCCGCCATCTAGGTATTGTCAGGCTGCTAATGTGCGCCATGAGGTCTGGAGGGAGCACCTTTGCCGGTACTTCAATCGGCTGTTCTAACGCTGTTTTAGCTACTTGCCAATATGGAATTAGCCTGTGCTGACTATATGGAGAAGTGGAAATGGGTTTACCTCCGATAGCCCTGGCGAGCGCTAAGAAGGCAGGATACGTGAGCGGACGAAGAGGCGGGGGCTGCTAGATCACTGGTATGAGTGGTCTGGCAGCCCCCGCTTCTATATCTTTGATATAGGTAATAGGGTTATTTCATTCAGAATAATAAATATATGTCTTCTTATATATGATTTATGGTTTATCGGTAATCGTTGCTGGTGTTCACGTCAGCGAGCGCGTGGTCAAGGACCTCTTCGAAGTGCTCTTCGGATTGCTTCATATACTCCAGGGCTGAGAGGCCGTCGTACATCAGTGAGGGGTTGGTGATCCAGAGGGCAGTGTGCCACTCATCAAAGCCTCCATTAAGGAGCGTTTGAATAATCTTTTGGACGGATGGGTCAACTGCCCCGTTGGCGAACTGGAATCCTGGGTAGCCATTTCGCCCCTTGCCGTCCTTCAGGCGAAGGATGGTCTTTTTGTTGATGCGGTCGTTGAGCGCTTGTCGGGTGATGTCCCCGAGGTACTTGCAGACTGCTGCTGTGGTGTAGAGGTCTCCGATGGTGGATAGGAGATTCTTGGACTCCTGATGTGTTTTCACATGCTGCTGGATGGCCAGTTTGATGGCGGAGGATAGATTATGGGCTCGGCTTTCGGTCATGTCGATGGTCCCGTCAGCGATGAGCGATTCAATCAGCTCCTGAGCTGGTCCGAGGGTGCGATTCAGGAATTCATTTTTTTCCATGGCAAGGTTTCCCCCTTTCAGTAATGGGGAGCCCCGTCCAGTGCGGCGACCATCCTGGTGTGGGCTGGGTTCCGCACTGGAGGGCTCTACTCTCACAGTACACATTGTAAAGCCTAAGTGTAAAGTAAGGGTCTATTTGTTTGTTGTGCTATCTGCAGGGGGCTGCCCCCTCTCGCCCTATCTCCTAGACATCAAGGGGATTGGGCGAGAGGGGTAAGTAAGCCTAGAGGCACTGCTTTAAGCCGGAGGTAGACTATCGTGGAGTGCATCACCAAAATCGTCCACATTGTCATCGATGATTCTGGGCAGGTTTGCGCCTTGAGCCAGGCACTCACGATACGCCTCAACCAAGTCCACAGTCTCCTCGATCTCTAGGTCTTCCTCATAGATACCTGCAGGACCGTAAATGTACACATTTTCTGTTTCCCTCAGGCTCGAGTTGCTGATAATCCCGCCCGCACCCAGCTTATAGACACCATGCGCCCACGGCTGAGTGAGGGCATATTTTGTACCCTTATGACGCGTATCGCTCACACATTCAGCGCAATACCCAGGTCCGTTGACACGCGCATCCACCAGCACTATCTGGCGCTTCAGGCGAAGCCGAGACACAGACTTACCCTCCAAGCGGGAGCGAGGAATTACACCCACGGCCATCCACTTGTAAAGCTCAGTACCAAGTGTTTCCCGTATAGCCGCCAGAAGCGACCTGCCCGTGTTGCATGTACCCAGGCCCTCAGAACCCGGCAAATTAAAGCGTCCACCAGTATGGTGCGTAGTACCAGGCGCCCATGCAGAAGAGTAAAACAGGGGAGTGCACGGCGAGCCATCGGGGTCATAGGTGTCGTGGACCCTGTAGACCACCGGGGTGTCAGTGCCAGGCCCAGCAAGTACCAGTGGATACTGGTCCAGAGAGGCATCCGCATCCGGAGGGATGATTTTGTGCGGAACATGATGGCATGTGATTGCCGTTTTAATTCCTATCCGCAAATGATGACTGTGCGCTCGGAAGACCGTTTCATGTTTAGTGCCCGGTCCTACCTCTAGTGTATGTAGGTCGCTCTTCGTGAGGTCTGCGGGCGGGGGAGTTGCGGTCGACTGATGTCGGGGATTAGGCTTTGTAGCCATGGGTTGATTTTCTTTCTACTAAGGGGCGTCCTTCTGTTTTTATTGGATACACCCGGCTTGAAGAGGTGGGGTGGTGGAGCCCCTGACCCTCTGTATACAAATCAGCCCCAGAACTCTTTTGTTTTGGTTGTAGCGGACGCCAGTGCACCGTGCATAAGACGTAACGTGCGTAAGACGTAAAAAGTGTGTTACTGTCACTTGCAAATCTGTGGAACACTGGTTTACACTATAAATGTCTGGGGCGGAGAAGAAGACTTCCCGAATGGCGAACAGGTGAAGTCCTCTGAGAGTTATTACTCCTTCCTGGTAGTATCGAGATGGTCTCTCGATAGTTTCTGAATATTGTGCTTGGTCTCATCTTGCCACCATATCTAGATAGACCAATCCATATTGTAACACAAACCCACACGTTCTGTGTGGGTTTTTTGTGTTTGCCTCAGAATCTGGGTATTTAGGCGAGGAATAACCACTCAGATAGATTCCGTTGAACCAGGTTTTTCTACCGGCCAGGCTCTATACTCGTTGTTCTTATCGTGTCCCTTACCTGTGGTGTGAGCATGGTAAATAACGCTGGTTTTGGCGCCGAATACGCGGTTTCGGTGTGCGTGAACGGGTTACAATGGGTGAGTTCAACACCTAACTTTCGCACCTTGCGCGCCGAAGTCGCCGCGAAAGTGACTCTAACTCACGAGAAAGAAGGTTCCGATGGAACTCGACGTCACTATTGAAATTCCCCGCGGCTCCCGCGTGAAGTACGAAGTGGACCACGAGACCGGCCGCCTGCGCCTGGACCGTGTGCTGTTCACCTCCATGCAGTACCCCACCGCTTACGGCTACTTCGAGAACACCCTCGGTGAGGACGGCGACCCGCTGGACGCCATGCTGATCCTGGACGTTGACGTTGTTCCCGGCGTGCTGGTTGAGTCCCGCCCGGTTGCTGTGTTCAACATGACCGATGAGGCTGGCGGCGACGCTAAGGTTCTGTGCGTTCCCACCGACAAGCGTTACGACCACATCAAGTCCCTGGCTGATGTTCCCGAGCAGCTGAAGGCTGAGATTCAGCACTTCTTCGAGCGTTACAAGGACCTGGAGCCCGGCAAGTGGGTTAAGGGCGAGGGCTGGGAAGACCTGGCTGCTGCTGAGAAGATGGTCCAGGAGGCTATCGACCGTTTCGCAGCTGAGGGTCACTAAGCTGCCGCACCGTTAGGTGCACCCGGTTTTTGTAGGGGGCGTGTTCCCTGCGTCTGGTTCGTGCGAGTTTTCGTGCGTACTGGAGGCGGCGGGCACGCCCCTTTTTTCACGCCCCCTTTTGCTGTGTCTTTCGCCGCATCTGCCTGCACGCTGGGTGTAGTTGATTGCGCGAGGTGCAGATTCAGAGTATGTTCAAAGGGATTCACTCTTCTTCCCATCTCACACCTTTCACCGAGGATAGAAAATGAAGAAAAACCTTCCGACCCGCGGCGCGGTGGCACTGTTGGCGCTGGCTATGGGGTGCATGGGTCAGGGTGTAGCCCAGGCGGCATACATTCAGCCGAAATCTGTACAGCCTATTGAAGAGCTGGAATTTGATGTTAATTGTTTTGACATGCACTTCTTTTACGGCAAGAACGTTATAACCAGTTTGCACTGGGCGGAGTGTACCGGCCTGATTACGAAGAAGCAGGTTGTCGGGCTGGCTACAACCGATGAAGATAAGTTGCCGAACGGGGTCATGACTATCTCGCGTGGCCGCTTGCTGGAGCACCTGTACCATCTGGCAGGTTCACCCGAGGTGAAGAACCTGCCGGAGAAGTCCCCGTACACCGATCTAACTCCGGGCGATGCACGCTATAAGGTTGCTATTTGGGCGACCCGCGTGGGTTTGACCGCCGGTTGGTCTGATGGTTCCTTCCACTACGATACTCCGGCAAGCCGTGGCGCCTACTTTACCTTCCTCTATCGTGCTGCGGGTAGCCCCAAGGTGACTTTGGAATCCCTGGATGCGGCGAATGCTGTGCGTGCGGAGAAGGGTGCTGCCCCCATTAAGGAGGGTAGTGAGTTGCATCGAGCAATGAGCTGGGTGTACCAGCATGCGCTGGCGAAGGGGGAAGATGTCCGGGCGTATGACACTAGATTCCTCACTGACGGGTACACGCCGGGGGATTTCAATGAAACACCGGATTTCTATTACGTTTCGTACCGCACTATTTTCACCCCTCTCATGGTTCTTGATTACCACGAGGAGTTGGCGCCCATTGTGGCTCGTCTGCAGTCGCTGTCCTAGCGGCAGATGAGCGGAGGGCTTGCTGGGGGCGTGTTTCCCGTGTCTGGTTCGTATGATTTTTCGTGCGTGCTGGAGGCGGCGGGCACGCCCCCTTTTTTGCTGCATCTTTCGCCTTTGTTGTGTCTTTCGCCGCATCCGCCTGCACACCGGGTGTAGTTGATTGCGCGAGGTGCAGATTCCGAGTATGTTCAAAGAAATTCACTCTTCTTCCGTTCTCACACCTTTCACCGAGGATAGAAAATGAAGAAAAACCTTTCGACCCGCGGCGCGGCAGCACTGTTGGCACTGACTATGGGCTTCATGGGTCAGGGCGTGGCCCAGGCTGCGCATATTAATCCGAAACCTGCACAGCCTACTGAAGAATCCAAGGCTAATGTCAACTGTTTCGAAATGTACGGCGAATACGGCAGGAACGCTATGAACAGTTGGCAGTGGGCGGAGTGCACCGGCCTGATTACGAAGGAACAGGCTGTTGAGCTGGACAACATCGATGAGTGGTCCCTGCCGAATGAGGTCATGACCATTTCGCGCGGCCGTTTGCTGGAGTACCTGTATCAGCTGGCTGGCTCACCCGAGGTGAAGAACTTGCCGGAGAAGTCCCCGTACACCGACCTGACTCCGGACGATGCTCGTTATAAGGTTGCTATTTGGGCGACCCGGGTGGGTTTGACCACCGGTTGGTCTGATGGTTCCTTCCACTACGACACTCCGGCGAGCCGTGGCGCATACTTTACCTTCCTCTATCGTGCAGCGGGTAGCCCCAAGGTAACTCTGGAACCCCTGGGTAAGGCGAATGCTGCGCGGTATAAGAAGCGTTTTGCCCCCATTAAGCGGGGAAGTGAGTTGCACCGAGCAATGAGCTGGGCGTACCAGCATGCAATGGCGAAGCGGGAGGATTATGACCTGCCCATGAACTTCAACTACCCCAGCGCCGATTACGTGACATGGGACGCCTACAGGGTGCCGGACTACTACTTCGCTTCGCACCGCACTATTTTTATTCCTCTTATGATTCTGGACAGTCACGAGGAGCTGGCGCCAATTGTGGCTCGTCTGCAGTCGCTGTCCTAGCGGTAGGTGAGCGGGAGGGCTTGCTGGGGGCGTGTTCCCCGTGTCTGGTTCGTGCGAGTTTTCGTGCGTGCTGGAGGCGGTGGGCACGCCCCCTTTTGTTGTGCTCGGAGTTGTTGCCCAGGGCTTTGTTGAGGGGGATTTCAGCAAGTACTTTGCGCGGTGGGGCTTGTAATATTTCTGAAAGTTCAGATTTTTAAAGATATTTCTAAAGTTCTAGTTACATAAATATTCAAGTTTAAAGTGAGATTTTAATAGACTTCAGGTTTACATTGATATATATTTTTTCACGAGAATGAAATATTTGCTTGTGAATACTCGAAACGGTGAATTTTCAGAGTAGGGTTGAAGGAGTGTGGTGTAAGAGCGTCGACGAAGCGTAAACGCCACACACTATTGTCATCACTCAACTTAATTTAAGGACTATCATGTCTGAACTGTCACGCCGGCATGTGTGCCGGCTTTCGTCATTTGCCCTGGTAAGTTTCTTCGCAGCACCTCAGAGCAATGCATGGGGTGTTCAGGACCCTGTTGGGTCTCCCCAGCAAATAGATGGATGCACTGTTGCCCCGCTTCGTGAAGCATGGGTGCCGACTAATGGTGCAGATAATGTCATTCTGTGGTTTCAGCTTCTTCCCTTTTTGGGCCCTTTTGTAGGGGTGCATGCGCTTCCGTCGGTAGAACTGATGGGGAATCAAGAAGAGTCAGCCTTATATGAGGTAATTCGTCCCCATATTCACCGTGATACGGGGCAGTGGCTGTCTAAAATTCCTTCGGGTCAGCAGATTGTGGTTGAGCTTGAACAGCTGAGTGGATCGCAAGAATACATGGTGCAGATGAGCCGTTGGCAGCCGGGTTCTATGGGATTGACAAGCCATTCTCCTGAGGGGTACCCGGCTGCACCATCACTGACAGTGCGTGAGGACTCGGGTCTGAAGGTGGTTCGTGCGCGTGGTGCCTCAATGGAGAGCACTGAGTATTTTTGTGGTGTCTACCAAGGGGAGATGAAGGGAAACGCATCCCTTGGAGAAGATGACGGTGCGTTTATTCAAGCTCAGCGCTGGGAATGGGGTCTTGAGGTTGATAAAGATATTTCTCAGCCGGAAGAGTTGTTTCAACGAGGGTGCTTTGGCGTGTATTTCCCGGGTCGTAGCGAATACGGCGGATCTACTGTGTCGGCTTCCTATCGGATTAGTGTTAGGACGCCGGGGGGCGTGTTGACATGTACCACAATAGCTGCCCCATAAAACAATTATGGGGGTAATCGCAGGGGTGTGGATTCGGGAAATCTTGCTCTGCAAAAAGAGATGATTGATAGGGGGTTGGTACAGATTTAATAGAATTAAACATCAAATCATCTTTATGTATAGATATTCAGGAAAAATTGGTGGGTCGGCATTCAAACTATTTGAATGCGTTTGAACTACATGGCTTAAGAAAGGAATACAATATGGTTAATTATAGTAAATCAAAGCATGTGAATGTTTTGGATTTTGGTGCAGACCCAACCGGTACGAAGGATTCCGCACCAGCAATTCAAAATGCCATTAACTCGGTGGCCGCTGTTCCCGGTGGTGGTTCTGTCGAGATTCCTTCGGGAATCTATCTTGTGAGTAATGATTTTATTAATCTCAGGGATAGGGTAGAGGTGTATGGTCATGGATTCTCAACACAAATTATTGGGTTTAATAAAAACCCGAAGATTTTAAGAGATGTTGATGGTGACGATATGGAGTGTCAGGGGGTATTTCATATGGGGTCATACAATACCTTTGTGGGTGATATGGGAACAAATATACCAATGCGTTTTGGGGTGCGGGATATGTTTATTCGTGCCGCCAATCTTAATCTTTTGAATCCTAATATTCGTAAAGGATTTTTTGAGTATCAAATTGCTCAGGGTAAGCATGTTGCTGATAATTATATACCGGATAATATTGCGGGCATTATTGTTCATACAAGATATGATATTTTTAATGAACCTGAAGCTGCCCCTATTATTTCAAATATTGAAATCTGGGATACGGCAATCGGAATTGCCATCCTGGGTGAACATGATCGTGCTATGAAGGTTGATAAGGTCCGCATTCGTAAAACTCGCAGACAAGGGCTCTTGGTGGGAAAGCCGGTGGGTCATGTTCAGCGTAGAACAGAGAGTTTGAACTCTGGAGCTGCGGATAATAAGTTTGTGATGGTTGAGGTCTCTGATGCCAATCTTGGTGGCGGATATCATGGGGCAATTGAGGTGTACGGAGCTCAATGTAAATTTGTGGCATGTACCGCCTGGTTTGCTATTCGTAATAAGCCAAATTCCGACCTTTATCACGATAGAGATCAGTACCGCAGAAAGTCTGGTGCCGGGTGGGCAATTTTTGGCGAACGGAATATGTTCATCGGATGTACCGCTCAGGAGAATGGCGGGCACGGGTGGGTCGTAGGTTTCAAGGATAATCAGTTTATGAATTGTCTAGGTGAGTCCTCGAGTCTCGAGAATTCACTTATTCTTAAGGGAACTGCACGCACTGATGAAGCAGCTAATTGGTATATTGGACGAAATGCTTCTGGAGCACGCCTAGTATCGCCGCGTTCGGCTAATCCGAAAGTTGGCCAGCGTTCCTCGCGTTACGGGTTTTATCTAGAGAATAAGCTGGATGATATTAGTATCGTGGCCGGTTCATCGCGTAATGCCCGTGATGGTAATAAATTGACTTCGAATGACGGTCGGCACCTTTTCTTTAGGAGAGATCGCAGTGTCCCCTGGGGCAATTTCTATATTGATATTAATTTTGTGGTCTATAGGACCTCGCAAGATAATGAGATTAATCGAAATAGTCAAAATGACGTAAAAGTTTAATCATTCTGAAATAATTGCGCGGAGAGTGAATCCTGAGTATCTTCAAAGGGATTCACTCTTCTTCTACTCTCACACCTTTCACCGAGGATAGAAAATGAAGAAAAACCTTTCGACCCGCGGCG
>ERZ772910.1591-NODE-1591-length-11289-cov-4.088125_pt1 | contig 11289 bp, 9 predicted proteins | sample MGYA00511357_ERZ772910 | MGnify/ENA primary metagenome ERZ772910 (study PRJEB29015, sample SAMEA2738096) | human oral metagenome | biome: human oral; feature: human-associated habitat; material: saliva | place: China | collected 2193 ...
AAAGCAATTGGGTATGGATATCTTTTATATTACAGATTGCTTAATCAATCCAGATGGGATTGACATTAAACATGAATTACACGGGAGCTTTGAGGACTTGAAGGAGTATATTTGCCTAGACTAAAAAGGAGATTATGGAAATGTTAAAAAATAGAGTGATAACACTGATTTTAATAGTATGTTTGTATCTCATGTTTTCTTATATTGCAGAAAGTTATGCGGCTTTCTACGTAGCTCTATTAATCATGAATCCAATTGTATTTCTTATAGGTGGATTGTTGTATGGTAAAGTACAAGGTTTTGATTGGCTAATTTTAGGCTTGGTGATAGTCCTATTCATTCCAGTTAGTCTCAATCTATTTGCTGGCTGGGGAATTATGTCTTTTGCAGGAATTTATGCAGTTATAATGGGTCTTGGAATGGTAATTGGAAATAAATTTTTAAAGAAAAAAGAGGTCTAATCAGAAAGTTTGATTAGACCATTTGTTATTTTTTACACAAAATAAAATAGAGAATATTTTTGGAAGCGTTTTCTTTCATACAAATTAAGAAAAATTGTCTTAAAACAGTCATTATTTGCGTTTCTTCATTTTCAAGTTTGGCGTGCAAGTGTTATAATTTCAGCAGTATATAGGAGGATATTTCAAATGTCTAAAGTTACTGTAAAAGACTTAGATGTTAAAGGAAAACACGTCATTGTTCGTGTTGACTTCAACGTTCCACACAAGGGAAATGTAATCACAGATGATAATCGTGTTCGTGCAGCATTGCCAACAATTAATTATCTTACAGAGCATGGAGCAAAAGTTTTACTTTTGAGCCACTTAGGTAAGATTAAGACTGAAGAGGACTATGCTAAAAACGACATGTCTATCGTTGCGGATTGCTTAGCTTCCCTACAGAGTGCACCTGTTAAGTTCGTTAACGCTACTCGTGGTGCTGAACTTGAAGAAGCAGTTGCTGCTCAGGAAGAGGGTTCAATCGTATTGATGCAGAACACTCGTTATGAGAAGGGCGAAACAAAGAATGATGAAGAGTTAGGTAAATACTGGGCTTCATTAGGCGATTTATTCGTAGAAGATGCATTTGGCTCTGTACACAGAGCTCACGCATCAACAGTTGGTATTCCAACACACATTCCTTCAGCTTTAGGTTTCTTAGTTGAAAAGGAAGTTAATGTTTTAGGTAAGGCAGTTAATGATCCACAAAGACCATTCGTTGCTATCTTAGGTGGTGCGAAGGTTTCTGATAAGATCGGCGTTATCGAAAACTTATTGAAGATTGCAGATAAGGTATTAATCGGTGGAGGAATGGCTTATACATTCTCAGCTGCTAAGGGTGGCAAGATTGGTACATCTTTATTAGAAGCTGACAAGATGGAATTAGCTAATGAATTCATGAACAAGGGTGAAGGCAAGTTATTCTTACCTGTAGATACAGTTGTAGCAAATGACTTCTCTAATCCAACAGAAATCAAGACAGTACCTGCTGGAGAAATTCCAGATGGCTTCATGGGCTTAGATATCGGTCCTGAATCTGTTAAGAAGTTCCAGGATGAATTAGTTGGTGCTAAGACAGTATTCTGGAATGGACCAATGGGTGTATTCGAAGATGAAAGATTTGCTAAGGGTACAATCGCTATCTGCGAAACATTAGCTAACCTTGAAGGTGCTACTACAATCATCGGTGGTGGTGACTCTGCTTCTGCTGCTAAGAACTTAGGTTTCGCAGAGAAGTTCAGCCACATCTCTACAGGTGGTGGAGCATCTCTAGAATATATGGAAGGAAAGGAACTCCCAGGAATCGCTATTATTCCTGAGAAGTAAGGAAAAGAAACATGACAAGAAAACCAGTAATTTTTGGTAACTGGAAAATGAACAAGACACCTTCAGAAGCTGCTGAGTTCATGAAGGGTATTGAAGAAGTATTAACAGGCACAGAAGCTGCTGATTATGGTATCGGTGCTCCTTACGTAGACTTAGACGTTTGCGTTAAGGCTGCTAAGAACTTATTAATCGCTGCTGAAAACTGCCATGAAAAGGATTCTGGCGCTTATACAGGTGAAGTATCTGTACCAATGTTAAAGGAAATCGGTATTACATACTGCATTATCGGTCACTCCGAAAGACGTACATATTACAACGAAACAGATGCTGCTTGTGCTGCTAAGTGCAAGAGATTATTCGCTGACAACATCACACCTATCTTATGTGTAGGTGAAACAGAAGCTGAATACGATGCTGGTAAGACTGAAGAAGTTGTTAAGTCTCAGTTAGCTGGTTCTTTAGCTGGATTAACAGCTGAAGAAGTATCCAAGATGGTTATTGCTTATGAACCAATTTGGGCTATCGGAACAGGTAAGAGTGCTGATGTAAATACAGCTGAAGCTTGCTGCAAGCTAGTTCGTGAAACAGTGAAGGGCTTATATGATGAAGCAACTGCTCAAGCAGTTCGTATCCAATACGGCGGATCTGTTAAGCCAACAAACATCAAGGAATATATGGCTTGCGAAGACATCGATGGTGCGTTAATCGGTGGTGCATCCTTAAAGGTTGAATCCTTCAAGGAAATTATTGACGCTACAAAATAGGTTCTTACTCAGCTTAGCTGAGAGAATATGTTTTAGGTTATCATAGGAGGAAAATTTAGATGCCTAATTTTATTGATCCAATTGCTGAAGTGCATGCACGTGAAGTCTTAGACTCCCGTGGAAATCCAACAGTAGAATGTGAAATTACAACTGAGTCAGGTGCTTGGGGACGTGCTATCGTTCCATCAGGTGCTTCTACAGGTGAACGTGAAGCTTTAGAGCTTCGTGACGGTGACAAGAATCGTTACCTTGGAACAGGTACATTAAAGGCTGTTGCTAACGTAAATGAAAAGATTGCTCCAAAAGTTATCGGTTTAAATGTATTTGACCAGAACTTAATTGATAAGACAATGCTTGATCTTGATGGAACACCATTCAAGAGCAACCTTGGTGCAAATGCTACATTAGCTGTTTCATTAGCTGCTGCTCGTGCTGCTGCTGATGCTTGTGGCTTACCATTATACAAGTATATTGGTGGTGCAAATGCTAAGGTATTACCAATTCCAATGATGAACGTATTAAACGGTGGTAAGCACGCTGATTCTTCTGCAGACTGCCAAGAATACATGATTATGCCAGTAGGTGCTAAGAACTTACACGAAGCAGTTCGTATGGGTTCTGAAGTATTCCATAACTTAAAGAAGGTATTAAAGTCCTACAAGTACAACACAGCTGTAGGTGATGAAGGTGGATATGCTCCATCATGCGTACCTGGAAACAACGGTCCATTAGAAACATTAGGTAATGAAGGCCCATTAGCTTTAATGGTTGAAGCTGTTGAGAAGGCTGGCTACAAGTTAGGTGAAGAAATCTGCTTCGCTATGGACTTAGCTGCTTCTGAATTCTACAACGCTGAAAAGGGTGTTTATGAATTAACACGTTCTGGTGAAGGTGATAAGACATCTGAACAGATGATCGACATGTTAGCTTCATGGGTAGAGAAGTATCCATTAATCTCAATCGAAGACGGCTTAGCTGAAAACGACTGGGATGGTTGGGTTAAGTTAACAGAACGTTTAGGCGAAAAGGTTCAGCTTGTTGGTGATGACCTCTTCGTTACAAACACAACATATATCAAGAAGGGTATTGAATTAAAGGCAGCTAACGCTGTATTAATCAAGGTTAACCAGATTGGTACATTAACAGAAACATTAGATTCTATCGAAATGGCTAAGGAAGCTAAGTACACAGCAGTTGTATCTCACCGTTCAGGTGAAACTGAAGATTCAACAATCTCTGACTTAGTAGTTGCTACAAACGCTGGCCAGATCAAGACAGGTTCTATGAGCCGTACAGACCGTATTGCTAAGTACAACCAGTTGATGAGAATCGAAGAAGAATTAGGTGAAGTTGCAGAATACCGTGGAAGACAGGCTTTCTACAACGTTAAGGCTCTTTCTTCAAAATAAGAATGATTTGAAAAAGTTCACTCATATGTGAACTTTTTTTATAAATATAGATTTTTTGTATAGACTATGAACTTAATATTGGTATAAATTCACAGTAAATATGATAGTACAATTAGTAGTCATTTATGGCTTCCTCTCTGGTTTATTTCTTTCTTAGCAAAAAGTTAAAAACTGAGAGGTTTTTATTTTTGAAGGGAGCCTACCCTCAAGTAATTAATAGCGTTTTATTATAGTTGTTTGTTTTTTTCAATCATCCATCCAATCATCCAACCAATCACAAGTAGATAATTTTCGATAGCTCCTACTAGATTAACAGTTTCGTGCATTTGTAAGTAATGGATGAAGTGATTTGTACCAATCCCAATACCACCAAGAATCAAAGCGAGAAGAATAGATTGTAAATAGATCCAATTATAATGACGATAGGCAGTAATTAATATTACTAGTACTGCTATATTCCAGAAACCAATTTCTCTTTGCCATCCTGTTGAGATACCATATGCCGCATGGCTACCCATATATTCTGGTGCGAAGATTTGAAGAACTGCAGCACCAGATATCGCAATGATTAAAATGATAAATAATATACGTAAGAGAAGATTCATTCGCTGTTGTTTCATGTTGTAGACCTCCTAAAAATATAAAAAATAGTAATACTGCATGGAATCAATTGTCAAGCTAAGTTTGGTGGACAAAGATTGTATATAGTTTTCAAGAACATTCTTGAAATTATGAAAAAATACAAATAAATTATCGTATGAATTCCCTTTAAAAAAGAATTGAATGATACTATTAGTGTAGGAGGATTTCAAAGATGAAATTTATTGATGAAGCACGTGCGTATCAAGATAATATGATTGAAGATTTACGACAGCTTGTAAAGATTGAATCCGTACGTGATGACGCTGCTGCGACAAAAGATGCACCTTTTGGACCAAACATTGCAAAGTGCTTAGACAAAGCACTAGAGATTGGTAAACGTGATGGTTTTAAAGTAGAGAATGTAGATGGTTATGCTGGTGTGATTCAGTATGGTGATTTAGAAGAATCTGTTGGTGTACTTGGACACTTGGATGTTGTGCCTATCGGTGATGGCTGGACATTTGATCCACTTGGTGGAGAAATCAAAGATGGCTATATCATGGGTAGAGGTACTTGTGATGATAAGGGTCCTGCAATTGCGGCATATTATGCAATGAAGATATTAAAAGACAAGGGCTATAAGTTAAAACATAATATTCAAATGATATTGGGTACAGATGAAGAGAACACATCTGCAGGAATTCTTTATTACAAGAAAGTACGTAAGAATCCAATTATGGGTATCGTACCAGATGCAGACTTCCCATGTATTTATGCGGAAAAGGGTATTTTAGACTTTACTGCTCAAGGTAAGATTGATTCCTGTATCAAATCTATGAAGTCTGGTACTGCATTTAATGTAGTTATCAGTAAAGCGGATGTAATCGTTGATAAGCCACTTGCAAAGGAATACTTTGAAAAGTTCCTACTTGCTAATGAATTGACTGGTGAATGCCATGAAGATGAAGCTGGATCACATTATCATATCGATGGTAAGCCATTCCATGCATCTCGTCCTTATATGGGTGTAAATGCGGCTGTGAAGATGTTTGAATTTGTTGGTAGTTGCTATAACGATGAATTCAGCTTAAATGCTGTGAAGTTATTCAAGGATCCTTATGGGGTTGGATTAAAGGTTGCTTATGATGGAGCGTACATGGGTCCATTAACCTTCAATATGGGTAAAGCCAATGTTGAAGCTGGTCAGGTGTACTTTGCATTAGATTATCGTTATCCAAACGAATGTGAAGGTAGTGATTTACTAAAGAGAAGTGCACATATCATCCAGGAAGTATTACATATTGAAACTGAACTGGTAGATGATTCTAAGTGGTTATTGAATGATCCTAACAGTGAACTAATACAAACCTGCTTAAAGCACTATCGTGCATTCAGTGGTGATACTTATACACCTCCTCTACGTATCGGTGGTGGTACATATGCGCGTAGTTTTGATAATTTTGCGGCATTTGGCCCAATCTTCCCAACACGTGAATATGCGTCGTGGGTAGGTGCTGAACATGAAGCAGATGAAGGATTTGAAATTGAAACAATGATTCTTGCTTGTGCAATTTACGCAAATGTTCTATTTGATTTAGCTTGTGAACAATAAAGAATGAAATGATTTTAATTAGGAAGTATCTACGGATACTTCCTTTCTTTGATAGAGAATACATGTGCCAATGGAGTAATTATGTGGTTAAATAATAGGTATGAAAACAACCAAGAAGTTACCAAAACAAGATAGAGTATTTTCATTACGCTATTATTGGCATGGATTACCAGAAATTTTGTATTATCAGATTCCTGCAAAAATCATTCTGTTTATGATGGTTTCCTTTGCGGAAGGAATTCTTGGTTCTATTATGAACCTAACGGGTATCTACTCTGTAAGTAGTGGGGAACTTCCATCATTACTTCGTAGTTGGTATGGTTGGGCTGTTTTAATTGCTTTATCAATATTATTTACGATATATATGGCACTTGATATTATCATATTGATTTTATTAAGCCGCAATATTCTATATAATCAAAAGAAAAAGATGAAGGAAATCATCTCTACTGCGGTTCGTATATCTCGAAAGTTTATTAACTTTAGAGGCTGTCTAGTTGGAATGTATTTTGCGGTTATTATTCCACTGAATACCGCAATGATAGGATTACATCTAACAAAACATGCAGTACCACAGTTTATTTATTCTGTCATACGTTCAAATAACACATATATGCTTGCATATGTTATTTTAGTGTTACTTTTAGACTTTGTTGGAATCATTCATATATTTACTTTCCATGGAGTTCTTTTTGATAACTATTCACTAGCTACATCCATGCATGAATCAAGAAGTTTATTTTTTAAGAACTGGAAGAGTGTTATTTTATCGTACTTAAAATTCTTTGGGATGTTCTTTTTGATACTTGTAGTAGGGATAGTGACTATTATTGTTATACCGTACTATGTATCACATTGGATTATGAAAGCGAAATTCTGGTATCACTATCTGATTATTATGGTAGTGATTCTGGGTCTTATTTTTATCTTCTTATTTACAATGATATTTATTCAGGCACAAGCAATGTGTATCACTCGTGTCTATGATGAATGTACACTTGCGGGGTATCAAGAAGAAAAGTTTACAACACCTGTTCTATTCCAAAAGAGTTTCCGCTTTGTTATATCGATAAGTCTTTTGGCATCACTGGTATTAGGTTATATTGGTGCGAGGATTTTCGATGAATTATTCCCAAAGGAATATGCAACAGAAGTAATTGCACATCGCGGTGGGGGAGATTTATCGACAGAAAACACAGTAGAGTCAATTCGTGCTGCAATAGAGGCTGGTGCCTCTGCATCCGAAATAGATGTTCAAAGAACTGCAGATGGTCATTATGTTATCTTCCATGATAATACGCTAAAACGCTTATGTAATGATCCGCGTACAATACAGGAGCTCACGCTAGAGGAGATAAAAAAACTCAGAATTACAGCCCCTGATGGTCATCAGGTGAGAATCGCAACATTAGAAGAGATATTAAATACTGCAAAGGATGAAATTAAACTCTATATCGAATTAAAGGGTAAAAGTGCAGGTATGCAGATGGCAAATGATGTCTATCAAATGCTTGTAGAAAGAGATATGGTTAATCAAGTACGCATAATCAGTTTGAATACTAACCTGATTACACAAGTAGAACGAACCTATCCGGATGTAGAAACAGAGTATCTCTGCTTTATTGCTTATGGGGAAATCGAGTCAATGGAAGTAGATGCAGTTGGTTTAGAAGAAGAATTAGCTACTACACAAAGAATTGATAACCTACATGAAGCAGGGAAGAAAGTTGATGTTTGGACCGCAAATTCTTTTGGATCAATCATACGGTTTATGGTATCAGATGTAGATGGTATTATCACAGATAGCGTTCAACTGGCATTGAATATTAGAGATGGAAAGAGTGATTTACCTGACTTTACAAGGTTATTGCGAATTTTCTTTCCACAATTCTAATATGCATGCATGTATTTATATATGAAATATGCTTGAATAATTTATAATGTATTAATTTTCTTGCAATCAACAATGATGTATAATAAAACCACTGTAAAGATAAGGTAAATCATTCCTACCTTTATAGTGGTTTTAATGAATATAAAAGGGAGATATTATGGAAAACTTCATTCGTAATTTAACAAAAGAGAAGACTCTGATTAATAAAGTATTCCTTGCGTTATTATGCAGTCAGTTGGCAATCATTCTAGCTTCATTCTTTAAGATTGCAGTATTACCAAGCTTTGGAAAACTAAATCTATATGCAATGGCTAGTATGGCAACACTATTTTTGATTTCATCAGTCATTGAAATAGTGTTTACATTAAAGAAAAATGAAAAAGTATTTATTACACTTAGAATTGTTAACTTGTTATGGCTATTTAGTTTAATTGGACATCTCGTAAAGCAAATTGAAAATTTACAAAAGACAGAAGCTCTTGTAGATTTTGGTACTGGTGTGGTAGAGAATCTTTATTCATGGTTATCATTTGGAATTGTTAATTTCTCAATCCCTAGAGCTGGATATTCTTATTTATTAGGCACAGTTAATGTTATCCGCATTCTAGCGGATATTAGTTTAGTGATCTTACTAATATTTGTATATTTAAGATTTTTCAAAAAGGATGAATTTGATACGACACCATGTTTTGAAGGTAGTTTAATTGCAAAGTTACAGGCTGCATATAAAGCAGATAAGGTTGTAACAGGAGCAAGTATTGCATTAATTATTTCACCATTCTTGAGATTTATGAGTAATGGTCGTATTGAAGTACCTGCATTCGGTACAAGACCATTCGTTGCATCAGCGATGATAGCGCTTGGTGTATTTGTGATTCGTGGCGTACTTGTAAAAGATGAACAGAAATTAGAGAAATCTATCCTTATAGCACTAATTTCATTTATCATTTGGAATCCAATCTTTGCGTTCCGTCAGGGTGTTGGTATAGGATATCTATTATATTTATTTGCGATTATTACACTTGGTGTTGTCTATATTAAACGCCGTGACACAAAGAAAGTAGTAGAACCACAGCCTGTAAAGCAAGAAGAAACTACAAAATCTGAAGAGTCTATAAAGGAAGCAGAAACTGTTACAGTGGAAGAGCAGTCTATTAAAGATGAGCAACCAGTTGATAAAGAAGATTTAGAGCCTGAAGAAACTATCCAAGAAGAGAAAACTGTAGTAGCAGAAGAGCCTGTTAAGGATGAAGAGGCTGTAAATGAAGAAGCTTCTAAATCAGAAGAAGAGGATTCTGAGAAGAAGTAAAGTGGTATTGGACATCAATATAAAGCGGTGTTATAATACTGTGGCAAGCGAAAGGAGCTTTTTAGATGCTTAACGCTATATTAATGGTTGTATCGGCTTTGCTGATTGTTTTATCACTATTACAGGGTGGAAAATCTGACGGTATTTCTAGTGCATTTACTGGAAATGGCGGTTTAAATCTATTTGCCAACACGAAGGAAAGAGGGTCTGAAAAGGTCATTTCTAATCTAACGTTGGTACTTGGAATTGCATTTTTTGCTTTAGTTATCGCGATAAGAGTGATTAAGTAACCGGTGAAAGCCGGTTTTTTCTTACGAAGAGATATTGGTTATTATCAGATATTGCTTAGAATAAGCTATAACAGAAAGAAGAATTATGGAAAATTTAAAAGAGAAACTATTAGAATATATTGAAAATCATCCAAAGAAGAATCGTAAAGTGGACGATATTTTAAGTGCACTTGGAATGACATCTTCATCAGACTTCGTGAAAGTGAGCCAAGCATTATCTGAATTAGAAAAAGAATTACTATTATTTAGAGCAGATGACAACCAATATTTAACACAAAAACAGGCGGGTGTAGTAACTGGTAGAATTTCTATCAATCGTTCAGGACTTGGTTTTGTAGACCGTGAGGATAGGGAATCAATTAAGATTGATCCTACTGATCAAAATACTGCACTAGATGGAGATACTGTACTTGTCCGCTGCAAGCCTTGGGAAACTTATGGTGAAGTATTAAGAGTTATTTCACGTGCAAAGGATTTCATGATTGGAACATTCTTATCACGTGGAAAGAGACTAAAGTTTATTCCTGATGATGAAAAGCTTCAAGATAAATTAATTACAGTAAAATATGATCAAGATTTCCTTCCTGTCGAGGGAATGAAGGTTCTTTGTCGTATACAGAAGTATGGCACTGCAATTGTTGTATATGTTGAACGTGTCATTGGTTATAAGGATGACCCAGGAGTGGATATTCTTGCGATTCTTTTAGACCATGATATTGACCCACAATTCCCTGAAGCTGTTATGGAAGAAGTTAAAACAATTCCCCAAGAAATTCAGGAAAGTGATAAGAAAGAGCGCGTTGATTTAACAAATGAAACAATCGTTACAATTGACGGTGATGATTCTAAGGATTTTGATGATGCCGTAAGTGTAACTCCTATTGAAAACGGTTGGGTATTAAAAGTATCTATTGCGGATGTATCTCATTATGTAACAGAGAATAGTGCTTTAGATAAAGAAGCTTTTGCACGTGGTTGTTCAACCTATGTAACAGATAGAGTTGTACCAATGTTGCCACACGAATTGAGTAATGGTATCTGTTCCTTAAATCCATATGTAGAAAGACTAACAATTACATGTCAGATGAATGTGAATCAGAGCGGTAAGATTGAAGAATACTCGGTTTATCCAAGTGTAATTCGCTCTACAGAGCGTATGACATATGCAAATGTAAATAGAATTCTTGATGGTGATGAAAAACTTCAGGAAGAATATAAGCATTTAGGAAATCTATTTTTTGATTTAAGAGATTGTGCTGATGCAATTCGTGCAAGTCGTACAGCGAAAGGTGCTATTGACTTTGATGGTACAGAAACAGTTGTGGAAGTTGATGAGAATGGTCATCCAATTGATGTACATGCACGCATAAGTGGCCATGCGGAAAGAATCATAGAAGACTGTATGATTGCGGCCAATGTGTCCGTAGCTAACTATATGAAGTGGTTAGATGTACCATCTATCTATCGTATTCACGAGGCTCCAACTGCAAAGAAGATGAAAGAATTTGTTCGTATCTCTGAAGGTATGGGACATAAGTTGGTACTAGGTAAAACAGCGATTTATCCAAATGAATTGCAAAGATACTTAGCATCTGTACATGAT
>ERZ772910.1593-NODE-1593-length-11280-cov-3.001960_pt1 | contig 11280 bp, 12 predicted proteins | sample MGYA00511357_ERZ772910 | MGnify/ENA primary metagenome ERZ772910 (study PRJEB29015, sample SAMEA2738096) | human oral metagenome | biome: human oral; feature: human-associated habitat; material: saliva | place: China | collected 2193 ...
TTGTCTGGATGGGTTTTGGAGTTCTTACTGGTTAGATAATTCATGCTGCCACAAGAGGAGCATTTGAGATTGATTTTTACTCGCACTAGATTTCCTTTACTTTTAATAATGATCTAAATTGCACTATGTTACATAAACAACTGAAAGCTACACAGGCTGCTGTCGCATAAAAGACAGCATGGTAGCCCAAATATCCTGCAACTGCGGATCCCGCCATAGGTCCGATCACTCCACCAAGGTAAAAAAAGACTTGGTTGAAGGCGAAAATCCTTGAAATACCTGATTTTGGAGTCATTTTGCTAAGAAGCGCATTAACACCTGGTATGAGAGCTCCCGTTCCCAAACCAAAGAGAAAACGATACAAGCCAAGTTGAAGGGGGCTGGTTGCATGGGCACAAAGAAGGTAAATGATGACGGAATAAATCTGCGCTGCAACTAACAATCTATGATTCCCTACCTTATCGCCAAGTTTTCCTAGAATTCCAGCACTCATCATGCTAGAAAACCCCATGCTGGATACGATTAATCCTGATACAAAGAGGAGATTCTCAGTCTGCCCTAAGTCCCGCACATAGAGAGCTAGAATGGGACCAATTAATTGAGCTGAAAATTGAATGACGAAGCTCGTCAAAAATAGATTCACTAAAAGCCTAGGATACTTGAAAGAAGAAAATACTTCTTTCGTTGGGATAGCCTTCTCCTTAGCCACTGGTTGAAAATCTTCCTTGATAAAGAAAATGGTTAGGATTGCAGCTAAAAATAAGAAAGCACCTACCAATAAAAAGACATTACGAATGCCAAAAATTTCAGCAATAAAGCCTCCAACAAAGGGACCCGTCAGTGTTCCTGCAACAACTCCTGTAGATAGAGTTCCCAGAGCCGCTCCAGACTTATCTTTAGGTACCTGACTAGCAATCAAGGCCGTCGCATTGGGGACAAAACCTGTAAATACACCATTTAGTAATCTAAGAAAGATCAGCCAATAGATATTCGGAACAAAGGCCAAACCTCCCATGGTAATGGTCATGGCAAGACCTGCTCGAATCATCATGGGTTTTCGACCGTACTTGTCAGCAAGAATACCCCAGATAGGAGAAACTAGAGCTGCTGAAACAGCCGAAACTGAGATGGCTAATCCAGCATAGAAAGCAACTTGGTCTCCTTCAATTCCCAACTGCTCTACAAAGATAGGCATGAAAGGAACGACCAGGGAAATACTAGCTCCCGTTAGAAAACTACCGAACCAGGCGACACGAAGATTCTCTTTCCAACTAATCTCTTGCACAGCTATCGCCTCCTTCAAGTAACTTCACTACTTGACTCACAAGCTGATCACGACTGCCATTATTATCTAGTATATGACTCGCTAATTTTTTCTTTTCTTCTATATCATGTGCTACAGTATCATTTTCTTCTTTTTCATCTATCATTAAATCAGAAAATAGATCTTTTTCTTCTATTTCTTTCGCTTTTTCTTTTTCGTAATTTTCATAATATTTTTTATTTCAATTTTTTATACTCAAAAATTATGCTTTCAACAGCTTTTTTAACTATTTCAGGATCCGTTGCTAGATTTATACGAATAAAGCCTTTAAAACTTGCTCCAAACCATTCTCCAAAATCTATTGCTAAATTACATTTATCTTGAATAAATTCTTTTACTTTATCAATAGGAATAATTTTTCTTAAATCTAAAAATACTAAGTATGTTCCTTCTAAATTAGTTATTGTAATTTCAGGTATATATTTATTTAATTCAGTTTTCAAGTAATTGAAGTTATCTTCAATTATTTCTTTAACATTTTCTAACCACTCACTACCTTTTTCATAGGCAACTTGAGTTGCTAACATTCCTAAGATATTAATTTCTGTTTGATTTATTTTCTTAATTTCCTTATCATATTTTTTTCTTAATTCATCATTACTAATGATTATATTAGAATGTATTAGGCCTGCTAGGTTAAATGTCTTAGAAGCAGCTGATATAGTAATTAAATTATCTGCATATTTCCCATTAGCAACTATTGCTGAAGGTATATGTTTATATCCTTTCATTGTAATGTCTTGATGTATTTCATCTGAAATAACTAGAACATTATGTTTTTCACAAATTTCTAAAATTTTAGCTAATTCTTCTTCTTTCCATACTCTTCCTGCTGGATTATGAGGTGAACATTGTATAAATAATTTCACATTATTTTCAACTATCTTCTTTTCAACTTCTTCATAATCAATAGTAAAATAACCATCTGTATTTTTTAAATCACAAGTTATTAATTTTCTGTTATTGTCTTTTACTGCATTATGAAATGGATAATATACTGGTGTTAGTATTAAAACTGCATCGTCAACTTTGGTAAAAATATTTACAAAACAATATATTGCTGTTACAACTCCATTTGTAAATCTCAGCCATTCTTTTTTTATTTCATAGTTATGTTTTTCTTTTAACCAATTTATAACTGAATTATAGTATTCATCACTCACATAAGAATAACCAAAAACTCCATGTTCACATCTTTCTTTTAATGCTTCAATAACTTCTTTAGGAGCTTTTATTTCCATATCTGCAACCCACATAGAAGTTAAGTTTGCATTCCCAAACCTTTTATCTAAGGCATCCCACTTTAATGAATAAGTCCCTTTTCTTTCAACTAAATACTCTTTTAAAAATTTTTCTTTTTGCATTATATCACCTCTTTAGTATTATATCATAAGTAAAAAAAACTGCCAAAGCTAAATAATTTAACTTCAGCAGAACTTTTTATTTTAATAATTGTATTTAGGTCCAGACCAATATATAGGTTCTCTTTCTATAGTTTCTTTAGGTAGATTAACATCTTTTAAAGCCCATTCTCTGAATACTTTAAAACCTGTTCTATCAACTATATATCCCACATGTTCCTTACCATTTGGAGCATCTTTAGATATAAACTCTTTAGCATATTTATATGTATTTTCTATGATTTTAACTATGCTATCTTCATCTACCCATCTTAACCAATCTTCTGCAAGTCTTGGATTTTGTTTTCCTGTTCTACCCATAATCATAAGTTTATAGTATTTTTTAGGACTTCTAGTCCAAGCTGACATAGGACAGTTTATAACACATTCTCCACAACCTATACATTTATTTTCATCTCTAACAATTTTATTATTTTCAATTCTTAAAGCTTCAACTGAAACTTTTTTACATTTCTTTACACAAGCACCACAAGTTACACATCTATCCATTTCATATTCAGGTAGACAAGTTCCTATGATACCAAAGTCATGCATTCTTGCTTTTATACAATCGTTAGGACAACCTGTTAAAGCTACTTTAACATGTAAATCATTAGGAAATATTACTTTTTCAATTCTTTTTGCAAAAGCAGTTGTGTTATATTGAGCTTTAGGACAAACCTTATTTCCTATACAAGCTGAAACGTTTCTTGTTCCTGCAGCAGAATAACCTTTTCCTTTTTCATCTTGATTTATATTTAACTTATCAATTAAAGGTTGAGCCATTTCATTTACTGCTGGCATATCTTCCATATCTATTCCAAGAATTTCAAAACCTTGTCTTGTTGTTATATGAACTTGTCCATCTCCATATTTTGAAGCTATTTCTGAAACTAACATAAGACATTCAGGATCTATTAATCCTCCTGGAACTCTTACTCTAAGTGCAGTTTTGTATTTAGTTTTAGTTATTCTAAAAGCATTTTTCATTACTTTTCTAATATTCAAATCTCTAATCATATTTTTCTCCAATCTACTAATCTACTAAATTTTTTGCAAACTCGTAATCAAATACAGGTCCATCTAAACAAATATATGTTGCATCCATTTTACAGTGTCCACATTTTCCTATACCACAGTGCATATTTCTTTCATAAGAAACCCAAATATTTTTTTCTGCAACATTTAATTTTAGAAATTCTGCTACTGAGAATTTCATCATCATAGGAGGTCCAACAACAACTGCTGAAACATTTGATAAATCATTGAATTTTAATTCAGGAATATATTTTGTAACTAAACCAATATTTCCTTTGTAACCTTCTTCTGCTCCATCAACAGTTAAAACTACATCAAGTTTCTTGCTCCATTCTTCTAAATCTTTTGCAAATAAAACATCTTTAGGAGATTTAAAACCTGCAATTAATTTAAAAGATTTTACTTTTTCAGGATTATTATATACAAATTGTATTATTCCTCTAACTGGTGCTAGAGCACTTCCTCCAACAACAATAACTAAATCTTTACCTACATATTCATTTAAGTCAAAACCATTTCCATAAGGTCCTCTGATGAATAATTTATCTCCAACTTTATATTCAAAAATTTCATTTGTAACTCTTCCAACAGCTCTTATAGTAAAGTCAATGAAATCTGGTCCTATACCTGAAACTGATATAGGGCTTTCTCCAAACTTAGGTAGAGAAATTTCATAAAATTGTCCTGGTTTTGTTTTGCTTGTATCTGCTTTTACTCTAAATGTCCATTCAATATCTGTATGTTTTGTTATTTCAATAATTTCAGCTGGACAAGGGATATAAGGATTATCACAATTACACATATTTTACTCCTCTCTTTTTTCTTTCATTGCTTTTACAACTTTTTCATAAACTTCTGATATCAATTCTTCATTATCTTTTTCTTTCATAGCACGTGCAACTTTTTCATATGCTTCAGATATTGAGATATATTGTGGACACATATCATCACATCTTCCACAACCTACACACATATTTTCTCCAAATCTTTTTCTATAGTCATGAATTTTATGTAAAGTTTTAAATCTCATTCTTTGACCATGTTTTACTCTAAATGAGTGCCCTCCAGCTATATTTGTATATCCATCTACTTGGCAAGAAGCCCAAACTCTTCTTCTTTCTCCCATATTTTTATTTTCTTTATAGTGGATATCTTGCATTGAGAAACAAGTACAAGTAGGACAACTATAGTTACATCTTCCACAAGCTATACATCTAGTGTCATACTCATCCCACATTTTATGATTTTGCATATACATAAAGTCTACATTATCTGGTAACTCAACTTCAAAATCATTTTTGCTTACATAATCTATATCAAAATCAACTTCTCTTCCTAAGAAAACTTTTAAATCATCATCTCTAAGTTCTAATTGAATTTCATTTCCTCTTATGTTCATAGCAGCATCATAGTTATCTGCCTTGTTTGTTCCCATGCTAACACAGAAACAGTTTCTAAAACTTTTTGTACAACCTACAACAACAAATTTAGTTTTCTTTCTAGTTCTAGTGTAAAAGAAATCGTTACTAGCTCCATTTCCTAAGTATATTTGGTCTATTCTTTTTACAGCATTCATATCACAAGCTCTTAAGAATACTAATCTTTCTCTTGTATCTTCAGCAGCTACTTTGTACTCATCTTCTGTAAAATAAAATAATACCTCATTGACTGGTAATAGTGCTTCTTTTGCTGGGAAATGAGATTTATCTTCCCAGTTCATTTCAGAAAAACTACTTACCTTTGCATATCTAACAACATCTGTGTCAGAATATGTTCCCCTCTTTTCAAAAGTTCTTGGGGCTAGTATCAAATATTTTTTTGATAATTCTTCTAGACCTTTGTCAAACTCTTCAACGCTTAATCTAAGTTTCATATCTTTTCCTCCACTTCCAAAACTTAAACAAATTTTAATTATAGTTCAAAATTTACATTATTCTTCAAAGTATTATTAATTTCTTATATATATTATCATTTAACTAATAAAAAAACTGTGATTATTATCACAGTTTTCAAAATTTTATTAATATTCTCAAAGTAATTCTTGACTTATTTCTTAAAGAATTGTCTAGCTTTCTCTATGTCAACATAGTATTTTCTATCTTTTTGTAAGATAATTTCTTTCTCTGATAGGAGCTTTAGACTTCTTGAAACAGTCTCTCTTTGATAACCTAACATCTTTGCTATATATGTTACTGTCAAATTTAAATTAATATATGTATACTCATCAATTTTATTTTCTTTAAGTCCATATTGTGTAGCTAGTCTGTAAAGTTTTGCTGCTAATTTTTTTTCAATGTTTGAAGATGTTAAATTTTTTAATTGTCTATATAATCTTCTTATTCTTTTTTCCATTTCTAACATACAATTTCTAGCTAAAATATAGTCCTTAGACATAATTTTATCGAAAGTATTTAGACCTATCCTAAGAATTTTAGAATCTTCAAAGCCCCAACATTCTATACCAGAAGTATTTTTTCTCATAATAGGCTCATTTATCATAGAGCCTTCATTTAACAAGAAGACTACTCTGTTCTCACCACTTTCACTTGATTTTATAAGACTTACATTTCCTGAGATTAAAAAATACACATAGTCAAGTTGCTGTCTGTCAGAGTAAAGAGCCTTATTCTTTTTTAAGTCTATTACATCTGCACTATTTTTAATTTCAATGATTGAATTTTTTGATATTCCACTAAAAATTTCTATTTTTTCTATATCACTATTTTTAGCTTTCATAATATCCCCTTCTGACATTAAATTTTAAATTCTATTTAAGTATAGAATAGTCCTTTTTACAAAACTTGTCAATTGACAAAATCATAAATTTATTGATAAAATATAAATCATTTTTTAAGAGGAGGTCAAAATGGACGAAGAAATTAAAACAGCTAATCCACTTGGATATAAAAAAATATCTAAACTACTAAGATCTTTGGCTATTCCTGCAATAATTGCCAACTTAGTCAATGCTCTTTATAATGTTGTAGACCAGATATTTATTGGACAAGGAATTGGGTATTTAGGAAATGCTGCTACAAATATAGCTTTTCCTATTACAACTATTTGTTTAGCCATAGGTCTTACTCTTGGAATTGGAGGAGCTTCAAATTTTAATTTAGAGCTAGGAAAAGGAAATCCTGAGAAATCAAAACACACTGCTGGTACTGCAGCAAGCACTCTTATAATAATTGGTATTATACTCTGTATAAGTATCAGATTTTTTTTAGAGCCTTTAATGATTTCTTTTGGAGCTACAGATAAAATTTTACAATATTCTATGGAATATACAGGTATAACTTCTTATGGAATACCATTTTTACTTTTTTCAATTGGGGTTAATCCTTTGGTGAGAGCTGATGGAAATGCTAGATATTCTATGATGGCAATAATTACTGGAGCAGTATTAAACACAATTCTAGATCCATTGTTTATGTTTGTGTTTCATTTGGGGATAGCAGGTGCTGCTTGGGCTACTGTTATAAGTCAAGTTGTTTCTGCAAGTTTGTTACTAATCTACTTTCCAAGATTTAAGTCAGTAAAATTTTCTTTAAATGATTTTATACCACAGATTCATTATCTAAAAAGAATTATTTCTTTAGGTTTTGCTTCTTTTATCTATCAATTTTCTAATATGATAGTACTTATTACAACTAATAATTTATTGAAATTATATGGGGCTAAATCAATCTATGGAAGTGATATTCCAATAGCTGTATTTGGAATTGTTATGAAAATAAATGTTATTTTTATTGCTATAGTATTAGGACTTGTTCAAGGTGCACAACCTATATTTGGATTTAACTATGGTGCAAAAAATTATCATAGAGTTAGGGAAACAATGAGATTACTTTTAAAAGTTACCTTCTGTATAGCAAGTATTTTATTTGTAATCTTCCAAGTTTTTCCAAAACAGATTATTTCTTTATTTGGTGAAGGAGATGAATTATATTTCTCTTTTGCTACAAGATATATGAGAATATTTTTATTATTTATATCTTTAAACTCTATACAAGTTTCTATTGCTACTTTCTTCCCATCAATAGGAAAAGCTATAAAGGGAGCAATTGTCTCTTTAGCAAAACAAATATTATTCTTATTCCCTTTATTACTTATTTTACCAAGATTTTTTGGACTAGAAGGAGTAATATATGCAACTCCTGTTACAGATTTACTTGCATTTACTGTTGCAATTGCTTTCTTAACACATGAATTTAAATATATGCCCAAAGAATAACAAAAGGGCTGTTGCAAATTCACAAAAAGTAAAAAATAGTTCGTTACTGAGTAAATTTCTTAACGATAAAAAATCAAGAATTCGCTGCAAATCAGGAAACTCGCTATGCTCAAACACTCCTACATTTGCTCGGCTCATTCTATTTGATTTTTTATCTAAAATTTCCATTCGTAACTTACTTATTTTTTACTTTAGATTGAAATTTTACGTTTGCAACAGCCCTTTTATAATATTTCATCAAGTATTGCTAATGCTGTAATTGCTTCAATCACTGGCATTACTCTTGGAACTATGCAGGCATCATGTCTGCCACTTATTTTTAAAATATCATCTTTCATCTCTTTAATATTAACTGTTTCTTGCTCTATACTAATAGATGGAGTTGGCTTTATAACAACAGAAAAGACAAGAGGCATTCCTGTAGAAAGTCCACCTAAAATTCCTCCATTATTATTAGTTCTAGTCTTAATTTGATTATTATCTAAATAATATAAATCATTGGCTTCTGAACCTAAAATGTTAGAAAAATCAAAACCTATACCAAACTGTATTCCTTTTACTGCTGGAACAGAAAAGGCTAAATGGGAAATTTTACTTTCCAAGCTATCAAAAAATGGACTACCCAAGCCAACTGGTAGATTATAACAAGCACATTCTATTTCTCCACCAACTGAATTTCCTGATAATTTAACTTTTTCTAATAACTCTTTTGTTTTAGTTTCTAAATCATCTTCTATGAAAGCTAAAGAACTTTCTTTTAAATTTTTAAATTTATCAATATCCACTTCTTTAAAATCTAAAAAACTTTTATCTTTTATATCTAAAATCTTTTTGATATGAGAGAAAATTTTAATTCCTTTTTCTTCTAAAATATCCATTGCAACAGCACCTGCAAAAGTTAAAGCTAGTGTTATTCTACCAGAAAAATGTCCTCCACCTCTGATATCATTAAAACCTTTAAACTTAATTGCAGCTGGATAATCAGCATGATTAGGTCTTAATAAAACTTTTAAATTCTCATAGTCTTTAGATTGAGTATTAGTATTTTCAAATATAACACAAAGAGGAGCACCTGTTGTATATCCATCTTTATATCCACTTAAAATTCTAAATTCATCTTTTTCTTTTCTCAAAGTTGTAAAAGATGATTTACCTGCTCTTCTTCTATCTATAAATTTATTTATATTCTCTAAATTTAATTTTGTACCTGCTTCTAAACCATCTATAACTATTCCCAATGCCTCTCCATGAGATTCACCAAAAATAGATAGCCTTATTTTAGTTCCCCAAGTATTCATAGATTTTTCCTCCTAGAGATAAGAAAACTTCCCAAAAATTAGGATATGATTTTTTTACACAGTCTAAATTATCTAAAAGTATTTCTCCATCATAGCAAGTTGTTGCTATAGCTATCATCATTGCAATTCTATGATCTGAGTGTGCTGATAGAGATACAATCTTTTCATTTTTATTAGCTTTTAAATCTTCTCTTGAATTAATTAAAATACTATCTTTTTTTTCAATTAAATCAAAATTAATCTTAGATAATTCTTCAACTGTTGCTTTCAGTCTGTCACTTTCCTTTATTCTTAATCTTTCAACATTGACTATTTCAATCTTTTTTCCTGAAACTGCTGTTTTTAAAGATAATATAGGTATAATATCTGGTGTTTCAGAGCCATCTAGTATTAATGTGTCTTTAGAACTCCACTTATCTATTTCAGAAATAAAGTCAATTATCTTTTTATCACCTTGTAATGAATTTTCACTTAAATCATTTATCTTTATCTTTGAGCCTATAGCATTAGCTACCAAAAAGAAAGCTGCTTGAGAATAATCTGCTTCAGTACGATAATTTCCTGCCCTATAACTTTGATTTCCTTCAATTATGAATTCTTGATATGAATTATTTATAATTTTTATACCAAACTTGCTTAAACAATCTAAACTTATATCAATATAATTTGAAGATTCTAATTTTCCATTTATTATAATTTTAGATTCTCCTTCTAATAAAGGCAATGAAAATAAAAGCCCTGTTATGAATTGTGAGCTAATATTCCCATCTATTTCATAAATTCCAGCTTTTAATTTTCCTTCTAGAAGTATTTCATTTTCATTTATATAAGAATGTTTTATTTTGTATTTTTCAAAATTTTCAAAGTAAGGAGTCATAGGTCTTTTAAATAATTTACCCCTACCTTTAAACAAAACTTTATTTTCTTCAACTATAGATAATGGAAATAGAAATCTTAAAGTTGAACCTGATTCATTGCAGTCTATTTCAATATTTTCATTCAAATTTTTAAATGTGTCACTTCCATCTATTAAAAGATAATTGTCTTTTTGTTCTATCTTAGCTCCTAATTTTTTCATAGCCTCAATAGTTGCAATAATATCTTCAGAAAAAGAAATATTCTCTATTTTAGATATACCCTTTGCTAAAGAGCTAGCAATAATATATCTATGTAATACACTTTTTGATGGAGGAGGGCTAAGTTCTCCAACTAATTTATCAGCCTTTATTATTTTCATATTTGTCTCACTTACTTCTCTATTGAAAATCTTTCAGCTAAAATTTCTTTAACTAAAAGAATAAATCTTTCTTGTTTATTCATATATAATGGAATTATAACTTGCTTTCTATCTTTTGTTATCATATCTATAACAGGAAGAACTTTTTTTCCTAATTTCATTTCTTTTAAAGTTCCACTCTCCACATCATCAAAGTTTAAGTTTAAATTCTTAAATTTTATATTCTTAGCTTCTGTATCCACTTTAATAGAATAAGTGAAAACTGTCTTTGCTTGTTTTAAACCTAGAGCAAAGAAAAGTGCACCTATAAGTAAAAGATACCACTTGTGATAAATAGTATATGAGTATACTTCAAATAACCCAATAAGTATTAGTGGAATAGCTATACCATAACCAGATATATTTTTAGCCTTATTTAAACCAAACTTTTCAATTTTTTTTATATCTTCTATTTTCCCTGTTTCAATTTTTTTTACTAAATCTTCATAAAATAACATAAATTCCCCTTTCTAAAGTAAATATATTTATCATTAAGATAAATTATATTATGTATGTATATCAGTGTCAAGGAATAAAAAAAGAGAATTCTTAAGTTTTTATTCTCAAAAATTCTCTTAATCCTATTTTGTAATAGTCCCTTAACTATATTGAAAATTCTTTAATCTTCATATACTTTTTTAAGATTCCATTTTTTTCTAATTTCTTCTATTGCTTCCTTTTCTTCTTCTGTCATAATTTCTGTTTGTGTA
>ERZ772910.1595-NODE-1595-length-11272-cov-2.568423_pt1 | contig 11272 bp, 7 predicted proteins | sample MGYA00511357_ERZ772910 | MGnify/ENA primary metagenome ERZ772910 (study PRJEB29015, sample SAMEA2738096) | human oral metagenome | biome: human oral; feature: human-associated habitat; material: saliva | place: China | collected 2193 ...
TGCGTCTTCCCGACTCCTGGAGGGCCATAAATAAAGAAAGGGTTCATCATAGCATCTCCCGGCTCTACACAAATGCGACGAGCAAGAGAAAGAGCTACATCATTAGACTCTCCACGGATAAACGAATCGAATGTAAAAGGAGGGAGTAACTTCGTGTCCCATTGAGTGGGATTTGTTGCCCCGACATCGTTGTGAGGGACTGAAATACCTTGAGGGATACTTGCAGGGGATGTAGATAAGGAAGCTTCGGACATAGAGGTCAGTAGACAACCCTCTGCCGTATTATTGGAAGTGCTATCCACCATTGCGAGGTACCTCAGTCGAGCATGTTCACCAAGTACAGACCGCAAGGCCTGCTGCATTTGGATTGCAAAATTCTGCTCAATGTATTCGCAGAAAAAGGCACTAGGCACCTTCACTACGATGGTATTATTCCCCTCTAAGCGCACGGGCTCTATGGGATGAAACCAAATATTAAACTGCTTGGAGGGAATATGAGAACTCAAGTGTACGAGACACTCTTGCCATATGCTATTTACGTTCTGTTCCATATTCTCTCTTTAGACGTTCTATATTCTTGTTTCAATCCTTATCATACCTTCCTCAGAGAGAGAGGGGAAACTCCCCCTAGGGAGAGAAAATCTACCCGCCTTAAGCTTCCCAATAACAAGGGTAACAACGTGGCGTAATCAACCTCTCCTTCCTATCTATCCGAAGGTGTAATTTGGTCTTTCAAGATAGTATTACCTATCTCTCCACTTCACTCTGAATGAACAAGGAGAATCAGTATTTCCCTTCGTTCAATCACATCGCAAAACTAGTGCTTATTTTTGGGCTAAACAAACCGAGAAAATCCACAATGAGGCTAATGATATAGCTAACTACCTATAGAATCAGCACCTTGTATAACCACTTATAGACTACGAAGAGAATTGTGCTCAAACTCCTATATATCAATTAGATAGAAAGAAGTTATTTTATGAAACGACAAGTTATCAACAATCAAGAAAAAGCGTAAGTCCCTTACTGTATTGCACTTTAGGTGTGTAACAACATGGGGAGAAGAGCCCTCTTTGATAATCAGACAAAGTACAACTTTCTAGGCTAGATTATAAAGAGAAAATAGCTATACGTCTTATTTATTCCTAGCCATAAATCCATTAGTTTTTGAGGTTTCAATCAAAGGTCTGGATACTCTGGGAGAATATCAAGAAGGAGTTGAGCATTATAGAGATCATCATAACGTGGCGATAAGAGTTTTACCCTTCGTTCTTCTTCTTCCAATGTAAACTCTCGAGAAGCAATGGCACAAGCTTGATGTAGAATATCCTCATCACTCTTTACCCTATAGACGCACTCCTCTAGTCCCGTTCCGTAGACCATTTCTTCGTTTGCTATAACATAACGACCGGAATAAAGGGCATTAAGGAGTTTCAATTTAAGCCCCGTTGGCTGACTTGTTACTAAGATATGTGCAGAAGCCTGCTCAATAAGACGCTCCATTCGCTCTCCCGACACGTTGGCTTCCAAACGAACATTTTCGCTTCTCTGCACACATTTTTGGAGGCTAGGCGATGGGTCTCGTCCTGCTACTACGAGGGGAAGGGGAAGTTGAGGGGCTAGGCCGATCAATCTCTTTGCCGTAAGTTCATTCTCTAATACAGAGAGTTTGCCATGAAATAAAAAGTAATCCCCCTTCCCCGACTGGTTCTTCACCTTCTCATCTCCATGAAAACCCGAAATCCATTGCACCTCTACTCCTGGGTAGTAATGAGCAAAATAATCTCGCTCTCGGGGGGTAATTGCTAGAATATAGTGTGCATAACGAAGATTCTTCTCAAAGAGACGCAGTCGATAACTCTCAAGGGCAAAATAGAGCTTCTTAAATAGACTTCGAGTACCCTTTGCCAGATAGTGATAATACTCGTGCTCTATGTTGCAGGCTCGAACAATACGAAGCCGATTGCTAAGAGCAGGGTGTGACAAAAAATGACACGTATGCAATCCCTCAAAGAGAATAGGTGCATCATCCTCCAAAAGGTGGGAGAGAAGGCTTTGAGAACGACGGCTGTAAATGATATAGGGCTCACGTGATAATGCGGAAAATATCCCCCTAAGACGCGGATAGTAATAGACCTTTTCACACAAATCCTCCAGTTCCTGTTGCTCGGGTCTACCATACTGATAGCAATGAAGTATTATGCTGACTCCTCGGTCCGCAAGGGCCTTTATCTTATAGTAAACATCTATTACTCCTCCATAATCAGCAGGATAGGGAACATCAAAAGATACTATATGTAATCGTCTTTCCATGGTGTTGACAATTATGATTTGGAGTAGAGGCCTCCGGGGAGAGGCTTAATGAAACCGTCAAACTCAAGCGTGAATAATCTATTAGATAGCTCAGCTGCAGACATTCCCAAGCGCACGAGAAGATCGTTAAAGTGTATTGTTTCTTCCTCTACAATGAGGCGTAATACAGGGTCATCTGGGAGATCTTGAGGAGCAAAAAGAGAAGATGAGCTTTCCTCTTCCCCTCCATTACTCTTTCCCCACCCTAATACGGATATGATGCTATCAGCATTAACGGCAGGGATAGCCTGCATAGAAGCTATAATACGATTGCACCCCACAGAGGTAGAATCTGTAATACGCCCCGGAACGGCGAATACTTCCCGACCGTACCCCGAAGCCATTGCAGCAGTAAGAAGCGAACCTCCACGGTCAGCACTCTCTACTACAAGGGTGGCGTGAGAAAGGCCTGCTACAATACGATTACGCCCCACAAAATGGTGACGCTCTACTTTACTTCCCCAAGAATACTCGCTAAGCAATCCCCCTTTTTTGAGCATCTCAATAGCGATATTGCGGTGAGCCGCTGGATAAATCCTATCTAAACCATGAGCTAATACTCCGATGGTAGGGATCCCTAAGTCAAGAGCTACTTTGTGAGCCTTTACGTCAATACCAAATGCCAACCCACTAATCACCACGAGATCGGACAACTTGTTTGCCAAATCTTCAAGCAGGACTTCTACTGCTTTTAAGCCATAACGAGAAGCGCGCCTTGTTCCCACTACACTAATGCAATGAGGAGAGTGCAAAGCGTCTCTATTGCCAAAATAAAAGAAGGCAGGAGGAGGGTCTGCACACTCTGCAAGTAACTGAGGATAGTCTGCATCCCCTAATCCAAAAGCATCAATATGCTTTCTTTTGGCCTCTTCTACCTCTCGCTCGGCACTCTCAAGGAGCTCAGAAAGAGAAAGGTGCGACACCACACGCCTATAAAGCGCAGGTGCCACACCTTCTAAAATAGCGGGATTGGAAAATATGTCACAGACATCATCTGCAGCATCTAAGATACGACGGAGAGTAATAGCACCTACTCCCTCTATCCGACTTAGGGCTAAAAGATAAGCTGCCTTACCCATCAGCTTCCCAAAAACTAGTTATTAATGCTTCTTCAACCAACTCAAAGCATTAGCAAAAGCCTCCATCCAAGGGGTTACTTCATGCGAACCATCAGGATAGAAACCACATTGCCAGGGGAATACAGATCGCTCTGGGTGTGGCATAATGGCTAGGTGGCGACCATCATCACTGCAAATGGCAGCAACACCCTCCGGAGAGCCATTAGGGTTACCGGGATAGGCCTTATAGTCGTATTGAGCAACAATATTATATTTATCAACAGGAGTGTCAAAGGCAAAACGACCTTCGCCATGGGCACACCATACTCCGAGGGTAGCACCGGCAAGTGACCCCATCATTATCGAATTGTTTTTGGGAATTGTTAGCCCAACAAAGCAGCTCTCAAACTTCTGCGACTCATTGTGCAACATTTTGTGTCGAGGTCTCTTATCGGCATAGAGAAGGCCTAGCTCAGCCATTAGTTGACAACCATTGCAGACACCCAAACTTAGGGTATCGGGGCGAGCATAAAAAGCATCAATAGCCGCTTTTGCGCGTTCATTGTACAAGATGCCTGCAGCCCATCCCTTGGCAGAGCCTAGTACGTCACTATTAGAGAATCCACCACAGAAAACAAGCATCCGTACATCCTCTAAGGTCTCACGTCCTGAGGTAAGGTCCGTAAGGTGTACGTCCTTTACGTCAAAACCTGCAAGGTGAAGAGCATAGGCCATCTCACGCTCCCCATTCGTACCCTTATCTCGTAAAATGGCAGCGACAATACCCGAGTGGTTGCTCCGGTCTGCATCAAGCCCTAAAGAAGTTTTCTTCCCCGAGAATTTCTGAGGTAGACGATAACGGATAGGTTGGATGGGATAATTATTAAAACGCTCCTGAGCAAGTTTCTCTGTCGATTGATAACAATCTAACAAGAATGACGGGCGATACCAATCCGTACGAGCCTCATCTATGTTGATAGTAATTGATTTATCTCCCTTCTTAATCAAGAGAGTACGCTCTTCGGAGGGAGTCGCAATTACAGAGAAAGCAACGCCCATTTCATCTAGCACCTTCTGAGCCTTATCAAGATTATTTACTTGGAGTAGTACCCCGGGATTTTCTGCATAAAGGAGCTTGGTAAGGTCTTCTTCTACTAGCTCTGAGAGGTCAATAGAGAGCCCTCCCTTGGTATTGGCAAAACACATTTCGAGCAATGCCGTCAGCATCCCCCCTGCCGATATATCATGCCCGGCAAGTACAAGGTCTTTTTTAATTAGAGACTGTACCGCAGCAAAAGCATCTGCAAAATACTCCGCATTAGCTACCGTTGGAGCACACTCTCCGACCTTACCCAAACTTTGGAAGAAGGCAGACCCGCCCAATGCAAGGGGTGCAAAACTAAAGTCTATGTACAAAAGAGACGAACCGGCAACAGGTTGAATAACCGGTGTTACAATCTTACGGACATCGCTTACCGGAGCTGCTGCCGATACAATAACGGTACCTGGGCTTACAACGGATGGCTCTGAGGGATACTTTTGTGTCATAGAGAGAGAGTCTTTCCCCGTGGGGATGTTGATACCCAATTCTATGGCAAAATCTGAACAAGCCTCTACAGCACGATACAAACGCGCATCTTCTCCCTCATTGCGGCAGGGCCACATCCAATTGGCACTTAGCGAAACACTCTGTAATCCCTCGCTAAGAGGAGCAAAAACGATATTGGTCAAAGCCTCTGCAATAGAGAGTATTGAACCCGTAGCAGAGTCTATAAGTCCAGCTTGAGGCGCATGTCCAATAGTTGTAGCATAACCCTTCTCTCCACGATAATCGAGAGCAATAGCTCCAAGATCTGCAAGAGGGAGCTGTAGCTCTCCACAACATTGCTGGCGTGCAACGCGCCCTGTCACAGATCGGTCTACCTTATTGGTAAGCCAATCTTTACAGGCAACGGATTCCAAACTTAGCACTCCTTGGAGATATTTCTCGGGTGCTTGAGCGTCGTATGTAGCGTCTTGATAAGAATGCTCCAGTGTAGAGTCTCTCATGATAGTACGCGGAGGCTTTGCAAGCATATCCTCTACAGCAAGATGGATTGCTTCTTCTTTGGTAGATTTTCTTCCAAAGCAAAGCTCGTGACTATCGGTCGTTTTACCCACCTTATATATAGGAGCTTTCTCTCGTGCAGCAATAGCAGCAATTCGCTCGTAGTCTTTTTCTTCGATGAGCAAGCCCATGCGCTCTTGACTCTCGTTGCCAATAATTTCCCTATCAGATAGGGTGGCATCCCCTACGGGAAGCGCGTCAATATCAATCTCCCCACCGGTGGCTTCGATAAGTTCTGTGAGGCAGTTAAGGTGCCCTCCGGCTCCATGATCGTGAATACTAATGATGGGATTATCGTCACTCTCAGCAAGAGCTCGCACCACATTTTCTACACGTTTTTGCATCTCTGGGTTGGCTCTCTGTACGGCATTAAGCTCAATACCGGCACTGTACTGCCCTGTATTTACAGAACTTACAGCACCACCACCCATGCCAATACGGTAGTTGTCACCACCCAATACCACAACGGTCTCTCCTGCCTTGGGCTCCTCTTTTATAGCATCACGTTGTCGAGCATAACCAATCCCCCCGGCAAGCATAATTACCTTGTCGTAGCCATAACGTGTAGCCTTGTCATCTTCTTGATGTTCGAAGGTAAGTAGTGACCCCGTAATAATGGGCTGACCAAACTTATTCCCAAAGTCACTGGCTCCATTGGAGGCCTTTGTAAGAATTCCTTGAGGATGCTGATAAAGCCAAGGGCGAGCCTCCATAGACATAGGAATGGCAGACTGGAGACGAGGATAACTTGTCATATATACAGCCGTACCAGCCACAGGGATTGAAGCCTTCCCCCCTGCCATGCGATCTCGTATCTCCCCACCAGTACCCGTAGCTGCGCCATTGAAGGGCTCTACCGTTGTGGGGAAATTGTGTGTCTCTGCCTTGAGAGAGAGTACAGTATCTATCGGTTTGGTGGAGAACAATGAAGGGCGATCTCCACAAGATGGGGCAAATTGCTCCACCCTTGGCCCCTTGATAAAAGCTACATTGTCTTTGTAAGCGGATACCAAACCATTGGGATTAGCTTCCGAAGTAGCCTTGATCATGGAGAAAAGAGATTGCTCCTGCTCCTCTCCATCAATAACAAAGGTGCCATTAAATATCTTATGTCGGCAATGCTCCGAGTTTACCTGAGAGAAGCCAAACAACTCACTATCCGTAAGCTTACGTCCCAAACGCTTTGAAAGATTTTGAAGAAAATCAATCTCTTTTTCGCTTAGAGCGAGCCCCTCAGATTGGTTGTAGGCTGCAATATCATCTATGTATGCAATGGGGGCCGGAGTTGCATCTGTATGGAATATAGATGCCCCAGGAGCATGGTACACACATTCGGTCATAGGATCGAATATGGGTTGCTCTTCCTTAACGCGTCTAAGCAACTCAATACGCGTAATCCCTTCAATACCAATGTTTTGAATAATCTCTACAGCATTGGTACTCCAAGGAGAAACGATCTCACTACGAGGGCCGATATAATCTCCTTCGGCCTGCACTGTGGGGATAACTTTGTCCTCTAAAGCAAAAAGCCACTGGAGCCTCTCAAGGTCTTGATCAGAAAAAACACCACTATGCTCCACGGCATAGAGGATATCGCACTGCGAGGGGAAATAACTAATCATCGCTATTCGGTAATAAAAAATAAATCTGGTATCCTAAATTCTCTCCCTTGAGAAAGTGCAGGAACTCCACAAAAGTAGGAAAAATCTCGCATCTAGCGAACATTCTTGTGTGAGAGCACAAAAAAAAGGGAGACTTATTTTGAGTAAAGTCTTCCCCGTAATATCTATAGAGATTTTCTTTCTGTTCTTAACAAAGAGGAATCTTTGCCACACGAGCTTCATGCCGTCCCCCTTCAAAATCTGTAGAGAGGAATGCCATTATAATCTTCTTAGCCTCATCCAACGAAACAAATCGAGCAGGGAGCGAAAGCACATTGGCATTATTGTGTGCTCTACCCAGTGCCGCAATCTCTTCGTTCCAAGAAAGTGCAGCACGCACATGGGGGTGCTTATTGAGAGCCATAGATATCCCATTACCCGAGCCACATATGGCAATCCCCCACTCTAGCTCGCCACTATCAATAGCCTCTCCCAATTTGTGTGCAAAATCGGGATAATCGGCACGCTCTTCGCTGTAAGTGCCAAAATCTTGATACTCAATACCCTGATCTGTGAGGATCTTCTTCACCTCTTCTTTGAGAGCAAAACCGGCATGATCCGAACACAATCCAAATCTCTTCATAGCAAATAAAAAACTTCTTTATTTTATCTCTTTCGTAAAATCCTTAGCCCTTTTTCCACAATGCCTCGGATAAAAAATTATCTCCTTTTTGCGCATGGCAAATGTAGGGGAATGAGCCACTTCATACACCCACTAGAGGGTAGCAGCACTCATTCCCCAAGCCATTGATGGATAGGCTTAGACCTATCTATTTGCTTAAATCTTGGTTACAAGATCTTCGGGTACACCATCTCCCAATGTTGTATTGAGGCGGTATCCCTTCCCATGTACGTTCTTAATTTCGAGAGAGGGGTCTTCCTTCAAGATTTTGCGTAGCTTGGTAATGTATACATCCATACTACGTGCATTGAAGTAATTGTCGTTCTCCCAAATTGTTTTAAGGGCATAGTTGCGCTCCAAAGTTTCGTTTGCAAAAGAGCAAAGGAGACTGAGAAGCTGACTCTCCTTGGTGGTGAGTTTAATCACCTTTTCACCAATTGTGAGCGTTTGCTTCTGTATGTCAAAAAAGAACTTACCCAACTGATAGTAGGGCATTATCTTAGACTCAACTCCCTTTACACGTCGCAATATAGCTTCGATACGAGCTAATAATTCATCGAGACTGAATGGCTTTGTTACATAGTCATCAGCCCCTACTTCAAAGCCATGAAGCACATCACCTTTCTCTGTCTTTGCTGTGAGGAAAATAATGGGCACCATAGTATTGATTGCACGAATGTCCCTAGCAAGAGTAAAACCATCCTTACGAGGCATCATTACATCAAGGATACAGAGGTCGTACTCTGTCTTCTCAAAGTTATGAAGCCCCTCTTCACCATCGCGAAAGAGATGCGTTTCAAATCCCTTGGTATCAAGATATTCCTTGAGTAAGAGACCTAGATTGTCATCGTCTTCGCAGAAAAAGATTTTCGTTTTTTCATTCATAGCTACTTATTATTGATTGTTTCTTTTTATTCTTAATCCCTCTATAATAGAAAATCTAAAGGAGGACTATTGTTCATCTAAGGGAGCGTCTTCGGTGGGCAACTCGAAGATCATGGTTGTTCCTATCCCTATCTCACTTTCTACTTTTACATGCCCTTTCATAGATTTGACTGTGGCTTTTACATAGGAAAGCCCCAATCCAAAACCTTTTACATCGTGTATATCTCCCGTATCTACTCGATAATACTGACGGAATATATTACGTTGGTCCTTACGCGATATGCCAATACCATTGTCTTTTATCTCAATGCGAAGCACTTTGGGCTTAGGATTTGATGTAGATAAATAAAGTCTAGGAGGCACATTGGGTTTGGAGTACTTAATGGCATTGTCCAACACATTAAATACAATGTTTTGAAAGTGCATCTTATCCACGTTGAGATAGCTATTCTTCGCACGTAAGTCCGAAGTCATTACTCCCATTTTCTCTTCGCACTTAAAGGAATAGACCGTAATAGCATCTTCGAGCAGGCTATGAGCATCAAATAAAGAGGGATTAAATCGTACTCTACTCTCATTGACAAGCGTAAACTGCAAAATCTTCTCTATCAAGAAAAAGAGTCGCTTAGTCTCGCTTTGCATTGCCCCAAGTAAACGATGACGGCGTGCAGGGTCTTTTACAAGCACGTCATCATCAAGCATCTCAGATGCTAATTTTATTGATGTTACAGGGGTCTTTAGCTCATGGGTCATGTTGTGCACAAAGTCTTTTCGCCCTCGCTCAAAACGTTGCTGGCGGACAAAGAAAACTAGAGCTACGGCAAATACTAGCAATAAGACCAGTGTAGTAAATATGGTAGCAACTGTGTAGGTATGTGTTGTGATATATCTATCATGCTCGTAAAAGACAACATCTACGAACCCCTGTCCAGAATTGCTCATTGCAATCTTATCGAAAAGGGTATGCCGTACACTATTCTCCGGAGTAGCAAGAGCGTTGTGAGAAGGACCTTTTTCATACACCAAATGGTTCTCTTTATCGTAAATACGAACTATAAAGTCTTCGTATACGCCCACACTCTCTAGCGAATATTTGAGACAAGCATCGAGATAAGAGTAAGAAATCTTGTCGAAAGAGGGATGAATATCACTCTCCAAGTCTATAATAGAACTCAGTATTACTTCGTTAAGTGCGTCTTGATGAAATAAGTAAGCATCAAGCAATCGTTTCTGAATTCCCATTGTAAACAGCGAACGAGAATCCGTTACAACGGGAGGAGGCGGTGGGAGGGTATCTTCTAAATATGCCATTGAGCGATCAGAAAAACGAGAGCGATTGGCCGAAGAATTCCATGAAATAAGATCTTTGATACGCTTATCAAGCACAGAAGGTAATGCCCTACGCTCCTCTCCTCGACAATCCTCTTGCACCTTACAAACCATATTACGAAGGTCGAGCTGACTAGCAACGAACTGCGCCACGGCCTCTCGCTCCACCTCCTCTACAGCTTGATCTACAGCATTCTTTATATTAGAAAGAAAATACTCCTGACGCATCTCATGCATATCTCGTAGGAAACGGAACTGCATATAGAGTGATACAGCCAAAGCCAAAACAGGTAGAACGAAAAGAATTATGACCCAACGCTTCTTAAACATACAACCTCCCTACCTTTTCTCTCTCCCCATGTAGCACAATACATTTCGGAGGAAAAACTCCTTTACAACAGCACAGCGCAACCTCTGACTCCACCTTGGGAGTAATCTGCGAAGTCGGATACTTGAGAATACTCTCAAACGCGATTTGATTTGTATTTACACTCTCTCGCATCATCTTACAGATACAAAAATAACAATAATCCCCTAATAGGCAAGAGGTTTAATAATATCTCTTTTAAAAACCTTTCTGTCAGGCTCCAAAGAAGTCTTGAAAATAAGTAATAAAGGATATACTAGACAGAAAGGGGATTCCTCTCCGTAAAGAAAAACAGAAAGGCAATCAAGCCCCCCTTTATGATACCCTCAACAATCCTAATAGGTAGATAAAACTCACTTCTCCTCGCCCTGATCGTCCATGCCAAGAGAGTGTGGGTTTCTCTCTCCTCTTAAAAAAAAGAAGCACTCTGCAATGCTATGCAAAGTGCTTCTTCCAACTTTTGTCGGGATGACTAGATTCGAACTAGCGACCCCACGCCCCCCAGACGCGTACTCTAACCGGACTGAGCTACATCCCGAACAACGGCTGCAAAGATAGATACTTTTTTTCTACTAACCAAACATTTCCCGATAAAAATCGAGAGATTCCTTGAGTAAGTCGTCCGTACAAGGGAGTTTCTCCATCTGACCCAGAGACTTAAAGGCAATAATAGAAACAGTATCATCCTCATTTTTTTTATCCTGATGAAGGAGAGACAGGATAGTAGGATAATGTTTACAAGAAAAAGTATAGGGAGAAAAATATTCCCTCATAAGGGCGATAAGATCTGAGAGATAACTTTTATCAGCACCAAGCAAAACATGTGAGAGATAAAGCTCACATACAAGCCCGATAGCCACGGCCTCACCATGCCGCAGTACCCTACTTGAG
>ERZ772910.1596-NODE-1596-length-11272-cov-2.320139_pt1 | contig 11272 bp, 5 predicted proteins | sample MGYA00511357_ERZ772910 | MGnify/ENA primary metagenome ERZ772910 (study PRJEB29015, sample SAMEA2738096) | human oral metagenome | biome: human oral; feature: human-associated habitat; material: saliva | place: China | collected 2193 ...
GAACAGATATATGGTACCAATGCAGTCTAAACCCACATTATCCAGAGGCACAAATCCTCCGTTATATAGCCTCTTATGCCAAGGGCAATGAGTCGGGAGATATAGAGTATATGCAGACGTCTATGCAGGTGTTGCTCGAGAACCATTTGCCTATCTATCATAGTGGTTGGCTGTTTGTAGCTGCCGCCTTGCTCTTTGAGAAAAAGCCCACCCGCGATATGGCAGCCGCTTATATCTTAGAATGCTTGGAAAATGGCACAAATCTCAACCTCTTAGCGCAATACATTGGTAAGCTATTAGCTGAACAATACGCCCCTATCAGCCGTTTTATGGAGTTTTTGGATATACCCACCCGCGAGCCTAAGATAAAGACTTTCCAAAAAGCAGTGGTAGAAGCCTATTTGCCTTTGGCTGAAAAATTGGACAAGAAACCTACAAATCATAAAAAATTAGTAGAATTTAGTCATTAGTCAATCAAATTACCTTTGCTGGGGCGTCTCTTGTAACTCGTGCCTCATACAACAAATATTAATTATAAAGTTTTATGAATAAAGAATTAATCTCAGCCATCAGAGAAGAAAATTGGGCAGAAGTCCGCCGTATTGCATTTGCTTTGCCCGAAGAAGAAAAATCTTTTTTCAAGGATAAGTTCACCTATCATGATGTACAAGAAATTTATCCTGAAACGCCCAAATCGCATCGTTATGGAGCGAACAAGGAATACGCTGTAAGCTATGCAATGATGTGTATTTGCACTAACCTCAAAGAATTGGCCGAAATAGAAAACCGTTTAGACTTTGGGTTCTATGGACGTCGTTATTATCAGCAAAAATACCTGTTCTTATTCCTCGTTTCACAGCACTCCCAAGCCTTTATAGACTTTCTCCACACACCACAAGGTGCATATATGGCAGAAGGTGCCCAAAAGATGTATACAGAATATCCTAACTACCTCTCTTTTGAGATGCTTTTAGCACTCTACAAAGAAGGACTCATCCCTTTCAATGAAGAAATATTTGTGAAAAGGATGTATGCTATGGAATATCATCGCACCCAAGAGGAGCTTGTTGTGCAATTGCTTAGTCAAAATCCTGAATTGGCAACTCGTGTGATCCCTCATACACCCGCCTATATAAACTATGCTATAAGTAGTAACTTGGAATGGAAAAAAGTCTTTACCCTGCTTTGTAAGAAAAATTATTTTCCTGATAAGAGCTTTATAACCAGCTTTATAGAAGTACTACTCAACCCTTGGAAAAAGAATGTATTGGATATGTATTGCCGATGGATTGAGGGATTAGTACCCACTGAGGAGGAGTTGCTCCCAAGCCAACATACGCTCTTTGCCTTGCTTACCTTGGACAAATCGTCACTTATTAACTTTGCGATGAAGTGCATTGCTCAAATAAGCACCCATCCTGATTTTGATTTCCAAGCCTTTGCCGATAATTTTGCACTTTGCTTTACCGTCCAAAAAATCGCTAAATCCCAATTCATAGGGGTAGAAATCTTAGAAAAATACTACCAAAAGCAAGTCTCTATCAATTCCGACTACCGCGAACAACTCGCGGTACTCTTCACCGTCCCCGATGCCCAACTCCAAGAGAAAGTCGCTAGCCTCCTCACCACCTACTTTAACCACGAAGGTCTACCTGAAATCATCGCACCTTACCGCGATTACCTAAAAGGCAAAGCCCAAGACCTCCTTGCAACTCTAAGTCCATCAGAAAATTCTGAGAACTCCGAAAACTCCCAAACTGCCTATGCGGCTCGCACCCTAAGACCTGAAGACCTTCTCTTCCTCCTCGGCGATTGCCTACGTGAGCCTGCGGCTCATACAATAGATGTCTTCTTGGAGGGACTTATCACCTTGCAAGACGACTTCCCTGCCGATTGGGCAAAGTCTCTTTCGCCCTATATCAAACAGCTTACCAAGCGAATAGGTAAGGAAATCCCTACCGATGCCATTCTCTTGGGAGTCTTACGTGCGCTGATAGACCGCCATCCTTTGGCTCTTGACCCTAAATGTAATTATACGTGGGAAGAACTGACCCAAAAGCGCAAAAAGCTCTCCGAAAAAGACTTTGAAGCCTATACGCAGGATTATTACTTAGGCAATGCCCGCGAAGTCCTACCATTTCTTTTCCGCAAGGGGCAAATGGTCATTGACTTCATTCTCCAACACTGCCACTTGCCATTGCTCTCCACCCCTACACATCTGCCTTTTTATATAGAAGCAGAGGTATTAGTGGATAAGCTCTTGCAATACGAAGCACAAGACGTACAACCTGATATTGACGACCTGATTGTAGCTTGCAACCGCTTGCTTTTCACAGAAATTTCGGCAACAGTCAAAGAAAAAACCAAACAACTCAAAGGTGCGTATGCCCCTGCCATTCAGTATTATTTAGGTATTACAGATGAAATACAACTAACAGAAGACCTCTTGCCTCTTTGGGCGCAAATTACTCGTATCAAGTACCCCGATAGAGAGTTTCCAGAGTTTGCTAGTACTTCAGCTAAGGACATTTTGGGAGTGGTAAAACCTTATCTTATTGACTATGGTTGGCAGGAAGATAACGGTCATAAAAAATTTACTTTCGGACACCACACCGAGTGGGTAGGGGTAAGTTATACAGACCTAAGAAATGACTTTCCATATCGTTATTACAATGCTAATGGTGGAGGCTCTCCCTTCACTACTGTTTTTGAGTATAAACTAAGCCTTAACCCTCACTATCCTAATGCGATGTTATGTAACTATACAAGTACTTGGGTTACCGGTAACGAGGTTCGCGAAATCCGCAATATGTCCCTACCTCTGGAAGTGCTTTTGCGCTACGATCTTAGGGTACAACATAGCGGGTGGATCTATATAGGAACAGCCTTGCTCTTTGAAAAACGCCCATCACGCGATTTGGCATATGAATATATCTGCCAAGCAATTGCTCGTGGAGAAGACTTAACTTACTTGAAAACTTACCTTGCCCAAGTACTCGCTTGGGATTACCTGCCTATCACTCGCTTTATAGAGTTTTTGGATAGGCCTACTTGCAATGCCAAGATAAAAGCTTTTGGCTCAGAAGTAGTGATTTTGTATTTAGAAGAAGTAAAAAAACAAGATAAGCTGCCAAGAAACCATAAGAAATTAGCACAACTGACTAATTAATCAATTGATTTGTTTGATAATAAAATGAAATGAAAAATGAAAAAAGAACTCATCACCGCCATTGCCGAGGGAAATTTTTCGGCTATTTTAAGCATTACAAGCCAACTCACCGATAGTGAGCGTTATAGCACCATCGCTGCTATCAAGGATTTAAACCCCTATTCAGAAACAGATTTCCCACAAAAGAACGTGGATAAAAAGGATACTTATCGCTATAAAGATAAAGTTTTTCAAGCTCTTAACTACGCTCTCATCACTATGGTGCGCAAAGAAAGTGATTTAGCAAAGGTGATGATTAATAAAGAGAATTATTATGGTGAAATTTATCAAGTAACTCCTTATGTTATCTTGGGTTCTTACTATTTTGAACCTGTAATCAAGTACTTTACACAGTTTCCGCCAGATTACTATATCAAAGAAGTGCTCAAAGAACGCTACAACAAAGAAATTAACGGACTTTCTTTTGGATTCCAATGGTATTTCTATAAAAAAGGATGGATTCCTTTTGATGAGGAACACTTTGTAAAAAACCTTCTTGAGGTCTCTATGTTCAACCGCTATGTAACCGCCGATGTAAACTTCCTCTTGCAAAACCCCGAAGCTATTGAAAAGGTACTCCTACAACTCTACCGTATTGAGACCAAAGTACTTGACCTTTCGAAGTGGAAGAGTGACAACACCCTACGTAAGACCAACGACTTGGGCTCAGCTAAGGTAACTACCTATTGGGATGAGGTATTTGAATTATTAGTACATCATGGTTACCAAATTCCTCGTAGTTTTGTAGGGCAACTCTTGGAGTCTCTACTCAACCAATGGAAGAAACCCCATCTCGATTGGCATTGCCGTTTGCTCAAATGGCTTGCTCCTACCCAAGAGGAACTTTTGGCTCATCAACAAACGCTCTTTGCCGTTTTAGGCACTGGAGTAGGTAGTGTAGTGAAGACCGTTATGGAATACATCGTCTCTATTGCCAATGCGCCACAGTTTGATTTTGAGAGCTTCCGCATGCAATTCCCGCTCGCCTTTACCGTAGAGAAACAACCTAAAGCACTCCTTCAAGGAGTAGAGATTTTGGCAAAGGTGTTCAAAAAACACCCTCCTACCGATGTCAGCTACCGCGAACAATTAGCTGTACTCTTCACCCAACCCGATGTAAAACTACAAGAAGCTGTAGCTGAACTACTCACCACCTATTTCAACCAAGAAGGTCTCCCCGAAGTCATCGCACCTTACCGCGATTATCTAAAAGGCAAAGCCCAAGACCTCCTTGCAACTCTAAGTCCATCGGAATCATCCGCCCCGTCCGACTTGTCCGACAGGTCAGCCTCGTCCGAGAACTCCCAAACTGCTTGTGCGGCTCGCTCTGCCTGTGCGGCTCACACCCTAACCCCTATCATCTATCCCCTAACCCCTAATGAAACCCTCTTCCTCATTGGTGATTGTATCCGCGAAAAAACAGCCGCTACTATTGATATTTTCTTTGATGCGCTGGTACGCTTGCAAGACCAAATCCCTGCGGATTATGCTGAGCAGGTAAAACCCTACCTCAAGCAGCTTCTCGCCCGTGAGTGGTTTGTGGGAACGATACCACTATTGTACCACTTTTTAGACTCTTGGAGTAGCCAAAGCCCTACCCCCCTTGTATATGATACCGACAAGGAATGGAAAGAAATTCAAAAACTCTACAAAGAAGATAAATATACACAAGCCGATAAACTCGACAAACCAAGAGTGATACACATAGGTGCTAATCAAGCAAAAGAAACCTTTCCTTATCTCTTTAATAAAATAGCACGTACACTCCAAAAGCTCAAAGAGAAAGACACCTTGCCTTTCCTTTCTACCCCTACACACGAACCTTTCTATATAGAGGCAGAAGTGTTGGTCGATAAGCTCTTGCAATACGAAGCCCAAGGCAAAGCCCCCGATCTCGACGACCTGATTGTCGCGTGCAATCGTCTGCTCTTTTGGGAGGTTTCGGCAGCAGCCAAGGAAAAAGCCCAACAGCTCAAAGGCGACTATGCTCCTGCTATTCAGTATTACTTAGGTGTTACTGATAAAATACAATTAAACGAAGCACTTCTACCACTATGGACGCAAATCACTCGCCTAAAACACCCCGATGAGGAGTTCAAAGTATTTGAAACTACTCAGGCAAAGAATATCCTTAGCGTGGTAAAACCTTTCTATATCCGTTATGGTTGGGAGAAAAGAACTTATGCCAATGGTGAAGTAGGCGAAGAGTTCACCTATCACTGCAATCATTATTACAAATACGGCAAAGATAAAAGCCGTCCTACTCTTTACAACTATTACAATGCCAATGAAGGGAAATGCACTTCGGCTCAAGAAGCAGAGTATAAATTAAGTCTCAACCCTCATTATCCTGATGCGATATTATGTGCTCACATAGCGCTCTGGGCAACGATGAATGAGGCTGACCAAGTGCGCGATATGACCCTACCTTTGGAAGCTATTTTGCGCTACGACCTGCGTGTGCGCCATAGCGGTTGGTTGTATATAGGCGCGTGTTTGCTCTTTGAAAAACGCCCCTCACGTGATTTGGCGTATGAATATATTTGTCAGGCAATTGCTCGTGGTGAAGACTTAACTCACTTGAAAACTTACCTTGCCCGAGTACTCGCTTGGGATTATCTACCTATACCGCGCTTTATAGAGTTCCTCGACCGCCCTAATCCCCCAGCCGTAAAAGCCTTTGGAAAAGAAGTAATACAGCTTTATTTAGAAGAAGTGAAGAAACAAGATAAATTGCCGAGAAACCATAAAAAGTTAGCGCAATTAGTTGATTAATCCTTCTCTTAATGGTTATCACATCTCTTTATATCTTATTCATTATAACTGATAAAACTATTTTATGGCAAAGAAAAAAACAAGAACCCTCAAATTTGAGGCATTAGACAAAGAACTACAAAATTTATTATACAGTCGTGACCTCTCTAAACTGATTTCTGTACTCAAAGAGGGAAAAAATCCACTATTCTTGGAGCAAATCTCTCTGTTAGAGTTAAAGAGTTGTAAGTACTTAGAATTTCCTGTGATTTGGGCTTTGTATGAAAATGATTTTATCCCATTTGAAGAAGATTTTTTAATAGAAAAATTCGGAGAGGCCTTATACTTATTAAATAAACACAAGGACATAGAGTCCTTTATCCTTAAAAGACCCCGTATTGCTAAAGAAATAGGTGAGAAACTGCCTCTCTATTTTCTTGAAAAGAGAGATATTTCGGTTGTAGAATATGAAAAATTACTTGATTTTGGCAGAAAAGGCTTTTTCAAAGGAACCCAAGTGCTCCCTAACTTCTTAAAGGCATTGCTCTGTCCGCTAAAGACCTATACAGCCAATACCTATTGCCGTCTTATCGAAAGCTTCAACCCCTCCGTAGAGAAATTACTTGCCTATCAACAAACCCTTTTTGCTTTGCTTGGTAACGATAAAACTTCAGTGGTGAACTTTGCTATCAAACTCATCAAGCAAATAGCTGATGAAAAAGACTTTGACTTCCAATCCTTTGCTGACAACTTTGCCCTGTGTTTTACTACCCAAAAGATAGCCAAATCCCTGTTGATAGGTTTAGGTATTTTGGAAAAGTACTATAAAAAGCAAGTCCCCACCTATCCTACCTACCGCGAGCAATTAGCGGTACTTTTTACTGTGCCTGATGTGAAGCTACAAGAGAAAGTAACCAGCTTGCTGACAACCTATTTTAATGCAGAGGGCTTGACAGAGATAGTGATACCTTATCAGGATTACCTAAAAGGGGAAGCTCAAGAGCTTTTTAGGGAAGTACCTTCATCTGAAAACTTTGAGAATTCCGATACCTCCTCAAATGTGGATGCTCTCCCTTCAGGAAAGTATGAAGGAGAGCCAATAGAATGCCCTACCTCTTGGGATAAATTATTGTTTTTGTTAGGCGACTGCCTTCGTGAGCGTACAGCTGCGACTATCGACCTTTTCTTTGAGGGACTGGTACAACTACAAGACCAATTGCCAGAAAACTTTAAGGAGCAACTTGCCCCTTATATCACGCAGGTCAATGGGATGTATTATTTTAATGTACAGTTGGCTGCCTTACAATTACTCCTTGCGGGCTGGGTAGAGGACAGACCTTTGGAGTCTCCTGAGGAATGGGAAAAAATGAATACCCAAGTAAGACGCCTTAACACCAAAGAAGAAGAACCTTTAAAGCAAGCGTATGTGCTCCACAATGTTTGGTATTTGCGTGATGAGATTCCTTACCTACTCTATAAGGTAAAGGCAACGCTTAACAAACTCAAATCGGGTAGCAAACTGCCTTTCCTTTCCACCCCTACACACGCACCTTTCTATATAGATGCTGAAACCCTTGCCGACCGACTGCTCGCTTACCAAACCGCTGGCAAAGAAGTGGATTTGGACGACTTGGTAGTGGCTTGCAACCGACTGTTATTGAGTACCATTACCCCTGAAGCACAGGAAAAAGTACGCTCTCTCTCAGGACAATACGCCCCTGCCTTGGGCTACCTCTTCGGGCTTTCGGATGTGGTAACCCCTACAGAGGAGCTCCTACCCCTATGGACGCAAATCACCCGTCTAAAACACCCTGACAAAGTGTTTACTGAATTTGAAACTACGGCTGCCAAGGACTATCTTTCGGCTGTAAAACCTTTCTTCCCGTCCTACGAGATAGAAGGAGAGGCCAAACAGTTTTTCTTGGAAAAGGCATATGTAGATGATTATTACAACTATACCTTGGCAAGTCCTTTTGATAGTAGCGTATTTGACCGATTGCCCTACAATTGCTACAATGCAGGGGCATACGATCGCTGGGATACCGACACCCTCCGTTATGTAATTTCCCTAAACCCTCAGTATGTAGATGTGCTCTTAGGCAAATACACCCCTCTCTATGTAGGCGATAGTGATGCCGAGACCCAACGTAATCTGCGTGAGCCATTACAAATGCTCTTGGAATACGACCTGCCTGTGCATCACGGTGGATGGATTTTTGTAGGAATGGCTTTGCTTCACGACAAAAAGGAAACTCGCGACCTCGCCACAGAGTATATCCTCCGTGCCATTAGTCGTAACGAAGACCTCAGTTATTTGCAACACTTCCTTGCTGATATCCTAGCCCAAAAACTCACCCCTATCAATCGCTTTGTGGAGTTTTTGGATATCCCTACCCGAGACCCTAAAATAAAGGCTTTCCAAAAAGCGGTAGTAGAAGCCTATTTGCCTTTGGCTGAAAAATTAGAGAAGAAACCTACGAATCACAAAAAGTTAGCTGCTTTTACTTGTTAGCTCCCATAGCTCCCACAGCTCCCAAATTTGCTAATCAACAAATTATTCTTATCTTTGCCTAATAAATTGATAAATAAAATGAACGACTTTGAATATGCTTATCCGTTTGCCTCGGTGATAGAAGAGGCGAGTGCTCACGAGAAGAATTTTATCTTTTCACACTGCTCAGAACTCAAAGAAGACAATGCAGTGCCTTGTTTTTTCTGGGGGAATATCACGCAACCTTTTGTGGTGGCTAAGTGTCTTGCTACACTGGCAAAGACCGTAGCCTCTCAGTTTGCTATCGCCCCTGGAGTGCTTGCAAAATTGCGTGACCCCATTATCTCGGTAGGGAATGGCGAATTGCTTTTCGAGGGTTTCTCTTCTTGCAATAGCGTCTATGCTCGCGTAGGCTTGCGCAACGATGTGTTGGACGGCGATTTCTTGCAGAGCGGTTGTACCAATATCGATTTCAATGATGTAACGGTGCGCGCTTTCAATGCAGTAACCGCTTCCGAGAAAATGATACTTGGGATAGGACAAAAGCAAACACACTTCATCACTGAAAAGCACAAAACTGTAGAGAAAAAAGTAACACTCCCCAACCGCTGGATCAAAGGGTTGGGCAACGTACAGGTATATCTTTCTGAAATGGATTTGGCATATCGCCTCAATAAAGCCGAAGCCATACAGCTCTTCCGCTCTCTGCCCAAACAAGCTGTGAAAAACGATTATTACTTGGTAAAACGTGGTGTAGGTTATAGTTTTGCCCCCACAGCAACTGCTGGAGCTATCAAAATAGGAGGAGTACACCGCTTGAACCTCTTACAAGGCTTACTCCTGCTTGCCGATAGTCTTTATGTATATCGCAGTAGCAGTGAGCAATCAGTTGCTTTTGTGTTGCATTTCAAAGGGGTAGAAATGCTTTTCTTGCTATCGGACAATGTATATCGAGGCTTTTCAGGCGAAGGAAAATACTTGGAGAATATGATTGAAGAAGTACCTATGGAATGGCTTGTGGGGATTAACAACTTCTTCAAAACCAACGAAGTATTTTCGCCTACAATGGTAGCTATTGAGAATGATGTGAATATAGGTACAATGGCAACCCTACAAGCATCGCTTTCGAGCATAGGGCTATTAGGATACAACCTCACCGATGGCAATTATTTCTACCGCCGTTTGCCCTTCAAGCCTCAGCGATTGATAAGTCTCAATCCGCGATTGCAGAATGCCAAAAAACTCACTGAAAATAATGAAGTACAAATAGTAGAACAACGCGGTGATTATGTAAAAGCCAATGTGAAAGGAACGGGGGGAGTTACCCATACCGTTATTCTTGACGGAGAGAAGGCACAATGCACTTGCAATTGGTACACCAATCATCAGACAAATAGAGGATTATGCAAGCATATTTTGGCTACGAAGATGGTAAGCCAACAGGATAACTAACCTAATAAGCGCTGTAGTATTAGGGTACGTACTTCCTCACGTAAGGTATCCTTATCCTCAAGAGTTTTACCTTTTGTGTAGATGGGAGCTAATATGTCTACCCTCATCACACCCATACTGCCAGAGAAGAAGCGGAAAGGAAAACGTTTTTTGGTATCATAGAAAACCATAGGAACGATGGGGATTTGACACTCTATAGCGATACGAAAGGCTCCATCTTTGAAGCTGTCAAGCACTATTAATTCATCATCAGGAACACCTCCTTCGGGGAAGATGCAGATACTAAGCCCTTCCCCGATTCGTTCCATTGCTTGGGTATAGACCTCCCTCCTACTCTGAGGGCTTTTCCTATCTACCATGATGGCTACTCGCTTGTAGAAATAGCCAAAGAGAGGTAGTTTGGAGAGTTCCTTCTTACCTACAAATACAAAGGGGTTCTTGCTGCAATAGAGCATGAGCATAATATCCATCATACTGTAGTGATTGGCTACCAGCATATAGCTATGATGGTCGTTTGGCACTGTATATTCACATTTTATCTTAGGGAGAAAGCCCATCGCATATAGTATAGGCGTAGCCCACAGGTATCGCATTACCCAATAGAGGGAGCGATACCATTTTTTATGAGTAGTAAGCAGAAGCAATACTGGCAATAAAAGCACTATAAGAGTACCTACCAATATATAAAACCAAGTTCTCCAAAGTAACCAGAAGAGGTATTTAGGCATTAGGGAGTAGCTATTAGATATTGAAGGAATCACTTAATGAGCAGATTTTTTCAAGTAGCGATTAAAAAGAAAAATAGAAAAGGCTGTCAGTACCCCTAATCCGAAGATGATATACCAAAACTTATTAGGGTGATATGTATTCCATAATAAATCTGAAAGCTCCGTAGCGGAGAGGTGTAACTTCTCTTGAGCTTGTTCAAAATATTGTTTTTTGTTCAAACCTTCGGGCAAGTTGATCGCTCGTTTTTCCAATTCCATTTTAAGCAAAGAATGCTTATCCGACCACTTATCATATAAGTTTCCTGAGAAAAAGCCTGTAATATAGCTCCCCACTGCTATGGGCAAGAAGTAAGTTCCTTGGTAGAGAGCCTCTTTCCCTTTAGGAGTGATTTTAGCAATAAAAGCTGAAATAGTAGGACCCACTGCTATTTCCCCTATCGCAAAAATAGCTGTTCCCAATACAGTGAAGATAACTTCCTTGAACATGAAAGTAAGAGTAACCCCTATGGTCATAACTATAGTCCCTCGAATCATAGCAGAGACCTGATCCATTTTCATCACAAAATAGGAAATTACCATCTGAGTTAGGATAATCATCACACAATCTATATTGCCAAACCACTCGGCTTTTATCTGTCC
>ERZ772910.1598-NODE-1598-length-11260-cov-3.967693_pt1 | contig 11260 bp, 9 predicted proteins | sample MGYA00511357_ERZ772910 | MGnify/ENA primary metagenome ERZ772910 (study PRJEB29015, sample SAMEA2738096) | human oral metagenome | biome: human oral; feature: human-associated habitat; material: saliva | place: China | collected 2193 ...
GTGTTGGACCACGTACTTGCCATCACCGATCCTGAGGAGCGCACCCATCTCCACCAACTCGTTCGCACTTGTGCCGAAGCAGCCCACGCGGCTCTGCGTCATGAAGGCATCGAGCCCCAAAGCCCCATGGCATTTCACACCTATGTGCGCACCCTTCATGTGATGTTCCGCATAGGCATAGCGCTGCAGTTGCGTCGCCTGGGCTACAAGTTTGAAAAGATGGATATGAAATAGCACTCCCGCTGGGGAGTTCTTCCGAAAGGCTTCCAACTTCCTCCTACTTTATTGCGAAATAAAAGATTCTTTTCTCGATTTGATGTAGGTGTAAAGTGCTTGATAATCCGGTGGATAGTTTTATTTTATAGTTTTTCTCTATATTAAAAAAGGGTATATCTGTTGTAATCTAGAGAAAAAGACCGTACCTTTGCATTGCAATCCAGGAAAAAGCAAGGTGTCCGCTCTGAGCATTGATTCTGGATTACCCCCAATACTTTTGTAAAACGAACCCATAAACTTAGTATACGATATGAAAAATCTTAACTACACTGGTCTCGACGCTGCCAAGGTGCAGCCCGTTGCCGAAGCACTTGCAGTTCTCCTCGCAGACTTCCAAGTATTTTACGCAAACCTCCGCAACTTCCACTGGAATGTTCAAGGTTCTAACTTCTACGCTCTCCACGCTGAATTCGAGCGTCTCTATGATGATGCTGCTGAAAAGGCTGACGAAATCGCAGAACGTCTTCTTCAACTTGACGTAACTCCTGAGCATCGTCCCAGCAAGTACCTCCAAGTTGCTCAAATCAAGGAAAACGAAGTGGTACACTGCGGTCAAGAGTGCCTCACTCAAGTGCTTGAGATGGTGAAGACCCTCATTGCTCAAGAGCGTGCCGTTATGGCTGCTGCTGCTGAGGCTGGCGACGAAGCTAGCAATGCGTTGATGAGCGATTACCTCCGCGAACAAGAGAAGCTCGTGTGGATGCTCACCGCAACTCTCGCTAAGGAGTGCAGCAAATAAACTCTGGTAGCTCCACGGAGCTCAGAGATTACCCCTCAGCATAAGCTGAGTGCTGTTTATACAGCGAATTAGGAAGTGAGAAAGGGACAATCAACCAATGTTGATTGTCCCTTATTTTTGTGCATTAGCATAGTCTATAACCATGTGCCGCACATGCAAGTCGGTATTTTGCTTACGCCCGTGCAAGCAAATAGTGAAAGGAAATGAAGCAAAAAATTTCGAACAAACAACAAGAGGAAGTCGCAAAGAATGTTCTTTGACGACTTCCTCTTGAGGAAATGACTTAACGCCTGAAAATGATTTCTTGTTGAAATCTGATTTAGTGTCTGAAAATAACTTAGTGTCGCAACCAACGCTCAGGATTGAGTTTCTGCGTTTCGTGGCGCAGTTGGAAGTGCAAGGTGCAGTTGCCCGAAGCATCGCGAGCCACGTTGCCGATGGTCTGTCGAGTGCTCACGCGCTGACCTTGGCGCACAGACACTCCTGAGAGATTACAGTAGACCGTGATGTAGCTACCATGGCGCACAATCACGTTGGTCATGCCTCCCATGGAGAAAATGGCAGTGACCTCTCCATCAAACACACAGCGCGCTTGAGCGCCAGCAGGAGCCGTGAGGTTGATACCCTTATTGTCGAGCGTCACCCCATTGAGACCGTTCACGTTGTAAGCCCCGAAGTGGCTAGAAATTGTGTAGTTGCCAGTGATGGGCATGGGCAGGCGTCCTTGGTTGGAAGCAAAACTTCCGGTCAGTCTTGCATCGCTTGGAGCGGGAGCATTCTGGTTGGCAGTAGCCGTAGCTCGATTCGCCTCTTCCGTCGCAGTGCGTGCGCGTTGCGCTTCTGCCGCTGCCGCACGTGCTTGTTCAGCTGCACGTGCTTCTTCGCGTGCTTGTGCCGCACGTGCTTCGCGCGCTGCGCGCTCTTCGCCACGTTTGCGAGCAGCTTCGGCTTTGCGTTCTGCTTCTGCCGCCTTTCTGCGCGCTTCTGCTTCCGCTCTTCGGGCTTCCGCTTCCGCCTTACGTGCAGCCTCTGCAGCACGACGACGTTCTTCCGCTGCTTTGCGAGCAGCTTCTGCCGCCTTCCTACGGGCTTCCGCTTCCGCGGCACGTCGTGCCTCTTCTGCCTTGCGACGACGCTCCGCCGCTTCGATTTCCGCACGAATCAATTGTTCGATTTTTGCATTCAGTGCGTTATATTGTCGTTGCTGTTGTGCCAGTGTCGCTTGGAGTTCCGCTTGTTTCTTGTTGAGATCTGTCACCACCACTTGTTGGGTGCGTTGCTGCCCTTCGAGCACTGTTTGTTGTGCCTTACCCTGCGTCAGCAGTTTCCCCTGCACCACACGTTCCCCCGAAAGGAGATTGCGTTTCTCTCTCACCGCTTGTTCTTTGGCAGCGATGATTTGTCCCTGCACACGTTGGTATTTCACATATTCTTGCGTGTAGCGCAGACGACGATACATTTGTCGGAAGTTATCAGCCGAAAAGATAAACATCAACTTGTTTTGCATCAGACGATTGCGGTACATATAGAGCACGCCTCTCGTGTAGCGACGCTTGCATTCGGTGAGATCCGCTTCGAGTTCGCGCAATTCTTGTTCATGCGTGCTGATGCGGTGGTTGAGGGTGTCGATTTGCACCTGCAGACCCGTCACCACTTTCTGTTGGTCGGAGATTTGTCCATTGATCATTTGCAAGGTCGCCAGTTGCGCTTTCACATCCTTGCGAGTCGTAGCCAACTGATTCTGCGATTCCGCCATCTTCTGTTTGAGACTTGCCTGTTCCGATTGGAGTTTGCGGATGCCTTCGTTGGTAGGCGTTGGCGCCGCTTTGCCCTTTTTCCCCGTCTTCTTGGTCTGTTTTGTAGTGGTCTTGGTGGTTTTCTTTGACTTCACTGTCGCGGTAGTAGTTTTGCGACGCGAATTCTGCGCCACCATCAACGAGGTGGAGCAAAAGACACTCAGCAACAAAGAGAAGAGGAATTTATACATTACTTAAGGGGAGTGATAGTGGAAAACAAGTGGGGCAATGCCGCGCTGTGGTGCTGCGGCTACGTGATGAGGGAGGGGCTGTCTACTTGAATAACTTCAAGATGGCTTCGGGCTTCATAGGAGTATAGCCTGAGGGGATGCGCACGTGACTGTTCCAGTCGTAGTTGATGCGCACTTTGTTGAGCTTGAGATTCAGCTTAAACTCTTTTTCAAAGGCATTGATGGCGAACACCGTGTGACGCGCGATGCGATAGCCGCGCACATTCGTAGTTTTGTTGCGATATATGTAAAGTTCCACCGGCACAAAGCCCATCACGTTGAAGTCGGCAGTCTCAGTGCTCTTGCGGTCGTCGTTCCAGAAGAAGCGTTGCACCTTGTCAAAGTTGAGCATAGGCATTTCAGTGAGCATGCTGTTGAGTCCGGCATAAGTGTCTTTGAGATAACGCTTGTTGATGCGGTCGAGCACGATGACACTGTCGGGAGTGAAGATGATGCGTGCGCCTTCGATGCCAAATTTGCTGAGAGAGAGCTGCACTTGTCGGTCGCGCTGTAGGCGAAGCGTACCACCCAGACTTTGGTTGAGGACGTTAGACTCCACGTCGGCAGAGATTTTAGCCGTCACAGCCAAAGGTTCGTTGGGGCGATAGGGTTGGTCATTGCGAAGGGTCGAGCAGCCCGTCAAAAGGGCAACAAGAGCAAATAGAAAGAATATCTTTTTCATTGTAAATTCTTTTTCTTGAGTTCGTAAATCGTGTATCGTTAGTGTGTTGTTGCTGCTTGTCTGGGAGCAACCGCCAGAGCAAGATTGCGATAGCGGTCAGCTATTCAGCGCACCTTCTGCAGTTTTGCGCGCAGTTTGCGCTGTTCTTTGTGGTCGCTCGTAAGCTGCAGAGCCTCCTTCCACATCCGCGCAGCGTCTTTCGGGGCTCCAGCTTTGAAATAGATGTCGCCCGCACGGTCATAGTAGCCCGCGTCAGGCTTTTGGGATTGTCCTTCTTTTTCAAAAGCCACCCACATAGAGTCGGTCACCGCTTTAGCTTCTGCATATTTGCCCGCTTTGTAGAGCGCCCAAGCATAAGTGTCGAGATAGATGGTGTTGTGCGGCTCAATCTCGGTGGCACGTTGTGCCAGTTTCACCGCACGTTGGAGTTGCACGCCCCTAGTGCTGAGGTGATAAGCATAATTATTGAGGGTCTGCACATTGTTGGGGTCTTTTACCAGAGAAGAATCGTAAGCCGCAAAAGCCCGTTCCACTTGTTTCTTCTGGATATAAGCATCTCCCAGCATATAGTAGATTTGCGAAGCCACAGAACTGTCCGTGGTGGGCGACATCACCTTCACTCCATCTTCGAGAATCTCCATCGCACAGGCATCGTCCTCTCTGTTGTAAGCAGCGATTGCCCCAAAATAGTAGAACAACTCATTGTCAGGATGCAATTCTCGTCCACGTTGACAAATGGTATCTAGCTGATCCGTATCATTGCGGTTCACCGCGTCGCGGAGCAGCTGCATGATAGCGCGCTCATCGTTGGGATTTTCGCGGAAAATCGCCAGTGCAGGTACTGCCAATTGGCTTTCAGGAAATTTGAATTCTTGAAGAAACTGCACCAACCATTCGCCCATCGTCACACCAGCATCGCGCTGGTTCATCGCCACCACCGCGTGTTGGTACACCTTCTCTTTGTTGTATTTCCCTTCTTGCAACCAAGCCGCGGCTTCACGAAACATATTCACCTTTTGTTCTACGGGCAAAACTGTGTCCACCGCAACCGCAGCCAATGTCTTGTCGTAGTTGTCGACATCGTTTTTGTTGCGATAATAGATGAGACGGAGCAGCGGCAACCACTCATTGTGGGGCTCACTGGCAGCCACATCGTCCATGATTTCTCGTCCGCGTTCCAAGTGTTGATTACGCAGATAGAGGTTGGCAAGCAACACACGTGGATAGTTGTCGCCCTCGTTGGCTTCGCACCAGTCGCGGAGAGTGGCGACCGCTTCGGGGATGCGATTTTGATATTCCAGGATATTGGTTTTTTTTATCACCAATTCATTCGACTTTCCCTCCAAGGTGGTGATTCTGTCCAAGGTCTGCAGCGCAGCATCCCAGTTGTTGGTGCGTTCTTGCAGTCCCTCTAGCACTTTGAGGTTATCCACCGTGGCATCTGTTGTCACCAACTGTTCGTAGAGTCGCAGAGCGCGCTCGTAACGGTTAGTCTGTATCCAATAGTTGCCGAGCATCTCGCGATAGTGCGCGTTGGAGGGCGAGAGTTGTTGCGCCAGTTGCAACTGTCGTTCACCGCGTTGTCGCAGCAGACTGTCGGAATATCCTGCCGATTGCAGCAAAATCAACCCCTGTTGGAAGAGAGCGTCCGCATCGTTAGGGTTAATCGTCAGTGCGTAATCGAGCAAGTCAAAGGCTGCATCGTAGTTCCCTTTATACTTCTGCCGCAATGCCTCGAGATACACACCATCAAATTCGCGACGTTGTTTCAACGTGAGGAGGTTTCTAGCGCGAATCGCCCCATCCTTCAGGGTAGGTGGGGTGTAGTTGCGCGCATAGTTAGAGCAGCCCAACAGCAAAAGGCTGAGCAACATCCATCCCATCACAGCCAGGAGGTGAAATGATGAAAGTTTTCTTTTTATCATCACGGATTTTCTTGTTTTCTAGAAGGACTAGTTTCTCTAGTTGTTCTAGAGCCTCTAACGTCTAATTTCTAACGTCTAACGTCTAATCTCTAACGTCTACCCTCTAACGTCTATTTCCCCGTATGTCCAAAACCACCTGCGCCGCGCTCGGTGTCTTCGAGCGTTTCCACAGGTTGCCATTCCACTTGTTCGTGTTTCGTCACCACCATTTGTGCGATACGTTCGCCATCGTTGATGACAAAAGGCTCTTGGCTCAGGTTCACCAAAATCACGCGCAGTTCACCGCGGTAGTCCGCATCCACCGTTCCAGGAGAGTTCAGCACCGTAATGCCATGTTTCAGCGCCAGTCCCGAGCGAGGGCGCACCTGCGCTTCGTAGCCTTCGGGCAGTGCGATGTAGAGACCTGTGGGCACCAGCGTGCGCTCCATCGGAGCCAAGGTGATAGGCATCTCGAGGTTAGCACGGAGATCCAGCCCCGCACTTTGGGGCGTAGCATATTCAGGCAGCGGATGCTGCGAAAGATTGACGATTTTAACTTGCATATTCTGTGTATTCGACACCAAGTGTCTGAGTGAGTGGAGGGAATCCCGAAGACAACCATCCCGTTGTGCCCCGTTTTTCCCAAATCATGAGGCAGCGTCGCCTCATTTTTGTCGCAGCGCACCTCCCACGAGGCAGCGTCGCGCGCATACACGCCGTCCCCTTTTGCCGTTCTCCTCAGAAAATCAGGAGACAAAAGGGTCTGCGACCCCAAAAATACTAAGAAAATCTCAGATTCTCTCTATCCTGTGCGCTGTATTTCCTTAAAACCCCTATATTTGCAATATGAAATGGCAACAACTCATCTCCTCTGCGCGTTGGGGAAAGCAAAACACCCAACGCTCAGCAACAGAACAGCGCACAGAATTTCAGCGTGACTACGACCGACTCATCTTTTCTTCCCCCTTCCGTAGGTTGCAAAACAAGACCCAGGTGTTTCCCCTCCCGGGTAGCATCTTTGTGCACAATCGCCTCACCCACTCCCTCGAAGTTTCCAGCGTAGGACGCTCCTTGGGAGCTGATGTCGCGCGCTTGCTCATCCCACGCTACAGCGGAGAAGACGTAGCCGCACTCGAAAGCATCAGTGCCATCGTCAGTGCCGCCTGTTTGGCACACGATTTGGGCAATCCCCCCTTCGGACACGAAGGCGAAGCCGCCATCCGTTCCTTCTTTGCAGAGGGCGAGGGACTTTATCTTCGCGAACAGCTCCCCATCGAAGTGTGGAACGACATCACCCATTTCGATGGTAATGCCAACACCTTCCGCCTCCTCACTCACCAATTCCACGGCCGCCGCGCTGGAGGATTTGTCATGACCTATAGCACCCTTGCAGCCATTGCCAAATATCCCTTCTCTTCCTCCCTCGCCACGCATCCAAAATTCGGATTCTTCGAGGCAGAACGAGAAGCCTTTGCGCACATTTTCAAGGAATTGGGCATCCCTGCACTAGAGACCCATGGCAAGCACCAACGCTTTGCCCGCCATCCTCTCGTCTTCTTGGTCGAGGCTGCCGACGACATCTGCTATGAGGTGATGGACATCGAAGACGCCCACAAACTCCGCATCCTCTCCACCGAGGAAACCCGCCAACTCCTCCTAGGTTTCTTTTCCGAAGAGGAGCAACACACCCTCAGCACTGCTTATCCCGAAGACACCGACGCTGGCGAACAAATTGCCTATCTCCGTTCCTGCGTCATCAACGCCCTCGAGCGTGCTTGCGTGGAGGTCTTTGTGGAGCACGAAACCGAAATCCTCGCTGGCACTTTCAAAGGTTCGCTCATCAGCCAACTCCCAGCTCCGCTTTCCACTGCCTATCAACGCTGTGCCGAGGTGGCGGGCAACCGCATCTATCATTCCAAAGAGGTGGCAGACATCGAACTGTCGGGTTATCACATCATCTACACCCTCTTGTCGCTCATGACAGCCGCAGTGGTGCATCCCGAGAAAACCTATTCTCAACTCCTCCTGCGTCACGTTTCTTCGCAATATGAGGTGCATGCCCCCGATCTCGCCACGCGCATCATGGCTGTCCTCGACTATCTCTCTGGAATGACCGATGTCTATGCCCTCGACCTCTTCCGCAAAGTCCGTGGCATGCAGTTGCCTGCTATTTGATGGTGAAAGCGTATATTTTTTTAGTCTAAATCCTTGGATTTGAGAATTATATTGTATCTTTGCAATATATACTCAAGTATATGAACGTCGAATTTGAAAATCCAGCTCTTCGTGACTTATATGAAAACGGCAAGTCTCGAGAATACAAAGCCTTTAGTAAAAGCAAAGTAAAAGTAGCTGCATATATTCGTGTAATTGCACTGATGGTAGGAGCTAAAAATATTGAAGATATTAAGGCTATGAGTTTCTTACATTATGAGAAATTGAAACATAGTTATAGTGGTTATAGTTCCGTGCGCATCAAGAACGGAGAGATTGAACGACTAATTTTCAAAGAAAAAGACGATAAACTCACTATTGCACTAATCACTCTAAGCACCGATCACTATGGCAACAAATAGACCAATCCCCTTTGAAGCCACTCATCCAGGTTCTATCCTTAAAGAGGAGTTGAAGGAACGTGGAATATCGCACGATAAGTTTGCTGTAACAATTGGAGTGGCAAAGTTCATTGTCAGCGAGACAATAAACGAGAAAAGAAACATCACGCCTGAATTTGCTCTAAAACTTGAAACTGCCTTAGGCGTATCTGCTGAGTTTTGGATGAATGTACAGGCTGCTTATGAGTCCGATCTTCTAAGGATAAAAGCACGTGATGAAAAGAAAGCAAAAGAACGTGAGCGCAGAATGACTTATCCTTCTTACTCTGTGCACAAGGAAACAACTAGCCCGCAACTGGCTCTTTCCTAAAGTTTTTTTCTATTCAAATCCAATTTAAAAAAGGATTTCCCAACCGCTATGGCTGAGAAATCCTTTTTCGGTTCATCACCAATGAGTGATGATTGTTTTTGTTGCAAAGGAGGGAAATTTACTCACCTCCGTTCCACCCATCGTCGTGATTTATCGAATGATGGTGGCATCGCGTTCGGGACCCACCGAGAGGATAGCAATGCGCGTTGCTAATTTCTTTTCGAGATAAGCGATATAGTCGGCATATTCTTTGGGGAAGTCCGCTTCCGCGCGCACGCCGGTCAAGTCGCAGTTCCAACCAGGGAGGGTTTCATACACAGGTGCCCAACCTTCGGTGTCGTAAGGCATAGACTCGGTGCGCTCGCCATCCTTTTCGTAAGCCACGCACACCTTGATTTCTTTGAACGAATCGAGCACGTCCGCCTTCATCATCACCAAGTCGGACACACCATTCACCATGATGGCATATTTCAGTGCCACGAGGTCCACCCATCCGCAACGGCGGTTGCGACCGGTCACGGCACCAAATTCCTTACCCACACGGCGAATCTCCTCACCCGTTTCGTCAAACAATTCTACGGGGAAAGGACCGCTGCCCACACGCGTGGAGTAAGCCTTGAAAATACCCCATACACGACCAATGCTTTGGGGAGCAATGCCCAAACCCGTGCACACACCGCCCACTGTGGTAGACGAAGACGACACGAAAGGATAGGTGCCGTGGTCGATGTCCAGGAGCGAACCTTGTGCACCTTCGGCGAGCACGTTCTTACCTTCTGCCAAAGCCTGGTTGATTTCGTGTTCTGTGTCGGTGAGGGGGAAACGACGCATATAGTCGATGCCTTCGAGCCACGTCTTTTCCTCTTCGGTGAGGTCGAAATCGGTGAATCCGAGGTCGCTCAAGATTTGGAGGTGACGCGCTTTGAGGGCTTCATATTTGGGGAGGAAATCTCCTTGGATGTCTCCCACACGGAGACCCACGCGCGCTGCTTTGTCGCTGTAGGTAGGACCGATGCCCTTACCGGTAGTGCCCACCTTGCCCTTACCTTTTGCCGCTTCATAGGCACGGTCGAGCACGCGGTGCGTGGGGAGAATCAAATGCGCACGGCGACTGATGTGCAGACGTTGCGCGATTTCATAACCCGCTGACTCCAATTCGCGCGCCTCATTCATGAAGAGGTCGGGAGCAATGACACAACCATTACCGATGATGTTGGTCTTCCCTTCGTCGAAAATGCCAGAGGGGATAGAGCGAAGTACAAACTTCTTGCCATCGAAGATAATGGTGTGGCCAGCGTTAGGACCGCCAGCAAAACGAGCTACGAGGTCATAGCGGGGAGTAAAATAGTCTACTACTTTACCCTTTCCTTCGTCGCCAAAGACAATGCCGAGCAAGGCATCTACTTTTCCTTTTGTCATGTTTTAGGAGAATGTAAATAGGGCAATGACTAGTATTTTAGCCATCGCGCGTGATATTTGCCACAAAGTTACACTCTTTCTGCTGAATATGCAAAAAATAAGTTGTAAATTTGCCTCTCAGCTCTAGTCTATCTCGTTTCCTCTAGAGCTTTCTAGCATCTAGTCTTTCTAGTGCTTCTAGAGCATCTAGTCCAATCGCGCTAGCCCTCTAACCTCTAACGTCTAATGTCTAACGTCTACCCTCTAACGTCTAACCGAGCCACGCTTGTCGTGGCGAGCATAAAAGGGTCTATGACCCTCTAACGTCTAACGTCTAGCCCCTAACGTCTATTCTCTAATGTCTACTTCCCTCCAACTCCGTGTTCTCCCTCAGGTAGCCTATGATGCTGCCAACCTCCGTGCAGATGTTGCCCAGCGTCTTGGAGTCGACCCTCAGCAGATTCATGCCATCCGCACCGTCAAGCGCAGCATCGATGCGCGACAAAGACAGGTGATGGTCAATCTCACCCTCGAGGTCTTTGTCGACGAAGACCCCACCACCTTGTCTTTCGAGCGCATCCACTATGGCGATGTCAGTGCCGCCCCACAAGCCATTGTTGTCGGAGCAGGACCTGGCGGACTCTTTGCAGCCCTCCGACTCGTAGAACTTGGCGTCCGCCCCATCGTCCTAGAGCGCGGACGCGACGTAGATGGACGCAAAAAAGACCTCGCAGCCATCTCGCGCGATCACATCGTCGACAGCGAGAGCAACTATTCCTTCGGAGAGGGTGGGGCAGGAGCCTTCTCTGATGGCAAACTCTATACACGCTCGAAAAAGCGTGGCAACGTGCAGCGCATCCTCAGCATCTTCTGTCAACATGGCGCCAGCACCGACATTCTAGCCGATGCCCATCCCCACATCGGCACCGACCGCTTACCCAGCATCATCCAGTGCATGCGCGAACAAATCAAAACTTCGGGCGGTGAGGTGCATTTTCAAACCCGTGTCGACGAACTTCTATTCTCCACCGATGGCAGTAGAGTAGTGGGAGTACGCACTGCAACTGGGCAAGAATTCCTCGGTCCGGTTATCCTTGCCACAGGTCATTCCGCGCGCGATGTCTATCGCTATCTCCACCAAGCCGGAGTAGACATCGAACAAAAGTCTCTCGCCATGGGAGTTCGCCTAGAACATCCTGCCCATCTCATCGACCAAATCCAATATCACAACCGCGAAGGGCGCGGGAAATATCTTCCTGCGGCAGAATACGCCTTTGTGCAACAAGTCAAAGACCGCGGAGTCTATAGTT
>ERZ772910.1601-NODE-1601-length-11251-cov-3.290550_pt1 | contig 11251 bp, 9 predicted proteins | sample MGYA00511357_ERZ772910 | MGnify/ENA primary metagenome ERZ772910 (study PRJEB29015, sample SAMEA2738096) | human oral metagenome | biome: human oral; feature: human-associated habitat; material: saliva | place: China | collected 2193 ...
CAAGAATAAATTATTTTTAGCTCTTGACATTAAAACATATAGCAACTTTTTCGCCTCTTTTTCACCTTTATCTAAATCTTTATGTATATTATCCCAATTTGGTATAAATCCCGTTAGTAATCCAATTCCTATTACAGTATGATATTCTTCCCCTTTAATTTTGTGGATTGTTGATGCATTAACCCCCTTTTTTGTTTCGTATATGCTCCTAAAACTTTCAATATTTGTTTCTAAATTCTGAGAATTAATTCTCTCTTGAGCTTTTGATATAAAGTCATCAAGATCGGTATATAAAATTTCTTTTGTACTGTCTTGAATTCCAAAATTCTCAATAAACTGATATATAATCTCTTGCATATATTCTAAACCAGTTTTTTTAGAAGAAGAGGATGAATTTAACACATCCAATAAATCAATTTCAAGAAAATCATTATCTTTAACAACCCCATAGTCTTTTCTAAGTATTTCAAGAATCTCTGAAGCCACTTTTTTTCTTAACCAAACTTTTTTTCCAATATCGGTAAAAATAAGGAAACTTATCTTATAAAACAAATTTAAATCATCTGGTTTTATGGGATAAATATCCTGAGATCGGAAATGTACATGAGGCAATAACTTCTTTAATTCTTTTACTAGAGGTGCTAAAATAAAATAATTTGGTGAAGCAATACAAATTTCTTCTTCTTGAATACCATGGGATAACTCACTTTTAAGAATATTAGCAATTGTCTGTGCCAATAATTCTTTGGATGTAGAATTAGAATACTGAATTATACTTTCTCCTGCCGTAGATTCTAATTTACTAGTAATAAGAAAAGATTTTTGTTGATATTTTGAATAGTATTCAATAATTTCTTGAGTAGATCTATAACACCCCCCTAGTGTTTTACTTTCAAATGATTGCTTCATTAACACTTCAAGTTCAATTTTAGATTTGGCAACTCCCCCTAAACCTGTATAAATTGCTTGATCTGTGTCTCCTAGAAATCCAAATTTAATTGAACAATTTGCTCTAGATAGATAGCCCAAAATTTGATACTGAAATTCCGAGGTGTCTTGAAACTCATCAACATATATTGCCCGGATTGTCCTTGAAATAATCTTGGTAACATTTGGTTTTTCTTTTAAAATCTGAAGTGCTAAAGTAAGAATTAAATCAAAATCTATTTCATTATTCTTTTTTAATCTAAAATGATATTCTTCAACAATTTTTCTTTTTTCGGGATCAAATTCTATAATTTGTCCTTCCTCTGTTAATCTCAAATTTATTTTGTCATAATAATTAAATTTAATTTTTAAAATATTATTTTTTATGCTAATGCTGTCTAAAGTATCCATAAGAGCTGGACTTTCCTTATTTCCTTCGCTTTTGATAAAACCTTTGTCATTATTGCCTGCTAAAATATAGCTTCCATTTTTTTGCTTGAATAAAACCAAAAGTATTCTTGGATTTAAGTTTAAATATTCAGAGCCAAGATTCTCGTTTTTTACAATATTTGCCTTATCAGTTTTTTCGATAATGATGGCAACATCTTCAAGCTTATCATTATTTAAATCTCCTTTAGCCGAAAGAACAGTTTTCCAGCCTTTTGGAATGAATCCATCTATATTTTTTGCCTTTTCAGGATTTTGCTGTAGAGCCCGATGCGCTGGGGAGAATCGTGATTACCCGCAATCATCAGGATGGAAACCTCCGGAACGGCCTCCTTCAGGGAGGAGATGAAATGGTCGAAGATTGCAATCGCCTCGCCGGAGGGCTGTGCCCGGTCAAAAAGATCGCCAGAAAGAAGAACCGCATCCGGGTTCTCTTTTCTGGCGTAAGAAACGATCTGATGCAGGACGTGGAGTTGATCTTCCCGCATATCGTAGTTCATGAGTTTGAGTCCGATATGGAGATCGGATAAGTGAAAAAATTTCATAAATTCAGTCTATCATTTCCACCCATCCTTGAATAGCCTGCAAAGTTATTTCGTTATGACCTTAATCGATTTTGAATTTTTCCAGCGCTTCACTGATCTGCGTGGCGGATTCAGAAAGAGAAGAAGCGACATCCTCCACGTCCTTGCTCGTTTTTGCAATTCCCTCCGCACTGGAAGCGAGGTTCTCCGCAGTCGTGGTCACCTCTGCCGTGCTTGCGGACTGCTCCTCTGAAATGGAGGCTACATTGACTGCAATTTCATTGACCTCCCGCATCCGGACGATCATGTCGTCAAGGGTTGCGGCTGCGGTGTTCAGTTCCTCCACAATGCTGTGGAAACTTTGCCCGGTTTTCTTGACCGCATCTCCGCTCTGTTCGATCGCCGCCATGTTGCTCTTCGATTGTTCAGAGAGACTGCCGATCTCGCCGGTAATCTGTGCCACGATTTCGGTGATCTTCTTGGCTGCATTGCGGCTGTTGGCGGCAAGGGAGCCGATTTCTCCGGCGACAACGGCAAAGCCCTTCCCGGCTTCTCCTGCTCTTGCTGCCTCAATCGAAGCATTTAAGGACAGGAGGTTAGTCTGTTCGGAGATCGAATCGATCATGCTGACCATTTCATTGATTTTGTCTGCGGAAGTGCGGACGATGCCGACGACCTCATTCATCGAATTCATGGAATCGGTGATGTGATTCATTTCCTCTTCCACCTGGAGCATGTCTTTTTGTCCGAGATTGGCTTGATCGACCAGTTTCACCATGATTTCATTGGTGCCGTGCCCCATATTGGTTAACTCGTCCATGGAGTGGGCAAGACCTTGTGCACTGTCGGCCAGTACGGTGACCGCTTTCGCAATTTCATCCACCGCCTTGTGGATCTGCTCCATTGAGGTAGACTGCTCTTCAGCCCGGGAAGCCATGAAGGTGGCAGACTCCATAGAAGTCGTTGAATTATTTTTCAGCCTGTCCACACGGTCCCTGATCGTTTTAAGCGTCCCTCTCATCTGATCCACATAAGAGGTAATCTCGGAACTGATCAGACCGATTTCGTCTGCTCTGTCGATGGAAAGCGTGGTGGTAAAATCTCCTTCCGAGACGCGGACAATTCCGTCCGAGAGTCTGCGGATCGGTCTGGAGATGATTCTGCGGATGGTGATGGTGATTGCGCCCAGAATGACCGCCAGGATGATGAGCATATAGAGAAGGGCGGCATTGCGGAATCGGATGGCATCCGCCTGCACGTCTTTTTGGGGAACAGAGGAAAAGATCACCCAGTTGGTTTCGGGGATCTTTGTTTTGGCCACATAAACCACGCGCCCCTTTTCATCTTTCAGCTCGATTACCTCATCCTTTTCGGACTGACCAAACTCGCTGAGGGCGGAGAGAAAAGAGTTGTTTGCTTCGGAGATCTTTTTGCCGTTCAAGGAATCGTCCGGACAGGCGATAATCTGGTCGTTCGAGAGAATTGCCGAGGTACCGCTTTTCATGGGACGAAGGGAGGAAACCTCTTTTTGCAGATCCTTCATAAAAACGTCTGTGCCGAGGACGCCCTTCGATTGATCGGTGAAGGTCAGACGTCTGGCGAAGGTGACGCAGGAGCCTCTACCCAGGCTATCCTTGTAGACTTCGGTCGTGATAAAAGATTTATCGCTTTTGCCCTCCGCCGCCTGATACCAGCTTTTGGTGGAAGCGTCAAAGTCATCCGGCAGGATGGTGCCGTCCGCAAAGATGGCGCCGCCTTTTTCAAAACAGAGATAGATGCCGGAATTTTTAACCGGCTGCCCCTTCAGAGAATAGGCAATGTATTTCTGCATCTGATCATGGGAGGCGAAGTCCACGACCTCCATCGTATCCGCATAGGTGTTATAACAGGATTTCAACATCTGAAGCGGGGTGGCGATGCTCTGCGCATTCGCATTGGTCTCCGCCTGCAGATCCATCATGGCGGTCGCGGAGATGGTCTTCGTCGCCTTATGATTCAGAAACAGGATGATCGATGCCATTCCCCATGCCACGAGAGGCAGGAGGATCAGTAGGAGCGTTTTTCCAACGCTTTTTTTCAGCTTTTTCTTAGGGGCTTCCTGATTTTCCTTTTTTTCTTTTTTATTTCGCATGGATGACAACCTCCTTGTTGTAACCGGACAAGAAACCCTTTTAAGGGCATCGTTCATATTGGTTATCGGACAGGGAGGCGGAAAAAAAGAGAGGACAGCCTCTAAAAGGATCAGGCAAAGGCCTGACGAAGGTCGGCAAGGATGTCGTCAATATTCTCCAAACCGATGGAGAGGCGAATGGTATTGGGGTAGATGCCCTGATCGCGCTGCTCCTGCTCAGACAGCTCGGCGTGAGTCGTGCTGGCGGGATGGATGACGAGGCTCTTGGCATCGGCGACATTGGCTAAAAGAGAGAAGAGCTGCAGGCGGTCAATGAAATCCTGCGCCTTCTTAGCGCCGCCATCCGCATCGCCTTCCGGATCTATTTCAAAAGTGAAGATGGAGCCGGCGCCGTTCGGGAAATATTTCCGGTACAGCTCCTGTTGTGCGGGATCCGATGAAAGGGCGGGGTGGTTGACTTTTTTTACCTGAGGAACGCTCTTTAAATAGGCAAGGACCTGCAGTGCATTCTGCACATGGCGCTCGACGCGAAGAGAGAGGGTTTCCAGTCCTTGTAAAAAGGTGAAGCAGCTGACGGGAGAGAGGGTGGCTCCGGTGTCGCGCAGGAGGATGGCGCGGATGCGTGTGATGAACGCCGCCTTACCTGCCGCCTGCACGAAGCTGATTCCGTGGTAGGACGGATTGGGAGAGGTCAGCTGCGGATATTTCTTTGCCTGCGCCTGCCAGTCAAAGCTACCGCCGTCTACAATAATGCCGCCGATGGTGGTGCCGTGCCCGCCGATGAATTTGGTGGCGGATTCCACGACAATGTCTGCCCCATGTGCAATCGGGCGGATCAGATAAGGGGTGCCGAAGGTGTTGTCGATGATCAGAGGAACCCCGTGTTTATGCGCAATCCCGGCAAGAGCATCGATATCGGTGACTTCACTGTTCGGGTTGCCTAAGGTCTCCGCATACAGCGCCTTCGTGTTGTCCTGAAATGCGGCCTCCACCTCCTGAAGATTTGACGGATTGACAAAAGTGGTCGAAATGCCGTAGTCGATCAGGGTGTGCTTTAAGAGGTTGTAGGTGCCGCCGTAGATATTCCCAGCGGCAACGATATGATCGCCGGATCGTGCGACATTCTGAATCGCATAAGTCACGGCAGCTGCCCCGCTGGCAACGGCCAGGGCTGCGATACCGCCTTCCAGCGCTGCAATTCTCTGCTCCAGAATATCCTCGGTCGGGTTGGTGAGGCGGCCGTAGATGTTGCCGGCGTCTTTTAGCGCAAAACGATCCGCTGCGTGCTGCGCATTGCGAAAGACGAAAGAAGAAGTCTGGTAAATCGGTACCGCTCTCGCATCCGTTGTGTGGTCGTAATCCTCCTGCCCGATGTGCAGCTGCTGTGTCTCAAATTTCCATGATTTTTTGAATTCATCCGTAATCTTAGCCATTGTGTAATTCCTTTCCAAATGACGTTTCTGGTTGGAAAGGATCATACTACAAATCCTGCTGCATGCGTTAATACCGAAATTCAATTGCTGGCGTTCGGAAAAGGCTAAGGCAGAGAGTCCTCGTGGCGTTTCACCTGGGGAAAGCGGTATTTTGCTTAGGGGAGCATTTTTTCTTTTTCCGTCACGGAGGATTCTTCTCCCTGTTCCAAAAGCGCGCATGGCCGCTTCGTCAAATTACTGCCCTGCACCTGGATATGCAGGGCAGTGGGTCATACAATGTCACTTCTTCCGACGTGAGGCGTGTCGGGATTCTTTTCAAAACCCCGTGTGGATTGCCACGATCAGTGCACCTGCCGCCAGTACAAAGAAAATCAACATCAGCGGCACGAAGAACTTCCACCACTTCTGGATGGAAACCTTGCCATAGCCGAGGAAAATCATCAGTGTGCCGTAGCTGAACCAGAACATGTTGGTGATGCCGTCGCCGAACTGATAAGCCAGAACACTGGTCTGGGAGGTCAGTCCCAGTTCCATGGCAATCGGGATAATAATCGGGCTGAGGAGAGCTCCCTTGCCGGAGCCGGACGGAATCAGGCCGTTGAGAAGAGAAACCAGCAGGACGATGCCGATGGCAGCGCCGATCGGATTCATGCCCTTCAGAACCTGTGTGGCATTGTAGACGATGGTCGCATTGATGCCGGCGGTATTCATAATCCAGTACACCGCGCGTGCAAAACCGACAATCATCGCTCCGCCGATCGCCCCCTTGGCACCCGCAAGAAAGGCGTCCGCGATTTCGGAAGGTTTCATCTTGCCGACAAAACCGGAAAACAGGGCGGAGGCAAGAAAGATGGCGGAAACATCGTCGATCGTCCATTTTACGCCGTCATAGCCCTTCTGCATACCGAAAATGGTCATAACCATTGCAGCTAGAATGGACAAAAGCACGAGGATGTGGCGTCCTGTGAATGTTACATTGTCGTCGTGTTCCAGAATCAGGTCGGAGACATCCACTTCCTTCATCAAAGACCGGGAGGGATCTTTCTTGACCCGTTCTGCATAAAAAAGAATGTAGGCGATGGAGATTACCGTGAGGATGATCCACAGAATCAGGCGGAAAGGAAGACCGACGAAAACGCTGGTACCTTCTTCCAGAATCCCCATCTTCTGGAGAATACCGTTGCAGACGCCGACCGTGTAGAGATTGGTGGGGCCCGCCATAAAGCCTGCCATGGAGCCGATAATCACAACGGAAACCGCAACAATGGAATCATAACCCAGTGCCAGAACAACCGCCACGACCAGCGGGCAGAACGGAATCAGAACCTCGATCCATCCCAGGAAGCCACCCATTGCGGAAAATACCAGAATCATAACCACCAGAAGCAGGGTCGCCGAGGTCTGCCCGAACTTCTGCACCATGACATGGATGCCGGAGTCGATGGCTCCGGTACGACGATAAATCTCTAAGGCCGCACCGATGACCAGAATCAGGATGACCAGATTCGAAGTATCTTTTAATCCCATCGGGATGGCGCGGAACAGGTTGAAAATGTTATTAAAACTGAACGTGTTGCGCGGCAGCGGGGTGTATACCCCCTCTTCCAGCGTTCCCGGCGTGATGATGAAGGTGAACAGCCAGGCGATGACAACCACACAGAAAATCAGTACGAACGGATTGATATTCTTCTTATTTTTCATTCCTTATTTCCCCATCCTTTCCTCTATCCTCAAGGCTTCGGCGTATTTGCTAATTCTGTGACGGCTGCCAGATAGCCTGCAATACCCTCTTCCATCATGGCGATATCGATGCTGTCCTCCTTGGTATGGCACAGCCGGATCTCCGCGGGAGAGTAGCCCAGACACTTGACGCCCTGTGCGGTAAAATGTCCCGTGTCCGTCGCAAATGCCCATTCCTTGGTTTCCAGCTGATGCCCGACGGCTTCCTCAACCGCTCTTTTGACACGAACGATGTAATCCGCATCTGGTGACACCGAGAAGGGATTTTCCCCCTGATAGCCCCGCCCTTCGCGTCCAGTGTAGGTTTTGACCGGAATGTATACGATTTCCGCCTGCGCTGTGATGCCGTCCATGGGAAGGCTCTCCACAAGCTTGTCAAAAGCTGCCTGTACGGTGTGTTCGGATTCCTCTCCAACCATGCGGTAATCCACATACAGAATGATTTTCTCCGGAATGATATTGGTTCCTTTCTCGGAGGACTCGATGCGGGTGCAGCTCATTGTGGAATCGCCGAAAATATCATCATGCGCCATTTTGATTTCCCGAAGCCGTGGAAGGAACTTTGCCAGATAGTCAAACGGATTCTTGCCGTCGCCCGGTCTGGAGGCGTGGCAGGATCTGCCGGTAATGGTGACCTTGACCGCACAGCGGCCGCGGCTGCCGATGGCGATATCGTTCTCTGTAGCTTCGCCGACAATGGCATAATCGGTCAGCATTCTCTTTTCCCGTGCCTGCATCATGGCACCAAATCCTGCTGCTTCCTCTGCAACCACGCCTGCGGTGACAACATCCCCCTTCGGCAGCAGTCCTTCTTTTTTCAAAATATGCGGAATATACAGCTGGATAGCAATGGTTCCCTTGGTGTCGGAAGCGCCTCTTCCCCAGACCCTGCCTTCCGCCACCTCTCCGCTGAAGGGAGGGTACTTCCACGACGCGGGATCCCCCTCATCCACGGTGTCCATATGACAGTTGAGCGTTACGCTAGAGCCGCCTCCACTGCCCTCCATCCTGCCGAACACGCTTCCGTAGTCGTCCGTGACGACCTCGTCGTACGCCAGCTCCCGCATTTTCCCCGCAATATACTCTGCCACCTCCTTTTCCTCAAAGGACATGGAAGGAATCCGAATCAGCTCCTGCGCCGTACGCACGACCTCATTCAGATAACGGGCTGCGATTTCCTTGTAATCTGTAGCCATGATTCCTCCTTTGTGATATGAATGCACACACTCTTTTTTTTCATAGCTATCTTCCTGCTACATCTAAATATTCGACTTTTATTTTGTAAAAAAATAAATTATTTCCATTTTTTATATTATATAAATGGTATAATTTTATTCTATCTGAGGCTTATTGTTTTCGGAAATGGAAATAAATCATTCCATACTATGAATTAAATTCATATCCTAAAAGGGAATAGGATCCGTGTCACATTTCTTTGACACCTGCCTCATAGGGGAAACGCAGGAGAAGTGTCTGATGACCATGCAACAATTACAGTATCTCATCTGCACCGCGCAGCGCGGCTCCATCTCACAGGCGGCGGAATCGATGTTTGTCTCGCAGTCCAGTATCAGTAAATCCATCCGCCTTCTGGAAAAGGAGCTGGGATTCGCCATTCTGAACCGCAGTTACAACGGTGTTTCTTTTACCGTACAGGGATTGAACTTCCTGCGGGACGCCTACCGATTGGTGGGAGAATTCGAGACGGTGCGCGCCTCCTATACGGGGGCGGAACAGGGGATTTCGAAAACCGTTTCCTTTGCGATTTCTTCCCAGCACTATCTCTTCGTGCTGCATGCAATTTCCAGAGTGTCGGAGCTGTTCCGTGACCTTCGGTACAGCCTGACGCTGCGGGAGGGCAAAACCACGGATATCATTCAGGATGTCTTTTCCCGCAGAAGTGACCTGGGTTTCCTTTATTATTACGAACTGAACAAAGCGATGATTCAACGGGAGCTGGAGCGCCGCAACCTGAAGTTCCATCCGCTCTGTCAGGCAACGCCGTATGCCTACCTTGGGAAAAAACACCCGCTGGCGCAGCTGGAGTCTGTTTCGCTGGATCAATTGCAGGAATATCCCTTTGTCCACTACGATTTCGGCACAGATCATTCCGATTTTGCCGAGGAGGTGCTGACACCGGCACATCCCGTACGCTCCATTACCGTCACCGACCGGTACTCTCTCTTCCGCCTGATTTCCGCTTCGAATGGCTATGGTCTGGGCTCGGGGGAACTGTACGAGGAGTGGACACCGGTAGACATCCGCAGTGTTCCGATTCGCCACACACAGAATCTGGATGGCAGCACCATGACCATTGGCTGGATCTACCTGTCTGGTCAGGAAATCAGCCCGGATGCGGAAACTTTTCTTCGGCTCTGCCAAGAGTCAATCCGCAGGCATCCGGATAACCTGAAAATTCTTTCGGGAGGGGAAGGCAGAAAAAGATAGAATAGAAAGAGGGGGCGAAAGAGTGATGATGGATAAAAGAAGTACAGGTCGAAATCTGTACCTTGAAAATCACACATAAAGCTAATCGTTACGCCATTTAAAAAACTTTTGCGATATAATAGAAACATTAAATCTGTAAGGAAATTCATGTGTCTTTCTGTAAGAACGATTTCTAGCACTGACGCTCTTCAATTATACGCTTTTAGGATGAACAGTCGGAGAACAGAGGGTTCTTGAACATTCCTGGGCAAAGTTTTGTGAAGAGGATCTTGGATAGACATTGCAAATGAGATCAAAACGTAAATTTAGGAGGATCTTTTATATGACAAATACACAGGCATGGGATTATGCGGTAGGTATGATTAAGGTGGATGGTCTGGAACCTACCGAAGAATTTAAGGAGTATATCGAAAAGGAAAAACGTGGAGAGGTGACCATGGATGACATTAAGCAGTATTTGGACAAGAAGTATAAAGTGAAAGAAGATTCTGTAAATGCGTGATCCATACCTTTACGAAGGTACGGATGTCCTAAGGAACCGCCTCAATATTCGGGATAAGAGGCTGTTGGATGAAGCAGAATCCGATTACATTGTTTTTCGATTGAAGGAAGTCGCAATAAATCCTATACCGGGAGACTATGATTACTTTCATCTGCTTCAAATGCACAAACTTTTCAGTGTGATGAGGGAGTTGCTGAATAGAAAAGGATGTTGTTAGCAGAGAAGTGCCGGAACCTAAGAAGACTAAGGAAGGACTGCGCCATGATGACTGGGCGAAGGATTGATAGCGAAATCACCCTGATTCCTTACTACAGGAACGATGAAGCATCGCTTCCCTGGTATCAGGATCCGGATGTCTGCAAGCAGGTGGATAACAGGGAACAGCCCTATGATCTGGTGCTGCTGCATCGCATGTATGATTATTTATGTTTGCGTGGAGCTTGTTACTACATAGAATACAAAGGAAAGCTGGTTGGAGATGTTTCACTTAGAGAAAATACGGAGGTGGCAATCGTAGTTTGTAAGGAATACCAGAACAGGCAGATTGGCAGACGCTGTATCAGGGATATGCTGAAACTTGCCAAAGAAAAAGGAATGGACACAGTGAAAGCCAATATTTATTCTTTTAATACGCAGAGTCAGCGCATGTTTCAAGCGGTGGGATTTCGGAAAACAGGGGAAGAATGGTATGAATATAAGGTGGAGGGATGAGGATTCCACAGAAGACGCACCTTGCTGACTTTCTCTGTATATAAGCATTGCAGAGAAAATGTTTGAATTCAAATGAAAGAAAAAACTTGCACATGACATACAAAATGGATATAATAAGCTTGGAATAGGAGGTGTAGCTATGGCACAGGCAATGGTTAATTTTCGAATGGATGAAACATTAAAAGAGAAAATGGAAAAAACATGTAAGGATATGGGATTATCTGTAACTGCTGCATATACCATGTTCGCTACAAAAGTCACTAGAGAGCAGAGGATACCTTTTGAAGTCAATGCAGATCCATTTTTTAGTGAAGAAAATATGGAGCGGTTAAGAAGAAATAAGGCACAAATGGAGAAGACCGGCGGTACTGTTCATGAGGTGAATTTG